>MTKZ01127921.1_pt1 | contig 12259 bp, 17 predicted proteins | sample 1042781 | NCBI WGS metagenome assembly MTKZ01 (sample SAMN06212207, study PRJNA360539) | anaerobic digester metagenome | biome: Wastewater treatment plant; material: sludge; isolation source: anaerobic digester fed with sludge from wastewater treatment plant | place: Denmark: WWTP Viborg ...
CAAGGCGGGCTTTGACCTGGTCATCACGCGGCGGATTAGCGAGTCTGTGGGCGTGCCGGTGGTCGCCAGCGGCGGCGCGGGCAGCCTGGAGCACATGGCCGAAGTGCTGCTCGAAGGCAAAGCCGATGCCGTGCTCGCCGCCAGCATTTTCCATTTCGGGGAATTCACGGTGGGCGATGTGAAGGAATTCCTGGCCGGGAAGGGCATTCCCGTGCGGCCGGTTTAGCGCAAGACAACCACAGATGGACACATCTCGGCGAAGCGGCGGCCAAATTTTCAAAGGGAGTTGCCGGGATCAGCGGGGGCGGAATATGAACTGCGCGAGCGGCGAAGGGTTTCATCCGGAGTAGTGCAAATGAGAGTGCGCACAGGAGAGTGGAGTTCCCCATTGGTATGGCTGTCCAGCGGCTTTGATCTGTGTCCATCTGCGGTTGCCTCCCGCCTCAGGCTTGGCCCGTGAGCACCAGCCACAAAGAACTGCTCGCGATCGTTATCTTCTGCCTCACCTACCTGCTGATCAGCGGGCGGCAGGTAAGGATCCTGCCGCTGAACCGGCCAGCAGCAGCCCTCCTGGGAACAGTGATGATGGTGGCTTTCGGGGTGTTAACGCCGCAGGAGGCCTACCATGCCGTGGATTACGACACGCTGGTGTTGTTGCTGGGCATGATGATCATTTCCGCCTATCTGTTCCTCGCCGGATTTTTTGACTGGGCCGCCGATTGGGTTCTGCGGCGGGCCAAAACCCCGCAGGCGCTCCTTGTGTACCTGATTTTCGCTTCGGGAATCCTCTCTGCCGTGCTGGTCAATGACATCGCGTGTCTCATGCTGACACCGCTCGTCGTGACCGTGATGGTGCGGGGCCGGCTGCCGCTGGCACCCTATCTGCTCGCGCTGGCCATGAGCTCAAACCTGGGCAGTGTGGCCACGCTGGTCGGCAATCCGCAAAACATGATTATCGGCCACCTCTCAAAGATATCCTTCCTCCGCTTCTCGGCCTCGATGGTGCCGGTGGCGTTGGCCTGCCTGATGGTTCAATATGCTTTGCTGCATGTCGGATTCCGGCGGGTTCTCCGCGGGGCGGTTATCCATCGCCCCACGGGACAGCCGCCTCCGCTGGACCGCCGCCTTTTGTTACTGACCTTCAGCGTGCTGGCGCTGGTTTTTGGAGGCTTCATGGCTGGATTGAACCTGTCCTGGACCGCCCTCTCGGGCGGCGCGCTGGTGATGGTGCTGGCCAAGCGGGACACGCATCCGGTGCTCAAACTGGTGGACTGGCATTTGCTGGTCTTTTTCGCCGCCCTGTTCGTTGTTGTCGAGGGACTTAGTAAGACCGGATTGCCCGACCAGCTCTATCGCGCTGTGCAACCCCTTTTCGGCTCGTCCGTGGCCAGCCAGGCCTGGAACTTCGCCTGGTTCTCCAATCTAGGGTCTAACCTGTTCTCCAACGTCCCGTTTGTCCTGGTCGCCGGCAAGTGGATGGCCAATTTCGCCCAGCCCGAATTGATGTGGAAAGTGATGGCCCTCACCACCACCCTCGCCGGGAACCTGACAATCGTCGGCTCCGTTGCCAATATCATCGTCGTCGAGTCGGCGCGTGGGCACGTGGAGCTGGGCTTTTGGGATTACGCCCGTTATGGCATTCCGGTGACCCTCCTCACGACTGTGTTCGGGATGCTTATCCTGATGTGGCTGCATTGAGCGCGCTGTTGGACCACCCCGAGACCGGGCGTTGCTGACGCTGCTCTACGGCACCGGCATTCGAGCCAGCGAGTGTGCCGGCTTGGCGGAAAAGAACATCAACTGGGAAGAGCGCACGATCCGCGTCCGGGGCAAAGGCGGCCAAGAGCGGACGGTGCCGCTCAACGAGGAAGTGCTGCACATCCTGCGGCAGTATCGGCTGGCGCGCGGGGGAGCCAAGGCCAACGAGCCCTTCTTCCGCAGCCGGCACGGTGGAGCTCTCTCCCGCAACGCCGTCTACGAGCGGGTCCGCAGTCATGCCCGTCGGGCGCACATCCCGCATCGGGTTTCGTCGCATCAACTGCGGCACACCTTTGCCACGCACCTGGTGCAGGAAGGAGTCGGTCTCGTCACGCTGCGCGATCTTCTGGGCCACCAGCAGATCACCAGCACCCAGATCTACATCCACCTGACCGCGCAAGACCTGCGCCAGGCGACCGACAAACACCCGGTCAGCAAACTGATCAAGCGGATGGAGGAACTGCTGCCCAACATCAAGCTTCCGTTCCAGTCCGGCACCTTGGCGCGCTTCGGATAAGCCCCCGCGCGGCAACTCTCCCGCGATCACAAAAGAGCTTGCACGAGACTACGCTGAGGCGTAGAAGGGGTGAGGTGTGCGCGCGAACCCCCCTCGGGGGGTTCAGGAGGTGGAGAAATCCACTTCCAACGCCTTAGGGTAATGAGTACGAAACCAAAAACTACTCACGGTGCTACTTGCGATGCTGGCTGTATGACTCGCTCTGCAACCTGCCAACCCCCAGAGCATCGAACTAAATACGCCTACGACGCCGCCGGAAACCTGAATTCCCGCACCAACAATGCCCTCGTCCAGACCTTCAGCGTCAATGAGCTAAACGAACTGACCACCGCAGAGCGCTCGGGCACACTGACCGTCGCGGGCACCAGCACCGGCCCGGCCACTGAGGTGACCGTCAACGGCCAGCTAGCGGAGCTGTACGGCGACTACACATTCGCCAAACCGGGCCTCACGCTCGCGGACGGCACGAATACGTTCACTGCCATCGCGCACGACAGCTACGGTCGCACGGATACGAACACGATCAGCACCTTCCTGCCTTCAACCAGCAACTTCACATACGACTCAAACGGCAACCTGACCAGCGACGGCCGCCGCTGCTTCGCCTACGACGACGAGAACCAGTTGGTGAGCGTGTGGATCACCAACGTCTGGCGCAGCGACTTCGCCTATGACGGCAAGATGCGCCGACGCATCCGCTACGAGTCCACGTGGACCGGGTCGGCTTGGGCGACGAACACGATTGTGCGTTACGTGTACGATGGCAACCTGGTCATCCAGGAGCGCGATGCCAACAACCTGCCGTTGGTAAGCTACACCCGCGGTAAGGACCTCAGCGGCACCCTGGAGGGCGCCGGCGGTATCGGCGGCCTGCTGGCCCGCTCTGAAATGTCAAATCTCCAATCCCCTCACGCCTATTATCATCCGGACGGGAATGGCAATGTGACGTGTTTGATCAATACCAATCAAGTGATTGTCGCTTACTACCTCTACGACCCGTATGGCAACATCCTGAGCCAAAGCGGACCGTTGGCTGAAGCCAACACTTACCGGTTTTCCAGCAAGGAATTGCATGTCGCCTCAGGATTGGTTTACTACCTCTACCGCTGTTACGAGCCGACCTTGCAGAGGTGGATGAATAGGGATCCGGTGGGAGAGCTTGGTGGAGCTAATCTCTTCCAATTCGTCGCCAGCGATCCTGTCGTCGGACTCGACTTGTGGGGGCTGAAGAAGCCCAACTGGCCTCCAATCACGGTGCCTCCCGGAGGCCCTAGGCCCCCCGGCCCCGGGCTACGCAACTGGATGGGTCTACTAGCCTCGGCGGCGGCTACACTGATTGACACTGATTGTCAGGGGAAATGCTCTCGCTCTTCTTGTGAATCATGCTGTAAGGACGTAGCAGCAACTCTATCAGCCTTGAATGCCGCCGCATCTGTTGCGGCTTGTGTGGGATCTGGGGCATGGTTCTGCGCTGCCGCAGGCGCAGTCGCGATTCTCGCTCAGCAGGACATTATTAAGAACATGGATTCATGCATGTTACAATGTCAGAGTAAATCGCCTTGAGGCGGGACAAAGCATGTTCTTTCAAATCCAAGCCAGTGAACTTCTAGTGACGGCAGTGGCATCTGGAGTCGCGATATTCGGTATCATTCTGAATGCAAGGCGGTGTTACCAACCATTTCCGATTCTCTAGGTTTTGTTGGCCGTTACGGTTGCTCTGTCGGGACACGCGTGGTCTTTTGGGGCCGAGAGTAAGTGGCCTGCGTTTATTGCGTTGGCATTGCTTGTGGCGCTTGCTTATGGGCTTGGTTGGGTTTGGAGTCGGGAGATGAGAAAGGCCAACCATGAACCAGGCGAAGATCAGCCTTAACCCGGCCAGAGAGAGGTTGGCCAATGAGAATGTCAGATAGGTGTGACAACATCGGCCAGTTGCAGACCGCCCGGGGCAAGGAATCCGGCGGCACCACCAACCGGCTTCACGAGCAACTGGGCTACGCCTACGACGCCGCCGGAAACCTGAATTCCCGCACCAACAATGCCCCCTAACCATGTTATGAACACGCTCTCGAAAACCCTCTTCTCGTTTCTAATCCTGCTCGCGCTGTTCTGGTTGCCGCAGGCAGCCCCAGCCTACTACGACCCGGGCGTGCAGCGGTGGATAACTAGGGACCCGTTCAGGGACGCCGGGTTCGAGGCTCTACGCGATCGAGTAAAAGATCGGTCGGAGCCCGCGACAAATCCTTTCTTGTACGTCGAGAACGATCCCTCGGGCGAGTATGACGCATTCGGTCTCCACACGGAGGCTGACTGCGATGCAGATAAAGCAACCTGTGACCAGGGATGCCGGGACATTAAGGGCCAAAGCAGGAGCGCAAGGTTCAAACGAGCAATGTGCTGGGGCAAGTGCATGAGTGAGTACGCCGCCTGCCTTGCCACAACGACAAAAGGCTTGGTGTGCATCGGTGTTGGCGCCGCTGCTGGGATTGGTTTGATATTCGCGCCAGAGGTGACAATCCCGATCCTAATCTACGCGCCGAAGTGATCGCGCCCGAATACATTCACTCGGCCAGTTTCCATACACAGCTATGTTCTTCAAGTTCGCCCAGCGACTGAGTCATAGAACGTGCGAACCAATTGTGGCATGGGAGGCGGAATTGGCTGTTTCATGTGTCATGACTGAGGCCTTCGAATCAGGGACGGCACTTCAACTCCAGGAATTGACGCCCGCTGCGCTAGCGGTTCTTGAGTGCAGAGGCCTTTCACAGAAGCTTCTAGCACAATCTCGTAAAGAACTCAGGTTCTTTGCCAGGAGAAACGGCGGTGCACTTGGCCACATGTTGCGGCAGCTGCCCGTCCGCAATAAGAACAGAGAACAGTTTAGAGCGCGGTTAATCCCACATCGGGCGAAGATCCTTGCGTTCGTCCGAAGCGATGAAATCTTTGCCGATCACATCAAGTTGCAAGGTCGAAAAGTGTCACCGGGTGGATGAGGCAGAATCCATAAGTGAGATTGTCAAAATGCGCCAACCAATAGCAGATGGAAAGATAGCATGGGGGGTCATAAAAGGGTTACCCGTTACAACTTTAGTTCAACTCAGGGGATGGATGGTGTGGAATAGAGAAACGACTTGAACTTGTTACGCGTGAATGACGGCAACGAGGGAAATGCGAACAATGAAGGTGCTACGGAAGAAGTTGAGGCTGGTGTTTTTGCCTGCAATGTTGTTCCTTGTCCTTTTGCCCGCTGAGCGCGCCTCGGCTTATTACGATCCGGGCGTGCAGCGCTGGATAAACAGGGACCCTATAGATGATATCGCAATGCGCGCCGCGCTATTCCAGCGACAAGTCGCGGTGCTGGGACGAGGTCACAAGGCGCTCGATGTTAGGAACAATACGTTCTGTTATGCTGGAAACGACCCTGCGGATAGAGTCGATCCGTGCGGACTCTATGATTATGATGACGATGACAATTACATTACTCAGGGGGGCAAGCTCTACAACAAGCGCTGTATTGCGAACGCCAAGGCTAATGCCTTTCGTTGTCTGAAAGACGTAGGAAAGAGCGGGGGAATCAATATTGCGATCTGTGTCGTAGGATGTCTGCCGACATTGGCCTTGACTCCCGCTGCGTATGGAATCTGCGTCACAGCTTGCCTAGGGCTGGACACTGCGGGCACTCTTGTAGGGCTCGGTCAGTGTCTCGACGAGTATAACAGCGCCTTCAAGCTGTGCGAAGTGTGTCAGCCTAAAAGCCGGAAGGCACCAAAATAGTAAGCGTATGCCAGGAGTAATGTTGCTGTGCCTGATTCTTGCGGGGATATTCGCTGCTGTCCACATGAAGTACGGCCCATACCGCCGCCACACGCGGACGCGGTGCAGAAAGGCAGCATTCTTTCAAGTTATGCATGCTGTTCTCACATTTGTCCTCACTACCGTCTGCTGGCTGTTGATTTGCTGGACTTACGTTTGCATGCGGGCAGGAACCGCTACTTCGATTAGTATAGTGTTGTACGTCGTCGGATGCATTTGCGCATTTCTTCTAGGCTTATTACTACTGTGCAAGGCGGGTCAATTACTGTGTTCGCGGATTAACAATCAGAAACGATCGGGCAATGAAAGTGTCGAATAGATGGGTTGGTTACAACATCGGCCAATTGCAGAGCGCCCAGGGCAAAGAGGCCACCGGCACCACTGTGCGTTTGTTAACAACGACCCTGCTTCCCATACGGACTTGCACGGACTAATGCTTGTGCCATGTCCTCAGACATTTGTACTGCTTTGTGGTATAGGCTGCGCCGCTAAGCAAGCATGGGCAGTGGCTATTTGCCAAGTCTATCGCGACGTACTAGGGCATATTCATGTCCGCGTGACCTGCAACTGTATTCCATGGCGGTGCCCGCCCGGGCCACCTCCTCCGCCAGCTCCTCCGCCAAGCCACCCAACTCAGTAAACACTGTGAAGGCACGAAAGCCAGAATTGTCGTGAGCGCCACTGCTCTAATGTTACGGCTCGTGTCTGTCTGCTATGCCAGCTGATCCTCAATGGAATTCATGTGGTGAAAGTGTCTCAGCTACTTTCCAATTTCTGGGGCCCGACGTAGAGTCACGCGCATTTGCTGAAGACCTCGGTTTGGAGGCGTCCTATACGAGAAAGGGAGTGTGGTGCTATCAAACACGGTTCTTTGTTTCCTCCAGGAATGTGAACGATCATCTTCGCTATCTAATTCAGCTCTTTTTGCCACTTAAGAGTAGGATTGAGAATCTAATGCCATGTGTGACCGCTACCGTCTGCATTCACTGGGAGTCTAACATGCCTTACAAAGGCGGCGGGATTATTATCGACTGTGATTGCATCCGCGGACTAGCTCAGCTGGGGATCGATGTCGTGTTTGAAATGTGCCATGAAACGTAACCAAATCAGTATTTGCACCTTATAGGGATTAATGAGATTGACTCTGCTGCCCCCCTCTCCAACGGTTTGTGACATTGTTATCACCCGACCAGCCGATGCCGTCCACGATGCTCACGATTGGATTTGCTGAACGATTTGCCGAACGTAATGAGGGCTGTCGGAGGGTCGCGTGAGGGTAAGCCCTGTCTTTGGGCAAAAGCAGGGGGTTCTTCAGCAGAATCGAGATTGCAATATAGCGGGCTTTGGTTCCGATTCGCCCGTTGAAACCCAGAAGCGCATCGAGCATGTTATGAAGACACGAATGAAGCCCACGATCTGGTTCCTGACACTGCTGACCTTGTTCTCCGCCCCCAACCTCGCCTCGGCCTACTACGACCCGGGCGTGCAGCGGTGGATAAATCGTGACCCGTTCTTCGCAGAGCTGAAGACGGCATTCCCATACGATGCAGTGCTTGGAAGAGAAAATGCACTTCTGGCTAGTGAGGCAACCCAGCTTTACGGCTTTGTGCACAACAGTCCGATTAACACCTACGACACCGACGGGTTGATAGCGCCGCTCCCCATAATCATTGGCGGATTGGCAATCGGGAACTGTCTGATTGGGGCGTATGAGCTGAACGAGTATTTCAAGTGCATGGAAAGGGTCCGGCAAATTAACGAACAGGCGGCTAAACGATTGCCCGAGGATCAGGCGGTGGAGTGGTGTAGAAAGAATCGTGGCCAGGAATGCACCGAGCTGCTCTCAGACGCCGCTCAAAAGGGGCTCCGCTGTGGCCTATGGGGAGCGGGAAGGTTCTTGTTAATCAAGATTGGGATAAATCCGATAATCGGCGGGAGGGTTGGAGGTTGGTAATATGTTCGCCTGCTTCGTTCGCCTCGCCATCGTGGTCTTGGTGGCGGTCATTCTGGTGGCCGCCTACCGGACTGGGCACGCCTTAGCTAACGTTGGTGTCGGTAGTCCTGAGGCTACGGACATACTGATGAAATACTATAAGGTATCCGCCATTGCTGCACTCTGCATGCTTGTGCCCTCGATATTCCTCTTTGATTCGTTCTTGAAGCGCAAAACACTAGTGCATTGACGTTGTTATGAACACACAACTGAACCGGATGATCCGGTTATTGGCCCTAGCGGTCCTGCTTTCCGCCCCCAGCCTCGCCTCGGCCTACTACGACCCGGGCATGCAGCGGTGGATAAATAGAGACCCATATGGCGAATGGGGGGTCGAGTTGCTCCGGCACCAACAGCAGTCCGTTCTGGGCGACGGTCCTAACCGTTATGTCTTTGTTGAAAACTATCCCACTACATCAATCGACCCTGACGGGACCCAAATCACAATCCCTATCAGGATTATTGTTCCACGCCTCTTCCCGAAGAAGGAACTCGGTGGACCATACGTACCGCATTCCTGTAGGCTCATCAAGAAGTGCACGACGAACGCCGATTATGGTCCCAACGCGACTATCTGCACCTATAGCTGCGTTCCAGGCGGGTACAGTGATGAAATCGGTTCCGTGCCCAGGACCGTTACTTATGTAGTAGCGCCACGGGCTCACTGCCCGGCAGAGCCACCCAATGCTAACAATCCACTGGTCGGGTATTGACCGCCAGGGTCTTCAGATGACAAGTTCGCGACGCATCCTGTTTATGTCACTTGGCTTTATGTTCGCCATTGTCACACTCATGGGGCTTGCAATCGTAGCGGGTCAACTGCGTCTCGTCAGCATGACCAGCACGAGCATGGAGCCAAGCAACCCCATGAAGGGGGTTTCGATCCACCAAGGCGATCTCGCTTTGGTCGCGAGCGCTCTTTGGGATGTGCGGCGCCGGGGCACTCTCGTGGTAGTAAACCTCAACATTCTCGGCCGGCGTATCCCGACAATTCGCAGAATTGCTGCAGTGCCAGGCGATCGTGTGCCTGGTGCCTCGGAGACTAATGGCCTAACCACCATACCCGCAGGCTATTATTACCTGCTAGGCGACTCAACCAATGCGCTTGATTCAAGACAATTGGGTTTGGTGAGCGGCGATCAGATAAGCGGCAGGGTTCTATTGGTGATCAAATAGAGGTACCCGCAGGCCGCCTGCTTGCTTATGAAAACAAAGACGAAGTGCTTTCTCTAGGCGTTGTTGCCAGCAGTGCTGCTGCTCGGTTGGGGCTGGTGCCAGCTTGCGGGCCACTTTGGAGGAGCGGGTATTATCCCAAAGCCACAGGCTGATGTCCGAACTCCCACGAGCTTGAGCGAACTCCTCGCGTCCTCCCCCGCCCTAATCAGCCGCTCCGACACTGCGCTTCTAAATCTCCTCTGTGCCCAGGGGCTCCCGGGCGCAGAAAACCTGAGTCCGCAAGAGTGCGTCGCCACGCTAGACCGGTGGGCTGAGCGCGTCAGGTCCGAAACGGAGCGGCACCTTTATCGGTACAGGGCAAACCCCGGAGAGTTCGAGTCATCCGAGGGCTACTTCCGGATGCTGATGATGGCGGTGGTGCTGTATGAGGACTTCTCCATCCGCTACAACCCGGAGCTGATCACCACGCCCGCCAATCTGGACCCCAACGACCATTTCTTTGCCAACTCACGCGACATCTTCATCCACGGCCTCCTGCAATCGCCTCTCAAACCTCAATCATCAACTCTCAACCTCCGCCTCGGCACCTGCAGCTCCATGCCGGTCCTCTATGTCGCCATTGGACGGCGCCTGGGCTACCCGCTGAGGCTGACCACCACCAAGGCGCACGTGTTTCTCCGCTGGGAAGGCGCTGGCGAGCGGTTCGACCTGGAGGCCACCGCCAAAGGCATGAACAGATACGGTGACGAGCACTTCAAGCAGTGGCCCTTTCCTGTGACCGAGGAGGAAATCCGCGCGGACGGCTACCTCAAGTCGCTGACGCCGGTCGAGGAACTCGCGTTATTCCTTTCCCTGCGCGGCCATTGCCTAAAGGAGGCAGGGCGGATGCCGGAGGCAATTGCCAGTTACGCCGAGTCCGTTCGGCTGGCTCCCGGTTCCAGACCTTACCGCCTGCTTCTCGCCCAGGCTCAGCAGGGAGCGATTTGAACCCGCAAAATGACACCGGCCCTAACCACCCCTCTCAAGAACGTCGCGTTTTGGTAGCTGTTTTCTCTTGGAAACCGCCCAGCCGACTGCTGTTATCGCTATTGATGAAACAGTCTCCAGGGAATCACCTGTTACGGCTGCTCCTGCTAAGCGCCCTATTGCCATCCTTGTCCGCCTCCGCCTATTACGACCCAAGTGTGCAGCGCTGGATAAACCGGGACCCAATGCAAGAGGCAGGAGGAACGAACCTCTATCAATTCATCGGCAATAGCCCGATGAGTTTTGTGGACACAGAGGGCTTGTGGAACTGGCCATGGAACCAGCCCTCGAAGCCGTCGCCGCATGACCCGCCTGGCTATCCGCCGCCGGGGCAGTACCCCACTTGGTGTGGGAATGTTGTTAATCCGCCCATTACCGGCCCGGTAATAACCAATCCACCCACAACGAACCCACCGCCGCGGGTCGCGCGACCAACCCTGCCCCCGTCCACCAACCCGCCACCAACACTTCCGCATCCGACAAACCCACCGCCGGCTATCCCGTCTCCAACAAATCCGACCCTCCCCTCCAGATAGAATGGCCTACGCCACTACTCAGATCATTGACGCTGTAATCCGGGCCTGGATGAGATCAAGACACGAGGTTGCTGTCGCGCGCAGGCCACTCCTTCTCTCCGCGAGACTGGTAGCTCTTCTGGCCTGGGCGGCTCTGTCGGGGTCCAGCTTTGGCCAGGACCAACGACCACAACAAGCCCCGAGAATTACCTGCGCTTGGCAGACCGACAAACGTCCGGCCGAACCTTCGCCAGTAAGTTCAACGGCCACGGCACCGAGAGACTACACCGCAACAGCCCTGGTTGCAGCGTTACAGGCGACGCTTAAACCGGAGGAGGTGTCACTGGTCGTCAACCCGGTCGCGGCCACTCCCGAGATGAACCGCTGGGGGCGCGAGCTAACAGCCGCCGCGACAAATGACTTGCGCCGGGCCAGAACGCTTTACGATTTGATGGCAACCCGGGTGGCTATGAAGCCAGTGCACGGCCGCCAGTACCGTACGGCTCAGGAGGTCTTTGCAGCGTGGGACATGCCAGGAGAGTCCTTTCTGTGCCAGGAGCTGACCTATGTGTATGTAGCGTTGGCTCGTGCAGTGCATCTGAAAGCTTACACTGTATTTGTCGAACAAGACTGCTACGGAGCATGGAATTACCATGCCTGCGCGGCAGTCTTCATCGGCGGCAAAGCCTTCCTGGTTGACCCGGCGTATTCGCGGTTCGGGGTTCCTCACAAGAGGTTTACCGTGCTGGACGATTTACAGGCAGCTGGCGTTTTCTTATCGGGGATGGTGGATTGCCCCGCAGCCTGTCAGATAGCCTGCAAACTGGCTCCCACCCTAGCCGTCGTCCAGGCGAGCCTGTTTGACAAATTGGCAGGTGAGCGTCGGTGGGTAGAAGCAGGCGAGCGGCTGCGTCTGATGCGGCGGCTGGAGCCGCGGGGGCCAATGACTTATTACGCTCAGGCCGTCTTGGCCTTTCAGGAGGCCAAGTTCACACGAGCCGAGCGTTTCCTGGCGAGGGCCATCCACCTGGCTCCACGCATGCCCAAGCTTCACGCGATGCTGGGCTACCTTAATGCAGCGCGAGGCAACCTGGTCGAAGCAAAACGCTGTTACGAGAAGGCCTACGATTGCTGCCAGGACGAGCGAAGTGCGCGAATGACACAGCAAACCATTGCGGAGATAGATGCTCGCCTGAATCGACCGGCCGCGGAGAGATGAAAGCTAAGCCTCTTGGAATCAAGCCGTGGCCCTTCCCGGTCAGCGACGAGGAGATCCGGGCCCACGGCTACCTGAAATCGCTTGCGCCGGCCGAGGAACTGGCCCTCTTCCTTTCCCTGCGTAGCCATTGCCTGAAGGAGGCAAGAGGGATGCCGGAGGCAACCGCCTGCTACGCCCAGGCCGTGCGGATGGGGCCCGGCTCCAGGCCCTATCGCCTTCTGCCAGCGGACGCGCAGCACCCGGAC
>MTKZ01000033.1_pt1 | contig 12251 bp, 8 predicted proteins | sample 1042781 | NCBI WGS metagenome assembly MTKZ01 (sample SAMN06212207, study PRJNA360539) | anaerobic digester metagenome | biome: Wastewater treatment plant; material: sludge; isolation source: anaerobic digester fed with sludge from wastewater treatment plant | place: Denmark: WWTP Viborg ...
ACCAGGTCCACTTCGGGACCATGCTCTTTCATACCGACGAGTTCTACGGCTCAAAGAATGCCACCGCCCTGGCCAATATCCTCCGCTCTTTCTGCCAGGGAGTAAAGGTCTGCTTTGAGATAGTCTATATGGCCGCAGATGCGGGGCTGGTGGCCGGCGGAGAGAAGGTGATGGCCATAGCCGGCACCGGAAGAGGCTCGGATACCGCCCTGGTGATGCAGGCCGCCTCCACCCAGCACTCACGCCGGCTCAAGGTCCATGAGATCCTTTGCAAGCCCCTTAATCCCCTGAGCCTCGATGAGATGCAGGAGAGGATGTCCCGAAAGGAGACCTGAGGGGCGAGGATTTTCTTCATGCGTGGACTGCAGCTCTTGCTTTTCTTTCTGCCCCTGGCATTTCTGGCCCACTGGGCCGGCCTGAGCGGGATCATGGTCTTTGCCGCCTCAGCCCTGGCCATAATCCCCCTGGCCAAGCTGCTGGGCGAGGCAACGGAAGTTTTGGCGGAGAAGACCGGCCCGCGCATAGGAGGACTTCTCAATGCCACCTTCGGCAATGCCGCCGAGCTGATAATAACCCTCTCCGCCATCCGGGCCGGCCAGATCCAGCTGGTTTTGGCCTCCCTCACTGGCTCCATCCTGGGAAACCTGCTCCTGGTGCTGGGATTTGCCATGCTCTTCGGCGGCCTTAAAAACGGCAGACAGATGTTCGACCGTCGCCAGGTGGACACCGATGCCACTATGACCGTCCTGGCCTTGATCGCCATGAGCGTACCCTCCCTCTTCAGCCTTTATATGGCCGATGAGCTGCTGGTGGAAGAGCTGAGCCTGAGCACGGCCGGCACCATGCTCATCCTCTATCTTTTATTCGTGGTCTACACTCTAAGAAGCTGCACTAAAGAGAAATGCGATCCCGTCACTGTACGAGAGGCCCTGCCGGTTCATGTCTGGAGCGGAGCCAAAGCCGGCACTGTCATGGCCCTGTCCATGGCCGGCATCGCCCTCATGAGCGAGCTGTTGGTGGCATCGGTGGAGGCGGTCACAGACACCCTGGGGCTGACCCCCTTTTTCGTGGGCATAATCATAGTGCCCATCATCGGCAATGTGGCCGAGCACCTGGTCTCAGTCCAGGCGGCGATGCAAAACAAGATGGATCTCTCCCTCTCCATCGCCCTGGGCTCCAGCCTTCAGATCGCCCTCTTTGTGACCCCGGTGCTGGTCTTTGCCTCGCTTGTATTGGGTCGCCCCCTCACATTGCAGTTCAATCAGCTGGAGCTTATTGCTCTCACCGCCGCCTCCATGATCTCCGCCCTGGTCTCTTTGGACGGGGAGTCCAACTGGCTGGAGGGAGCCATGCTTTTGGCGGTCTACGGCATACTGGGGCTGGCCTTCTTCTTTTTGCCATTGAGCTTATAGTCTCTTTTTCAGCGCCCGTTGCCAAGATCCATCTTAATATGATGGTATGGACTTAGCCGAAAGGACGGCGATAAAACAAATTATTTAACCATTGTGTCCTTATCGGATATTGTGAATTATGAGGAACTCCTGGATCTCAAGAAGCCCATCATCGAGGCATGCATCAAATCCGCCCAAAAGAATGGATGGAGCGATGCCATGGGCGTTCTCTGGGGCAGCCTATTTTTGGAGAGCCAGCCCCTCTCCCTGGATGCTCTGGCAGAGAAGACCGGCTACAGCAAGACCACCGTACGCTCCAATATGAGCCACCTGGAAAACCAGGGCATAGCCCGCCGGGTGGTGGGTCCCCTGGGCAAACAGCGTAGTAGCAAGCAGCATCGCTATGAACTGGTAAAGGACATCGAGGCACTGAGGCCGGCCATTTTATCCAACAAAAAGGAAGAGGCCCAATTGATCTTGCAGGCTTTGTTCCAGGCTAAAAAGAGACTCGATGAAATGGAGGCAAAAGATCAGGAACTGGAGGCCTCCCTGGCTAGGGCGATAGAGGTCTATGAAGATGCCGACAGGATACTGGACCTCATAGCCCAGTTTTCATACAAAGAGTTGATCGAGATACTGGAGACGAAGAAAAGATAGCAGAACCCGGCTTCTTAATTTCGATCCCGCCATTCTTTTATTTAAGATCAAATGAGATTTAAATCGGATATGGACGATCGAGCAAGAGAGCTTCAGGCTGCCGCAGAGGCGATAGCTCCTGCCCCTCTGCAGGCAGCAAAGGATGCCATTGCCGCATCCTGCGCCGAGCACATTCGCTGGGCCGATCTCTTTTTCCGCCGCCTGGATGGCCTGCCGGACGAAAAGCTTCACCAGTTCGCCCGGGCCCTGGCCCTGACCATGCTCGGTCATCTGCCCACCCGGCCCGGAACCTGCCCCTTCTGCATCCAGTATGGGGGAGACCGAAGCTGCACCGGCTGCGGCTATGCCGCCACGCACGGGCGGTGCGATGCAGAGACTTCGGCATTCAGCCTTTTCATCGAGGCCTTTCAGGAGCTTGGAAGGGCGATATACCAGGATACGGGGAAGATGAGCTGCCCGGCTGAGGAGGCAAGGCAGCAGCTTTATTCTTGCATAGATGCCTCCATCAAGCTGGCCAGGAAAACGGAACAATCTCTTGAATCTGCCAGCACGAGGGATCTTATGATGCTCAAGGCCCATCATATCCGGGCAATGATAAATCTCATTCCCGTGCAGCTTTTAAGCGAAGAGATGGCAGTAAGACTCCAGACAGTGAAAGAAGCTCTTGATAATTACTGGTAGAGAGGATTGTCAATTGATGAATAAGCTGCCTCAAACCTGCTCGGATTCGGACACCAGAAGCTGTGCCCTGATCATCGCCACTCTCACCGCATTCACTCCCCCTTTCATGGCCTCATCCATCAACATCGCTCTGCCGGCCATCGGAGGGGAGTTCTCCATGAATGCCGTGCTTTTAGGGTGGATAGCCACCAGCTATCTGCTCACCTCTGCTGTATTCATGGTGCCCTTCGGAAAGCTGGCAGACATAATCGGAATGAAGAAGGTCTTTTTATCCGGCCTGTTCTTTTTCACCGTATCCTCGCTGGTGGCCTATGCCGCGCCCACTGCATCCCTCCTCATCCTCTCCCGGGTGCTGCAGGGGATAGGCGCAGCCATGATCTTCGGCACGGGAACAGCCATCCTAGTCAATGTATTTCCCTTACAGGAGAGAGGGAAGGTTCTGGGGATCAATGCCGCCAGCGTCTACCTCGGCCTTACCTTGGGCCCATTCCTGGGAGGAGTTCTCACTCACTACTTTGGCTGGAGGAGCCTCTTTCTGGTCAATGTTCCCCTGGGGCTGATTCCTCTTCTCCTGGGCCTTACCCGGCTGAAGGGAGAATGGGCTGGGGAAAGGGGAGAGAGCTTCGACCTCAAAGGATCAGCCCTCTACAGCTTGATGCTGGTCTCTCTGATGTACGGCTTCACCCTTCTGCCGACTCCGGTGGGCGCGGTGCTGGTTCTGGCCGGGGCGGCCATGCTGCCCCTGCTCGTCCGTGCCGAGTGCAAGGTAAAGTGCCCCATTATGGATATCAATCTCTTCAAGGACAATCGGGTCTATCTCTTCTCCAATATAGCCGCCCTGATCAGCTACAGCGCCACATTCGCCATAACCTTTCTCTTGAGCCTCTATCTCCAGTATATCAAGGCCCTTAGCCCGGACCAGGCCGGCCTGGTCATGCTCCTGCAGCCAGCGGTGATGACCGTATTGTCCCCTTACACCGGAAAGCTATCCGACCGCATGGAGCCGCGCCTGGTGGCCTCGGCAGGGATGGCCTTGACCTTCCTCTCCGTTCTGGCATTTGCATTTCTCAATAATGAGACGGGCCTTCTGGCCATATCCATCAACCTCATGCTTTTGGGCCTGGGACTGGCCCTCTTCACCACCCCCAATACCAATGCCATCATGTCTTCGGTACAGCCGCGCCACTACGGCGTAGGATCGGCGACTCTGGGAACCATGCGGCTGGTGGGACAGGTGGGAAGCATGAGTTTTGCCATGATGGTCTTCTCATTTTATCTGGGTGCGGCGGAGATCAGTCCCGCCTACTACCCCCAGTTTCTGGCGGCAGTGAGGGTAGCCTTCGCCGTCTCATCTCTCTTATGCCTCTTGGGCATATTCGCCTCCCTGGCGCGGGGAAAGTTGCGGCGAGATAAGGAGATCAATCCTTCCTAGAAGCCTGACTGCCCTCGTCGTTGCGGAAGCTGTCGATCATTTTGCCTATTTCAGAGACTATTGCGGTTGGAAATAGAGGCGAATGCATTGAAAGTCTGAGCGGAAAGAGCGGCGGAGAATAGAAAAATATGGAAAAGAATAATCAGCATTCTCTTTCATCATCACCTCGATGTGCATTGGGCAGGAAATCCTGTTCCTGGTTGTTTCCCCTGATATTCTCCACATCGTATCCGGTATCTTTAGGGACTTTTGATTCCAGGACCCATAAGATCTCCTCTGGGTCGTAGGTCTCACCCGTGCTGTAACATCTCACCATGGGGGCGCCTATGAATTCGACCCTCAAGTTGCAGAGTGGGCAGATCGCCACCTCAACCTCTCCCTTTTCATTCTTTCTTTGGGTATTAAACAAGCTTTCCACTCCTGGATAGCCGGATTTAGGACGGCATAATTAACGCCATGAGGATATAAGCAATTTTCGGAAATGCAATTGCAGATTCGGCATTCGCTCTTTCAGTTTAGATGTCGCGCCAGCACATCCCTGTAGAGCCTCTTTATATTCTCTCCGGTTTTGGCCATCTTCGGAAAGCCGCTGTACTCAGCTGCCTCCACCACATCTTCCTCAAGGCGCAGCCGGTACTGGCTCCGGGATAAAAACCAGCCCTCTCGAGCATAGTAGCGGGAGAGGTACTCCTGCTCCGTCTGGCCAGGAGTTGGCGTAAGCAATGCGTGCTTCTTGTCGAGCTCTGCTAGCTCCATCATGGTGGTGTAGCCGGAGCGGCTGAGGATGAATTTAGCCCGGTTCATGAGCAGCGCCTTCTCCTCATTGCTGACATAAGAGTGTACTGTGGTGGTTGCATCCAGCTTCTCATGCCTCTCCTGCCGGGGGCTGCCCAGCAGGACGACCTTTCCCCCTGGGAGGCTCTGAACCTGGCGGAGGATGATCTTTTCCAGAAGGGTCCTCTGCGGCTCGGGGCCGGAGACTATAGCCAGATAATCCAGGTCCTCCTTTACATTCATCTTTCTGGTGCTGGCCAGAATTCCGGCGTAGTAGGTCCGGCGGACTGTAGCCGGGATGCTGGAGCGGCAGAGCTTGCCGCTCAGGTTCCGGGCAGGGCTGTAGGGGCTGATATCCGGGACGATCACGCCCTTAAAGTGACGGTGAAAGAGGCTATTGAAGGGCATGGTCATAATCTCCAGGGGATAGAGCGGGCGGGGCAGGCTGTAGCGGAGCTGATGGGAGATGAAGTAGCTGGGGATGCGCTCGCTGTAGACGCCCATGCGGTTGTCGCTGATGATCAGGTCGAATCCCTTCCCTGCTATTATTTCGTCGAAGCGCCTTTTCTCCAGATATACGGCACGCATCATGGCGGGCAAGCCCGCAGCAAAAGCAGGCAGAAAGAATCGGGAACTGCTGTAGGGTGCAGGATAATCCTTGAAGAGCAGGAAATTGCACTCTGGGCATTCCTTCTGCAGAAGCGCCAGGGCATTGCCGCTGCTCCCCACAGTAACCTCATGCCCCCGGACCAGCAACTCTTTGATGATGGGGATATCCCGGGTGGCATGCCCCAGCCCCCAGCTGAGGGGGCTGACAAATACATGTCCCATTTCATTAAAGAGATATATAGCGATTCTATAAATCTATTTTCATAGACATTGCTATTGATGAAGCTATAATAAAATCTGGCTAAAAATAAACAAGATATTGTGCCCCATAGGGCACATATCTTCCGACAATAAATTTCGATTCTACTTCGGTGGCCAGAAGTCCTTCATCCAGCCGACGATGCGCCCGGAGTCTTCCGGCCCGACCATGATTTTGGCATTGCCTGCGAATTGATCCCTAAGATCACCCAAGAACTTGGTTGCCATGCCCAGCTGCACTAATGTCGGGAGTTAGAGAGGCAGCCCGCAGAAATAGACAAGATCCTGAGTAGGAGAAGGTCGTTGCCTGGAAACCGCATTTGCATTTCTAGATTTTCATCTTCAGTTTATTTTGATCTGATGCCTAAAATCCTCTTTAAAGAGAGGATAAGCTCTGAATATCGTGGTTCAGAATTTGCCTGTATCTATGGAATCTCAGGATGTTCTCGATCTTCGCATGTTCATTAGATCGCACTCAGCAAAGAGTACCAGAAATTCCAACCTATTCGAGGATCACGAGCGAAAATCAATAGCTGTAAAATATCGAGTGACAATCCAAAGTGCGAAAATGAGGGCTGAATCTGCCAAATTAATGTTATGGAGCGCTTAGGATTGGAGGCTCATAGAGATAATAGCTAACGAAGCATGATCTGCAAAAGGTGAGGAACTGGAAGGGAGGCTCTGGAGAAGACCCGCGATGAAGACATACTTCATCAGCAGGTTCGTCCTCTCCAGAGAGCCTTTAGCCTTTCATATCTTGCGGCCTATGGATCGTCTGTAGCATTTAATTTCGGACAATTCTGTACCACAGTGCCCAATCTCCTACGTCTTCTTTGTCAAGATATTCATCTGAGGGGGAATATTGTCCATACCATGTCTCAGGATCGCCGCAGAACTCCCTATGGTAGCGGTTCAACTCGTCGTCTGGATCAAAGAGGTCGATCTCCTTACCGGAGATGTCGATGGAGAGGGCTCTATTCACGACCAGACCGTCGAAGAGAGTGACACCTAGGTTGAGTCTATTTTCCCCGGGCTTGTCGCTCACCTTGTACTCGCCCTTCGGAGGCAATCGAGTAACCTGTTTTCTGGACGGATCGTCGTCCGGCACGACCACAGTTGTGAACGTCAGCTCCCCTCTGCCCTTGATGCACGGATCGTGATCGTTCATAATCTGAATCTTGTCTAGAATAACTTTAATCCGTTTCCCAGAGGCTGGAATCTCCTCAGCGAGCTGTAGCTCTTCTACCTTCTCCTCTCCGCCAAGGAGGACTGTGATCTGTTCTTTGGAGCGCCAGTTTTTAGCCTCCGCCCAGATGCGATAGACGTCGGGGTTTATCTCCGTGGTACCGTAGCGACCATTTCCGTCGGTAGTGAGGACTGCGCCCTGACGGTCATCCACCGTGCGCAGAAATACTCTGGCCTCGGCCACAGGCTTCTTCTCTGCGTCCAGGACGGCCCCCTTCAGGACGGCGCCTCCCTTTCGCACCACCACCGTAAAACCGCCTATGCTGGCAAAGCTAGGCAGCCTAGCGGCCAAGGCCAACTCCTTCTCCACTCGTGGCCAGTCTCCCTGAACCATAATATCGAAAGGAAGCCTCACCGCCCCCTCGAGGTTGAACCTGGGCCGCATGGTCACGCGTAGGATGATGTTCCTGCTCTCTCCACCTTTGAGGGAGATGGGTATATGGGGCACCGGCTCGTTCACAACCTCGAGTGGCACCACCTCTGCCTGTCCTTTCTCAGGCACGGCGAACCACTTCAGATCCAGGAGGCCTTCATACTTCACCAGCTCATCGGGGAAGACGAGGATGAACCGGCGCGGAGTCTCGAAGCGGTTATGTATGCCGTAGATGTGCTCTTTGAATCCCTGCAGGTTCTTGGTGGGCAGGGGCGTAGCAGGCGGCGAGGGCATCATGATCATCTCATCGGTGTTTCTCTGCCCCTCGTTGTTGTTGGCTTGAACAGATGAGTCAGACCAGGCTAATGTCAAGTCAGCACAGAGGCGCTGTGCCTCGGCTTTGACGCACTTATGCGTTGTCCCCTCATAAAAGGGCGTGTTCCACATGTAGGTATACACATGATCATCAGCAAGACTTCCTATATTATTCGGATCCATGGGTAGCAAGAGGACGGGAACATCGCATTTTTTTGTATCGCTGGCGCCGCCTGCGCCTGTTTTGAAGAGTTCGATTCCCAGTGAATAGATGCGCACCGGATGCGTGCCCACGTTTCGGACATTCACATTAATGGTATTGTTGTATTCACCTGGGGGGTGAACAACGCCCACTGGATCGGGGATGTAAAGATCCCCGGCTGGCTTTCCAGGATCGTTGGGGTAGGTCAGATAGATATCCGGGCTCTCCCACCAGGGAGTGCCGTCTCTGATCAGAAAGGCTGGAAGGCCAAGCCACTGAGGCCCAATCCCATCATAGCCCGGAGTTTGCGGCTTCCCCATTACCGGGTCCGAATCAAGTAGCTGTTTTGCAAACTCCATGGCCTCCCCCAAAGAGATAAGGCGGTCTGTGCCATCGCCCACAGAACCCAATTCATCGGCATATTCGCCCGCTTTAAGAGCATCATCTGGCAGAGCTTCGAGCTTGAGCCCTCTGACCCAGCCATTAGTGAAGAAGCCTCCTGATTCATCCGTGAAGCTATCCTCGGCATCGCTGCAAGCGGAGGTGAAACTCCACTGGGCCAGAGTAAGAGCTGGATCGGTAAATGCCGATTTGAACCCCCCGGAGTAAGCCTGCTGCATGACCACATTTACGTGACAGTTTTGGAAAGTGCTCAATATGGCTTTAAGCCAGTCAGAATCGACGTTGTTGTTACCATCTCCTCCATCTATGACCAGCTTTGAGACACCCTCGAGCTTTGCTCTGCCGGTGAAGTAGAGCAGAGCGGTCTTAGATCCGACGCCGGTAGCCGTCGCTCCTGAGGCGTTTGAAGCAAAGGCCGTCAGGGAGGCCGTCAACTGGGCTTCTGTGGTGATTTTCACCAACGTCGCACCAGGAAAGCTGGGATCAACAGCAGGCTCCGATCCCAGTACCACGGTGATGTTGGCCGCAGGGTAGTTATAGTACTCTGTGATGGTTTGGAAGACGTTTTGCAGATCTGTCAAATAACGCGCTTCCGCTGGGCCTGTAAAGAGAAACGCATATTTATCCGCAGGACTCTCGGTAATAGTCATTCTATTTTCCCTCCATCAAGACCTTTTAATGATGATGTGACGCGATACATGGGGTGTTCCAAAGATACCTCCCCAGCCATCGATCGTTCGCACCGAACAAGATAGCCCTACCTCTACCGCATACTGCCGACAGACGTCCGGAAGAGCAGCAGTGTCTCCCTTTTGAGGAGGCCAACCATCCTCAGCAGCCGGTACCACCACAGATCTGAAATCATTTACCATCATTATCGGTGGTGTAGTCGGTGAGTATTCCCCGCTAATAGGTTCATATCCAGCAAACGCAGGCAGGAGAGCAACCGGTATTGAGTCACCATTCCCCCCTTTAACGGCCTTGGGGGTGAATTCGGCGTACAGTCTATACTCGGACAAATGTTTGTGGGGATTTCCTTGACCGTCTTCGACGCTGTATCTCATCAGGATGCATTTATTGCCGTCAGGATATGCAGGCGCTACCTCCATCTCGTTGCAGACGTCCATCGCAGTTGGAACGTCTACTATTTGCTGCGATGCTCCTGCGGGAAGATTAAGATATCTGGCGTATGCTACGCTGAATTTCCGGGCTGTTTCTGCCGGATTGTCATTGAAAGGCAGTAACTTCGGCACTGGAGGATGGTTATCGATTTCCAAAAGCAAATGGTCGTTCTTTTGAGGATTCAGGATTATCTTTTTGAGCTGAGGATTGGCATCGCTTCCCCCGATCCTCTCGTAGGCCTCGATGCTCAAGACGCACTGACCATCGGAGTCGGCGGAGTTCCAGAGCACTATCAGATCATGGAAGGGCCAGTATTCAACCGAGTCGTTCCGCGGCGGTGGCAATTTGTGGACTTTCTTGGGGTTGCCTTCCAGGCTGCCGTCAAAAGGCCCCAGATCCAATGTCTCCCATTTGCCCGGGTTTTCGCCCTTTGCATAGATATAGCGTTTGTTGATGAGTCTGTCAATGATTTGCTCTGTGCCTGGGAGGAGGGTTATAGGGTCTTTCTTATAAACGCTCACCGTGTAGTAGATTTTTTCGATCGGGATATCTATGCTATTTTCATCTTTTAAACCACCAAATGCCCCGCCGATGTTCAGTGTCCCTCCAAAGGGAGCGTCGACAACACCCTTGAAGAAAGAGGTAGCTGAGGAGTTCATATATCCGGGCTTGCTTGACCCCATTTCTCCGATCTCGTCACGTGTTACTCGACCTACGCGCAAGAAATGAAACTGCTGGGCTGGCGCAGAAGAATCCAAGGCTTCGCCTAACTGAACCGCAACCGCATTATCCTTGGGAATCAAGACTTCGGTAGACATGCCGGAAAGGTCCACATTAAATCTTTCCCAGTGAGAGATTTTCCAAGAACCATAATCCTCATTACTGAGATTTTTGATGACCCCCCTCTCGTCATAGATCTCCTCAAATATGGTGCTGCTGCCGGTTGGATCAAAAGAGATGCGGAAGACCAGGTTGGGCAGGCTCTTTTTGCGGGTAACTTCATAAGTGTCATAGGGAGGATAGTTATGGATGAGAGTTCGCACCTCCACAAGCACCGGAATTTTTTCGAAATTGAATTTCCCAAATTTGTCCGTCCTTGCCCTCACTTTAGTCAAGGGCACGAACAGGACCTCGTCTCCCTTAGAGAACCGGTAGACTTCCACCCAGCATCCTTGGAGCGGCTTACCACCGTCGATATCTACCATCACGCTTCCACTAAAACTCATATCTTTTATTGCTTTGTTCCACATGCAAATCACCAAAATATCGATTTCATATCGGTACCTCGCTATTTTGTCGGGCTTTCTTGAATCGGAAGCCTAACCTGAGCTATGCCCAAATATCCAGAATACCGAAGATAATATCAAAGCCAATCGCCCTTCAAATCTGACTCACGAAGAGGATCTATTTGGATATTTCAAATCGGCATCTTGAGGTTGCCCATAGGAAATAGCGAAGAGCCTATTTTTCTAGTCTTCTTGGCGAGCTTCAGTTAATCTGTCTCAATTCTCATCTTTTTTTCTGAGAACAATATAATTATAATAGCTTAAAGTACTTAAATTTTTCTTATGAGTAATGCCGGGTGTGGAGTCTGAAAGTCCGGAACTGGTCACTAAAACTACATAAAATAAAGTTCATAAAATTGTAGATGATATAGATTTTATGCTTTTACAAATATTTATAGAACATATTCATTATTTAAATAATAAGGCAAATTTGCCTAGGCAAGATGCATTTGCTTCTGCAGTGCGACCGAGCAATCAATTAAATCCATTTGTCGTATCAGCCTACCTGCATAATTCGGATCGATTTCAACAGCCCCCAGTGGACTGCACTTAAAACCTCCTCATACCTGCCCAAATGCCGACATGCTTATTGCAGAAATGGCGTAGGAAAAGAGCAGGTAACTAGGAATCCTCTATAATGATATCGAATTCAGTGTAATTAATAAAATAGAGGATAGTGCCCTCATCGAGGGCACATCAGAGCCTTTACTTGGGTGGCCAGAAGTCCTTCATCCAGCCGACGATGCGCCCGGAGTCTTCCGGCCCGACCATGATCTTGGCCTTGCCTGCAAAGAGATCCTCCAGCTCGCCGGAGAACTTGGCTGCCATGCCCGGCAGAACCATGGCCGGGAACTTCTGTCCCGCCCAGTCGAAGGCTGCCTCGTTGAAGGAGTCCTGGATCTTGGTGGGACTGAGCTGGCCGCCAGCCACAGATGCCTGCACGCCGATGCCGTCGGTGTTGATGGCGATGATATAGGCATCGATGCCGTTGGAGGCGATATCCGACTCCACGGTGTAGTAGGTCAGGGCGAAGTTGGTGGTCAGGAATACCGGGGACTCAGGTCCGGGTGTGCCTACCTTGTAGATGCCGGGCTTGACCTGCACTGGTGTCCTGGGGTCGGTGTAGATGTTGAAGCGCAGATGCATATCAGGCATCATGCTGTAGGCCTCAAGGGAGTGCTTGATCATGATGGCTCCGCCGCGGATGACGAACGCGGCTGTGAGCACGGACTCCCAGTAAGCGGCCCGCACCGGGTCTTCAGTGGTCAGCCAGGCGTTGATGGGTAAAACCATGACCGGATAGGCAATATCCCTCTGGGCTTCTTCTACCGCCGCTCTGCGAAGGTTGATGAAATTGAGCAGAGTCTGCTGCAGCATCTTGCCGTTGGGGGCAGTGCCGGGGTCCAAGACCAGGTCGGTGAGGCCCATAGAGGCGAATGTGACGGCCATGGACTTGAGGCCATCCAGATCGAAGGGCACGCTAAGGGTAACTGGCACCTTGTAG
>MTKZ01004926.1_pt1 | contig 12248 bp, 6 predicted proteins | sample 1042781 | NCBI WGS metagenome assembly MTKZ01 (sample SAMN06212207, study PRJNA360539) | anaerobic digester metagenome | biome: Wastewater treatment plant; material: sludge; isolation source: anaerobic digester fed with sludge from wastewater treatment plant | place: Denmark: WWTP Viborg ...
TATTTCCAAAGTATAAGGTGTTTTCTATTTGAAAATTAAAATGTTTTTCATTCTCTAATGGTGGCAAGCCTAGATAACTTCCTAATCCAACTCCGATTTTAAGTTTCTCAGTATAAAAGTAATTTAGCCCAATGTTAAAGCCTTGGTAATATCCATACCCAATCTTTGTCTCAAAAATGTTATTATTCTCTTGTCCAAATACAGAATATGAAATGAGAAGAAAAAATGAAATCGAAACCTTAATTTGCTTTTTCATATTTATTTAAGTCGATTTGTATCTTGACTATTTTTTCAATTAAGAATAAATTTCGATGTTATAGTCGTAGCCTATAATTTGCCCTAACGGCCCGGCAATATGGGGAGGTTGTGTTACCCGACGCCAGCGCCGGTACGAATCCAGGTACTTTAGCCGATAATGTGTCACGGCGCAAGGAGGGTATGGCGTACTTTTTGCCATCCGGGTACAAAGTATGTTGGGTTGATGCGGGTTCGCGGTACAAGGTTAATAAGTGGACGATAATTTGTCCGGGTTTAGGTGAAAAGAGTAAAAGAAAAAAGAGCGTTCGGGCCCATAGTCAACTTACAGTTTTTGTCAAGACGGCACGGAGTGTCTTCGGCAAAAAGTGTGACAAACAACTTACCCATATTGTCCGTGTTATAGGGCGTACTTTGTTAAATTAATCAAGGCCCACACCAATATCGTGTTGTCTTAGATATTTTTGTAATGAATCTTCAATATTCTTAATATCAGAATCATTCAGTTGAATTAGATTTAAACCAAGGGATCGATAAATTTCAATTTTCTTTTGTTTTCGTTGATTATATTTTTCATCATTCTCCATACCCCAATATTCAATATAGACAGCCTTAGGCCTTCCTTTGCCTGCGGGAATATGGAAATCTGAATACACATTTTCATCAGTGTTAGGAAGTTTCTTTTCATATGCGTGTGGAATCCCCCATAAATAAAGTGAGTCATCAATTATTTGCTCTGCTTTTGACCGAACATAATGACCATCCTTGGTCCTGTAATCGGTCGGATAAATCTTCCTAAAGTCGCTTACTAATTCATGGTCAGTCTTTCCATTTTTTATAGTTGCGTTGTCCTTAGGTTTTTCCTCAAATAATTCAAGGATATCTTTATTCACCAATAATGATTCAGGCCAGAGCACGTATGTCCCGCCTGATGTCTCATGTTCAAATTGTTTCCCGCCAAGTGACCTTCCGAGTTTAGTAACTCTCCAGCCGGCAACCGATTTTTCGATCCAACCAAGGTCATTTAATAATAAATTAAACCTCTGAGAAGAAATATTAAAATGTTTTCCAATATTAGTTGCATTTAGAAGCTTCGGCTTACTTTTCTGGGTTTCATCTACTGAAATATTCTCAGGCCAAACAATATACTCTCCGAATTTGGGATTGTTTCTGATTTGTCCACCTTTCTGTTTCCCAAGTTCGGTTAAAATCCATTTGTCATTTTTTCTTTCAATCCAGCCAAGAGATTTCAATTTGTCGAATAAGTCTGAGGATTTTATGTCCAGTTCGTTTGCTAATGCTGATGTCGAGATGTATTCCATAATTGTGTCAATAAATGAAAGTCTTAAAGTATCTAGAATTTTTAAATATTGAAGAGTTTTTTCTTAAGAAAGTCAAAGAATAAAAATATTTGTGTCACTGTCAGCGAGTTGGGAGATATGCCCTATAACGGTTCGCGTGTATGTGCAGTAGCGGTTTAGAAGCATTTTCCTGTCCGTTTAGCACAAAGTTTCTTAGAAGCACAGACTTTCGATTTAACACTTCACCCGCTATTGCCACATACACGCTGTTACAGGCTGGCGTTCTTGTCATTCGTGTCTTGCAACCCTTGTCCTTATTGAGCTTTGCAACCAATTGTCCTAATGTTTTTGTGTCGAAATGTGGGTTGGCGTTTTTAAAATTTTTAGAAGGGAAGGGAATTTTTAATTTTTTCTTTTCAGCGTGGGACAGGCATACTCTTTGGCAAGCTTTGGCTTGTGTGTTGGCTTGCGGGGCTTGCCAATGTGTATGACTGTGAAGGGTTGAACTGAGAGTACTATTTTTTTGTTTATGTAAACTCTTGCTAAGTTTTAACCATTAGTCTTTAATGTGATGGGTGAAAAATGGTTAACTTAAAAGTTTCTTCTGTTTCTTCCATTAAAGCTTCCTTCATACCAGCATTTCGAAGCGTTTCTATAACTATTTTCCTAATTCCAAGCCCTTTATGCTCCATTAATCCAAAATCCTGTGCAAATCTTACCAATATGGGATTTCTTTGATATTTCTGCCCGGCTTTTATTTTTTCTATCGTAAGGGTGTTGGGTAATCGCCCTTGACTTTCAATTTCTATCCTGTCATTAAAAATCCGAATTTCGTTTCGGTTACGCTTGGTATAATCCCTGTGAATTACGGCATTCACCAGTAATTCTCGAAGCACCTTCTCCGGTATCGTCCATTTCCTTTGCCTGTGAATGCCATCTGTCAATTCTTCACGAGCATAAATTTCTCCCAGTTTATTCATTACGGCCTCAATCAAATCGCTGCGGAGTGTTTCTCCTTTATCGTTTTTTATACCGGCTAATGGAATGGTATAAATTTGGTCAAAATGATGAGTGGTATCAATATCATTTCCAGGATAATGTATTATCCTAAAGCCGTGGTTACTTAAGAATCTGCCAGGATTTCTCCCAAAAATCACCAAACCTGCAATACTAGCGGAGTATTCATTAAAACTATTTCTGACAAGCAAATCAAGTTGACTCAGTTTTTCAATCAGCAAATCCTCATTCGCACCGGATAAGTCCTCACCAAACTCATTTAAATAATAATGAATAAAAAGCTCTTTATCAATATCTTGAAAAGAGGTGCCGGAAACCGGGGCTATTTCAAAATGGTAATAACCCGATTCCTGAGCCAATCTGAGTAATTGTTCGCCTTTGGCAATTTGTGAAGTGGAACCAATTCTGATATAAGGTGTTTCACGCTCACCTTCCTTCACAAAATAAGGTTTTTGAATACCTTGTTCAATTGTGATTAATGCAATCCTTCTTCTTTCAGGTGTAATAATTTCTTCATACAACGGAATAATAGATGGTGTAACATATTTGCCAAAAACAGTATCCATTAGCCACTCTTCAAAGTTTTTCTTTGTCAGTCCTATTATTTGACGATTATTATCAATTCCAAAAAAAATTCTTCCACCCCTGAAATTGGCAAAGGCAACAATTTCCTTGGCTATGCGTTCCGGTCGCTCACTGTCGAGTTTAAATTCTACTTTTGAATTCTCCGGATTAGCAATTATTTCAAGTAATTCCTGATAAGTCATATTTCATGGATTTAGTAATTGTATTTTAATCTTCTGGTTTCGAAGGCGTATTTACCGCCTTCCAGAATATTTTCAATCTTAGGACGTAAGTTTTCATTGTCAATAGAGCCAATATTTTCATCCTTCAAAACAGATTCTCCGTTTTCGATTTCCATTACACCAATCCATTCGGCATCACCAAATACCGGAATATTGGCATTGTGAGTACTGAAAATAAACTGACGGGCTTCCTTTTGCCTGCGTAATTCAGAGACGATATTTTCTGCAATAAAAGCATTATCCAGATTATCTTCCGGTTGGTCAATAATCAATGGGTCACTGTTGTTGAGAAGCAATAAATTCAATATGGCTGTACATTTCTGACCTGAGGATAAATCGGTTATTTCTTTGTAAGTTGGATTTTCCGCAGTACCTATGTTCAGTTTGATAGTTACGGTTTCGGTCAACGCAATTTCTTCCAGTTCCCATATTTTTTCATCGGGTAGTGTTTTTACTGTAGATGCTATTCCGGACGTCAATTGATATTTATCTTTCAAATCGGACTCGTCCAATTCTTGAATATCTTCTACAAATTGCCAAATATTGAAATTGTCAGGTTGCTCATTAACCCATTGTATTTTCTTTTCTCCAAAACCTTCTATTTTCAATAGAAAGTCTTTCAATGGCTCACGATTTCCCCATTTTTTTACTTCCAGCTGCATTTTTCCTGCAAGGGCATTTTTGTTTAATGATTTAACCTTTTCAAATATAACATCGTAGCGATGATCTATTTCACTATTTAAAACCGTTATCAGTTCTTTACGCTTTTTCAATAATTCATCATATAACTTTTGATAATTCTCCCGCTGAACGGTTAATCCCTGCATAGAGGAAAGTTCTCTGCTGATTTGAGAGAATTCTCTTGCTATGTCACTACCTTTTCTACCACCGCTGTCAGGTAGTTGGTTGATGAGTTTCTGAAAGTCTGCTTCAAACTGTTCTTTTGCGTTCTGCCATTGTTGTTTTATGTTTTCCGACTGGGTAACAAAAGTTTTTTCGGCTGTTTTTATGATACTTATGGCTTTCTGTAATTCAGTAAGAAAATTTTCCCAAACCGGTTTAAGTGAAGTCAATTTTTCAGCATTGATGTAATCTTTTAATGCTTCAGCGCTTAGGTAGTGTAAATCAACGGCAGAGATGTTCCGCTCCAATTCCTCAATAAGCGATTGTATTTCCTGAAATTCGCTATCACTTCGTTTGATGATGGCTTCCTCTTTGTTGTAAATATTCTGCTCTTCAAATTTTTTGTCTAAACCTAACGCCTTTAGATTATTTAAACGCTCTTTTAATTGGTTTTCACGATTGATTTTTGCATCCAGTTCCTCTAATCTTTCTTTGGTTTGGACGAGCTTTAAGCGGTTTTCTCTGAGTTGTTTTTGAATAGCTGGGATATTATCTTTTAATTCCGGCAGGAATTGCTCTATAAGTTTAACGTGATTTTCGGGCTTTTCCGCAAATTCAAAAATTTCATTTTGACCAAACATTTTTATTTCAGGCAAAATATCTTTTACCGAAAGGAAGGACAAACTCCCATCTTCATTTTTTACGGTTTGGGGCTGCCCGTAATTCCTTTCAATGATAAATATTTTGTTATATCGGGATGAATAAACAATAAGTACTATTTTTCCATTGGCAAAATTAGTTCGCAGAATTTCTTCTGCCCGTTTTTTAGCTTCGCTAGATTGATACGGAATATCTAATCCATAGCGAATAGCCTCAAGCAGGGTGCTTTTACCGGTTCCACGACCGCCAATTAAAGCGTTCAGGTTATCATTAAAATCGATATGCAGTTCTTCTGCAAAAAAATTGGAAAGAATTTTCAACTCAAGAATTTTTGAGTGTTTCTCTTCTTTAAGTTCTGAAAACAAACGAATTCTCGACTCACCGTCCAAAAATGACTGTCTTAAACCCTCAATGGAAGGTCTATCCATTTTGATGTAGCAACTTGCGAAAGGGTCTTTGAGCGTTTCCGGCTTTTCCACATCCTTAGCGTGAATCACCGCTACTTTGCGAATTCGTTTGTAATTAGGGTCTTGATTTTTGATAATTTGCTTATATTTTATGTCTAAGTCATCTACTTTCTCCTTATTGATCTGTGCTGTTAAAACCAGTTTTTCGTTTTTCCATATATCCGGGTGTCCTCCTGAACCGTCATTTACAACCAACAACCCGTTATCTTCGTGTACGTGTGCCGCATAGGTTATACCACCGTCCTCAATCACTTTTTCTGCAATTTCTAAATACGTTAAAGAAGATTTGTCAGTTGTTGCTCCCGGTTTTAAAGCTGAACCTTGTAAACTACCCAACTTTTGATTGAGCCAAGTGCTATCCTTATCGGGTGGGAAAAGGCAGATAATGTGAATTTTTTCAACACTGGATAGCTCAAAACCCGGGAAAACGGTAATACCATTTGTTTGCAGCAACTGACGGAGATTTTCAGTTGAGTTCACGTCTCCGTGCTCTGCTAAGCCTACTACCTGAATATTTTCTGCCTTGCAGGTCTCTATAATTTTTTGATTATATGAATTTTCTTCAAATAATTGTCCCTTTCTATGTTGATGATTATACAGATGTGAATTTACCTGCAATGCACATTTATAAAATTTGGCTCCCGATGGTTTCATAATATTTTCAGTTTTTTGTTAATTACTAATCACTCCAATACCTTTATCGTTTCATCTCCGCTGATATTCCTGATTTTTATTCTTTTCGGTTTTTTATCGCTTGTAATTTTTCCGTCCCAAAATTCCTTGGTTTTTACTCCGTCCTTTATCACGTAGCCCAATTTATCAATCTTGATTTCGGTGGTGCTGTGCCAAAGTCCTTCGGAATTTTCACAATCCAAAGAAACGAGTTCTATCAGCTCCAAACCTTCTTCGCTGATGCTGATAGGTTCAAACTTTTTGCCTTTGGTTAATGATTGCAGGTTGCCTTTTTGGTTGAACTCATTAATTTTTTGAATAAGACGGTCGCTGATGAATTTGGTAATTTCTGTTTCATATCCGTCTTTGGTTTTTGTGGTTTTAAATTCCAGAATATCATCAATCACAATTTCGTGAAGCAGGTTTTTCAGGTCTTTGAGTTCTACTTCAATTTCGGTGGCGTTATTGTCTCTGATGAATTTTTGAATTTCTGCATAATCGTCCACGTCCACATAGTAAACGATCACTTTTTTTACGCTGATTTCCAGGTTTTGCAATTCCTGATTGATAATGGTGTTTATGGTTGGAATATCTAAAACCTTTTCCTGTGTATTGAGCAGGTTAGGCACATATACCGGAACGGTTCCAACCTTTGCTTCTGTTACTGCACCAAACCAAAAGTTGCTGATACCCGCCACATTGCGTTGCAAACCCGGAATTAGTTTTGCCAGCTTCTCCATCGTTTGCTGAGGGTTGCGGAACAAGCTGACTCCGTCTTTAATTTCCAATACCTGAAACGAAGCGCCTGATTCCTTCAAGCGGTCGCGGGTGGTTTGGATGCTGTTGATGCCTATATCAATGTGAATAAATTTTCTGCCTAAGTCGTGAGCTACTTTTGCGGTTACCCCGCTTCCACCGAAAAAATCAGCTACAATCATATTATCCTTGCTACTTGCATTAATTATTCTTTCCAGTAAATCTTCCGATTTTTCTGTAGAGTAGCCATTTCTGAAAGAATATGCAGAAATATCATCCCAAAGTGTATCACATAATGTTTCGTCTGATGCAGGAATAAAATATTCGGGTTTTTTTGTTTTAGGATGACTTCTAATGAAATCCTTATTCTCTCCCGTTCTTTTCCAATATTCCGTTAAAGTTTCTTCTTCAGAAAACTTTTCTTTCCACTCTTTGTAAATTTCAATGGCTTGTCTTGCTCTTTTTTCTTCCCAACGCCAATGATTGTTTGCTGAGGGTTTAAAACCAAATAGCTCATAATCCATTCCATTTCTATATCCAGAAGCTTCAAAAGAATGCCATCTTTCATCTTTTTCTTCATCCCTTGTTGGAGGCAATATTCTTACATCATCACTTATGACATAGAAGTAAATACTATCAGTTGCGACATTTAAAGATTTTACTAATTCTCTTTCACGAACATTCTTTTTAATTCGCTTTACAACAATTTCATTTCTATAATTGTCCTCACCAAAAACCTCGTCCATCAATATTTTTACATAATGACCAATATGCCAGTCTATATGAAAAAAGATACTTGAATTGTTACTCATCACACTCTTTATTGCCATCAGATTTTCATACATCCAATTGAGATAATCTTCTTTCTGCCAAATGTCTCCATACATTTTTTCCTCAAACGCCTTTAGTTCGTCAATATCCATTTCCTGTTCGGCAGCGGCAATTTTTTCAGCCAATTTGGGGTTTCTTCTCAGGTAAACTTTTTTGGCATAATCGGCACCACTGGCAAAGGGCGGGTCAATGTAAACTAAGTCCACTTTTATACCCTTCTCTTTCAGGTAGGCACAAGCCGAAATACACTCTCCGCGAATTACCAAGTTTTCATTTGCTGAGCCTGCCGAGGCACCAACCGTTTCAATGGGTTCAACTTCATAGTAGGGCATACCTCTTTTAATGCGGTTATACACTTTATCGTTCTCACGGTATCGCAATACACGTTGTGTTCGGGTGATGTTGTCCAAAATGGCTTGCCCTTCAACCGTGTTCGAGTAATATGGAATGTATTTTACCGGCATATCTTAATCGTTAAAAAACTGGTTTATCTTGTTATTCAATTTGGTGATATTGGCTGCAATGTCTTTGCTGTCCCCCAAATAGAGGAAATCAAATCGCTGATAGCCGAATTTTTCTTTGTTGAGTTTCAGAAATTCAGTCTCCACATAATTTTTCTTTTTCTGAAATACTTTGTCCTCTGCATAAACAGAACCTTTGGTTTCAATTAGCAGGGCTTTGTGAATTTTACCTGCTTGTCCGACAGGCAGGTCTTTTGCTGTCCGCTTCACAATTAAAAAGTCGGTGGTGTATTTTCCAACATTTTTCCAATACCTTCCTTCTTTGGCAAAACAATTAATTACAAACTCGGTCAAACCACGTTCACCGTTGTAGTAAATCTCCAAACCCTTGTTTTTGAAATCGGTTAACTGCAAGGCTTTTTGAAGTGTTTCAGTTTCAAAACCGCTGCTTCCGCTTCCGCCAAAGTTGTATGGTAAATAATGAAAGGTTTGATTTTTAGATTTTACAGGGAGTGAATAGTCCTTACCTGATTTGAATGTTTCCCAGTCAGGAGCCCACTTTTCCATTCCCTGGGCTTTCATTCCCTCTACCATTGTATCATAAGCTTTGCGAACTTCTTCCCAATCAATATTTATTTCTTCATTGGATTTATCCAATTCCAAAATTTTAGTTGTGTCCGCTTCATTTGGGTAAAGTTTTGGGTTCTTCTCTACCTTTGTCAATCGTTCTGCAATCAATAATTCAGCTTGTTTAGGAATTACTTCTGTATCGGTTTGTAAATCCCGTTTTATGCTGAATGCCAAACGGATTTTTGATTGAATGGTGTGCAGGTCATATAACTCATTGAAATAGCGCTGTCCTTCCTTTTTAAAAGTAACTGCCTCAAATATTTCTTTTAGTTCCTTATCGTATTGATGCAGCTGTGTTTCTGAAATCAAACCGAAACTTTCTCTTGAAATTTCAAAAAGCCATTGATTGAAATTGGCAAAGGCAATTCCTGTTTCATTGATAACATCAATTTCCCCAGTGTCAATGTTGGCAATGTCGCTGGTTGTTATCAGGGCAGATGCTTTGAAATTATCAATGTTATTAAGCAAAGCTTTTAGCTTTGCTTTTGTATTTGGGGTTTCTTCTTCATCAATGGCCTGGTAGGTTACTTTCATTTGATAAAAATCCACTTTCGGCAATTGCAAAAAGTCCATTCTGGAATGTCTCGGCACAAATTCAAGGTTGCTTTCCCTGCGTGTTCGGTTAATTTCCTCTATGCTTGTGTTTTGCTCCTGTTTCAGTTGTTTGTTCAGCGTATCGGCATTGTCTTTGTTCAGCCAAATCAAAGCGGTTTCTTCTTTGCCTTTGTCCACTTGGCGTAAACACCTGCACGAAGTTTGTAAAACCATATTTTGAGGGCTGTCGCCTTTTTGAGAAAGTATTACACCGGTTAAACTTGGGCAGTCCCAGCCTTCTTTTCCTACCTGAACCAAAAGAATGTATCGCTTTTTGGAAATTGGTAAATCCAATGAGCGAAACTCTAATTCGCTTCCTTTGGGTTGCGGATGTGCTTTATTTCCTTTGTGAAAGCGTAAAATTTCATTGGGGTTTATTTTTAATTCACCTGTTAGGAACGGATAAACTTCTTCCTCCAATACTTCAATGTTGCTGCAATAGATAGCCAGTTTTGGTATGGTTCCGTTACTGTAAACCTTATCTTTGTATAGTTTGTCAAAATCCTCAATGCCTTGTTTGATAATTTGGAAACGGTCAAGGTTTTGCCCGATTTTTACGGTTGGTGTTTTTAGAAATTTTTTGATTGCTGTAACAAGCGGATAATAATAAACCGTATTGGTGATTTGAGTGAATTTAAATTCATAATCGCCTGCTTTGATTTTTTCGGCACTTTGCAAATAAGGCGTTCCCGAAAAACCTAAAACGGTGGTGATGTTTCCTTTGCTGTGCCAGTAATTGACGGCTTGTCTTAATTTGATGTCGTCTGTTGCTGCGTGGTGAACTTCATCTATGAGGATTGATAAATTCGGGATTTGACCGAATAAGCGTTTCAGGTCGTTGGTTGTGTCTTTTTCTTCTTCGTCTAATTCCAGCTCGGTTTGTGCATTAAACTTGAAACTTTCCAAAATCACTTTTTCAGCGTTCACTACAAACACTTGTCCGAATGGATTAGGCAAACAAGCATTTACTTTTTGTGCGTTTGGGTTTCTTGCCTTGTTACTTTTCTTTGCGGTTTTCTGCTCGTCCAACACTTCAAACTTCAACAATTTTTTCAGGTTGCTTGCTGATGGTTCGGGCAATACCCAAGAGGGGTCAAAGTTCTCAATCGTTTTTAAACTCGGAATAATGGAAGATTTCAAGCCAGAAGGAATCAGCACTAAAAAATTATGTGCAAATGCCTTGTTTTCGGGTTCGTTGTCAGCAAAATACAAGTCCAAATAAATAAAAGCAGCCATCAGGTAGGTTTTACCTGCTCCCATCGGCAAGCTCATTAAATAGTCGGCATAGTTTACATTGTAAAAAATGCTTTTAATGATGGTGTCGTAATCTAACGAAGCGGGATTTGCTTTGATTAGTTTTTCCAGTTCAGGGATATATGTTCCGTTACCGTTTTTCTGTCTTGCAAAGTCAAAGAGTGCAAAAGCATTTTTATTTTGAGTTAAATACTCTCTTGCAATTTGGTTGATGTCAAGTTTTGTAAGGTCAGTTCCGTTTGTAAAAAAGCCCTCTGAAAAAAGTTGCCAAAGGGGTTTGTTTTGTCCTTGAATTTTCAGGAACAAATAAGTTTCAATTGCTTCAATTTGCGTATCACGCAAATGTCCTTTGTCACGGATATATTTAACCAAATCACGAATGGTGCAGTCGTCAGACTGCAACCATTCGTTTTTCTTTTGTTGTATGATATAGTGAAGCATTACTTTTTCTTGTATTTAATTTTCTGTTCTGCTGCTTTCAGCACTTTGTCCGCCAAATTTTCGTCTTGTAAGTCATAAGCAACTTTGTCACTCAGCCACGCAACCAAAAGTTCTTCCTTGTCCAGTTTGTAGAATTTGGCAAACTTTAAAACCTGTTCTTTGGTCGGTTTTCTGTCGCCACGTTCAAACTTGCTGATAATAGCTTGGTCAATTTCCATTTCGGCAGCTACCTGTCGAAGGAACAATCCTTTCTCTTCTCTTGCTTTTCTGATTATGTCACCGAAGCTATTCATAAGACAATATGTGTTTTGACAAAACTGGTCAAAAGTAAGTATTATTTTCCGATTGTCAGTCCGTGCGTTGGAAAAAATTTAGCTCTTTTGGTTTTGCGAAGGGTCGGGCTTGTGTGTCGGGCAAAACCAAATGTGCTAAATGTGCGGCTGGTAAGAAAAAATTAAAAATGCGGGTCGGCAAAAATTTTAAAAAATTTAGGTTGGCTTTGAGTGTCGACTCGTTGGTCTTTGTTAAGTTGTTAAAGAACTGTCCAGTTAAAGTCCGCTTAATTGTCAAGGTTGCAAAGTCTCCGTTTTTCAGTCGTCACTGTCAGGGTTGCACTGTCTTTTTTACGCTTGCCTGTAACGTTAGGCCGGTATGATGCGTAATGCGTCGGCAGTTTCAACTGCCGTGGCGCAGCTTTTGCCCTTCTTCGCAAAAGCTGTGACAAGCATTATGCGTTATACCGGACAGTTAGTTGCTGTGCTTTTTATTGTTGTCTTTCTGTTCTTTCGAATCCCCTGATCTGGCACAAAGGTGTTTTTAATAATTTATCATTAGATATATCAGGTGATATGTCGACAGTGATAAATTATGTCGGTGGTCACTTCTGCCTTCACTCTCCTGGCAGGCGTGACGCAGATTAAAAATATCAACTAAATGCATCGCATTTATTGAACTGTACTTGAATTCTTTAATTGTTTGTGAGGGGGGTATTGACTTTATCATATTATTCCTGTAGCTTGGTAAAAGCTTTTCAAGCTCTTGAAAGCAAGCTTTCCACGCTCTTTAAGCTTTTACCAACCCCAATACACTCTATTGCATCATTATTTCTCAGCTTCCGCGCCATACCCGGTGTTAGAGCAGAAGGGAACACCGAAAAACACCGATTATTCCTCTCATACATGTAACATAGCATTGCAACTAACGTTCGGCGGTATGTGCATGTTGGCGCAGAGTCGCGGTGGCGCGTGTTTTTGCACTCGT
>MTKZ01007123.1_pt1 | contig 12242 bp, 8 predicted proteins | sample 1042781 | NCBI WGS metagenome assembly MTKZ01 (sample SAMN06212207, study PRJNA360539) | anaerobic digester metagenome | biome: Wastewater treatment plant; material: sludge; isolation source: anaerobic digester fed with sludge from wastewater treatment plant | place: Denmark: WWTP Viborg ...
TGGTTAGAGCACCTGACTCATAATCAGGGGGTCGCTGGTTCGATCCCAGCTGGGCCCACAATTAAAAATCAATATTGCCCTCTAATTCAATCTGTTAGAGGGTTTTTTATTTTAACGGGGGACAGTATGGGGGACACTTTATTGTTCAAATTTTTTCACACTCATCTTTTCCCTTAGAAACCAGGCCTTAATAAGGCTGTTAATTAGATTATTAAAGATACGCATTTCTGAAGTAAAAATTTTATTAATGCAACTCATTTTTGAGAATCCAACGAACAGGAACTCCCCCTGAATTTTTATTTTTTGTCATTATTAATGTCATTCCTGCCAGTGAAACACTTTTCTTTGTTGATTATTCCAAAAATTGCTCCATACCATAAAAATAAGCCGATATGTCATGTTGTCAGAACATTACAGCATTTTTTCAGCTCAAAAACACCTGTTTTTGTAACTAACTGACAACATGTTATTTAGAAAAACATGACAAATATCATGGTTTATAACATAAACTATATGATAATCAATATTATAACTTAAAAACCGGTAGCGTTTCTGCAACTCGGATAACTATGTTATATACTCGTTTTTCGTCCAAATTCCTGGCAAAGCCACCAGGATAAAAATCTTTTAAAAGTCTGGTTTCGCCCCAACCTTCAACGCCCTTTGTAATCGTTTCAGAGTTTTTAGAGAAAACCCTTATGATCGAACATCAACCACCCTCCTCGATCAAAGATGCGCCTTGCCTCCGCGCGCAAATTAAGATGAACTTTTTGATAAAAAATCGTTACCCCCAAAGGGGACCCCACCATTTTTTTTCAAAAAAATTTGCTTAAACCTGGCTTGGCGCGAAAAGATCGCGTAGGGTGGTCAATGTTCGACCACCAGGATTTGTATTAAGCACTAAAAACTAATTAAGAATGAAACGACTACAAAGAGCATTAAAGATCGGGGATGTAACCATCCTTTGGAAAAATGAAAAACCATTGTACCTGGTATCTTCAGGTTACAAGGGAAAAAACCTGTTAGGTCTTAAACATTTCTTCAGCGAAGAAATTTGTCAGTTTATATCTGAAATGAAATCTCTTGACAAACAACTTAAATCATCAAGAAATGCAAGCAAAATTGACAGGTAACGACAGGTTATCATTCGGAAAATTTAAAGGCTGGAGATTAGCTACGATACCGCCTTCATATTTGCTATTCATGTTAAAAAAAGGCACAGCATATGGTAAACTCAAAGAATACATCATTGAGAATGAATATAAATTCAGACAGCAAGTCGAACGTAACAGAATTAACTCTGAATTATTGAGAAATGCCGGCAAGCAAAAAGCTTCTGAATTCCATTTAAGGAATGATGTATATCTAAACACAGATGAAATAAAATCATTAAGAAGAAATTCGTTAAATCCTAACAGACGATAGTCATGACAGCCGAATTCAATACATTTCCAGAAATAACCTTACAGCTTCGTAAGGGCACTATTGAAAAAATTCAAATTCAGAGTAGTAAAGATGCTGATATATTGTTCCGCAAAATCTGGGATAACGATTCTCTGCCTATTTATGAAAGTTTCATAGCAATTTACCTGGATAGACAAAATAAATCTATTGCATGGTATAAAGTAAGTCAGGGCGGCATATCTGGTACAGTTACAGACTTAAGATTAATAATGAGTGTGGGTCTGAAATGCCTGGCATCTGGCCTGCTAATAGCCCATAACCATCCATCCGGGAACCTTAATCCTTCCGAGTCTGACAGTAAAATCACTTTAAAGATCAAAGAATCCGGAAATCTTTTGGATATTAAACTGCTTGATCATCTTATAATATGCGATTCAGGTTATTATTCTTTTGCTGATAATGGTCTATTATAGGCTGATCGAATAAACCTCCATAATATTTCTAAACAGTATTAAATCTGGGGAGTATGGGATTCACCCTCACCCATACCTTAGGCACCCAAGCGTACCTACCTTAAAAAAACTCAATCAATATTTTATTTCAATAAAACATTCTCATATCTCAAAAACCTGAAACTATTTATATTAACCCTAATAATAGTTTGATCAAACTATATTATTAATTGATTAAAACGGTTGACTTTGTCTTAATCAAAGCATAACTTTGATTTTTCATTCCTAAAAATCGTAGGAAAAGTTTGGATTTAGTTTTCTTAACTCCTAAATAATTAAGGCATTGAAAACCCTATTTTTTCTAATTAATTTAAGATTTGACTTATGTAAATTACTATGTCCCTTCTTTATCATTCTGATTGGATTAGATCCCATAGATGTAAAAAGTCAAACAGTCGTGACTCTCACCGTTAATGCTGCAGCAGTTAATGCATCGATAAATGCAACTGGCGAAGAAGATTGGTATAAATTCCAGTCCAGTACGGCAGGTAATTATACCATTAGAACATATGGCAGTTTGGATACTTACATGTATCTCTTCCAAAGTGATCAATCTACTCTTATTACTGAGAATGATGATGGAGTTGGAGTTGGATACAATTCAGTGATTACCCGGAGCCTTACAGCAAATACCTGGTATTACATTAAAATAAAAGGTTACAACGGCACCAGAATTGGAGATTATTCTGTCGATGTTAAGAAACAAACTGAAACTATTATTACGCTAATTGTTGATGCGCCAGCTGTGAATGCAGCTATTAGCGCAACTGGTGAAGAAGACTGGTATAAATTCCAGACCAGTACGGCAGGTAATTATACCATTAGAACATATGGTAGTTTGGACACTTATATGTATCTCTTCCAGACTGATCAATCAACCCTCATTACTGAGAATGATGATGGAGTTGGAGTAGGATATAATTCAGTGATTACCCGGAACCTAACAGCAAATACCTGGTACTATGTTAAAATAAAAGGTTACAATGGTATCAGAATTGGAGATTATTCCGTCGATGTTAAGAAACAAACTGAAACTATTATTACACTAATTGTTGATGCTGCAGCTTTAAATGCAGCGATTAGCTTAACTGGTGAAGAAGACTGGTATAAATTCCAGACCAGTACTGCAGGTAACTATACCATTAGAACATATGGCAGTTTGGATACTTACATGTATCTCTTCCAAAGTGATCAATCAACTCTTATTACTGAGAATGATGATGGAGTTGGAGTAGGATACAATTCAGTGATTACCCGGAACCTAACAGCAAATACCTGGTACTATGTTAAAATAAAAGGTTACAATGGTACCAGAATTGGAGATTATTCCGTCGATGTTAAGAAACAAACTGAAACTATTATTACACTAATTGTTGATGCATCAGCTTTAAATGCAGCGATTAGCTTAACTGGTGAAGAAGACTGGTATAAATTCCAAACCAGTACTGCAGGTAACTATACCATTAGAACATATGGCAGTTTGGATACTTACATGTATCTATTCCAGAGTGATCAATCTACTCTTATTACTGAGAATGATGATGGAGTTGGAGTAGGATACAATTCAGTGATTACCCAAAACCTGGCAGCAAATACCTGGTACTATGTTAAAATAAAAGGTTACAATGGTACCCGAATTGGAGATTATTCTGTCGATGTTAAGAAACAAACTGAGAGCATTGGTACATTAATCGTTGATGCTCCAGCTGTAAGTGCAGCTATTAGTACGGCAGGAGAAGAAGATTGGTTTAAATTCCTGATAATAACTGCCGGCACTTACACAATCCAGACCTATGGCAACCTCGATACTTATATGTATCTATACCAAGGCGATCAGTCTACATTAATTATATATGATGATGATGCAGGTGTGGGGCAAGGTAGTAATGCAGGTATAACACTGAACTTGAATGCTAATACTTGGTATTATGCTAAAGTTAAAGAATATAATTCAACAATTACAGGTAACTACACAATAGATATTAAGAGTCAACCTGTCGTAACACTTACCCTTGATACTCCTCCGCACGAGGATGCTATTAGTATTATCGGTGAAGAAGATTGGTTTAAGTTCCAAACTAATACAGCTGGTAATTATACCATCCAAACATATGGCAATCTTAATACATACATGTATTTATACCAAAATGACCTGATAACAGTAATTTCCGTTGATAATGATGGAAGTGATATTGGATACAATTCGAAGATCACTCAAAACCTGAATGCAAATACATGGTATTTTATTAGACTAAGAGAAAACTCCGGCACAAGTACTGGCAGTTATTCTATTGATGTCCAAAGCCCAACTTCTACGGTAACACTTACTGTAGATGCCCCGGCAATAAACGCATCAATTATTGCAGTCGGGGAAGAGGACTGGTTCAAATTCAAAACTGGCATTGCTGGATCTTATTTAATTCAAACTTATGGAAATCTTGATACATATATGTTTCTATATGAAAATGATCGTATTACTGTTATTGCTGAAAATGATGATGTAAACAGACCGGGAGGCAATTACAACTCAATGATTAGAAGTAATCTCAGTGCTAGTACCTGGTATTATGTTAAAATAAAAAGTTATGACGGAATAAGGACAGGAGAATATTCTATCGATGTTAAAAAGGAAACTGAAACAGTCGCGACACTTGCTGTTGATGCACCGCCGACAGAAGCCTCCATCAGCATTCCTGGCGAACAAGATTGGTATAAATTTCAAACCAGTACAGCTGGATTATATATCATTGAAACATATGGTACCCTAGATACTTATATGTATCTCTACGGGAATGACCAGACAACTCTGATCGCTGAGAATGATGATATAGCGCATACTCCAGACTCGCGACTTCATAATTCTAGAATAAGCATAAATCTTAATGCAAATACTTGGTACTATATTAAGATTAGAGAATACCATAGCACCGTCACTGGAAATTATTCTTTAGATAATATATATGAATATATTGGGCAGCCACCAAAGAAGCTCAAGGGTTATTCAAGAGATGGTGCAATAATCTTGAACTGGTCTGTACCTTTGTTAGTAAGCCCCACAAGTTACAATGTTTATTGGAGCGAATCTGAGAATGGAACTTATACACTAATGAGTAATGTCTTAATAAATAGTGTAACTTATAATGGTAATTTAGGATTAAGATGGTATTATGTAACTGCTATTTATCCAGGAATAGGAGAAAGTGGCCCATCAAATAAAGTAAGTGTTTCCCCATTCTTTGCTTCACAAATTGTGGTTGATGCACCACCTATCAACGATGCAATTAGCACACCAGGAGAAAACGATTGGTACAAATTTCAAACTGGAACAGCTGGCATTTATACTATAGTTACGTATGGAGACCTTGATACATATATGGAGCTATATCAAAGTGATCAAACAATGTTGGCATTTGACGATGATGACGGACCAGGATTAGAAAAAAATGCTGGAATTTCTATAAGTCTAAGAGCAAATACTTGGTACTATGTAAAAGTAAGAGAATATTCAACTACTGCTGTAGGTAGTTATTCCATTGATGTAAAAGGACCTTTAGCTTCTTTTGTTACACTTACTGTTGATAGCCCACCTATAAATGTAGCTATCAGTGCCGCCTTAGAAAACGACTGGTATAGATTTAAGACCATTACAGCAGGTACTTACACAATCCATACATATGGAGAACTTGATACATATATGTATCTATATCAGAGTGATCTAAACACGCTAACGCTGATTGCTGAAAATGATGATGCTCCGGGATCAGGACGAAGTTCAGGAATTACTATGAACTTGTCTCCAAATATTTGGTACTATGTATTAATAATTGGATATCATAACTATGCCACTGGAAATTATTCCATAGATGTAAAAACCCAACCAGTTGAATTGCTTACAGTTAACGCTACGCCTGCAGATGCAATAATAAGTACACCTGGAGAAAATAATTGGTTTAAATTTTTGACCAATTCAACAGGTTACTATACAATCCAAACTTATGGTAATCTTGATACATACATGTATTTATATCAGAGTGATATGATTAGTTTGGTTTCTAAAAATGATGATGGCATCGGTACCGGATACAATGCAAGTATAATACAATACCTTAACGCAGAGACCTGGTATTATGTACGAATAATAGAGCACAATCCAGCAATTACAGGAGTTTATTCTATTGACGTCAAAAATGATGCATCAAAATCGATAGGAATAGGAACTAATATAAAAGAGGATGCTCTAATTGTTCCAAGCTCTTCTGATATTCTGATCTATCCAAATCCGGCTTCGGATTATATTAACCTTGTTTTGCCTGGTGATTTTAACAATTTGATAAGATTAGAAATAATGGACTTATCTGGTAAACAAATAGCTAACCAAAATTTGAAGAAAGATCAACAAATTAACAAAACGATAAGTGTACAAGATCTTCCATCAGGTTTGTATTTTGTTAAAATTGTTTTCTCAGATCGTATTGTATTAGAAAAGTTTATTAAAGAATAGAAAAAATCGATTGACCTATTAAAAATAGAATTATCCTATCCAAATCGGATTATAATCCTATCTGTTTTAATTAAGTATGATCCTAATATTTTTCTACTTTATTTTAACTGCTTAAAATTTCTTAATTTTATCAATAATAGGAATTTAGTTGAATGACATTTTCCCAGATTTAATTATTCGAAATTTGCACTATTTAATTATCTATTTCTTGTAATCATTTACTATAAATAACCTTGTAAATCTCGAAGAATGAAAGACCTTAACTGTCTTAACCCCCTATAACTTGGACAGATTTTTAAAAAGAATATAGAACTTCCTGTTTAATGTTTTCGTTATTTTCATTCATCAACCGATTAGCAAAGTTAGCCGTATCTCCGGATTTGTCAAGAGCAAGACCAGTGCCCGCACAAGCCGACACTCTTGACAACTCCTCTGATACTACCGCTGTCTGGGGCTTATCGGTTGACAATGACTGATAATATTCATTCCACACCTGCATAGGAATCTTTCTTTTCAGGCTACCATGCTGGCGCTTATTGTTGTAAAAGTTTACATAAGCATCAAGTGTTAATTTTGCTTCGTAATAGCTCTCAAATTCAAATCGTTGTATCACTTCTCTTTCGAGGATGCTGTGGAAAGCTTCAATATACGAGTTTTCCTCGGGAGTTGCAATATGAGTGAACTCCTGATTGGCCTCAAGAGTACGAAGGTAATGCCTGACCTTATTGGCTATAAACTGCGATCCATTATCGTTTCTGACAGTAACACCTTTTAACCCATGAAGAAGGTCTATCCGTGCAATAAGCTTTATTACATCGATTTTCCGGATGCTTCCCTGGAAGATATGGTCAAGTATCCGGCGGGAGTATATATCCATCAGGGAAAGCATGTAATAGTTTCTGCGTTCTCCTTTTACCCAGATGTATTTTATGTCCCAGCAAAGGTATTCCATCGGCCTTGTTGCGGTGATCTTCCTTAGCTTCACCCATTCACGTTTGCCATGAGACCTGATAACCTTGCCAAGTAAAAGCTCATTTTCATCCATCAGCCGGTAGACTTTCTTGTGATTTATGATATACTCAAGTCCCTTTAAGGAGGCAGTAACGTTTTGATATCCATAGCATACAAACTCCCCGCTGACTATCTTCTTGATCTCATCAACAACATCAATATTGCTGACGATGGTGCCGTCTTTCTTTGTTGTCGTGGTACTGGGAGGTATTCCCTTGCGCTTATGAGAAGGCTTGTAATAATAGCTGCTTGCTGGAAAGCCAACCCATTTAAGAAGCTCACGTTTTCTCGTACAACTCTGATATTGAGTAACTATACTCATCTTGTCTTCGTTACTATAGGAGTTTTTTTTAAAAGCTCAGATTTTACTTCTATCTCCAGGGCTTGTTTGGCAATGATTCGTCTTAGACGTTCATTCTCCAGTTCAAGAGTACGGATTTCAGGATCGAGTCGTTTATGCTTGTCTCGTAATCCATTAATCCCTTCCTGTAGATATTTCTTCTTCCATCGTGTATACAGGGAAGGTGCAATCTGATACTTTCGCAGAGTCTTTGTATGACCTTCACGTTCTCCTTCCTGAAGTATCGACAAACGATCCTCAGGTGTAAATTTTCGTCTTTGTTGTGTCATGATTCCCAAATTTAATTAGACCTAATTTGTTTTTCAAATTATGTCCAGTTATTTGGGGGGTTAAAACAAGAAAAATTTAACCTTTAACCAGCTTTTTTGCTATATGAATGTAATTCCATTAACAATTTATATTTGTGCCTTGAGTGTCTGTTGTTCTCAGACCTTCGTTTAAAGTGGTCATAGAAGGACCGATTTTGAAGTTAGACAAGGTCAAAGTCCTTTTCCAGCTTCAACCTTAATTTGTTTATTATTTCAATAGCTTTGTCAATTGTTCTCAATTTGGTCCTGAAAGAAAGAATCGCCATGCGTATTACGAATTTATTATTAATTACCGTTGAGCTAAAGAAGACATTTCCGTCTTTATGGATCAATTCCAATAGCTTTTTATTAAACATATTCTCATCAACTATTTTAGACGGGTACCAGAAATAGCTTATCGAAAGATCTGGTGTTGGTCCGGTTTTAAAACCGATTTCCTGTAATTTTCTTCTGAAATAGTCTATAAGCAATAATTTTTCATCGAGGCAGGCGATGAATGGTTCCAATCCATGGATTTGTAAAGGAAGCCATATCCGTAAGGCACGAAAATGTCTTGTTAATTCAGGAGACACATCGGCCGGATCATATATGTTTGTGATATTGCGAGCTGCATCCTGTAAATAATTTGCTGTGTATTGATGTGAATGTGTAATTGCTTCCTTGTTTTTAACCAGGACGGCCCCTGACCCATAAGGAATAAACAATCCTTTATGAGGATCCGTGACTAGTGAGTCTGCCATTTCAATTCCATTGAAGATCTCTTTTTTTTGCCTGGACAGAATAAAAAAGCCTCCATAAGCTGCATCAATATGATACCATAGATTATTAACCCTGGCAATTTTGCCTATTTCCATTAACGAATCGACAGCTCCTGTATCTGTTGTTCCTGCGGTAGCAATGATCAGAAAAGGATTTAATCCATTTGTTTTATCTTTATTGATTTGTAGATTTAGTTTCTTTGTATCAATTCTCGAATTCTTATCAAGATCTGAATAACGAAGAATCACATCTTCCAATCCAATTATTTTCAGTGCTTTATTAATACAATGATGAGTCTGTGGACTTAAATAAACAACGCTTTTTGTGATCTTGTTGGATTTTATTTTATGATGATCGCGGGCCGCCGTTAATGCAATTAAATTAGCTATTGAACCTCCTGAAGTCAAGGCTCCTGCCGAGTCTTCCGGAAATCCAAAAATGGATTTCATCCAATTTAGTATTTCATTTTCCATGGTTACTGCCCCGGGTGATGCATAAAACAAACCGGCATATTCGTTTGTGACATCAGCTAAATAATCAGCCAGAGCTGAAGTGTATATCCCACCTCCCGGAACATATCCAATGTGTCTGCCAGAAGCCGCGTTTATCCCTTTGTCGACTACTTCATCTGCATAAACCTGAAGCAACCTGCTTAAAGGTTTTTTACAACCATTTATTGACAGAACACCCTGTTTTACCTTCTTATCAGAATAAGCTTTAGTTTCTTCAATATCATTGATAAAATAATTTGTATAATCCTGAATTTGCTGAAAATATTTATTCCTTTTTGCCTCTGATGGTTCAAGTTCTTTAGATATATTCTCCAACTCCAGGATTCTTTTTATCAGTTTTTTCATTTATTTAAATTCAGATTGTTCCGTTCCTTAGGTACAAAATTGTTTTAAATTTAAAAATTAATTGGTAGTATTTCCTGGAAAAGCCAGCAATCGCGAACCCGGCAGGATGATTTATATCAATAATTTAATATTTTTGTTGAACACTGCCATTATTCAACAAAATTATTTACAATGAAACCTAACCGACGTGTCTTTATCAAAACAATGAGTACCGGCGCTACCGGACTTGCCTTAGGGACTGTAGCATCAACAATGTCATCTTGCGTGTCCCCGGGAACTGGCAGACAGGAAGATGATGGTCAGATTCTTTTTATCGGCGACGATATTGCGGTCACTGATACACAATATGGCAAAGTAAGAGGTTATAAGCTCAGGGACATCTTTTTTTTCCTGGGGATACCTTACGGAGCTGACACTTCAGGACCAAACAGGTTCATGCCTCCGCAGAAACCGGTACCCTGGACAGATATTTTCCCGGCAGTATGGTGGGGCAACTCTGCTCCTCAGAATATGGAAAACAGATATGCAAATGTATATTCGGCGTTTGTAGATTCATGGAATTATGATGATGTTAGTGAAGACTGCCTAAGGTTAAATGTCTGGACTCCCGGAATTAATGACGGAAAGAAAAGGCCTGTCATAGTCTGGCTGCACGGCGGAGGTTTCACCAGCGGGAACGCGATTGAACAAGATGGTTATAAAGGGGAAAATTTTGCCCGGAAAGCTGATGCCGTATTTGTATCAGTCAATCACAGGTTGGGTGCCTTTGGATTTACAGACCTTTCTGCAGTCGGAGGTGAAAAATTTGCAGCATCGGGCAATGTTGGAATGCTTGATCTTGTAGCTGCACTGGAATGGATTCGTGATAATATTGAAGCCTTCGGAGGCGATCCTGGTAGTGTCACTATCATTGGACAATCAGGCGGGGGTTCCAAGGTAACCACTCTTACAGCCATGCCTGCAGCCAAAGGGCTTTTCCATAAAGGTGTTGTTCTCAGTGGAGGGAGCTTAAGAGCCGGTGAAAAGGAATATTCCGAAAAACTGGGTGCTTACGTACTGAAAGAAGCCGGGTTGAAGGCGAATGAGATCGGTAGACTTCAGGAGATACCCTGGCAGGAGTATTTATTTATAACCAACAATGCAGCCTCAAAACTTGCAAGTGAATCAATCTCTGCAGACTCAGGCGCCCGCCGGGGCGGTTTCAGCCCGGTAATGGATGGAAGAATTATTCCTCAACATCCCTTTTTCCCTGAAGCATCACCGACTGCAGCGGATGTTCCATTGATAATTTGTTCAACAATGAATGAAACAGCTCCAAGCCGTACAGACTCTGCTCTTGAGAATATCACACTCCCGGAAGTAATAGAAAGAGTAAAGACCTCCGCAAGGAACAGGGCAGGGTTCGGCGATAAAGCTGAAGAGATTGTCAATGCTTATGTAAAAGCTTTCCCTGACAAGAAACCGGTGGAGATATGGTCTATGGTCACCAGTAACCGTCAGAATGCTGTTGCTCTTGCAAATGCCAAATCAAAACAGTCAGCTCCTGTTTATAACGCCTGGTTCTGCTGGCAGCCGCCGCTGTTCGATGGCAGATTACGCGCATTCCATTGTTCAGATATCTGTCACTGGTTCTATAACACCGACCTTATGCTTACACATACCGGAGGAGGTGCAAGACCAAGAAAACTATCAGAGAAAATGTCAGGAGCTCTCCTTCAATTCATGAAAACAGGAAATCCTGATAATGGAGGATTGCCTGCCTGGCCAAGATATACAAGTGAGAACGGAGAGGTTATGATATTAAATGATGTCCCGGAAGTTAAAAATGATCCCGACAGGGAAGCACGCAAAGCTATTCCTGTATAAAGTTAAATAGCAATGGGGCGTCTAAAACATTGGTTATGATCCGGAAATGCAAGATCCAAATAAATTGTTATAAATGCTGATTTTCTAAGGATCGACTAATTAAAACAATTTAAAAACAATCAAAAAACCTGATGCTTTTATGAAAAATTTATCAATAATTACTTTGATGTTTGTGGCACTGGCAATGGCCTCATGCAGTGATTCGAATCCCGTATTGAAAATTGAAGGTGGCGAAGTAATCGGCGTACAGACTCCGACGAAGGGTATTATTGCATATAAGGGTATTCCTTTTGCAGCCCCTCCTGTTGGCAACCTGCGCTGGAAAGAGCCGCAACCTGTAATACCCTGGGAAGGCGTAAAGGTAGCAGACACATACGGTGATGCTGCCCCTCAAACAACGTGGGACCCCGAGAGTTTTTACGGCAGGGAATGGCGCGCCAGCGGCTCTGTTCCGTTTACCGAGGACTGCCTTTACCTGAATATCTGGACACCTGCAGCAGGCAAAACAGGTAAGAAACTCCCTGTTGCCATGTGGATACATGGCGGAGGCTTACGTGAAGGCTTTGCCTATGAACCGGAAATGGATGGCGGTGAGGATTGGGCTTCACGTGGTGTAATTTTGGTACAAATAACTTATCGTCTCGGTTCAATAGGATTCTTTTC
>MTKZ01005610.1_pt2 | contig 12241 bp, 6 predicted proteins | sample 1042781 | NCBI WGS metagenome assembly MTKZ01 (sample SAMN06212207, study PRJNA360539) | anaerobic digester metagenome | biome: Wastewater treatment plant; material: sludge; isolation source: anaerobic digester fed with sludge from wastewater treatment plant | place: Denmark: WWTP Viborg ...
TGGGAAAGCAGAAAAGGAAAATCAGGCTACTCGCCTGCATGCGCAAATGAATGGGTGCCGTTGCTTTGCAAAAAGCCCTGCTCGAAATGCAACAACAGCAAATATCTCCCCCTTTCCAATAAGGTGATTATTGGCCATCTGCTTGGCACTCATACCATTGGAGTTTACCCACTGCTCCAGGATGAAAGCTGCTGGTTTCTGGCCGCGGACTTTGATAAAGTTGGATGGCAAGAGGATGCCCATGCCTTTCTCGATGCTTGTCAACTTTTTGATGTACCTGCTGCGCTGGAAAGATCACGTTCAGGCCAAGGAGGGCATGTGTGGATTTTCTTCACAGAGGCAATTTCAGCAGGTCTGGCTCGTAAACTGGGTTGCGCCCTGTTAACGTGCGCCATGGATATGCGGCATCAAATGGGACTCGGTTCCTATGACCGTTTCTTTCCCAATCAGGACACCATGCCCAAAGGCGGTTTTGGTAATCTCATTGCACTTCCGCTGCAACAGACACCCAGCAGGTCTGGCAATAGTGTATTTCTGAACGAAGATTTCATACCTTATCCTGACCAATGGGCTTTTCTTGCTTCGTTGAAAAGACTTTCCTTGGGGCAAGTAGAACGTCTCGTAAATGATGCATCGCAACGTGGTCAAGTTATCGGTGTGCGATTAAGCACAACAGATGAGAACGACCAAGAGGATCCATGGACTCTGCCACCATCAAGGCAGCGCGGAGAAAAACCTTTGCAGGGCTTATTACCGAAAACAATACGTGTCGTGCGAGGGAACTTGCTTTATATTGCAAAGGACAATCTTTCGCCACAGATCCAGAATCGGTTGATTCGCCTGGCGGCGTTTCAAAATCCTGAATTTTACAGCGCACAAAAGATGCGCATGTCCACCTTCGGCAAACCTCGCGTAATTGGATGTGCCGAAGATTTTCCAAAGCATATTGCGTTGCCCAGGGGATGTCTGGATGACTTGGAAGCCTTTCTCTCCATTTACAAGATAGGCCTTGATCTGCAGGATGAGTGCTATACCGGCGTCTCCATTCCCTTTGCATTTCATGGTGCACTTCTACCCGAACAGGAATCGGCAGTACGTAAAATGCTGCATTTTGATAACGGTATCCTTGCAGCGCCTACCGGCTTTGGAAAAACTGTGCTTGTAGCCTGGCTGATCGCGGCACGGGGCGTCAATACCCTTATTCTTGTACACAGAAAATCGCTGCTTGACCAGTGGCGCGAACGACTTGCTCAGTTTCTCGAAATCAGCGAAAGCGAAATAGGCACCTATAGCGGCGAAAAGAAACAACTGAGCAATCGCTTGGATGTGGCAGTTATTCAAAGCCTGTGCCGCAAGGGAGAAGTGAATAACGCAATCGCGAATTACGGCCACATCGTCATTGATGAATGTCACCACGTCCCGGCCTTTACCTTTGAGCAAGTAGTCCGGCAGGCGAAGTCGAAATATGTGCTGGGGCTCACGGCCACACCGGTACGAAAAGACGGGCACCACCCGATCATCATTATGCAGTGTGGCCCGATTCGCGTAAAACTCAGGAATCAGGATATGGCCGCGCATGAACGCATTAATCATAGAGTGCTTGTTCGTAATACAGCATTTCCAATGCCTGACCATGTGGAGGAATTGTCTATCCAGACAATCTATGCGGCGTTGGTGAACGATGACATGCGAAACGAAATGATTCTGGAGGATATCCGAGAAGCGGTAAGGCATAAGAGATCGCCGTTGGTGTTGACGGAGCGTAAAGAACATCTGGAGCGTTTGACGGCCTTATTACGCCAAGATATCCCGCATGTCATTGTAATGCAAGGCGGCATGGGCAAAAAACAACGTGCTACAGTCGAATCCCAAGTAAAACTCGTTCCGCAAGATGAACCCCGTGTGATTGTGGCCACTGGGCGCTATGCCGGAGAAGGATTTGATGACGCGCGGCTGGACACACTTTTTCTGGCAATGCCTATCTCTTGGCGGGGCACATTGCAACAATATGTCGGAAGGCTCCATAGAGCACATGCCGAAAAAGATAACGTTATCGTCTATGATTACGTGGACCGCAATATTTCTGTATTGACGCGCATGTTTGCGAAGCGGCTAAAGGGCTATCAGTCCATGGGATATATTGTACAAGAAGATGCTGAGATGGGTATTAGGTCATGTGACAACGAGAGGATGTGCACACATCAGTTGCCATTGTTCCCTGAGTCCGGAATAGATACGCTATGACATGCAATCAGGTTACATGGGCACGCAAATATGCCCGAGCAAGAATCATCAATGACGTAGATCTATTTGTTGAGTTGGTTACAAGTAAAGGCGACTGGGACCTTATGGAATAGAGATCGCCTCAAGAAAAAATCTACCCGAAATGTGATTCGTTGCCTCATGTAAAAAACTACCTTTGATTGCTCTCACCACTTGGGGTAAACTAGCGTTGACCTGAGCGGAAGATAGGGCAACGCAGGGGTGCGACCCGAGCGCCGACTCAGGGGCCGAGACGATGTGCGGGAGCGCTGATGGCGTTCCCGTTTTTTGTATGCATCGGATCGGCATGAAAGCGGTAAACCCATTCATGCCACAGCCTCCTTTCTTCGGTTGCGCGCGAGTTGATGGCTGAGTTGTTTTTGCAGTTTCTCGATTTGCCGTTTGAGTGCTGCGGGATTGAGCTGCTCGTAGTGTCTTTTGAGTTGCTCCTTGACGATTTTTGGGATTTTATCGGAGTGCGCGACGCGCGCATAGGGGGTTTTTGGGGTATCGTAACGTTTTGTCACTTTGGCGCCGTCTCTTATTTTCTCCTTGAGTTTCATCGAGGGCATGAAGAAGTTATTGTAGTCGTGCAGGACGCGATACAGTTGGTTGAGCAGTTGGCAGGCTTCAGGGGTTTCATAGCGGGCGTAGCCGGCGTGTCGGCGGACAATGGACCAGTTTTTCTGTTCGATATAGCAGTTGTCATTCTTACGCCATGGTCGGCTGCGCGTAAAGGTAATTTTTTGGTCGGTACAGTAGGCGACCATGTGGTTATTGATGAACTCGCTGCCGTTATCCGAATCGAGTCCCCGAATGGCAAAGGGAAGGCGTTGGCGCAGGTCCAGGAGGGCTTCAAATACCCATTTTTGGGCCTTATTTTGCACAGCGGCCTGCTCGGTCCATCCGGTGGCGATATCGGTCATGTCCAAGGTGAAACAGTAGTCGCCCTCGGCCCGGCCGCCATCGTGTCCGACCAAGTCCATCTCCAGGAATCCCGGTTCTGCATCGTCCCAGTCCGAGAAGGTACGTATGGGAATCTGGTGTTTGAGCAGTGTACCCGGCTTCGTGGTCGCGCGTCCCTTGAGGGCGTATTTTTTTCGTTCCGGCCTCAGCATCCGGTCTATGGTAGCGGGGCTCACCTCCAGCAGCCGTTTCTGAACGGACTTTTTTATCCGAAGTTCCCGAAAGGTCACCAGTCGGGGGATCACCTCCGGTAGCGCCGCATGCAAACGCCTGCTACTGATGAAGTCAAGAATCTCCCACACTTTTTTGAGCGCCCGAAATACTTCGTCATCGTATTTGCGTGGGTGTTGCTTGCGCACCCTGAGACGCACATCTCCCTGAAGAGCCAGTTGCGGGCCAACCCTTACCTTGCGCCCATGCTGGCGCAGCAACCAAGCCGCATAATGCCTGTTATAACCAGTCATATCCACGAACTGGTTTAAAATCTGCATCTTACCGCTTTTTCCTGACTTGTGATACTGGTTACACATTGCCTTGGTCACTACCTTACGATCCTTCATGTTTAACCTCATAATCTACCTCCAATGTTTCTTGGAGGGTAAAATGCCTTAACGTTTCGGGTAGATTCCTAACATGAGGCAACGAATCCCCTTTGGGTAGATTTATTATGAGGCAATTCGAACCCTTGATCCCGCCCCTCTCAAACAGTTACGATGAGGTACGTTTTATTGCAGTTTGTTCTAATGAGGTGATATGGATTCCGACTGTTTCATGAATTGGGCTGGTTGAAATAAGGGCCTAGATGAATCTTAGTATTCTGACAAAGGCAGGCATTGCACATGATTGAAGACCGTTGGTTTTCGGTAGATGAAATTTCCGCCTACTTAGGTATTAAACGGAGTACGGTTTATGTCTGGATTGAAAGGCGTAACATGCCCGCGCACAAAGTCGGGCGGTTGTGGAAGTTCAGGAAGGACGAAGTTAATGAATGGGTCCGCTCTGGTGGCGCAGATGACCGAAACAAATAGAGCACGCGTACTGGATGCCGACACTCATTGTATCTTTTCTCATTGGCAATTCGTCTTTCTTGGGAGATTGTGCGTGGCATGTTGAAACTCGAAGACATTAAAAAAGATGCGGCCATCACCGGTATTGAGCCAAACCAGGTTGTACGCGTGGTTACAACTGAACCCGTCGGCGACAACGCGCTCACCGTCTATTACAAGACGGCGGACGGCCGTCTTCTTGAACGTATGCTCTTTCGCACGGATGAAGCCAACTTGTCGTTGGCCCAGGCCGGGCGGCCTTGGGCTTTTGATGCACCCGGCGCTGATTTCAAACTTGCCGCCGAAGCCTACCGTATCAACTTGGCTCATCTTTTTGATCCGATGATGGCGGTGCATACGTCCAACGTAGAACCTTTGCCACACCAAATCACGGCTGTCTATGAGTCTATGCTGCCGCGCCAGCCGCTTCGTTACGTCCTTGCTGACGACCCCGGCGCTGGCAAAACCATCATGGCGGGGCTGTTTATCCGTGAGTTGCTTATGCGGGCCGATGCGAAGCGAATTCTCATCGTTGCGCCAGGCGGTCTTGTCGAGCAATGGCAGGATGAGATGTGGGAAAAATTCGGGCTTTCCTTCACCGTATTTGCTCGAGGCCAAATTGAAGAGAGCCACAGCGGCAATCCATTTGACGATTTTGACCTGGTTGTGGCGCGCTTGGACCAGCTTTCCCGCAACGAGGACCTTCAAGAGAAGCTCAGACTCACACACTGGGACTTGGTAGTTGTGGACGAAGCCCACAAACTATCCGCCAGCTACTATGGCACCAAGATTAACAAGACCAAACGCTTTGAACTGGGCGAGTTGCTCGGCTCCATTGCCCGTCACTTCCTCTTGATGACGGCCACACCGCACAATGGCAAGGAAGAGGACTTCCAACTTTTCCTCTCCTTGCTTGATTCAGACCGGTTCTACGGCAAGTTTCGCGATGGTGCACACAAGGTTGACGTGACCGATCTTATGCGCCGCATGGTCAAGGAGGAACTCCTCAAATTTGACGGGACTCCTCTCTTCCCCGAACGGCGGGCCTACACGGTCAACTACAAGCTGTCCCCGCTTGAAGCCGCGCTTTACACCGCTGTCACCGAATATGTGAAGGAAGAAATGAACAAGGCCGACCGGCTTACGGACGGCAAGCGCAAGGGCACAGTTGGCTTTGCGCTCACGGCCCTGCAAAGGCGTCTTGCGTCCAGCCCCGAGGCCATCTATCAGTCCCTGAAACGCCGTCACTATCGCCTCAAGCGCCGTGTCGAAGAGGAAAAACTTCAACAGCGCGGCGGAATGGTGTTGGCGGAAACACTATCCTGGACGCCCCCGGAAGACGAGGACGACCTGAACGCCGAAGAGCAGGAGGGCCTCGAGGAGGAACTGGTAGACCAGGCCACAGCCGCCCAGACCATTCAGGAATTGGAAGCGGAAATCCTCATTCTGCAGGCCCTTGAAGAACAGGCGAAAGAAGTCGTTCATTCGGGACAGGACCGGAAATGGGATGAGCTTTCCAACTTGCTCCAGAACACCCCCGAAATGCGCGACGCTGAAGGCCGCCAGCGCAAGATCATTCTCTTCACGGAGCACAAGGACACGCTCAATTATCTTGCCGTGAAGATTCGTGGCCTACTTGGCCAGGAAGACGCCGTAGTCATTATCCACGGCGGTGTAAAGCGTGAGGAACGCCGCAAAATTCAAGAGATATTCCGAAACGATCCCATCGCGCGCATCCTGCTTGCTACGGACGCCGCCGGCGAGGGCGTCAACCTACAAAACGCGAATCTCATGGTCAATTACGACTTACCTTGGAATCCGAATCGACTTGAACAGCGTTTCGGGCGCATTCACCGCATCGGGCAGACCGAAGTGTGTCACCTCTGGAACATGGTCGCCTCAGAAACGCGCGAAGGAGACGTGTTCCAGCGGCTTTTCGAGAAGCTGGAAATCGAACGCGAAGCCCTGGGCGGGCGCGTATTCGATATCCTGGGCGAAGTGTTCGAGGAAAAGAGTCTCCGGGACCTCCTCATCGAGGCTATTCGTTATGGCGACGACCCGCAGGTCCGCGCCCGCTTATTGCGCCGTGTCGAAGGCGTGCTCGACACAGACCATATTCGGACCATTATCGCCCGCAATGCTCTCAGCGAGGAGGTCATGGACGAGAAGCGTCTCTTTGCCGTCAAGGAGGAGATGGAAAAGGCTGAGGCGCGAAAGCTTCAGCCGTACTTCATCCGGGCCTTTTTCAACCAGGCTTTCCAGCAAATGGGCGGTGAACTACGCGCCCGAGAGCCGGGCCGTTGGGAAATCACCCATGTTCCCGCCATCATCCGGGAGCGCGACCGGCAAATCACGGGCCGCGACCGCCGGAACACCAATCCTGTCCTTCGGCGCTATGAGCGAGTGTGTTTCGAGAAGCAATTCGTGCGCCTTCTGGAACGCCCAGGCGCGGCCATGGCCAGCCTCATCCATCCCGGCCACCCGCTTATGCAGGCCGTAACGGATATTGCCCTCGAGCAACACCGGGGCAAACTCAAACAGGGCGCCGTACTCGTTGACCCCAGCGACTCCGGCTTGGCCCCGAAAGTACTTTTCATCATCGACCATTCCGTCAAGGAAGGAAGCGACCAGTCCTTGACTATATCCAGGCGCATGCAATTCGTTGAGATTGACCCGAACGGGTGCACCGTCCACGCCGGTTGGGCGCCACACCTTGACTTGGAACCCATCGACCCCGACGATTTCGCCTTGGTCAAGGACGTGCTCAATGCACCCTGGATTACAGAGAACCTTGAACAGCGCGCGCTGGTACACGCATCGAGCGAATTGGTGCCGGAACATTTCGAGGAAGTCAAAACCCGCCGCGAGCGCCACGTCGACAAGACCCTTGTCGCCNNACTCCCGCCGCGAGCGCCACGTCGACAAGACCCTTGTCGCCGTTCACGAGCGCCTGGTCAAGGAAATCAACTTCTGGCAGGACCGCGCCATCAAGCTCAAGGCGGACATGGAGGCCGGCAAGCAGCCCCGGCTGAATTACGAAAACGCCGTGCGCACCATGGACGAACTGACCGCCCGGCTACAGACCCGTACCGCCGAGTTGCAGGCCATGCGCCACGTCGTTTCTGCCACCCCCATCATTCTTGGCGGGGCGCTGGTCATTCCCGCAGGCCTCCTGGCCCAACGCAAAGGAGAGCCGGGTTGGACCGCCGACGCCCAGGCCCGCGCCGAAATCGAGCGCATCGCCATGAAGGCCGTCATGGACGCCGAACGAGCCATGGGGCACGAGGTCATTGACGTATCCGCCCAGAAATGCGGTTGGGACGTGACCAGCATCCCGCAACCCGTGGACGGCAAACTGCCCCCCACGCGCCACATCGAAGTGAAGGGCCGGGCCAACGGCAGCACGACAATCACGGTTACCCGCAATGAAATCCTGTACGGTCTGAATCAGGCCGACAAGTTCATTCTGGCCATCGTACTTGTGGACGGTGAACGCCACGAAGGCCCCTATTACGTCCGCCGTCCTTTCACTCAAGAACCGGATTGGGCTGTCACCAGCATCAATCTCGACATTAGCCACCTCCTCAAACGTGCAGAACTGCCCGGAGTGCACCATGTCTGACTATCCCGTCAAATGCCCTAAAAAACTCATCGAGGTTGCCCTGCCGCTGGATGCCATCAACGAAGCGGCGGCAAAGGAAAAGAATAATCCCTTTCTTAAAGGACATCCCCGAAGCATCCATACCTGGTGGGCGCGCCGTCCACTGGTCGCAGCACGGGCCGTCTTGTTTTCTCAATTGGTAAATGATCCAGGTTATGAACGTCATCTGGGGCGGGGGGTTAACAAGGAACGTGCTACCCTGGAACGGGAACGCCTCTTCAAAATTATTGAGCGGCTAGTGGAGTGGGAAAATAATAACAATGAAGACGTACTAAACGAAGCACGCAACGAAATCCTGAAGAGTTGGCGTGAGACATGCCTCCTTAACAAAGATCACCCGCTTGCCACAGAACTGTTTAATCCAGAAACGCTTCCTCCTTTCTACGATCCCTTCGCTGGTGGCGGGTCGATTCCACTCGAATCTCAGCGATTAGGCCTGGAGACTTATGCTAGTGATTTGAACCCCGTGGCGGTACTCATCAACAAAGCGATCACTGAAATTCCACCTAGATTTACTGATCGCACACCAGTTGGGCCGATCCCCAAGAATGAACGACAGGGACGACTTCACGACGACTGGTCAAGTACACGCGGACTCGCTGAGGATGTGCGGCGTTTTGGAATTTGGGTCAATGAGGAGGCCTACAAACGAATCGGCTATTTGTACCCACAGATCGAAATCACGCCTGAAATGGTAAAGGCGCGCCCCGACCTCACATCGCACTCAGGCGAAAAACTCCCTGTTATCGCTTGGTTTTGGGCGAGAACCGTTAAAAGTCCTAATCCCGCGTTTTCTCATGCGGATGTGCCTCTTGTATCGACATTCGTGCTGTCAAAAAAGCCAGGAAAAGAAGCCTGTGTCGAACCGATAATCAATGGCGACCAGTATCGTTTTGCAGTAAAGCTTGGAAAGGCTACCCTAACTGAGGCAGCGGAGGAAGGCACCAAGCTTGGACGAACTAGCTTTCGGTGCCTGCTCTCCAATACGCCCATTCCGCTCGACTACATACGATCTCAAGCTCAAGCGGGCCTTATGGGCGCACGATTGATGGCCGTGGTCACCGATGGGCGCCGAAGTAGGGTTTACCTATCCCCAACGGAAGAAATGGAGTCCGTGGCCGCCACGGCTTTACCGCAGTGGAAACCAGACGTAGAGTTCTTCAAGCAAGCCCTCGGGTTCCGTATCGGCAATTACGGCTTAAGCACATGGGCTGATTTGTTTACTCCGCGCCAGTTGGTTGCTCTCAACACATTTTGCGATCTCGTAACTGAAGCTAGAGACCTAGCTAAAACACTCGCTCTTGCCAACAAGATGTCTGACGATGGGGTAGGTTTGGAGGCCGGGGGGCATGGCGCAACAGCTTATGCCGACGCGATTGCCTGCTATATGTCAATCGCTACATCGCGATGGGCGGACTTTTCAAACACCATTTGCAGTTGGAACCAAGTCAACCAGAACATTCGTGTTCTCTTCTCGCGCCAGGCCATTCCCATCGCATGGGATTACGCCGAACTCAGTCCCTTCTCTTCAGTTGGCCCGTGGCTCGCTGCTGTCGAGTCAATTTCCGACAGTTTGCCAAGCATCCCCGCTCCAGGAAAGTCTTCGGTTGCACAACTGGATGCGGCATGCTTGTGCCCCCACTCTAAAGCGTGTTTTTCGACCGATCCCCCTTACTACGACAACATAGGATATGCAGATTTATCGGATTTCTTTTATGTATGGTTGCGGCGTTCCCTTAAGCCAGTATTTCCATCCCTGTTCGCAACACTAGCTGTACCAAAGACCGACGAACTGGTTGCCACACCGGCGCGCCACGGCGGCAAGATAGCAGCCGAGGCCTTCTTCCTTGAAGGAATGACCAAGGTCATGGCTGCCTTATATAAACACGCCCATCCAGCATTGCCCATTACGATATATTATGCCTTCAAGCAAGCCGAGACAGTCTCCTTCGAAACCACCTCAACCGGTTGGGAAACGTTCCTAGACGCATTACTGAAAGCAGGTTTTGCCGTAACCGGCACCTGGCCTATGCGCACCGAAAAACAAGGGCGTACGAGAGACAACAGTTCAAACGCCCTCGCTTCAAGCATCATCCTCGTCTGCCGCAAACGCTCCACCAATGCACCAAGCGTCTCTCGTCGGGAATTCATCCGAGAACTGAACGAGGCGCTGCCCTTCGCGCTCGACGACATGACGCGCGGCGGGGTGAATTCGCCCTTGGCTCCCGTCGATCTGTCTCAGGCAATCATTGGCCCCGGCATGGCTATCTTCTCGAAGTACGCGGCTGTGCTGGAGGCTGACGGCAAGCCGATGACTGTACGCACGGCCCTCCAACTCATCAACCGCTTCTTGGCTGAGGACGATTTCGATCATGACACGCAATTTTGCTTGCACTGGTTCGAAAATTACGGTTGGAGCGAGGGCAAGTTCGGAGAAGCAGACGTGCTTGCCCGTGCCAAGGGTACTAGCGTAGACGGCATCAAAGGTTCCGGCGTACTTGCATCCGCTAAAGGGGTCGTCCAATTGCTCCGCTGGCGCGACTATCCCAAGGATTGGACGCCGGAAAGCGACCATCGTACGCCAATATGGGAAGCGCTCCATCAGATGATCCGGTCCCTGCAGCAGGAGAGCGAGGCGGTTGCGGGCGCACTACTGGCCAGGATGCCTACCCGCGCTGAACCAATGCGCCAATTGGCGTACCGCTTATATACGCTTTGTGAGCGAAAAGGCTGGGCAGAAGATGCCCGCGCCTACAATGAATTGATTACCTCATGGAATGCCATCGAAACGGCATCTCACGAGGTGGGCCACGTAGGCAAACAGACCGAGATGGACGTGTAGCCACACCCGAGGAGAAAAGAAAAAATGACCATGAAACCGTGGCGCGAAGTCGCCGTTCCGCATGAGGACGTGCTCAAAGGGACCTTTCAGCAAGCCGAGTTTGCCGCGGACCTCTCCCGCGTTCACGACGGAACCGCCACGCCGGAGTATCAGGACGCTGCGTTGTTCTTTCAGCGTACCTTTATAACAGAAGGTATGCGCCTGCTTCTCGACTCCGTTGTAAAACGGCTTGCAGGCAGCGGCGGCGACCCTGTCATTCAGTTGCAGACGGCATTCGGCGGCGGCAAAACCCATACCCTCTTGGCGGTATATCACTTGGCCAAAGGCGAAGTACCTTCAATACAGTTGCAGGGCGTCCCACCCATTCTCAAAACGGCCAAAGTGACCGATGTCCCCAAGGCAAACATGGCCGTTCTCGACGGTAACAATCTAGCCCCAGGCGCTGCACGAAAACGGGGTAAGCTCTCTGTCCGCACCCTATGGGGCGAGCTCGCATGGCAACTGGGCCGGGAAACGGGCTATGACATTGTGAAAGACGCCGACACTACGGGCACATCTCCGGGGAAGGAAGCCCTCACCCAGTTGCTCGCAGCCCATGCGCCGTGTGTCATTCTCATGGACGAGCTTGTGGCTTACATCCGCCAGTTTGAGGAAGGCAGGTCGTATGCCGGAGGCACCTACGACTCCAACCTTTCCTTCATCCAGGCCCTCACGGAGGCGCTGAAGGCTGTCCCATCCGCCGTACTCTTGGCTTCTCTGCCGGAATCCGACAAAGAGGCCGGTAGTCAACGCGGTATCAATGCTCTTCGCACGCTGGAACACTACTTCGCCCGCGTGCAGGCACTCTGGAAGCCTGTGGGCACAGAGGAGGCCTTCGAGATTGTCCGGCGACGGCTTTTCACGAACATCAATGACCGCAGCGCAGCGGAATCCGTATGCCGGGCTTTCGCGGACTTTTATATCGCCGACAGCACCGATTTCCCCCACGAAACGCAGGAGAGTCGGTATTACGACCGTCTCTTGAACGCCTATCCGATTCATCCCGAGGTCTTTGATCGGCTCTACGAAGATTGGTCTTCCCTTGACAATTTCCAGCGCACGCGCGGCGTGCTCAAGCTCATGGCCAAGGTAGTTCACCGGCTCTGGAAAGACGGCAACAACGACTTGCTCATTATGCCGGGCAGCCTGCCACTCTATGACGCCGACGTGCGCAATGAGGCCATCTACTACTTGCCGCAGGGTTGGGATCCGGTCCTCGAGAAGGATATCGACGGTGAGCGCGCGGAGACGACAGACCAGGAGAACAAGGACACGCGCCTTGGCAGTGTCCAGGCTTGCAGGCGTGTAGCACGGACCGTCTTTCTCGGAAGCGCACCTACCACGCCCAACCAAATGGTGCGCGGCGTCGAATTGGAGCAGATAGTCTTGGGAACGGCGCAGCCAGGTCAGCAGACCGGCCTGTAT
>MTKZ01059386.1_pt1 | contig 12241 bp, 10 predicted proteins | sample 1042781 | NCBI WGS metagenome assembly MTKZ01 (sample SAMN06212207, study PRJNA360539) | anaerobic digester metagenome | biome: Wastewater treatment plant; material: sludge; isolation source: anaerobic digester fed with sludge from wastewater treatment plant | place: Denmark: WWTP Viborg ...
GCTTACCAACGCTTGCGGCAGCACCGGTTATCCCTAATGCTGCTATTCGTCACATCGATGGCAGAATGGGCGTGTGGCAGGTTATCAATGGCGATCTTCGATTTACACGAATCTCACTGGGTACTGCCGATTTGGAGGGACATGTGCAGGTACGAGAAGGGCTCAGGATTGGTGACAAAGTAGTGGCATACAGCGAAAACACATTAAATAAACGTAGTCGGATTCATGTCGTTGACCATATTAAGGGGGTGGCACGATGATCAGTTTAGCGGGCCGCGACATCATACACTCTTGGGGAAAATTCGTCTTTACCGGCATGGGGCTTGGACTGCTGATCGGCATCACACTGTCGATGGCGGGGATTTATCGTGGTATGGTGGATGACGCCAAAGTGTTGCTCGACAATAGCGGCGCTGATCTCTGGGTAGTACAGAAGGATACCCTTGGTCCCTATGCTGAGTCATCAAGCATCTATGATGATATCTGGCGTAGGATTAGCGGCATGCCGGGCGTGTACCAGGCAGCCAACATCACCTATCTCACTATGCAGGTAGGCAAGCAAGATGGTGACGTACGGGCAATGGTTACCGGCGTCACGCCTGGAAAACCTGGAACACCCGGCTGGCCGACCCATCTCGTCGCGGGACGACAGATTACTCGGAGCCATTACGAGGCCGTCGCAGACATCGCTTCAGGATTTAAACTTGGTGACCGTATCCAGATCCGCCGCAATCATTACACCATAGTTGGTCTAACCAGAAGAATGGTCTCTTCCAATGGCGACCCGATGGTATTCATTCCTCTTAAAGATGCCCAGGAAGCACAGTTTCTCAAGGATAATGACGCCATTCGGGAGCAGCGTAGACGCACGATCGAGAACCCTATTTTCAACCGACCTGGAGTGCCAGGCCTTGTTGATGCGGTTATTGCCTCACAAAGCACCAACCCTTACGTTAATGCGGTTTTGGTGCAGGTTGAAACAGGCCATACACCGGAAGAAGTCGCTGAATTGATCCGCCGATGGAAGCGCTTAACCGTCTATACCCGTAGCCAGATGGAGGAGATTTTGGTTGGTAAGCTTATCGCTACCTCTGCCAGACAGATCTTCATGTTTCTGGTGATCCTTTCGATTGTCAGTTCCGCCATTGTAGCCTTCATCATCTATACCTTGACACTGGGGAAAATTCGTGAAATTGCTGTCTTGAAACTGATCGGCACAAAGAATCGCACCATTGTCGGCTTGATCATGCAACAGTCCATCGCCTTAGGCCTGATCGGCTTTGTGGTGGGTAAGATTTCGGCAACGTTATTGATGGCGCCAATCTTTCCCAAATATGTGTTGTTGCAGCCGCTCGACTCAGTTGTGGGTTTTATCGCCGTGCTTATGATCTGTGTACTTTCGAGCATTATCGCCATTCGTATCGCTCTCAGGGTCGATCCGGCTGAGGCCATAGGGGGTTGATGTGGCTACTAAAGGTATTCGTATCCAAGGATTAAAAAAACGTTATGGAAGTGGCGATACTGCCGTTGATGCCTTAAAGGCGGTAGATATGCATGTTGCGTCGGGCGAGGTCGTTGGACTGATAGGTCCTTCGGGTTCTGGCAAAACCACGCTTCTTAAATGTTTGGGAGCAGTGATCGAGCCGACCGCTGGAAAAATGATACTCGGCGATGACATCATTTACGACGATGGCTGGAAGATCAAAGATCTTCGTGCCTTGCGACGGGACCGGATCGGCTTTGTATTCCAAGCACCTTATCTGATTCCCTTTCTCGATGTCACCGATAATGTTGCCCTCCTGCCCATGCTTGCGGGAATCCCAAACACTGAGGCGCGCAAACGGGCAATAGAATTATTTAAAGAGCTTGGCGTGGAACATCGGGCCAAGGCCATGCCATCCCAACTCTCTGGCGGGGAACAGCAACGGGTGGCTATTGCACGGGGTCTGGTGAATCGTCCCCCGGTAATACTGGCCGATGAACCGACCGCTCCACTTGATAGTGAACGCGCCCTGGCTGTAATACGGATATTGAATAATATGGCCAAAAAATTCGAAACCGCCATTATTGTCGTCACCCACGATGAAAAAATCATTCCCACCTTCAAACGCATTTATCACATCCGTGACGGGGTAACCTATGAAGAGGAAGGTCAAGGACGTGGCTTCGAATAAAATTTTTCAAAGAGACTGTCACAGAAAGTATTCTCGAGGAGCAATTATATGAACAAAAAGAAAATTATCCGATATGCGTTGCTTGCCGTTTATGCCATTTTACTGACGGGGTGTGCGGTAGGACCCGATTTCAAGCGTCCAGCACCCCCTGATGTGACTGGTTATACTCCCACCCCGCTGGCTGCAAATTTGAATTCTTCTCCCACCATGCCGGGTGAACCTCAAAACATTATCAAGGCAGAACGACTAACAAAATATTGGTGGCGGGCAATAAGTGCCGACAAACTGGATATACTCATCAGTGAAGCCTTGGAGCGCAATCCAACCCTGATGGCCGCAGAGGCTACTTTGCGTCAGGCGCAGGAACTTTACGCGGCGAGGGCTGGTTCGACGCTTTATCCCCAATTAGAGGGTAACCTGGGTGCCCAACGCCAACGTCTCAACCCCGGAACATTAGGACAAACCGGAGAATCACGGGAATTCAGTCTCTACAACGCAGGCATAGGTGTTCGCTACACATTTGACCTGGCCGGAGGCAATCGCAGGACATTGGAATCTCTGGCGGCCAGAAGCGACTACTATAAATTCAAGCTTGAAGGCGCTCGTTTGACATTAGTGGCAAATATTGTAACAACGGCCATTACTCAGGCAAACCTGAAAAGACAGGCTGAAATTGTAGAAAACATTTTGAAATCACAGGAAAACCAACAGGAACTAACTCGGGAACGCATTCGCCTCGGCCATGGAGACCCAGACGACGAGTTGGTCTTGCAGACACAGTTGGAGCAAACGCGCGCCAAACTACCGCCATTACTCAATCAACTTCAACAAAACGAACATTTTTTAGCCATTCTTGTGGGTTGGGCTCCAGGGAATAGCTTGCTACCGTCTTTTAGCTTGGAGGATTTTATCCTGCCGCCGGAGTTGCCGTTGTTAATCCCCTCTGAATTAGTGCGTGCAAGGCCGGATATTCTTGGCGCTGAGGCATTGTTGCATGCCTCTAATGCAGAATACGGGGTCGCAATATCGAAACTATATCCTCAACTCAACCTAAGCAGCAATCTTGGAACACAGGCGCTGACGACCAGTGCGTTGTTCGGCAGTAGTTCCTCTATTTGGAATTTGGTGGGGCAGTTGACACAACCTCTGTTTAATCCGGGCTTGCCCGCTGAAAAAAGAGCGGCTCTTGCAGCCTTCGATGCAGCTTCGGCAAACTACCAGTCTGTTGTTCTGGAAGCCCTTCGCGATGTAGCTGACGTATTGCGGACACTGGAGAATGATTCAAAACGGCTGGAGGCTCTTTTTGCCGCTGATTCCGCTTCAGAGAAGTTTTTTGAGTCAACTCAGCGTCGGTATAAGCTTGGATCAGCCAGCTATTACGATTTACTTATCGCACAACAGCAACGGCTTCAGACCAAACTCAATCTAACAGAATGCCAGGCCAAACGTTTGGTCAACACCGTCGCCTTTTATCAGGCAATGGGCGGTGGCATTTTATATGACGAACCAACGGATTGAGTTCTCTATTTTCTCTGGTTTGTCTTGTTTTTTGCTAACCCTCTAACCCTCTGCCCTCTGACTTCTGACTTCTGTTTTCTGACTTCTGTCTTCTGACTTCTGACTTTCTCCACTTGACCCCTTGACTCCTCGACTCCTTGAACCCTTCGCTTTTCCGACTCCTTCGCTTCTTTCACCCTTTTGGGTCTGTCTTGCGATATAACATTTTCTTCGTTATGTAACCCTTTTGGTGTCGGGACATTCCCCGCAAACACGCTCATTGCGCTCCAGCGGCTCCAATCGCTCGCGTTCGGCTTCGGAACTTTTGCCTGACAGCAAAAGACCGAGCTTCCTCGCCTCTCGACGGTTTGCTAAGGAATATCCCGACACCTGCAAGGCCAGGCTATTCTAACAGGGGTAACGGTTTGATAAGAAAAACCCCAGCGCAAATACCCTTTGCGGGAATCCACAAGGTGTCATGGTTCCCCAACAGAAACTTCATGGATGCCCGATAGAACCACTCGGGCATGACAGAAAAGGGAGGCATTCCCGCGTGCTCACCACCCCTGTCATTCCCGCGTGCTTTAAGCGGGAATCCAGGAAATAGCATGGCCCCCAACGAAAACTGCATGGGTGCCCGATAGAACCACTCGGGCATGACACAGTGGTTATGGTTCCCCTTCACAATAAATATCTACAAATTACTATGAATAACTATAAATTACATTTTTCCCATGAATCACATTTTATCACGGGGCAACAGTAGACAGGATGTATTCAGAAAAAAATACAATTGGACATATAAAAAGACCGGCCGATTATCTCCACTTCCATTATGACCCCAAACTTTTGTTAAGAAATCTGTAAGCGCAATTGTTTCCCAAGTGCTGCTGCAAAACGTTTAAGGGTTGACAGCTTGATGTCTTCCGCATGGTTCTCGATTCTTGAAATTGCGGTTTTCCTGGTGTTGAGCTTGAGAGCCAGTTCCTCCTGTGTTAGGCCTACTGACTCACGGGCATGGCGAAGCATTGCCCCGATTTTGAACTGTTCATAACCTTCTTCATAGCCTTCGGCAAATTCTTTATCTATTTTTTTTCTCCGATCAATGTATTGTTTCAAATCACTCATGGTTTCATTCTCCTTTTCAGGAAATCTTTCCTGTATGTTTGTGCCTTTTCTATCTCCTGTTTAGGTTCTACCTACCACATTTTATTTGTCACAATCCTCAAACCCATTCCCACAAAAGAGTTGATCTGGTCTTTTCCGAAAAGCCCTGACCCGCCGGTAAAATCGATCTGGATATTGTCGCTTACTATATGCCGAAAACCGGCTTGATACGCACCCCCGCTCTTCCCTGCGTAGGGATCGTTGCAAAAAATTTCCATAATTGCATGCAGCCCACCTATCATACGGATTTGTGTGCCCAATCCCCATGTGCCGACAGTAACCTCGCTGCTGGTTGATATGCCAAGGTTGGCATGAATAAGCACCCGCTCCCTATCGAACATGGATTCTGTCATTGCTACATAGACAAACCCATTCCACTGTTCCGGCCTGAAGTCACCTTTACCCCAGGGTGGAGAAGCACCTGCGGCCATGGCCATTCCAGGATACCTATTAGGTTTTGCCTCCCAGAAGAGGTACTTGAACTGCATAAGCGGCCCGGTTACCGAAAAACTTCGGTTCGATTCCTTTTCGAGAGGAAAACCATCGACGAAACCGACTGTCACCTCCGACCGTTCTGTAGGTCCAAAAGCAGCCAGATTCAGGTTTGAAAAAGTATCCTTGGAATATCTTACCGATGTTTCGACCTGTCCCTGATGCTCTCCTACCACGCGCGCATCATCGGTGACAAAAGGACGGACAGCAAAAACAGGCCTGACAAGTATGCTCATAAAGATCGCCAACCCAAGCAAAAAAACTCTCAGAAATAAATTCAGCTTCTGCACAACCAACCTCCATAACAATTTACAATTTTCCTGTGGGGAAAGGTATCTTTCCTGACAACGGCAGGGAGGGAACTCCTATAAAAAGCATAGTATACTTTTTTAAGTTATGCAAGCAAACAAAAGGTCCGATAAAAACTAAAATCTTCGCTGTTTAGAGAAGAAGAGGTTCAAGGTGCAAATAACTAATCTTACACGAGAATAACACGGTCAGCATCGGGCAGCTCAAGGATAAAATCTTTTACCTCTTCGAACTCCGCATCATCCAGATTGACACCCCGCTCAAGGCGGATGTAGTTCTGACCATCCTGTTTTTGTGTGGGGAAGGTAAAACCAAAATCGATATGATTTTCCTCAACACGGATGTATGTGAGAGTATCCAGGTTGATCACATAATGCTTAATCCTGATAAATTGTGCCATACAACCCCCTTTTTATCAAATATTCAATAAAAATCAAATTCTACCGTTCATATGAATAATAAAAGGAAACCATTACTCATTGACTCGAACAAATCTGAAAAGTAAAGGCACTATAAGGAGAATAATGCAAGTACCGATCAGCATCCCACCCACAACCACAATAGCAAGGGGTTTTTGCACCTGACTGCCGACACCATGCGATAAGGCAGCAGGGACAAGCCCCATAGAAGCTACAAGCCCGACCATCAAGATGGATCTGAATTTTTCCCGGATGGTTTCAAATGTTGCTTTTCCCTTGTTTTTGTTTTCTTTATACGCCTCTATATAATGATTTATGACAATACAGGTATCAAATGTGGAAATACCGATAATTGATACAAAACCAACCATCGCAGATATACTGAGAGATTGACCGGTTATCAGAAGACTCACAAGGCCGCCAAAGACAGTGCAGATGGGAGCAATAACTGTAAGCAATACATTGCGCATATTTCCATAAAAAATATAGAGCAAAATAATAATAAGGAAGATAGAAATGGGAATTGATATATAAAATCTCTGAAAAGCCTCCTTCATTTCATTGAACATACCACTCCACTGCATATAATACCCATCCGGAAGTTTTATTTTTTCAACCTCTTTTTGCGCTTTCTCAACTGTTCCCCCCAGATCNNCCAGATCTTTTGAATCAACATTGAACTTGATGGGAATATATCTCTTGTAGTTCTCCCTGTAAACAAAAGAAGCTCCGGTATCATAACGGATTTTAGCTACCCTTGAAAGAGGTACAATTCCACCAGCAGGAAGGACTATCGGTATACCCGCTATTCTTGCAGGTTCTTGTCTATATTCATAGGGAAAGCTCACCTGAAGCGCAAAATTTTTCTCTCCTTCGATAACCTGGCTGACAATCTTGCCGCCCAATGCAGCAGATACCATGTCAAGCACATCCTGTACATTTAAGCCCACTGCAGCAGCGTTTTCGCGATTCACCTCAATTAAAAAATTAGGCTGTCCAAGTTCCCTGTAAATACCGACATCCTTGACGTCAGGGACTTTCTCCAGTTTATCCTTTACTTCTTTGGCAATTTTATCAAGTTCATAAAGGTCCTCGCCATATATTTTCACTGCGTTCTCACCTTTAACTCCTGATGTCATCTCTTCGAGGTTGTCCTGCATGTATTGTGATACACTGACAGTGGCGTTGGGAAAATGTTTTATCAGATCTTTTTTTATCTCGCTTTCAAGGTCTTCCTTATTGATGTTTCTCTTCCACTTACCGTAGGGTATGAGACCGACATAAAACTCGCTGTTAAAGGGGCCGGTTGCGTCGGTACCGTCTTCCGGCCTGCCCACACGGACTGCGACCGTTTTTATCTCCTGAAACTTAAGAAGAACGTCCCTTGCCAGTTTTGCATTTTCATGGGTCTTGCTGAGAGCTATAGAATAGGGAAAAGTGATTCTCACATAAATATTCCCTTCATCCATTTTCGGAAGGAACTGGGTGCCGATCAAAGCATAGCCTGCAATAAATCCTGCAAAGATCACACAGGAAGTAATAAAAAGGACTCTCCGTGAATTTTCCACAAGATATGTGACAATCCTGGAATAATAACGTCCCATTGCGTCGACAAATTTAAAATCCTTTCCTTCACGCCCTTCAAGGAACATATGAATCGATGCTGCAAGATAAGTGAAAGTTAAAATAAGAGTAAACAAAAGCGCATAGGAATATGTTTTGGCCATCGGCGAAAATATCTGCTTTTCCGCACCTTTCATCGTAAAGATGGGGATAAACGCAGTCAGGATAATAAGCACGAGAAGTATTATTGGCGACCCCACTTCCATAGTGGCTCTTACGAGCGATCTTTCACCGGGGCCATGCCTGCCTGTCTGTTTTCTTGCAATACGGATATAGTTTTCGGTAAGGACAAGGGCAATGTCGGCTATTATGCCGAAATCAATGGCTCCGATGGATAACAGATTCGCAGAGTCTCCACTTGCTGCCATCACTGCAAGGGTAATTGCCAGAGAAATAGGTATAACCAGGGCAGTTATGATTGCCGCCCGAAAATTTCCAAGGAACAGAAACAGGGCTATCCCCACAAGAAGAATACCGCTGGTAGCTGTTTCAATCACCTTTACTATGACGGTTTTTATCAGTTCCCATCGTTCATAATAGGGTTCAATTTTTATTCCTTTCGGAAGTATTTTATTGTTAAGTTCGGCAACTTTTTCATTTAAAGATGTGATGGAAGGGATGCTTTTTTCTCCTCTTCGTAAAAGCACATTTCCCATAACCATGTCGTCGTTCCTGTTGTATATGACAATGCCTGTTCTCGGGATATTCCCGAGGCTCACTTCCGCAATGTTTTTAATAAGGATGGCTTTTCCGTTTTTAAATGTCACTATATTGTTTTCTATATCTTTGATGTCCTTGATAAGCCCCAATCCTCTGACCATATAATACTGGTCTCCGAGCTCAACGGTTCTCCCTCCGACACTGACATTAGACTTTGCAAGAGCATCGATTACTTGTGAGAGGGTAATACCGTATTTTATGAGGTCTTCCGGAATAACCTTAACAACATAGGCCTTGATAAAGCCCCCGTAGCTTGCCACATCTTCCACGCCATGGGCAGTTTTAAGGTACCTTCCCACAGTCCAGTCCTGTAATGTCCTTAATTCCATGAGGTTATTTGAACCATGGAACACATACTGCATAACCTCGCCCATGGGGCTCGGTATAATGTTCGGCTGAATACCATCAGGCATTGAAGTGTCGGCAAGCCTGTTAATGACCTCCTGTCTTGCTTCTCTGTAAGGGATATCATAGGAAAATTTGCATTTTATATCGGAAAGACCATAAAGAGATGCGGAACTGATTCGCTCCATCCCCCTCATCCCGGCAAGAGCTGTTTCAAGAAGGATTGTTATCCGTCTTTCCACTTCTTCCGCAGATTTTCCTTCGTATATTGTGACAATTTCCACCATTGGCGGCGAAGGGTCTGGAAAGGCTTCTATATTGAGGCCTCTTACAGTAAAAAGAGACATTAAAAGTAAGGCCGCAATAAGCGCAATGATAAGACCACTATTCCTGGTTACAAAAACGGTCCACTTTCTCATGGTCTTTCCAGTTCTATTGCGCTAAGAATGATCTCATCTCCCTCTTTGATCCCCTCAACAGCCATCAATTTTCCAGGGAGTTCTTTTACCGGTTTTACTTCCTTCAGTTCGTACTTACCATCTTTTAGCGGCTGATATATATAGAATTTACCATCTTTATAGACCATCGCTGATTGTGGGATAAGAGGGAGCGATCTTTTTTCTCCCTCAATTTTCAACTTTAAGAACATATTTTGCTTAAAAAGATCTTTTTTATCCATGATCTTAATAAAGGTTTTTACAGTCTTCGAGTCTATATCCGATACATCACTCATATAAGATACAATACCTTTGAAGTTAATATCAGGGTATGCATCAACGCTGAAAATCACATTACTTCCTTTTTTAATCANNTATATCCGTATCATAAATATTTGCAACGATGATGATATTCTTAGGGTCCGCAACTGTCAGGAGCGGTGTTGATGCATCTGCCTTATCTCCCACATGGGCCTGGATATCGGCTATATAACCATTGATAGTTGCCCGGACAGTAACCGTATCGGTGCACTGTTTGCTTGCTTGCCCAGTACCTCCGTCAAGAGAACATCCGTACATGCTCAGTTTCTTCTTCAATCCTTCTTTCATCGCCTGCATCTGCTCATAGATTGATTCACTGTTCAAGAGATCGTTTTTTGTGATTGCCCCTATTTCAATTAGCTGCTTGTTAAGGTTATATATGCGCTCTGCTTGTTTAAATTGGGCAAGTGACGAAAGGTAAGAAGAATACGTATCGGTGGCATCGGGACTTTTAATACCCAGAAGTGGGTCTCCCTTCTTGACCATGTCTCCCACTTTAATAAAGATCTGGGAAACATTCCCAGGGAGGTGGCTTATCACCTTCGAAGTACCTTCAATATCAGCCTGGACGCTTCCCGTTGCTTCAATGTATGATCGTATTTCCTTAACGGTAACTTTATGGGTTTTTAAGCTCCGGTGTTCTTCTTTATCTGCCTGACTGGATTTACCGCAGTTTGTAAATGCAAAACACACTATTAATAAGGTTATTACCGTAATTATTCGTTGCATTATTTTATTTCTCCTGTAGATATCTTGACCAATTCTTTGTTCAACATGGCCTGAGTGAGGGCGTGATTAAATTTCGTGAAAAAGTCCCGGTATGTTTTGCGGGTGTCGATGAGATCAAGGACTGTAATACCTCCTATGGAAAATGCCTTTTCGCTTCGCTCAAGGAGGTCGCCAATCTCATTCTTTTTTTTCCGATAAATATCCAGCATAGCAAGACCGGCAACATAATTATTCAAGGCCTGTTTAACATCCGTAAGGATCTGTTGTTTCACTTTATTTAGCTGTGTCTTGGTCTGCTTAAACTCGGCGTCTTTTTTCAGGATTTCACCTTGATTCCTGTAGAAAAGAGGAATGCTCATACTGACACCGATACCCCTTCCTCGGTCGAGATTCTGACCGAGTCTCTCGGCTTGCGCTCCTAAGGTGATATCGGGTATCCTCTGTGCCCTGGCAAGCTTCTGGCCAAACTCCGCCGACTTTGCCTGCCGTTCGAGTGAGAGTAGGTCGAACCTTGTTGCATACGCCTTTTCTATCAGAGCATCTTCGCTGTATTCGGGAAATTCCTCTTTAATCAATCCTTTTGCAGGTCGGAATGTCCCGCCTCCCAAAAGAAGATTGAAGGTGGCAAGATCATTTTTATACTGGGTATGCACGGTAGTAAGGTTATTCTCGAGCTCAATCTTCGCAAGTTTCAGCTTTGTATAGTCGATAAGGGAAAGAAAACCTGCATTATGACGCTTCTCCGCAATATTGAGGATCTGATCAAACCTTTTCACTTCTTCTGTTGCAAATTCAATGATTAGCTCATCAAGAATGAGATTGTAATAGGTGGAGTAAAAACCGCTAAGCAAGTTCCTTATCGTGTCCTTATGGGTTAGCTTCATAGCCTCCAGGGCCTCGTTGGCAGTTTTTATCCGGTACCCTCTCTTTCCCCCGATCTCTAATAGTTGGTCTATCCTGAATATTTGCTGGGTATCGTCTGTCTTATTGAGGCCAGCGTTGTAGCCGGTATAATTCACTGACACACTGGGGTTGGGAATAATCTTCGCTGCAATATAGTCTCCGTATGATTTATCAATCTCATACCTATTGATGATGATATCATAGTTGTTTGTATAAAAGTGCTCAAGTGCCTTCTCAAGGCTTATTTCCTGGCACTGAACCGGGTCTGTTAGGGAGAGAGATAGAACCATAAAGATCGACATAAACAGAACAATCCAGGCCCTTTTTATCAATATTGAAAAACCGATAGAATACTTAACTTTGATAGTGGTATATGACTTACGTAATACTCTTTTCATACTATCATTTCCTCTTTGCACCATCTTACCTTACAGGCTTTCCCACAAGGTGTTCTCAAGCGGTGTTTTGTTTTTTTAGAAATATTCGTATTGTGTTTTTGTTAACTGTAAACTATCTTAATGATGCCCGGGTTCTTAGTATAACGACTACATGATTATATTATCCGGGTGCTCCTGATTGGGGGTGCTCGGTCCTCATGTATCCGAGTAACGATGGGCTTACCAAAAAGTAAAACCCCTTCAGATAATGAGAGGTAGTGGTTTGCATAATCATTTTGGGAAGGGCCGACAGGCGGTAAGGCAAGGGCGAATTCTATTGTGGTCTCTACGCATGTGGGACAACGTTCTCCTAAGGATCCATTACTATTTTGATTCGATTCAACTGTAAGGATATATATCAGAAAAACGGCAAGTAATAATATAATGAACTTCCACGTCTTTTGCATTGTAACCACAATGCTAAATTAGCATAACCTCATATCCAAGTAAACAAAAATGATATGAAAGAATTCAGCACATTATACCCCTTGGGTTCATATACCCTTTGTACCTTTTGGGGTCGGTCTTGCAATATAACATTATCTATGTTGTGTAACCCTTTTGGTGTCGGGACATTCCCCGCAAACACGCTCATTGCGCTCCAGCGGCTCCAATAGCTCGCGTTCGGCTTCGGAACTTTTGCCTGACAGCAAAAGACCGAGCTTCCT
>MTKZ01004635.1_pt1 | contig 12238 bp, 10 predicted proteins | sample 1042781 | NCBI WGS metagenome assembly MTKZ01 (sample SAMN06212207, study PRJNA360539) | anaerobic digester metagenome | biome: Wastewater treatment plant; material: sludge; isolation source: anaerobic digester fed with sludge from wastewater treatment plant | place: Denmark: WWTP Viborg ...
ACTACGTTCCCCACTTTTTGCCTTGTCTCGACATACCTGTATGCATCTATGATCTTATCCAGATTATATGTCCTGTCCACCAGTGGCTTAAACCTGCCCTCTTCCACCAGTTTCCTTAATAAAAGTGTATCCTCCTTATTGATTGTTGGTAAAGGGAAGAGCACCTTTTTACCACCGGTTAAAGGAGTAAAAAGGGCTAAAAATATGTTTGCAGAATTTTTTCCGAGTTCTGTTGAGATATAGATACCCTTGTCTTTGAGAAGCGATCTGCATTGCCTGAAAGAACTCTTTCCTACTGCATCAAATATAAAATCAAATTTCTGATTGATTTTAGTGAAATCCTGTGTCAGATAGTCAACCACAAGGTCGGCTCCGAGCGATTTAACAGTTTCGACATTCTGAGTATTGCATACTGCAGTAGCAGTTGCTCCGAAATACTTTACAAGCTGAACAGCTGCTGATCCGATTGCACCGGAAGCTCCATAGACCATAACATTATCGCCGCTTTTAACCCTGGCTGCCTTTATATCACACAGTGCATAGTGAGCTCCTTCCAGGATTGGCGCCGCTTCTTCAAAGGTTAAATTATCCGGCATAACGGCAACAGCAGCCGATTCTTCAATGGTTTTATATTCTGCATGAGCCCCAAACTTTGAATCATCATAGCCAAATACCCTGTCACCGGTTTTAAACAACGTAACATCCTCTCCCACTTCTTCGACAGTTCCGGCAAATTCATTTCCAAGGATCCCGATTTTGGGTCTGATCAACCCGCTAAAGAATCGTGATACAAAATATTCGGCACTCCGGAATCCGCAGTCGGTACGATTTACCGTAGTTGCATGAACTTTTACCAGGATCTCACTAGCCCTGGGAGATGGTTTTGGTACATCCATGAGCTGGATAACCTCAGGTGGACCATATTTTTTATAAACAGCTGCTTTCATCTGTCTGACATTTAATTAATATTATATTATCCGGATATGAGCCAATGACATAACCTTAAGCCGGTCTGCAATGTTCATCCCGATTCTCTTAGTCAATGGATAATTCTTTCTATGCTCTTTATACATTGTCATATTGCTGATTACCTTTATATACGTATCCCATTTTTCTATTTCATAAATATTGTCTATACCCCATTTAAGGTAAGCTGATTCGTTCATGCCGCCTCTTTTAAGTACTTGCTCGTTGGATAACTTTATTCCTAATCTGGATGCATGATCAAAGATGATCTCAGCTGCTGGCAGATGAGTATGAATTTCACTGAAGAGTTTTTTAACTTCTGATTCATCGAAATAATAAAGTACTCCCGCGATCAGAAGCATTACTTTATCCTTGTCCGGAATTTCATCATACCATGTTGTGTCAAATACTGATTTTGAAATAAACCGTCGTCGGTCTGTTTCCTGAAGGTATTGTTTTCTAAGTTCAATAGCATCCGGCAGGTCAAGATCTATCCATTTTATTATTCCGTTATCTATACGGTCGAAAGTTGTATCAAGACCACAACCGACATTTACAATTGTTGCCTCCGGATAAGCTTTAATAAATTCCGATATTTTCTTGTCGAAAAAGATGCTTCTGGCAATCCATGAAGCACGGGTCAGTTTTCTGATATTAGTTGAGATTGTTGAGAAGTCATATGGAATGCTTTTAATTATCTCAACAGCTTTTTTGTCGACCAGAAGAGGTTTTGGCTTCAGTGTTTCTACAGCTCTTCCCCATAATGGCAGCAGCATTGTTTCCTGAACACTGCCCAGGTTAATTTCATTTGATTTTGTCATTGGTATGGAAAGTATAAGTCGTACACCACATGCCACCTTACGGGAGTTTGTTTTAGCAGGCGTAATCCGAAGCAGGCACCTGGCAGAATAATGGCTGCATGCTTCAGAGGGGCCAGTTAGCTGTTACGGTGCAGGAAAATAATTGTATGTATATGCGCGCTTTGTCATAGGTAGTCTTAGTGTGAACAATCCTTTTTTTTAAACGTTTATATTGATAATAAGATCATTGCTTAAAAGTCCAGCTAAATAAAAGGAGGAAATTGATATGGCAAAATATGTAGATGGATTTATCCTGGTAATACCGGACGACAAGGCTGCCGAATACACGAAAATGGCAGAAGAAGGAAGAAATTCATGGATGAAGCATGGAGCACTTTCATACTTTGAATGCAAAGGTGATGATTTGACTACCCGGGATTCGGGTGGCGTTAAACCTCTTGAGTTCACGAAACTGGCAAATTCCAGACCCGGTGAAAATGTCTGGTTTTCCTTTATCGTATTTAAATCAAAAAAGCATAGAGACGAAGTAAACAAAAAGGTAATGGACGAGATGAACGAAAAATATAAAGACGCAAAGGATTTTTCGATGCCATTCGATATGCAGCGGTTTACATACGGCGGATTTGAAGTTGCAGTTGAAGGTTAAAGGTCCCGGTGAGATAACGAAATTTACCATTTTTGTTTGTGAGCAGTTCAGGTTTATTCCCGTGATTCCTTGTTTTTCGTATATTGCTTAATTTCTGATAGTTTACTGCTCTTTATTATTCCATAGATCATGAAAGTGATTCCGATAAGAATATATGGCAGACTTAATATCTGGCCCATGTTAAAGGCCAGATTTTCTTCAAAGCCAACTTGATTTTCCTTAATAAACTCGATGAAGAATCTGGCCACAAAAACCAATGTCAGAGTCATGCCAAAGAAAAATCCGTTTTGTAGTCCTGGACGCCGGGACCTGTAAAGCAAAAGCAATGTCATGAAGATGAAGAAATAAGCCAAAGCTTCATAAAGCTGTGCCGGATGGCGTGGTATGTTGTCGACTCTGGCAAAAACGAATGCCCAGGGTTTTGTTGTGGGCAATCCTATAATTTCGGAGTTCATCAGATTTCCCAGCCGGATAAAACAACCAGCCAAAGGCCCGACAATTGCTACAAGATCAATGGTTTTAAGCATTGATTGTTTTGTTTTTCTGCGGTAAATAAACAGAGCTATTATCATGCCTATTGCACCTCCATGACTGGCCAGCCCCTGATAGCCTGTGAATTTGAATCCGCCACCTGGTTGTTGTTGAATGGGAAGCAGCATCTCCAGGGGGTGAGCAAGATAATAGGAAGGTTCATAGAATAAACAATGTCCCAGTCTTGCTCCTGCTATGATCCCAATCATTCCGTATATAGAGAGCTTTTCCAGGTTTCCTGGCGGGATGTCCTCCAGTTTAAATATTTTACTCAGGATATAAATGGATAGAATCAATCCACCCACGAAGAGCAAGCCGTAATATCTTATTGAGATACCGAAAAGATTGACAATTTCTGGATTAACATTCCAATAGATATAGTTGCCCGCCATACAGGATTTATTGATGAATTTTCATAAAAAGAGTATTATCTGACTTTGATAACCCGGGACGGTTGCTCCCGCAGGGCGGGACAAGTTTTTCAAAGCATTGTCCGTGTTAGGCTTAGATTTCTTTTTTTAAGTCCTTGTTTATTATATAATTAAAGAGAAGCTTTCTGTCGGTGTCGACAATATAGCTTGTCCTGATGGGTAATATTGATATTGAAGAACTTTGCCAGTATAAAGTCCTTTTATTTTTTGTCCTATTGGATGATTGCCAAATTCCAATTTGACATTTGATTGCTTTTTTGATATACCTACCATTGTTTCACTGAAATTAAATTCTGATCGTAAGAGCTGTTCGTTTTTCTGAGTAACTGTAAATACGCGTTGTCGTGGAAAAAGCTTAACAGGAATCTCTCTACACGATAGGCTCAAAATGTTTTGTCCTTCGGAATCAGCTTTGCAGTTGATCCAGTTATTGTCTTTTGAAAAGTTTATTTCTGCGATAAATTCCGGATAATTAGCCATTGCAATCCCTGAATCACGAGTATGCTCCGATGTTACTGGAAGGTGTAATGTATAGATAAGCGGTACATCTGGTACTTTGTGAAGGACCCCTGTAAATATAGGTGTCTGATTATCGAGTACAAACGGAATCCCTATGGATACCTGATTATAAGGTCCTAAATCCGAATCCTTGTAGTGAGTTGCTGTTATTGTGAACATACTATGCCAGGGTGTAAGACGAAATGGATTCATTCTTTTTGAAGGGAGAATGGCTGTGATCTTGTCAATTGGGGCAAGAAGAAAAAGACCTATGTATGAGACTTCTCTATAAAAGATTGGATATTTGATACTATTGGAACCAGACTGTACCTCAATTTGATAAATGCCTTTAAAGAAATCGTCTTTATTCATTGTGACCTCCTTTGTAAAATTGTTTGAATCGGATGATTTATTGTTTTCGAAATTCGGTATTTATTTTTTCAGGGAATCGTCCAGATTAAGCGAAGTCTGTATGTTACGATGTTTCTTATGTGCAGATAGTCAGTGATTTAAGCCTAATGGCCCGGCGGCAGGGCTTAGTAAGCGTTACCCGACGCAGCATCCGGGCAGAATTCTGGTACCCCGCGCCAGCGGAGCCAGCCCGTCCGATTTAACGACTTTTCGTTTTTTTGTTTAGGTTAGGAGGTCAGTCGTTCGGGATGGAAAACTGTCGTGGTATGGAGCAGGATGCAGTAAAAGCCGAGACGAGTTTTTTAATGCTACCGTCCGTGTAAGGCTAAGATTTATTTTTGTTTTGTATCCGGAGTATCCGGTTTATGTGGAACCCGAAATTACTTTCAAGACAATTACCAAACCTAATAATCCCTCTAATCCGTGGATTATCACAGCCATCCAGGTGGATTTAAAACGTTTTGCCGGGTAAGCAAATATAATACCGAAGATAATTGCTGTAGAAATTATTATTTGTGGTTTATGAAGATGATAAAAGCCAAACAATACTCCATTGGCAAACCAATCCCATTTGCCAAAAACGCCATTCATTTTCGGTAAAAGAATGCCTCTGTAAAGAAGTTCCTCGCCCAGAAAGTAATTAAATATCATTGTTAATATAAAAACACCAAGAATCCACCATTCTCCTTTGAATTCAGACGTACTCAGTTTTGATAAATCATATTGAGGTATATTTTTAATCAAAGGTCTGGTGATACGATCCAAATCAGGAAAACCGATGCCGGATGATACAACAGCATTCAATAAAATGAAAGGAATAACCCATAAAAAGAACCAGTTGCTTGATTTGCCCGTCCTGGGATCCTGTGGTTTTTGAAACCAGAGGCGTTCCTTAACCGAAGACCAGCTTATTGTAAACCCATCTTTTTTAAGGATAATTATTGATAGAACGAACTGCCATATTAATCCGATATTTATTGCGAACCAATAAATAATTAGCGGAGGTAAATCAATAAGCGGGATCAGCGCAGGAGTAATTACAAAGGCAAGAATAGCCATTGGCAATGCTGATGCTATCCAGATAAACAATATCTTCTTTAATGAATATTGTTTATCCGGGGATAATGTTCTATTTGATTCTGACATAAAATTCAGTTTGTAGTAGAAAAAAAGGCTCGTATTTAGCAGGAAAATAGAAATTAAGCCTAAAGTTGTGCGGTATGTGCATTTTGCTATGAGTAGCGGTGGCGCGTGTTTTTGCAATCATGGTGCAAATGCCAATTGCATATACCGACCTGTAAGCCGATGGCATTTTTACATAGAATCTAACAAGTCATTTAATTTCATTATTTTACTGCCGTTTTTTTCGTAATAATTTAGCATCTCGTCAATTTTTCTTTTATCATAACTCGTTATACAATCTGATAAGACTGTGACTTTGTAGTTTTCCCTGCACATATTAAATACGGTTGATTTCACGCAGGCAACGGCGTCTGCTCCCGTAATGTAAAATTCTTTTATCTCATTTTTCTTGATAAAGTCAGCGAAATCTTTGCTGGTCAATGCGTTGCCTTTGGATTTTTCAAAAATGTTTATGGAAACCAATTTCATGTCAGAAACTAATTCGGACCCGCGAGTATTTGGTTTGAATGTCCTTGTGCCGTCAGATAAGTTATAATGTTTTATGTAAACGACATGAATTTCATTTTCCACAGCCCAATCTATTGCCCGATTTACGTTGTCAATGATTTCTTTGTAGTTTTTGGTAATGTCATTCTGAATGTCAATTACCACCAGAGACTTTTTCTGCATGAGATTTCCTTCTTTTATTTTAATGTTTTAATTCAATTTTCTATTTCATTGTATATCACACTGTTGCACGGTTTGCTTTCGGCTTGTATATTCTGAAATTAATTGACCCCCTGTTCCGATTTAATCGACCCCCCATTCCGGACAATTGACCCCTCTGGCTACGGGATTTTTGCCTGACATTCCGGCATATTGACCCCACCTGGGGAAAAATGCTGTCTGACATTCCGGCAAATTGCCCCCCCTGATCGTTGAGTTTTTTTCTTTGCAGGAAAAAATATGCGATGGCAAGAAGGACAATAGAAATGGATGTAAAGAAACAGATCGGCATTTTACAAAGTCTTGGTTACGGTAAGAAGACGATAGCAAGGGAATTAGGTTTATCAAGGAACACCGTAAAGAGTTATCTTGATGTATCACAGGACAAGGATGGAGATAGTCCCGAGGAATCCCGCAAGGACGATCTGTATTCTTTCTTCCCTTATTGCCAGAGTGAACTTCCCCGCACAGGTGTAACAAGACAGATCTTGTGGGGAGAGTACCGCTCGAGGTATCCCGATGGATACAGCTATAGCCAGTTTTGCGAGCATTTAAAGCAATATCTCGACCGCAAGGATATATCACTTCATATTGAGCAACAACCCGGGGACAAGCTTTATATTGATTTTGCAGGATCAAAGATGTCCATAGCTGATCCATACACTGGTGAGATAAAAGAGATGGAAGTCTTTGTTGCCGTTTGTAAACGGCAAATAACAATGTACGTTTTTTCGCAAATAAGAATGTACTACAATTAGCAAATAGCGATGTACGCATTTTAGCAAATAAGGATGTACATCTTTCCTGGTGAAGGTGTGTTTTTCTCAGCAGGATCACTTCCATTTCTTCATGACAGTGTTGTTTTCCGGGAGGAGTTTGCAAACTCCTCCCGGAAAAAGTGGATTATTCTGTTCTTTGGATTAATAATCAGTTCATTAATCCAAATCAGGAGGATCCTCTATGAGAAAGAAACATCTAAATCAGTGGATAATGTATCACGAAGTTCACAAACAGCACCGCGATGGGTTAAAACCGGCGCAGATAGCCAGGGAACTGGTTATCGACAGAAGAACAGTAAAGAAGTACCTTAAGATGAGCGAGGATGAATATTTGGAATTTATAGATAATCAGACTCACAGGCAACGATTGCTATCCTCCTATGAAGGATTTGTTCGTACCAGACTGGAACTTTGCCCTGAGGCATCAGCGGCTCAGGTTCATGACTGGCTCAAGGAGCACTATGATGACTTCACAGAAGTTGATGCCAAGACGGTTTTTAATTTTGTCCTTCACGTCAGAAGCAAATATGGCATCCCCAAGTCTTTTGACCACCGGGATTTTGAGAAGGTTCCGGAGCTGCCATATGGTAAGCAAACGCAGGTTGATCTGGGAGAATATCACATGACTACCGATGAAGGCAAGCGCAAGAAGGTCTATTTCATTTGCTTTGTGTTATCCCGTTCGCGGTTTAAATACAGTTATTACTCAGAACGACCCTTTACCACCCGGCAGGTTATCCTTGCCCACGAAGAAGCTATAGAGTATTTTGGCGGGCTTACAGAAGTGTTTGTATATGATCAGGACACCCTGCTTCTTATCGATGAGAACAAAGGGGATCTGGTTATGACCGAAGCGTTCCGCAGTTACACCGAATACAGAGGATTTAAGGTACACTTTTGCCGTAAGTCCGATCCGCAGAGTAAAGGGAAGGTTGAAAACGTTGTAAAGTATCATAAATTCAATTTTTTACGTGGCCGAACCTTCATAGACATCTTCATACTTCAGGCAGAGAATCTAGCCTGGCTTCAACGTACGGCCAATGCCAAGGTTCATTCTACAACCAAAAATGTTCCGTATGAAGAATGGCTGACTGAGAAAGCATACCTGAAGCCTGTCAGAGGCTTGTATGAGGCAAAAAGTGTAACCGATCAGCGTGATGTAAGCAAGGATAACGTAATATCTCATAAAGGGAATTTTTACCGGGTTCCCAGGGGAACTTATCATCCGCCAAAAACGACAGTTCGTATCGAAGAAAATGAGGATAATCACTTGATTATCTATAATACGGACAACGCGATTATTGCTACTCATACAATCTATCCGGGCAAGGGAAAAACTATCGGAGGGACCCATTACCAAAGAGATTTAACTGAGAGTATTGACAGGCTGATAAGTGAGATAACGGACCGGTTTACAGATCCCAAATCGGCCAGGCAGTACTGTCAGCAAATACGAAAGGATAAGCCCCGGTACATCAGGGACCAAATGCTTATCATAAGAAAGCTTGTCAATAACTATCCGGTGCAGATCGTTCAACAGGCNNACCACTCTCAACAATCCCAAAAAGATACCATTGAGCAGCCTATCATCATTAAGACCATCAATCAAACAGCACATAAAATCATACCTGACAAAAGCAATATATCGGATTACCAATCACTAATGATTTAAGCCTATGGATACAAAAACACAGACCATTAAGCAATATGCCGCTCAACTCCGGCTTGGTGGCATACAGGACCAGTTAGATCAACTGATCCAGAAAGCATCGGAGGAACAATGCAGTTATCTGGATTTTTCCTTATATCTCCTTCAGACTGAAATTACACAAAGATCCCTCCGTGACCTGGAACGCCGGACCAAAGCTGCTAAATTGCCACCCAATCATGATCTTGATCACTATGATTATGCCTTTCAGAGTGGGATAGGAAAACAACAACTTATGCAGCTTCGGGAATGTCAGTGGCTGGAACAGAACTACAATATAGTTCTGATGGGTCCTTCAGGCATCGGGAAGACCATGATAGCTGCAGGCCTATGCTTTGATGCTCTGAAAATGGGATATAAAGCATACTTCAGAACAATGGAACAGCTCAATGAGATCCTTACTATGAAAGACATTACCCGTTCAGCTCTTATTGAGTACAACAAGCTTCTGACAGCCAATCTGCTTGTCATTGATGACATTATGATGTTTGCCCTGGAAAAGAAACAGGCAGTGCAGCTTTTTAACTTTATAAACCACCTTCACGAAAGAGCTTCATTTATCGTAACAACTAATAAAAGTCCACAGGAATGGGTGAAAATGCTTGATGATGAANNTAGCTACAGACTGGAAAACCGGAAAACCATATTTAACTGAGTCTGTTGTTCTTTGTTTTTTTGTATGTTTATCATGAAGAAATGGACATCCTTAATTGCTATTTCTCGTACATCCTTATTTGCCATTTTTTGTACATTGTAAGTTCCCGCTTACATTGTTTCAGTGTCGATATTATATTTCCTCCTGAAATACGAAACAAAAGCTGCCCTCAGATCATCATAATACCGGATGATAACCTTCTCATTCAGAATTGTCTTTATGGGTACTTCTCCTGGATCCATTCAATAAAGATAGAACAATTCTAACTTTTTAAAATGAAGGTCGAAGAAATGGCCTCTCTAATTATGCAGAATTTTAAAGAACGTCTTTTTTAAGTTACAGGGATTTGCGTTAGCTGGGTAAAGTATGGCTGGATTCGGGACCTTCCCATTTGCCCGTTAATTGCCAGAGTTCATAGTAGAGGATCCATTCAACCAACCAGGGAATTGTATATTCAGAAAGTTTCATGTTGTCTTTCCACCTGGTTTCTAAAGGATCAAACAGACAAAGGAATCCTTCTCTGTATACATGGATCTGATTACTTTCAATCAATTCTGGCGATTTAATATAAACCTGAGGCTGGTTTCCTGCCATATATTCGATTCTTACTTTATAAGACTTGCACGAAGGATCTGGCTGAATTTCTCCTGTACAAACTAGTACTCCATCATTAATCCTTGTTTTGAAGCAATTATATGTTTTATCAATATGGTATTTCTGGTATGAAGAAAGTGCATAATGATTTTTAACTCTCTGACGACACTGAGTTAAAGCAGTGCCACCATGAAACTTATGAGGTTTTACTGCTCCAATCCCGGTGGATCCTACTGTTGCAGCACTAGTAATAGCGGCCTTCTGCTGACTAAAGGATTCTGCAACTGACCTTATCTTATCTGCATTTTCCTTTACAAACGACTGATCAGTATTAAGGTTGGTTTTAGCGACCTTATTTAAGTCGCTTTCCCTTTTCTGAATATATTCCTTCTCTGAAAACTCAAAGTTTCTTATATCTCTGAGAAGGTTTAAATTTCTCTTTTGCTCCTGAACAAATTTCTCCTTAAGTTTTCTTACGATTGACTCCGGATCATTTATCCCGTCAAAGAAATGAACTGCCTTGGAAATCCATTCTTTGTACTCATTTATTGTTCCATAAAGTTCGGATCTGTCCCACCTTTTAAATGTTTCATAATTGCTCCTGGCATTCGTGGTAAAATTGTAGGAACCACCTATCGCATAGCTGCTATCAACTATGACGAATTTACTATGCATGAAGTCTCCATCTAATGGTGAACTTGAACCTACTTTCTTGACTTTAACGCCAAGATCTATCAACTCTCTAAAGTAATTATGCCTAAGCAGGTTGATCTCATCAGCGCTGAGTAGGATCTCGATCTCCAGACTTGATGCCTTTTCGATTAGTTTCCTGAGAATAGTTTCATCAGTAAACCATGATACTGCAATCTGAATTTTTTCATCTGCAGAATCGATAATCTCGGTAATTTGTCTCTGTAAAGTGTTCATTGTAGTAAGTTTTAAAAGATTAATAATTGATTTTCATCTTTTAATAACCACTTATGAAAAAGGTAACCCAACTTTTAAAAGTTTTTTTCAGATTCTTTAATGAGATATGATTATAAAACAATCGTACCTTATTCTAAAAGGCCCGGCGGTATGTTTTAGTAGGTGTAATCCGAAGCAAGTATCGAGCAGAATCCTGATACTTTAGCAAGAAATTTATCACGATGCAAGGAGGATTTGGCGCGTGTTTTTGGTATTTAGGGTTTGCTGAGAAAATCAAGTTAAACAATATAGCAACCTGGTATTTCTGCTCTGTTTGCTGATCCTGGTATAAAATAAATGAACCATATTGGCTGTATCCAATGCACCTCCTTCAGCCAGAGAGGTAATCCATTTGAAAAAAGAGCCAAAAAAATGATTAGCCTCAAGATGTATGAGGTTCATCACAAAGAAGATACATGCGACCCAGCTCTCTGAGGTCTCTTTGAGTCTAGCTCGTATCTGATTCAGTGCGTATCCGTTCTTACCCTGTCCGAACTTGCCTTCTATACGATTTCTTTCAGCAGCCTCTTTCCTGGCTTTTCTTTTCTGGGAGTAACTCTGTTTTTCCTTTGCCGGTCTTCGACCCAATGGTGGTGCCGTAATCCTGATATCCCTTTCTTTCAACCATCTCCTGTTCTCCTGAGTGGCATATATCTTATCAACCTGCACCAGTTCCGGGTAATGACCGTGCAATGCTCTGTATTCTTCTACCTGTTTGATCAAGTCGCCGGCTTCGTGATAGGCGTCCCAGCTAAAGGTAGTTATCCGAGCAAAACCATCATCAAGGCTAACCCCAAGCTTGGACCCAAACTCTATCTGCGAACCAAGCTTCCCTCTTGGAATAGGACGAACATGTGGCTGATAGATACTGACAATGCGGTCCGCGCAACTATGGATGTTGTCAACATACATCTGTTTCTGCTGCTGGTAGGCGGTTTGCATAACCCACAGAAGCCGCTGCTCACGGTGGGTAAACGGGAAACATTCCCCTCTTTCTTCAACCTGATCTAACATACGATCTATGTGCTTAATATCACGCTTCAGGCTCTCCAGCAGCTTACGTGTCATCTTACGGTGAGTGGCTTCAGTCTTCTTCTTTTTCTTTGAGTAATCAAGCCAGTCCTTATCCATTGTACGCCTATAAGTTCTGGGCTTGACGCCCTGACTTCCGGCGTGATGGTATAACTTGTCAATCAGACCTTCACACTTCTTCCTGCTCTCGTTCAATATCCCGTTATCGGTCGGGAAGGTAATATACTGATCGGCTACAGTGGCATCTGACTGAAGCTTCCCTTTGTTCGATGGTTCATCAGAGTCTTCTTTCTTATGCTTCTTATTATGTGAACCGTCCTTCTTGCCTTTAACGGTTCGGATTAAGTCCGCA
>MTKZ01020250.1_pt1 | contig 12236 bp, 8 predicted proteins | sample 1042781 | NCBI WGS metagenome assembly MTKZ01 (sample SAMN06212207, study PRJNA360539) | anaerobic digester metagenome | biome: Wastewater treatment plant; material: sludge; isolation source: anaerobic digester fed with sludge from wastewater treatment plant | place: Denmark: WWTP Viborg ...
GTTGCCCCACGCCTTGGTCAGCGAGACCGTGACGGTCTTCGCCGTGTTGGTCACGGTGCAGGACAGGCCGCCGGCGGGCACGACGATCGTGCCGGTCGTCAGCGCGTTGTTCGCGGGAGCCGTGGCCCCGGTGCAGGACCAGGTCTGGCCGTAGGAGCCCTGGTTGCCCGCGCCGAGCAGCTCGGACAGCACGACCGAGTCGCCCACGCGGACGGTCGCGGTGGTCGTCTGCCCCGTCGGCGCCGTGGCGGTGCTCGTCGCGAGGGTCGTCCCGGCGGGCGTCTTGATGAACAGGTCCGCCTTGTCGCCGGTGATCGAGTTCACCCAGGCCTTGGTCAGCGAGACCGTCGCGGTGTTCGCGGTGTTGGCGAACGTGCAGGTCGTGTTCGAGCCGGGCACGGTGAGCGTGTAGCCGCCCTGGCCGTTGGCCGGATACGTGCCCGCCGTGCAGGTCAGGGCCGAGCCGTACGTGCCCGCGTTGCCCGCGCCGAGCACCTCGGAGAGGGTGAGCGTGGCGCCGGGGACCGTGGTGACGGTGATCTGGTTGGCGGTGTCGGTGAAGTCGGCGGTGCCGTTCGCGGTCGAGGTCTTGGTGGTGGCGCCGATGGCGAGGGCCGCCGTGTCGCCGGAGATCCCGTTGAGCCACCGCTTCACGAGGGTCACCGTCACCGTGTTGACGGTGTTGGTGATCTGGCAGGTGACGTTCGCGCCCGAGGACAGGCTGATCGTGCCGCCCGCGCCGACGGTGACGCCGGAGTCGCAGGTCCAGCTCCCGCCGGTGTAGCCTGCCGGTCCGGTCTCGCCGAGGGTGAGGGTCGTGTTGGCGGGGACGGCCTGGGCCGCGGTCGACGCCGTCGCCGCGGTGCCCGTCGTCGTGCCGACCCAGCCGGCGGCGCCGTTCGCGGTGAGCGTCCACTCGGTCGCCCCGCGCGTGCCGACGCCCTTGTTGTCGACGTTCTTGACGAGCTTCAGGGTCGCCATGTTCGGCCGGTTCTGGATGACGCAGTCGATGCGGTCCGAGGCCTTGATGCCGGTGAGCGCCTGGGGGTTGGTGGTGAGCGTGACCGTGTCGCTCGTGCCGCCCTTGTGGAAGATCGTGCAGCTGCCGCCGACGAAGGTGTAGTTCGGCTTGGACGAGGCGTTCTCGCCGATGGTCACGGTGGCGGTGGCGTCCGCAGCGCTGAAGCGGAGGGTCCAGTTGGCCTGGCCCGTGTTTGCGCCGCTCCCGGCGGTGACCTGGGTCGTGCTCACCGGGGCGAGCGTCGTGGTCCCGGTCGACACAGCGCTCGGGGTCGCGCTCACGGTCCAGCCGTTGTCCGCCGTCGGGTTCTGGCCCTGGCTGTTGAGCACCTGCTTGGTGATCTTGATCGGCACCTGGCAGGTGACCGACGAGGCGATGTTCACCAGCTCCTGGTTGAGCGCGGCCCAGCTCGCGGTCTGGAAGTAATCGTCGTTCACGGTCGGGCCGGAGACGAAGCGGAGGTTGCGGATCACGTCGCCGCTGACACCGTTGCCGACGCCGACGCCGATCACCTTGGTTCCGGCCGCCTTGATCGCGTTGGCCGAGTAGACCGCGGCCTCGATCGAGCGGACCGTGACGGTGGTTCCGTTGGGGCCGACGACGCCGCCGCTGCTGCGGATGTAGTTGGGGGCGCCGTCGGTGACGAACAGGACGATGTCGTACTTGTTCGTCGCGGTCGCGTCGGCGACGACGCGCAGCGCCTTGTCCCAGTTCGTGTACTGGGTGCCGCTGCTGCTCGTGTTGACTCGGCTCTCAAGCGTGGCGCGGTTCGCGCTGGTCAGCGCCATCGGCGTCGGGTAGTTAGAGTTGCCCGACGCGGGCGAGTCGGTGCCGAAGTTGAACACGGCGATCGACGCCTTGTCCATCAGGGAGTCGAAGAGGCCGCCGCTGCCGACGATCGCGTTGCGGAACGCGGTGCGCTGGTCGCCGTTCACCGAGCTGGAGAGGTCCATCACGATCGCGACGGAGATCCCGGTGCATTGGGCCTGCACGTCGGGGTTGTTCAGCGCGTTCGCGACGGCGCCGAAGGAGCCGTTGGTGTCCCCCACCGCGCCGCTGAGCTGCGGGACGCTCACCGCCGCGTTGGGCTGCAGGGCCGGGGTGAGGTTCGGGTAGTACCAGGTCTGGGTCGGGCCGAGCGCGTCGCCGAGCTTGAGGTAGGCACTGCCGCCGAGGTCGACCGTGTACGCCCCGGCGCCCGCGGCGGTCTGCACGACGAAGAACTGCTTGCCGTTGTTGGCGCCGCCCGCCTGGGTGTCGGGCACCGTGATGGTGCAGGCGCCGCCGGAGGCGATGGTGCAGGTCGCCCACGCGTCGGCGAGGGCGGTCCCGGGGACGCCGCCGTTGTTGGTGTAGAGCCGGAAGGTCGCCCCGTTGGTGTTCGCGTAGTTCGTACCGGTCGAGCCGTTCACGCCGACCGGGCTCGCGGTGACGCGGGCGTTGACGGTGATGGCCGTGGAGGCCGGGGCGTTGTAGGTCTGGGTGAAGGTGCAGTTGGAGGTGCGGGCGGTGCCGCCGGAGAAGGTCAGCGTCGACGTGCCCGAGTTCCAGGAGACGCCCGAGCCGGGGTCGGAACAGGTGACCGTCGTCGTGTAGTTCTGGGTGTTCGCGTTCAGCGACACCGCGGAGATCACGTAGGCCTGGCGGATGACGTCGATGCCGCCAGTGTTCGGGATCACGTACCAGTCGGCCCCGTTCGTCGCACGGTACTCCCAGTCGCTCGCCGACGCCGGGCCGCCGCCGCTCATGGTGACGCTGCGGGTGATCGTCGAGCAGCTGCCCCCGGTACAGGGGTCGATGAGCATCAGCGAGACGACCGGCTCGTCCTCGAGCTTGCTCTGGGTGCCGTCGCCCTTCTTCTCGGTGCCGTCGGTCTCGGTCGTGTCGGTCTTCGTCGCGTCGTCGGCGGACGTGTCGTCCGTCGTCGTGTCATCGGTGGACGTGTCGTCCGTCGTCGTGGCGTCGGACTTCTGGGCGTCGCCGCTGGTGTCGCCGCCGGTCGTCGTGTCGACGCTGCTCGACGTGCCGTCGTCGCCGCTGCCGCCGTCGCCGGTCGCCGCGAGCGCGGGGACGCCGACGACGACCATCGCGGCGCTGAGCACCGTCGCGGTGATGCCGGCGAACCAGGGATGGCGCATGGCGAGTCGACGCCGCTACTGCCGCTCGAGCCTCAGGCCACGACGCGTGCGCGGCTCCCGATCGGTCGACTCGATGCCGTCCATTGACGCCTCCCCTACAACCCGTCGATGCGGTCGTCGACGAGCCGATGTTCCGGTGCTTCACTCGACAGCGCCGCAGGTGCGGGGCGGCGGGCCGATTTCTCGATGTATAGGTGTTCCGCGGTATTTACCTGATCAGCCAGGCATTGGTCGGGTCCACATACCGGTAGGCAGTGGGTATATCTTCCCACGGGCATACCGGCTTCGCGATGTATCGCTGCCCCCAGTTAGAGGGGCAGGGCACCCCCCTTTCGAGGTGCAGAGGACGCGTGCGGCGCTCGGCCGGTCAGCGAGGGGCGTGGACGCGCACCCACTCGTGCATGACCACGGCGGCCGCGGCTGCGGCGTTGATGGAGCGCGTCGAGCCGAATTGGCGGATCTCGACGAGGCGGTCGGATGCCGCGAGCGCCGCATCCGAGAGGCCGGGCCCCTCCTGCCCGAACAGCAGCACGCAGCGCTCGGGCAGGGGCTCCGCGTCGACGGGAACCGCGCCCGGCGCGTTGTCGACGCCGACGATCGGCAGCCCGGCGTCGCGCGCCCACGCCGCGAGCTCGGCGAGGCCCTCGTGGTGCACGACGTGCTGGTAGCGCTCGGTCACCATCGCCCCGCGGCGGTTCCAGCGCCGCCGCCCGACGATGCGGACGGACTCGGCGAGGAAGGCGTTGGCGGTGCGCACGATGGAGCCGATGTTGAGGTCGTGCTGCCAGTTCTCGATCGCGACGTGGAACGGATGCCGACGCGCGTCGAGATCGGCGACGATCGCCTCGACGCTCCAGTACCGGTAGGCGTCGACGACGTTGCGGGCGTCGCCGCGCTCGAGCAGCTCGGGGTCGAGCCGCGGATCGTCCGGCCACGCCGCCGGGCCGCCGGGCCAGGGGCCCACCCCGACCTCGCGGGGCTCGTCACGATCCACCGGTCCACCCTGCCATGCGCGGCCGTGCGGCGGAGGCGCCGTCACGACTCCGCCGCGACCCCGGACTTCTCCACAGCCCAGGTCGGGCGCGAGTTGTCCACAGAAGCGCCGGAAGCACCGATCGGTGTCCGACGGCTCCGACAGGCTGTCGTGAATCGTTCCGGTGACGAACATCCGGAGGGGAATCGCAGGTTCTCGTCACTCCTCGTGACTAATAGTGAAGGAAGCCACGATTGAGTACTAGATTTTACGAGATGCACCCGGAGTTGAATCCGTTCGCGCCAGGCGCAGGACGACGCCCTCCCCATCTCGTCGGACGCGCCGCGGAGATCGACGCCTTCGACCTGCTCATCGCTCGCTCACGTTCCGGGCGAAACGGAAAGCCCCTCACCCTCAGCGGCCTTCGCGGCGTCGGCAAGACCGTCCTGCTCAAACGGTTCGAGGAACAGGCCACTCGTGCCGACTGGTTCACGGTGTGGATCGAGGGCGCGTCGACCGACGCCGGCCAGACCTCCGCTCGTGAACGGCTGGCGCGCGACCTTCAGGCGCTGGCGCACCGGCTCGAGCGCGGCCGCGGGATCAAGGCCACAGCCACACGCGCGGTGACCGCGATCCGCAGCGTTGCCGTGTCACTCGCGGGAGTCGGCTCGATATCTGTCGCCATCGACCCGCACCGTCGACCTCGGCTCGACCTCGACCTCGAAGACGTGGTCATCGAGGTCGGTCCCGTCCTGCGCGAGCGCCGCACCGCCTTCGCCGTCTTCGTCGATGAGATGCAGGACCTCGACGCAGAGCTCCTCGCCGCGCTCCTGACGGCACAGCATCGCGCGACTCAGAACGAACTGCCCGTCTACGTGCTCGGTGCCGGTCTCCCTTCCCTGCCGGGCATCCTCGCCGGCGCCCGTTCCTACGCCGAGCGGATGTTCGATCTCCGCGTCCTCGGCGGTCTCAGCCCGGATGATGCGCGTGCTGCGATCACGGCACCGGCACGCGACCTCGGGATGGAGTTCGCGCCGACGGCGGCCGACGCGATCGTCGCCGCGGCGGATGGCTACCCTTACTTCCTGCAACTCTTCGCCGAACGGGCATGGAACCTCGCCGCTGGCCGAACAGTGACTGAGGAGGAAGCGCGCTTCGCGATCTCACTCGGCTGGGCCGATCTCGACGACGGGTTCTTTCCCGCCCGCTGGGACCGGACGACGAGCTCGGAGCGGCGCTACCTCATCACCATGGCCGAAGCGGAGGCACAGGAGGTGTCGACCTCGTGGATCGCCGACCGACTCGACGCTCCGGCGGCGAATCTCACGTCGGTCAGACGCTCGCTGATCGACAAGGGCATCCTCTACGCGCGAGAACGCGGCATCGTCGCCTTCACCGTCCCGGGCATGGCGGCGTACATCGAGCGGCACTGGCGCGATGGCTGAGCCGCTGCCAATCGCCGCGCCCAGCACCGCCGGATACGCTGGCGAAATGGCGTCCCGCGACGAGATCGAGTGCTGGCTCACGGACATGGACGGGGTGCTCGTCCACGAGAGCGCGCCGATCCCGGGCGCGGCCGAGCTGCTGCGGCAGTGGCGCGACGACGGCCGGCCCTTCCTTGTCCTGACGAACAACTCGATCTTCACCGCGCGCGACCTCTCCGCGCGGCTCGCCGCATCCGGCCTCGACGTGCCGGAGGGCTCGATCTGGACCTCCGCGCTCGCGACCGCCGACTTCCTGCACTCGCAGATGCCCGGCGGCTCCGCCTTCGTCATCGGCGAGGCGGGCCTGACGACGGCGCTGCACGACGCGGGCTTCATCCTCACCGAGACCGCGCCGGACTACGTCGTGGTCGGCGAGACGCGCAACTACTCGTTCGAGGCGATCACCAAGGCGATCCGGCTCATCAACGACGGCGCGCGGTTCATCGCGACGAACCCGGATGCGACGGGCCCGAGCACCGAGGGCGTGCTGCCGGCGACCGGGGCGATCTCCGCGCTCATCACGAAGGCGACGGGCAAGGACCCGTACGTGGTCGGCAAGCCGAACCCGATGATGTTCCGCTCGGCGCTGAACCGCATCGGCGCGCACTCGGAGTCGACCGCGATGATCGGCGACCGGATGGACACCGACATCGTCGCGGGCATCGAGGCGGGCCTGCACACGATCCTCGTGCTCACCGGCATCAGCGACCAGGCCGAGATCGAGCGCTACCCCTTCCGCCCCGACGAGATCATCGGCTCGGTCGCCGACCTCGTCCGCTGATCCCTCACTCCGGACCCGGCTGAGGCCTCGTAACTGTGGCCATTTCCGACAAATCTGCTCACTTTCTTGACGTAATTTGTCGGAAATGGCAACAGTTGGGGGCGGCGTCAGAGGTCGGAGGACGCGGGGTCAGGTCAGCGCCGGCAGCCCCAGGTCGGCGAGGTCGATCGCGGCGCGGTAGGCGACGCCCTCCGCCTCGATGATCTCCTTCGCGCCCGTGGCGCGGTCGACGACGACGCACACCGCGACGACCTCGGCGCCGACCTTGCGGACGGCCTCGATCGCCTTGACCGGCGAGCCGCCGGTGGTCGAGGTGTCCTCGACGACGACGACGCGGCGTCCGGCGAGGTCGGGGCCCTCGACCTGCTTGCCGCGGCCGTGGTCCTTCGGCTCCTTGCGCACGACGAAGGCGTCGTAGTCCAGCCCCGCCGCCGCGCCCTGGTGCAGGATCGCCGAGGCGATCGGATCCGCCCCCATCGTGAGGCCGCCGACGGCCTCGACGCCGGGGAACTCCGCGATCACCTCGAGCATCACGCGGCCGATGAGCGGCGCGATGCGGTGGTCGAGGCTCACCTTGCGCAGGTCGATGTAGTACGGCGCGCGCTTGCCGCTGGTGAGGACGAAGTCCCCGTGGAAGACCGCCTCCTCGCGGATGCGCTCGATCAGCAGGTCGCGGTCATCGCTCATCCCCCCAGAGTATCCGCGCGGCATTAGGGCGTGTCTCCCGACTCCGTGCGCTGGCGAGGATGGTCTCGGGTGGGGTGATCGCAAGGCGGACGAGGAGCCGATAGCAGCGCTATCGGCGACGAGGACAACGCCGCGAGCGCCCCGCCCGAGACCACCGCAGCGCGCGCGGAGTCGGGAGACACGCCCTAACGTTGAGGGATGCGCATCGCGACCTGGAACGTCAACTCCGTCCGCGCCCGCGCCGCGCGGGTCGTCGACTGGCTCGGCCGCGAGGAGGTCGACGCGCTGGCGATGCAGGAGATCAAGTGCCGCACCGACCAGTTCCCCTACGCGCTGTTCGAGGAGGCCGGCTACGAGGTCGTCGCGCACGGGACGAACCAGTGGAACGGCGTCGCGATCGCGAGCCGCGTCGGCATCGCGGACGTCGCCACCGGGTTCGCCGGCCAGCCCGGCTTCGAGAAGGGGCGGGAGGGCGCCGACCTGCCGATCGAGCCGCGCGCGCTCGGGGCGACCGTCGGCTCGCCGGACGCGGCGGTGCGGCTGTGGAGCCTCTACGTGCCGAACGGGCGCGCGCTCGCGGATCCGCACTACGCCTACAAGCTCGACTGGCTCGCGGCGCTGCGCGCGGACGCGGCCTCCTGGATCGCGGCGGATCCGGCGCTGCCCCTCGCGCTGACCGGCGACTTCAACATCGCCCCGACCGACGCCGACTGCGGCGACCCGAGCATCGTGCCCGGCATCTCGACGCACGTCTCGGAGCCCGAGCGCGCCGCCTTCCGGGCCTTCGCGGAGGCGGGGCTCGTCGACGTCGTCCGGCCGCTCGCGCCCGAGGGCTTCACCTACTGGGACTACAAGCAGCTGCGCTTCCCGCGCGACGAGGGCATGCGCATCGACTTCGTGCTCGGCTCCCCCGCCCTCGCCGACCTCGTGGCCGGCGCCGGCATCCACCGCGAGGAGCGCAAGGGCGACGCCCCGAGCGACCACGTCCCCGTCGTCGTCGACCTCGAGCTCGACCCCGAGGACGACGACCGCCCGATGATCTTCTAGCCCGGCGGGTCGGTCTCGATACGCCGCCTTCGGCGGCTGGCGGCCACCGCCGGTCGAGTAGGCCGCGCAGCGGCCGTATCGAGACCGCACCCGTGCATCGGTCCGGTCTCGATACGCCGCCTTCGGCGGCTACTCGACCAACGGACACCCGGCCGCGACAGGGGCCGGGGCGGGGAGTCAGCGCGGGGCGAGGAGGGCCGCGATGGCGATCATCGCGGGGACGGCGAGGATGGTGGTGGCGAACACGGCATCGCGCGCGATCGGCTCCGCGACCCGGTAGCGCTGGGCGTAGTTGAACACGTTCTGCGCCGTCGGCAGCGCCGCGAGGATGACGATCGCGAACACCCCGGCGGCGTCGAGGCGGAACACGAAGACGGCGAGCGCCCACGCCGCGAGGGGCATCACGACGAGCTTCACCGCCGTCGCCAGCGCGACGTCGGGACGGCGGTCGCGGCTCGCCCCGCCCAGCGGCCGCTCCTCGACCAGGCTCATCCCGAACGCGATGAGCATGACCGGCACCGAGGCGGCGCCCATCGTCCGGAACGGGCTCATCACCGCCTCCGGCAGCTCGATCCCGCTCAGCGCGACGGCGAGCCCCGCGAGCACCCCGATGACGATCGGATTGCGGAAGGGCCGCGTCAGCGTGGCCGCGAGCCCCACCCGGCCGCGCTCGAAGCGGTCGAGCACCGTGAGGATCACGGGCGTGATCACCGCGAGCTGCATGAGGATGATCGGCGCCGAGAGCGCGGCGTCGCCGAGCACGTACTGCGAGACGGGGATGCCCATGTTCGCGGCGTTGACGTACGAGGCCGAGAGCCCGCCGATGACGAGCTCGTCCGCGCGGCGCCGGAGCACGAGACGGGCGACGAGGACGTAGAACGCACCCGCGACGAGGAAGGCTCCCGCCGAGATCGCCAGCGGCGCGGAGAACACGTGGGCGATGTCCGCGTCCGCGAGCACCGTGAACAGCAGGCACGGCGCGAGGACGAAGAAGGAGAGCCGGGCGAGCACGTACCGCGCGCCGTCGCCGAGCACCCGCGCCCGGCCGACCAGCGCGCCCGCGGCCACGACGGCCGCGATGACACCGAATCCGACGAGCACCCCGAGCACGCAGGACATTCTCGCCGGTCCCGGCCGGCCCCGCACCCGCCCGTCATGCCCCTCGAAGGAGGGGGGCCGTCACTACACTGAACCAATGCCAATCCTTAGCGAAATCCCGCGTCGCACAACAGGATTCAGCGCTGCTACGTCCCCGATCGTCGCCGCTGTCTTCGAGCGAATCATGGTTCAGATCCAGTCCGGAGCGCTCGCTCCGGGCGCCCCGATCAAGGATGTGGAGATCGCCGCCGAATTCGGCGTCTCCCGCACCCCCGTCCGAGAGGCCGTCCAGCTGCTCCGGGACGCCGGGGTGCTCGAGGTCTCGGCGAGCCGATTCACCCGCGTCGCGGCCTCCACCCCCGAACGGACCCGTCAGGCCTCGAACGTCTGGTTCCCGCTGCACTCGATGGTGCTGCGCCAGCTCGTCGACGAGGGGCCGCTCGACGCCAGGACCGTCGCCGAGCTCGAGCGCGCCCACGAGGCCACCGAGCAGGCGCGCGACCGCAGCAACCTCGCTGCCTACTACACCGCATCCGCCCGCTTCTACGACATCCTGGTCGCCCACGTCGACAATCCCCCGCTGCAGCGGGCGACGGCGGCCGTCATGCACGCCTTCCGCCTCGGCCTCGCCTCGCTCGCGTCGCCGCCGGACCTCGCCGCCGCGGCGCTGTCGCAGCGGCTCACCATCGACGCCCTGCGCGACGGGGATCCCGAGCTCGCGAACCGCGCGATCGAGACCCTCCGCTCCATCATCATCCCCGTCGATGTCGACGCCGATGCCGCGGCGATCTGAGCCGCGGCAGCCGGGCACCCCCCGAACGGGGGGTAACATCCCGGTATGAGCGCTCCGACGATGCAGCGGTTCCCGGCAGCCGTCGGTGTGAGCCCCACGGTCCAGTCCATCTTCGACCGCATCCTCGCGACGATCCACGACGGCGGCCTGCGCCCGGGGACGATGGTGCGCGACCTCGAGATCGCCCGCGATCTCGGCGTCTCCCGCACCCCGGTCCGCGAGGCGTTCCAGATGCTCCGCGAGGCGGGGGTGCTCGAGGTCTCCGCGAGCCGGTACACCCGCATCGCGGTGCTCACGCCCGCGATGACGGAGCAGGCCCGCCGGGCCTGGGTGCCGATCCAGGCGGCGGTGCTCGAGGAGATCGTCTCGCGGCCGGAGCCGCCCGACGCGGCCGCGGTCACGGAGATGGAGGCGATGCACGCGGAGTCCGTCGGCGCCGTCCTCGGCTTCGACAACCCCCGGCTCGCGACGGCGAACGCGCGGCTGTACGCGATCACGGCGGAGCTCGCCGGCAATCCGTACCTCGTCAAGGCCGCGGGATCCGTCGCGCACGCCCTCAGACTCGGCCTGATGTCGCTGCCGGCGCCGGTGGACTTCGGCCTGCTGCTGCAGGCGCAGCGCGAGACGATCGACGCCGTCGCCGGGCAGGACCCGGCCATGGCGGCGAAGGCGATGTCGACGCTCAAGGGGATCCCGATCCCGACGGCCCCGGCGGGGTGACCCCCGCCCCGCTGGTCGAGTGGANNGACCGAGCCGTGCATCGGCGTGGTTTCGATACGGCCCTTCGGGCCTACTCAACCCGCGGGTTTCCTCGATACGGCCTTTCGGAACCCGGTGCGAGCACAGCTCGCGTCGGCGCTGGCGTCGCGGCGAAGGCGCACTGCGCCTTCGCTCTGAGCTCCAGCGCGCTACTCAACCCGCGGGGCCGAGGTGACTCGCTGGTCGAGTAGCGCGCGCAGCGCGCGTATCGAGACCGACCCTTGCACGGCTCGGTCTCGATGCGCCGCCTTCGGCGGCTACTCGACCGGCGAGGTCGTGCTGACCTCGAGCGACTCCCNNGTCGCGCACGCGGCCGGCGATGATCGCCTTCGCGAGCTCGTCGTCGATCTGCCGCTGCATCAGCCGCCGCAGCGGCCGCGCGCCGTAGATCGGGTCGTAGCCGCGCTCGGCGAGCCACGTGCGCGCCTCGGGCGTGACCGCGAGCTGCAGCCGCCGCGAGGCGAGCCGCCGCTCGAGCCGGTCCACCGAGAGCGAGACGATCTGGCCGAGCTCGGCCGTCGACAGCGGGGAGAAGACCACGATGTCGTCGAGCCGGTTGATGAACTCCGGCTTGAACGCCTTGCGGACCAGCTCGTCGACCGCGCTCTCCTTCTGCTCCCGGCAGAGGTTCGGGTCGACGAGGTACTGGCTGCCGAGGTTGCTCGTGAGGATGAGGATGACGTTGCGGAAGTCCACGGTGCGGCCCTGCCCGTCCGTGAGCCGGCCGTCGTCGAGCACCTGCAGCAGCACGTCGAAGACCTCGGGATGCGCCTTCTCGACCTCGTCGAGCAGGATGACCGAGTACGGCCGGCGCCGGACGGCCTCGGTGAGCTGGCCGCCCTGCTCGTAGCCGATGTAGCCGGGAGGGGCGCCGACGAGGCGCGAGACGGAGTGCTTCTCGCCGTACTCGCTCATGTCGATGCGCACGAGGGCCTTCTCGTCGTCGAACAGGTACTCCGCGAGCGCCTTCGCGAGCTCGGTCTTGCCGACGCCGGTGGGGCCGAGGAAGAGGAAGGAGCCCGTGGGACGGTCGGGATCGGCGATGCCCGCGCGGGTGCGCCGCACCGCCTCGGCGACGGCGCCGACGGCGCGCGCCTGCCCGATGATCCGCTTGCCGAGCTCCGCCTCCAGGTGCAGCAGCTTCTCCGTCTCGCCCTGCGTGAGCTTGTCGACGGGCACGCCCGTCCACTGGGCGACGACGGCCGCGATGTCGTCCTCGGTCACCTGGTCGCCGACCATCCGCTCGGTCACCGGCTCGGCCCGCTCCGCCTCCGCGAGCCGCGCCTCGATGCCGGGGATCGTCTCGTAGTTGAGCTTGGAGGCGCGCTGGTAGTCGCCCTCGCGCATCGCGCGGTCGAGCTGGATGCGCGCCTCGCTGAGCTCGGACTTGAGGTCGCCGACGCCGTGCAGGCTCGCCTTCTCGGCCTGCCAGCGCCGCTCGAGCTCGCCGAGCTC
>MTKZ01069763.1_pt2 | contig 12236 bp, 10 predicted proteins | sample 1042781 | NCBI WGS metagenome assembly MTKZ01 (sample SAMN06212207, study PRJNA360539) | anaerobic digester metagenome | biome: Wastewater treatment plant; material: sludge; isolation source: anaerobic digester fed with sludge from wastewater treatment plant | place: Denmark: WWTP Viborg ...
GCTGCGCCCCACTCTAATTTCACGGCGTTTTACACGTGCCTGCTCCAGTCCCGGCACCGCCTTGTCCCTGAGGAGGCTATGAACCATCTCGTTACACCAATGGGTGTGGAGCATTACCGGAATGCCCTCTCTTTCAACGGCCAAAACGGTAAAAGAGGTTGCCCGGTCCCGTTTTTCTTGGTCGTTATCAAGGATATGTAAAGTAACCCCCTTGAACAATAGTTCTGAAAGACGGCCTGGATTGGGCAGGAAAGCACGGATAGCGTGGCCACATTCGTCTTCGCATAGTACCAGAAAGCGATTGGGCCTGGATATAAAAGCCGCTCGGAAAACAGGCCTGCCTGAAAGAGGCAAAGAATACCATTTTTGTTTGGCACAATTTTCGGACACCATGATGCACATGCTCCCATTTTCGAAAAATGCAGTATAACAGAAGCCCTAAATAATTGATTAGCACGTGCGATTTGTGTTTGCGTTTACAAATCCGTAAACGTTATACAAAATACCTGAGAAGCACTTTCCGTCGTTTGCGGGACAGATTACCCTATGCAAAAGATACTTCTTGTGGCGTTAACCCCATTATAGATGCCAAAAGGACCACCCATTTTATTTAAAGCCCCCGTTTAGGCTATCATTATCGCTAGTAGGAATGTTCGATTACTTCAACATCAGGTGAGAATATGCATTCATTGGAAGGTCAAGAGAGGCGGCGTTACCCGCGGAGCAAGCGTCACCTGCAGGTGTTATTCGAGGATGGTGGCCCCGGGGTACTTAATCATGTTGATAATATCAGCGAGGCGGGCGTTTTATGCCATACCATTAAACCGGTAGCATTGATGACCCGTATCGGCGTTGTTATGGATTTACCCAAACCGATTGACCACCGCATCGAGACAGAAGGCGTTGTGGTACGTTGCGACCCGGACGAATGCGGAGATGACCATTTCAAAGTTGCCATTTTCTTTCCCAAGTTGTCGGAAACGGACCAGGAAGCCATCCGTTCTTTTATTGATCTGGATATATTGAATAGTCCCTGCCCTGAAGCCTGATTCGTGAACAATAGCGTTTGCCTGTCCCGGCCCGTGGCTATGACAAGTCACCTCAAGCACTTCTTCGTGTCTTGAATTAATAACAGGCAAAAAGAAATCTTTTCCAGTAGGACATAATTTTTACAAAAAAAAGGAACAAGAGATGTACAAAAAAGACGTCACACGACGGGCGTTTCTAGCCGCAGCAACCACAAGTGCAACCGCTTCTATCCTTGGCATTACACGCGTAAATGCGGCTCAGGTCATACCCCGTAAACTGTCGCCAAACGAAAAAATCCGCGTTGCCGGCATTGGCGTCGGCGGAAAAGGATTCGGCGATATCATGTCCTGCCGAAGGGAAGAGGTTGTCGCCCTGTGTGACCCCGATGCCAAGCGTGCCGAAGAAGCGTTCTACAGACTTAAAAAAGCTAAAAACTACAAAGATTACAGGGTTATGTTTGAGGAGATGGCCGACGAAATTGACGCTTGCACCATCAGTACCCCGGACCACACCCACGCACCAGCGGCTTATCTGGCCATAAATCTTGGCAAGCATGTGTATGTGCAAAAACCTTTGACTCATACCATAGCGGAAGCCCGGCTCTTGACAAAGACCGCAGCCGAAAAAGGTGTCATTACCCAGATGGGAAATCAGGGACATTGCGGTGATGGCGTTCGTGAACTGTGCGAAATGTTATGGTCGGGTGCCATAGGGGATGTTCAAGAAGCCCATATTTGGACAAACCGTCCTATTTGGCCCCAGGGAATGACTGAATCTCCAGCGGAACAGCCCGTGCCGGAAACGCTCGATTGGGACTTGTGGCTCGGTGCCGGAGGGATGCGGCCCTATAACGAGGCCTATCTACCCTTCGTCTGGCGTGGCTGGTGGGATTTCGGTTGTGGGGCCATTGGAGATATGGCCTGTCACATTATGGACCCCGCCTTCTGGGCGCTTAAACTCTATGAGGCTGATTCTTATACTGTGGAAGTGGTCCGCCAGGAGGGGATGACCCCGCTTTCCCCGCCGTTGAAGTCTGTTATAAAATATGAATTTCCCGCACGCGGCACGATGCCCCCGGTAAATGTATTTTGGTATGATGGCGGCAATTTGCCGCAACGGCCAGAATCAATCCCTGCCGGACAGACTCTGGGGGACGGCGACAATGGTTCGTTATTCATCGGGTCCAACGGCTGCCTTACCGCTGGTGAGTATGGTGGAAAAGCGCGTCTTATGCCGGATGAGGCCATGACGAGTTACACGATGCCGGAACCTACCCTTCCGCGTATTCCCAGGGAAGATCCCTATAAGAACTGGCTTGACTGTATTCGTTCCGGCGAACAGCCCGCCTCAAACTTCTCTTACGCTGGTCCCCTTACCGAAGTGGCCAACATGGGGAATGTCGCCTTGCACGCCGTTGGTAAAAAACTTGAAATGGATGTAAAAAACCTGAAAATCGTGAATGACGCTGATGCCAACCTGCTATTGACAAAGGAATACCGTAAAGGTTGGGAACTACCCTGTTAAAGATAGATTAGGGCCAGTCATGAACGTACGGTTCCGATGGGTATACGGGTCACGATTACCGTCCAACGCGGACACTGCCCGCAAATCAGAAGGATAATATTCAGGGTTTCTTGTTTATAGATTATTATGTGTTAACACAAGCAACTTGAATAGCATAGCCTGTTAAAGCATGATCAAGATGCTTATCTTTTTGTTTTTGTTTAAAGAAAAATTTTGATGAGCGTTATCTAATCATAATTGCACATCGTCTTGTAGAGTACGTGTATCCAACAAGATGACAAATTGCTGTGTTCTGTTTTTCTTCCCTAAAAACAGCAGCGTGTCACATGTTGTCTGTTACGACAGCAGGCTTCCCTTTACCCCCTATCGCTTACCCGGCAACTATTATTTTCCAAGAGTATCATAACCCTATTCATATCACGGATTATCCTTTTTGATTCTTTGATGTGTCGACTTCAGTTTAGTCATCTTTTAAAATAAATTTATATTTTTGCCAAAACGATTAATTTTACTGAATATTTTAGAGCATACTTTTAAACAAAACTGTTTACAACTTTGTGATATATGTATTTAGAAACACGAACTTTATGCCAAATGTCAATCAAATTATTTTCCTTCTTCGTTTATTTTTAGATTATTGCCTATAAGAAGGTTATCTTTTTAACTATTGACTTTTTTTGAGACTTGATATATAATGCATCCATTGTAAAGAATTGTTACGCTGTAAGTCTATCATCTTTCTAGAGATATTGTTTTTTGTGTGCTACGTTTATTCCATAAGCGTACCGCAGGCGTCTGACCAGATTAGGTTCTTTTGTAACTTTTTTAAGGAGAAAAGGTTTATGACCTTAAGACTTGCCACGGGATTGTGGGTCTATTCAAACGCACAAGACCGATTCTGCGCCGAAGGCTATCGTGAATCTACCCGTATTCAGGATATCATTCCGGCCATAGCCAAACAAAAAAGCATCAAAGCCGTTGAATTACAGCAAACAGATATCACACCAGAAATGCCTGTAAAAGAGGTGAAACGTTTGTTAAAAGAAAATGGCCTTGCGTGCAGTGCTGTCTCAACCTCTTTGTGCCACTCCAGACGGTTTGCCCTAGCCGGTTTTGCACAGCAGCACCAAAAGACGCGTAATGCTGCGATTGACGAAGGACGAAAAGCGGTCGAGATTGCGCGGGCACTGGGAACCACGGAAGTCACCTTGCGTCTTTACACGGATGGGTTTGATTATCCTTTCCATGTAGATTACACAACCCATTGGAATACCGTCATTTCCTCCATTAAGACCATCGCGAAATTCGCCTCGCCAGACGTTAATGTCGCCGTAGATTACAAACCGCGCGGTCCCCGAAAATACCTCACTATATCTTCGGTAGGCAAGGCGCTGTCCATGTGTCAAGAGATCGCCATGAAAAACGTAGGCGTTGCCATCAATTTTTCTCACGCGATAATGGCCGGAGAAGTCCCTGCTGAAAGTATCGCTTTTTTGTCGCGGGCCGGTAAACTTTTTCAAGTCTATATCAGCGATTCCTACTCCTATTGGGATGACATGATGATTCCGGGCAGCCTGCATCTTTGGGAAACGCTGGAAGCGCTGTTCTATCTTAAAGCGGCCAAGCACCGTGGCTATATTACGCTTGACATACAGCCGCAACGGATGGACCCTACCCATGCCCTCCAAATCGCCATCGGCAATCTTGCGATATTGTGGAAGAAACTTGAAAAACTGGATGCAGCTGAAATGCGTAAAGCACAGCGCACCTTGGACGCAACAGAAAGTCAGCGTATTATTCGTCGCATATTATTACAGGGGTAATTATGATATCGCCCATCACGGACGGTTGCGTACCATTTCCTTTCCCCGCCTGTGGGCAATATTGGTTGAAGGGATCAGCTTCTGTTAACGGGCAATTTGCACGGGCTTAAATCAGCCCAGGTGAAAGCGTTAGAACATCTTTCAAAACGCAGGACGCGCAGTCAGGCCTTGATTTCAGTGGAACTTGCTCGCGAGATGGCACTGCTGTCCTTCGAAATACAGCGCCAAGTTGGAGTGCTTCTTGACCGGCGCGGACATGTTGCCGGTGTTGTTGTTGGAGATGCTCGAAGCCTGTTTCTGCCGGAAATTCCGCGCCGCAGCCGGGACCGCCTTTCCGGACTTCGATTGGTGCATACCCATCTTGCCGGTGAAAAGTTGACGGAAGAAGACCTAACCGATCTTGCCCTTTTGCGTTTTGACCTGGTTGCCGCTCTGCTTTTAGGCACAGATGGGAACCTTTCCCGGCTTCAAATCGCTCATCTTAAGCCGGACAATGCCGCTGAGACCCCTTGGGAAATCCTGGCTCCCCAATCCATTTTCAGTCTCAAAGAAGATTTTCCCGAATTTATTGGCGCTCTTGAAGAAGAGTTTGCACGAGCCCGCCAGACTGGAATGGCCCATGATACCCGCGAGCGCGCGGTCCTGATCCACGTATCCACACTCCCCCCAGCACTGGCACAGGATTCTCTCAAGGAACTGCAGGAACTAGCCCGTAGCGCCGACCTGAACGTGGTCCATACCATTTTACAGCGCCGCCCCTTGGACCCCCGTTTTATTCTTGGAAGGGGCAAGCTTCAGTCCGCCGTAATAACCGCCATGCAAAAAGGCGCGGACATGCTCGTGTTTGACATGAACATCAGCCCGTCGCAAGTGCGGTCTTTATCGGATTTCACCGACCTGAAANNGGACCGCAGCCAGCTTATATTGGATATTTTTGCCCAGCATGCGGTTACGCGCGAAGGAAAACTCCAGGTAGAACTGGCCCAGCTTCGCTATTTGATGCCCATCTTAAGCATCCGTCAACAAGCCCTTTCACGGCTTACCGGCGGCATAGGCGGGCGCGGTCCCGGGGAAACACGGTTAGAAATAGACCGCCGACGCGCCCATGACAGGATTGCCCGCCTTGAACAAGAAGTGGAACAACTCGGTAAACGTCGACGTTTACGCCGTCGAACCCGCACTATTAAAGAAGTGCCCACGGTTGCGGTCGTCGGCTACACTAATGCCGGAAAGTCAACCCTGTTGAATCATTTAACCGATAGTGACGTAATCGCAAAAGATTTTCTGTTCGCCACATTGAACCCGGTTTCCCGGCGCCTGCGGTTTCCCCGGGAACGCGAAATAATTATCACAGACACCGTCGGTTTTATCAGCAATCTCCCCAAAGACCTGCTGGCCGCATTTCGAACCACCTTTGAAGAATTGCATGAAGCCGACCTTTTATTGCATGTAGTGGACGCCTCCTGCCATGATTTAGCCCAAAAGATGAAGGTTGTTCAGGACACTCTCAGGGAACTGGAACTGAATGACAAACCTGTTATCACCGTCTTTAACAAAATGGACGCATGCAATCCCTTGGAAGTTGAAGGGCTCATTGGGCAATATAACGGGGTGGCTATTTGCGCCCTGAATAGAAACACCTTCGAACCTCTTTTAAAATACATGGAAACACTTCTATGGCCCCATTAAAGACCGCTGTCATTCTATATTTTGTTTTGCTGCCGCTTCTTGCCGCAGCGGAGCCCTCCACGGACGTTGGCCATGAAAACCAGCCCGGCGACGTATCTCGAAAGAGTCTTTTGGAGCGTCTCGAATCTATGCGGAATGCCGGTGTGACCTGCATGGAACCCGTTGAAGGCGCTGACGCTTATTTGGAAGTATTAAAATCCCTGGGATATCACGATCTTCTGGCCGCATGCCTCCAAGAACGCCTAGACGCCAATTACCAGGGNNGCGGCGGAACAACCGGAGTTGTGGCGCGCCTTGGGCGAGGCCTGGATGCTTTCGGGACCACATGGGTCCGAAAAAGCATTTGAAGCCTTTCAGTCCGCACTGACATTAAGAAAAGACGATGCGGAAACACAGGCGTTAATCGGGCACCTTTTACACAGGGAGGGTTTGTACGAACAGGCCTCAGCGGCCTATGACCAGGCACTGACCTTTGAACCGGAAAATATCCGTGCACGCGTGGGGAAAGCCGCTTTATTGGCACGAAATGGCGATATCAGCGAGGCGTCAGCACAAATCGATGCATTGGGGAGTGATGCCCAACCCTATGATATCACTACAAGGCTAATGCTTCGTAAGGCCTTGTACGATTTTGAAAAGCGGAGGGGATGGTTTGAGGACACCGCGACCAATCACACGGCCTATGCGCGCCTTCTCTATCGCGCAGGGCGTATCACAGACGCCCTGGTCTCGGCCAGACGCGCAGTGGGGTTGTCCCCGGAGGACGTTGCTGTCTGGAATTTTATCGCAGCCATGCATATACAACTGGGAACGCTGGAACAAGCCAAACAAGCCTATGAAAACTCTCTTGAGGCGAAACCGGACCAGCCACAAGTCGAAGCAGCCCTAAGCCAGATACGCGCTCAATTGTCACCACCTCCCCAAGAATAAAGTGCAGCGCAGTTTTCATTGCAGACAGGTTTCCCCAGCCGCTGTTTCCGGTGTGCTCTTCCTCGATATGCCGGGTTATGCACAAAGAAAAGAAACTTGAGGAAGCATAAGCATTTTCGGTTCACGCGAAAATAATAACTTATTGGCGCGTTGGCTAACACGCTTAATCTTTTGCCAGCCGGAGTATTTTCAAGGTTCTGCCTTCCATTTTCCACAAGTTTTCTGATGGAGCGTCTGGAGAGGACAACGAGAAATAGTTATCACGGGTAGCCACATTTACAACAGAACCACTATAGTTGGCAAGCACAAGATATATTTCTCTGNNGGAGGCTACCGTCCCTTCCGGAAGAGGGTTTAGAAATAAATCACTGTCACCAACCTCAAGATAAGCACAGGTGCCTTCTTCCACCATGCAAAGATACTGTTTCACCCAATGCAAATGAGCCGGACGTATATCCGCTCTTCCGGGGATGGCATCCCAAGCGCCATAGGAGTAGGGCCCTTCGGGATGTTCATGATAGTGTTTCCACGCTTCTTTACAGATGCGCATCCAGAAGTCGTTTGGATCCGGGTTATAGGCGACACCAGGTATCAAGGCTCGTTCACCAGTAAAAGGACGCCCCGCCTGAAGAAGGGGAAATTGCATATAGGGTATACCGTGCAGATAAGGTTCATGCGGACCTTCATATTCGGCGAAACTGAAATCCGGACAGGGCACTACATAGGGCATGTAGTTTTTGACAGTTTCTCGCATCCCCTCCAGGTTTCCAACCCCTTCCCCCACCCAAAGATAGTCATATACCCGTAATCCCCGGGTCATGGGTTTTTCGGCACCATTGACATGCAGTTTAAATATTCCGCCACGACGTTTGACTTCACCATAGAGGAGTCCGAGAAGGTCCGTAAACGATCCATCATAGTCATCCTCTTCTGGAAAAGCCGAAACCTCGTCTGTTGTTGGCGCACCGCGTCCATGATGCTTATTGGCGAGATAACCTCCATCGTTATAGAGGCCATCTGCGCCATATTCGTCAAGGACTTGAAGCACTTTCTTCATCATATATGCACGCCACCCCGGACTGGACGGAGAACACCGAGCCATATTCCAGTAACCCAGCACAAGAAAATCACCTTCCCTTGACCATTCTGGTTTGAAATCCGGGTCCGTCCGCTGTAAAAAACCGGTGGAAACATACGGTAGGATTTTCATGCCGTTTCGGTGCACACAGTCAACGAACCGCCTGAAACCTTCCGGATTTACTGGGCTGTATTTATCCCCGCCAAAAAGACGAAGAGAATCATTCCAATCGTCGAACACTTGTATAATCTGTATGCCATGGTCTTTAAGGCGGCGGAGCTCCTTTTCATCATAGTCGTCAGGTTCCCATCGTGTCCTGGAAGGGTATTCGCCCAGGTTATAAGTCGCGTGCGCGGGAAGATAATCCGTTATAAGATGCCTGCGCATACAAGTGCGAATGGCAAACTCACAAAAGCCTATATTTTCCAGACGCTCCCTATGGTCTTCAACTGTATAGGATTTTATTACGGGAGAAGGGTTCCCCGTGCCTCCCTGGCAAGATAAAACGGTGTCGGAACCCCTGTTTGCGAGCGCCAGTTCTCCCACCCCTGTACACATACCCGCATAGATAAATTCACGCCGCAACATTTTGTCATCCCTTAATTTTTTGCCGTTACCATCTGTAAAGACTTCTACTCCGAACTAATGACTCTCTATTCTCGGAAACCAGTATGTCAAGACCGATCGATAGTACACGCAAAGAACACTCCGACACGACCGTTGTCTCGCGTCTTCTACCCTGCAGGAATAGTTGTCCCTACTCAATCACCTGAAGTCCTTCAAACAACACATAGTGTTTCTGAATCCCCAGCCGGTCCATCCATTCACGAACCTCCAGGGTTTTCCAAGGCCCCGAACCCTTACCGGCACCCGAATTGTTGTCCCACAACCAAAGCGGTGTTGGCCACAGGCAATACCGTGGTTTAATCTTTTGGTATACGGCTTCCCCCACGCCATTTTGTCCGTGATGGGCCATCTGCACATAGTCTGAAGGGAGATGTTCGGCCAAGGGACTTTGCAGCAGTTTTTCGCCGCCTTCCAGACCCAAATCCGCCAGGAACAGAACGGATTTGCGGGCATCATGAAAGCGCAAAACGACAGAGGAATTATTGACGGCATTCTTGAGAATTTCCGGATTGTGAACAGAAAGAACCTGTATAACGACACCGTCAATTTCCATGATTTCACCAAGTGACAAGGATTTCACGTCCCTTTGCGTTTTGGCGATTGCATCCATAAATGCGGCATACGAACCGTCGGTATCTCCGGTTTTTGCCATCCAATCGGAATCAGGCAGGGATGCACATATCGTCCCCGGGTCTATTCCCTCGGGTTCAAAAAGAATACGCGCAAGCGCGCCCGTATGGTCGTCATGGGGATGCGTGATAAACCATGTTTCCACTTTGCCGCCCCGTTCGTGTAAGAAACACCGCAGATACCCTGCATCACTGTCCCTGCCGCCGTCAATAACAATCAGTTTGCCTCCCTTGGACTGGATAACGTAAGACATCATCTGCGCAGGCGCCTGGTTCGGCAGTTGCCAAAGCGTAAAGGACTGTGACGCCTCGTTTTGTACGGCATCTTGAGGATAAGCACCGGCAACACCTCCCAGCAACGCGAGAATTGCCGGGAAACATAACATACGCGCCGTACAATGCATTTCTTTCTCCTTTGCGGATAAACCTATCCATGTTTCCGATTAGATGTCTGCATTCTACCCGTTTGGCGTCTAAAACAGCAATAGCAGGCTGGTTAAAGAAGGGCGGTCGGTTTCGGGGAAGGTATGTGCAGTGTTCCCTCATGTCGGTCAATTGTTGGAACAAGACGCTGCTAATCGAATATTCNNATTGACGTGCAGAAACGTCAGGAGGTTTTAGGGCTGGTAAAATCGGCGCGTTACCCTCAGAGCATCCGCAATGCGCTTCAGGTGCAAGTATCCGGGAACACAACCATGATGAGCAATGCTTCAGAAGTCGAATATACGGTATTGATGGATGCGGACGCCGTTGCCGCCACTATCCGGAGGATTGCTCTAGCGGTAGCCAATGATAATGAGGATATTGAATCTCTTGTCCTGCTGGGCATTCTCCGTCGCGGCAAACCCCTTGCGGACCGTTTAGCATCCCATATAGGACACGTAACCGGATACCGCCCTCCGGTGGGCATCCTCTCCACCACCCTCTACCGTGACGATCTTCACGCCGGCGGGGCGGGTGAGGCCGTCAACAGAAGGGGTGAAACCCACTTTGATTTTTCAGTGGACGGCCGTACCGTGCTGCTGGTAGACGATGTGCTGGCCGCAGGCCGCACNNGTATGATCTTGTCACAAAACCTGAAGAATGGGTTTGTGTGCGGTTGCAGGAAACAGATGGTGAAGATGCCGTTTTACTGCACCGCCGCTTCATACCGTCGGACGATAAAGGAAATTGAACCATGGAGTCCGCTGCGCTCACACGATGGACCAAAAAGGATTTAATCGGCATCCGCGAACTGAATCGTGAAGAAATAGAAATCATTCTCGATACGACGCCCCAGTTCCTTGCCGTGTCACAGCGCGTAAGCGGGATCAAGAAAGTACCGCTGTTGCAGGGAAGGCTTGTCGTCAACTGGTTCCACGAGCCCAGCACACGCACCCGCACCTCGTTCGAACTGGCGGCGAAGCGTCTAAGTGCGGATACCCTTTCCATAACCGCTTCCTCTTCCAGCACGGTAAAAGGCGAGACGCTGCATGATACACTCGCCAATATAGAGGCAATGAGCACCGATATCATCGTGCTGCGCCATGGTTGTTCGGGCGCTCCCCACATTTTGGCTGCGGACCATTCTTCTCATATCATCAATGCGGGAGACGGCAGGCATGAACATCCGACACAAGCCCTGCTGGACGCTTTTACCATGCGAGAAGCCTTGCGCAAACTGCACGGCAACCCTGCGCTCAACCTCGACAACCTCAAGGTTGCCCTTATCGGGGATATTGAGCATAGCCGGGTGGCCCGCAGCAATATTCATACATTGACCCGCCTTGGCGCAAATGTAACCGTATGTGGACCTGCGACATTGCTGCCACGAGGTGTGGAGAAATTGGGTGTAACCCGTACTACCGACTTGCGTGAAGCACTGAAAAACGCGGACGTCATTTATGCGCTGCGTATTCAGCGCGAGCGGCAAGCCAGCGCCCTGTTCCCGAGCATCCGCGAATATGTAAAATTGTTTCGTATCGACCGGGAATCCCTGCGGTTTGCCCCCGACCACGCCATTGTCATGCATCCCGGTCCAATCAACCGAGACCTTGAACTTTCCACCGATGTGGCAGATGGTCCCCAAAGCGTCATTCTCGAACAAGTCACGAACGGTGTCGCCGTGCGCATGACGGTTATGCACCTGCTGGCAAACAGCGGAACCTCGCGCATCACCTAATCCCGCGTATGCGTTCACATACCCTTATAGAATTAGGAGGCCCCGATGAGCATCATCATAAAACACGGTTATTTTATAAATCCGTCCGACAATACTTCCGCGCCCCGCGACCTGCTGATTGAAAAAGGAAAAGTAGCTGAAATCGGCACAGGTCTGACAGGCGATGAGGTACTGGACGCTTCCGGTTGTGTCGTGTGTCCGGGTTTTGTCGATATTCATTGCCATTTCCGTGAACCGGGCTTTGAGTCCAAGGAAACCATCGCCACGGGAAGCCGTGCGGCGGCCCGGGGCGGCGTAACCACCGTAGTTACCATGGCTAATACCAGTCCCGCCATTGACAATGCAGGATTGGTGGAACTGGTTATTCGTCGGGCTAGTGCCGAAGCCTGTATCAATGTACTGCCCGCCGCATGTGCTACCAAAGGGCTCTCCGGCACAGAAATCACTGAAATGGCTGACTTGAAAGCCGCAGGCGCTGTCGCGGTCACCGATGACGGACACGACATTTCTTCCAGCAAACTGATGAGGCATGTGCTGGAATATGCGAACATGGTTGGAATCCCTTTTCTCAGCCATTGTGAGGACGAACAGCTCGCTGCGGGCGGTTCCATGAATGAGGGCTATATGGCAACATTGTTGGGAATTCCCGGGATTCCCAAGGCAGCCGAGGAAATCCGCATCGACCGCAATATCCGTCTGGCGGAACTTGCGGGGGCGCACATCCATATCCAGCATGTAACCACCGC
>MTKZ01007832.1_pt1 | contig 12233 bp, 13 predicted proteins | sample 1042781 | NCBI WGS metagenome assembly MTKZ01 (sample SAMN06212207, study PRJNA360539) | anaerobic digester metagenome | biome: Wastewater treatment plant; material: sludge; isolation source: anaerobic digester fed with sludge from wastewater treatment plant | place: Denmark: WWTP Viborg ...
TAGTGAAATTTCGATCTAGCTTGCTAAGGATGCGCGAGTAGTTGCCGCCAACTAAGAGGAGCTTGTAGCGTTGCAGGCTAAGATGACTGTTGAGTGCATCGACTAGCATCTCCACAGGGGCAACAAGGACATTGAATGTCCCTCCGAGCAGGGAGACCGCGGGATGCAGTTCAATTTCCATAATAGGATACGTCTTGCTTTTGGGATATGAAATCAAGCTGTGCGTGGAGCGAATGTGATAGCTGTTTGAAACGCATTACTCAGCTCCAGAACAAGCTAGCAAAAGTAGGGCATGTACTGTATTTATGTTATTTACTGGAGGAGAACCACCACAGCTTCCTGATCGTGGAGCATGATCCTCTGCTCTACGAGGACTCCCGGGAGATGGTGGGCTACCTGGCCCAGGCCCTCAAGCAGACCTCCCGGGAGGCCACGGTCCTGCTCTACGCCCCTGCCCTGGACCCTCACCTGCAGGAGATGGCCGAGCTGGCCGATCGGGTGTTCTGCATCTACAGCGAGCTGGCTGGGGCGAAGGGCCGGGGGAAGGCTGAGGCGAGGATGGTCGGAGAGCAGAGGACGCTGGAGGCGTACTCGTGAGGTGGCCCTGGCGACGGGCGAGCATCAGAGGCTGGCGATAATGGACGACAACCGACGAGAACGGATAAGATCAAGGAGACCGAGGGAGCGCTGAGCTAGGATTTGCCTTATACCCAAAAGCTTTGGCCTTTGCGAAGGCTGCATCGGCTTCCTGAAATCGACCGCGCAGCTTAAGAGCAATGGCTTTATAATGCCAAACCTCCGCAAAATCAGGTTTCAGTTTAGTGGCTTGGTCATAAGCCAATATTGTTTCATCGATTTTGCCTAATTTTTCAAGTGCAATTCCTTTGTTGTACCAAGCATCTGCAAATTCTGGCTTCAGGTTGGTGACTATATCAAAAGCAAATAACGCTTCTTCATTCCTGCATAGATTACCAAGATTAAGTCCTTTGTTATACCAAGCAGCAGTGAAATCTGGTTTCAGTTTAGTGGCTTGGTCATAAGCCAATATTGCTTCATCGATTTTGCCTAATTTTTCAAGTGCAATTCCTTTGTTGTACCAAGCATCTGCAAATTCTGGCTTCAGGTTGGTGACTATATCAAAAGCAAATAACGCTTCTTCATTCCTGCATAGATTACCAAGATTAAGTCCTTTGTTATGCCAAGCAGCAGTGAAATCTGGTTTCAGTTTAGTGGCTTGGTCATAAGCCAATATTGCTTCATCGATTTTGCCTAATTTTTCAAGTGCAATTCCCTTGCTGTGCCAAGCATCTGCAAATTCTGGCTTCAGGTTGGTGACCATATCAAAAGCAAATAGCGCGTCTCCGTATCTACAAAGCTTCAGGAGGGCTTTTCCTTTATTATACCATGCACCTGAATGTTTCGGGCTCTTCTCGATAGCTTTGTCATAAGCTCTGATGGAGTCATCATAATTGCCAAGATTGTACAGAGCGATTCCTTTATTGTTGAATGCACCTACATGTTTTGGATTTAGCTTGATGATCCTATCGAAAGAATGCAGGGCTTCTCCATGGATACAAAGCCCAGAGAGTGTAATTCCTTTGTTTACTTCATCCGCGATAGATTTATTAATAGCATCGATAGCAAGAACTATATTCTTCTGAACGATTATGTCATACGGATTAATATCGATCGCTTTGTTATAAGATTTTATGGCTTTGCCATAATAGCCTTGTTCAAATAGAGCATAACCTTTATTATTCCAGGCATCTGAATACTGTGGGTCAAACTCAATGGCTTTGTCATAAGCATGAACTGCTTCATCAACATTTCCCAGAGCTTTGAAGGCTTTACCTTTACCAAACCAAAACATTGCGGTGTCTGGTTCCAAAGCGATGGCTCTATTAAAATTTTCAGTTGCCTCCTCATAAGCCTTGGATGCAGCATTATGCTCGTTATTAGCAGCCAGAGCATCGCCTTTGCCTATAAGGGCAATGCCTCGATTAGCCCACGCGCGTGGGTTGCTCGGATCTAATCTTATCGCCTCATTGGATGCGTTTATAGCCTCGTCGTATTCTCCTATGCTAAGCAAAACATTTCCTTTATTACTCCAAGCACCAATAAGCTCAGGATTTTGTCCATAATTTAATTTTCTATATAATTCTACTGCGGTTTGAATAGCCTTAATAGCATGCGGGAAGAGATCTGTACTGTAATGTGCATTTTCATCTTTTCCTAAATCTTTTGCTATATTTAGGAGGATATTGCCTTTGGTCATCCATGCATTAGCATATTCTTGAACTGCTTTAGCTTCCTCTGGCGTTCCTTTTTTCCAATTTGCCGGGTACTTTATACCAAGATCCACTGCAGTCTCTATAACGTCAAGTGCTTTTATTAAATAGGATCTAGCACCACTATTGCCTTGTTTTGATAAAATCTCTCCGCGTTCGAATAAAGCATTTGCTTTGTTAATATAACATTTGATTGACTGCGAATCGATATTTATAGCCTTTTCATAAGCCTGAAGGGAATCATGGTATTTCTTTTTCTCACGCAAATCAATGCCTCTTGTATTCCAATAGTCTATCTGGATCTCCTTGAGTTGCCTCGTCGTGGATTGTATGCTGTAAACTGCTATTATTAGAGCGATAAATCCTATAGAGGTGCCAATATCCTCCCCAAAAGATTTGCTAAATCCCAATACACTAAATAAATATAAAATGGTGATGATGGATAACCCAATGGTATAATTATAATTTCTAACTATTGCTTTTACTCCTTCCTTGCAAATTCTGTCCAACATAAATAAGACCATTCTTTAATAGAGCTTTTTTCCCCTCGTCTCTGCCTGCCCTCTCGCCAGCCGTATGGCCTCGTGCAGCTTGGCCTCCAGCATCTCCCTGGGGGGCAGCTCTACCAGGTACTCCGCCACCCTGATCTCGCCCCGATCGAGCTGCAGAAGCTCGATCTGCTCCCGGTTCTTCTCGCCACACAGGATGAGCCCAATGGGCGGCTCCTCTCCCGGCCGGCGCTCGTATCTGTCCAGCCATCTCATGTAGAGCTCCATCTGGCCCTTGTAGGCGGCGTCGAAGCTGCCCAGCTTCAGCTCTATGGCCACCAGCCGGCGCAGGCTGCGGTGGTAGAAGAGCAGGTCCAGGTAGAAGTCCCTCTCCCCTATGGTCATGCGCTTCTGCCGGGCGATGAAAGAGAAGTCAGTGCCCAGCTCCAGGAGGAACCTCTCCAGCTCCCGGAGGATGGCCGCCTCCAGGTCCCTCTCGCAGTAGGTGTCTGCGAGCCCCAGAAGGTCCAGGAGATAGGGTTCCCGGAGGACCAGATCGGCTGTCATGCGGTCCTCCTCCTGCAGGGCCTCCAGCTCCTGCCTGGCCAGCTCCTCAGGCTTTCGGGAGATGGCGGTGCGCTCGTAGAGCATCCCCTGCACCTTCTGGCGCAGGATTCGCACGCTCCAGCGCTCCACCCTGGTCATCTCGGCGTAGAACTGTCGCTGCAGAGGATCCTTGAGGTAGATAATCTCTATGAAATGGGACCAGGAGAGCTGTGCAGACAGTGTCTGCACTGTTTTCTCTTCGTCAAAGGTGTCTGCCACCCTGATCATATTAAACAGGTTGCGTCTGCTGAATCCCCGGCCGTATTCCCTGGTGAGAGTCTCGCTGAGCAGGTCCACGACGCCCTTCTCCTGGCCAGCTATCCTTCTTGCAGATATCTCCTCTCTTATCCTCTTCCCGATCTGCCAGTAAAGGAGCACCATCTCCGAGTTCACCGATTGAGCGACCCGGACCCTGGCCTGTTCTATTAGGGGCCGGATGCTGCCAGCAAGCTCCTCTGAGACGATAGCGATCTCATTCTCGCCTGCCGGTGCCATTTCCTCTTTCATCTTAAGGCCCTTCATGGTGCCACCATCTCCCCAATCCAGCATCTGATCATATCTCGCCCTTCCGCCAGAGCAGCCAGGCCGTCTCCTTCCACTGATTGAACGGCCCGGTTCGCTTGACCTTCTTCTCGGCTGCATCGATGTCCTTTACCCCCAGGATCTGCAGCCATTCCCGGAGAGTCCCCGGCACCCTCCAGTAGCCCTCGGGCGGGATCTTCTCCTTGGGGATGGGACCGCACCATATGGGGGAAGAGATGCCAGCGTGCTCCGTGAGCCATTTCTCATCAAATCGCTTTTGAGCCTCCCAGAAGGCCTCGCCTCTCCTTTGCGCCTCCTCTTCCAGCTCACGCTCCCACTCCTTCTCTGCGATATCTATGATCTTGGCCGCCTCCTTGATGTTGACCTCCTCCAGATCATAGCCGCAATGGGGGCACTTGGTGCGCCGGAAGAGCGGCAGGTCATAGGTCCTGTCGGCCAGGGTTCTGCATCGGGGGCATGTGACTTGCATTTTCGGCCTCTTTAGACTTCTAGACTTCTAGACTCATATTCACCAGGGAGACGCCTTTGAAGAATAAGCCGAAGTCGGTGCATTTGATTGCATGAGCTTTCTTTGGGGTGAATTTGAGGATGCCATTAATCTTAACTCTGTCTCCAAGAAAGGCCTTTCCCACCAGGTCGTCCTCCAGCTCAACATCCAGCTCAAGAGACCGCACTCCCTCTTTGATATCCTCTGGATGTTCCTGCAATTTGATCTTCTGAGTGGTTACATACCGATTATTGTTAATGAGCGGCCTGAAAGGACCCTTTCTACCGCATCCATGGTTCGGACACTCAAAATAAAGATCTTCTTGGTTGACTCTGGAGAGTTCCTTAAGGAAGATATTCCCACAACGCAGGCATAGTAGGATTGCTGAAGATACCTTCTTGGATCTCGCCATATCCGCCTTTGCAACCAGGCCTTCGATGGCAATCAATCGGTCAACATGAGCATAGTTCAGCTGTTCGATCCGGAAATGGTCTGGAAGATCAATGATTCTCACCTGGATGCCATCCAAGCTGATGTCCTCAGGAAGATCTATCTGCAGGAGGGCTGCCCTGGCCGCGCCCAGTATTTGCTCAGGCCTTTCAAGAAGCTCACGAGAAAGTTCTGGATCCCATCTCTCCAGCTCGAAAAATCTGACATGTATGCTCTTATTGTGGTTGGACCCTGCGAGCTGCAGCAAATCGTCCCAGTAATGAGACCTTAGGATTTCTTCCCACTTAGCTACAGGATCCGAATTCATTAACCAATCCCTGGACGCAGATGATATCTAAAACTTGCTCAGATCCTCCAGCCTGCAGAGAGTTCCGGCATTGAAGACCAGGGCTCGGATTGAAGGTCCTCTCTCCAGGGGCCTCTCAACTCCCTGCAGCTCCTGTGCATCCTCCTTAAAAGGACTTGAGATTACCTGCAGAATTAGGGCGCGGCAGCTTTGGTTCTATGTCATTATAATAATTTGTTTCAATAATGCCATAGAACAAGGATCAATCAATTACACAGCCCTCAATATTCAGGGGGCAGTGCCTCCCGAGAGCCTGACATCCGGTGGTGGGAGCGGATGCAGCCCAGTAATCCTGAGGGGGCGTAGGTACGAGAGGCCACATATCCTGCAGGGCGTTCTCCATCGCTTTGCCCGGCCTTGACCCCAGGCCAATCATTTTCTGATCGTCCAGCGCCCCGCGCGGGGCCGCGCCCGCCAGTTGCCCGCCGTCCGGGCAGATCAAGGCTGCGGCCCTGCGGGGCAACCCTGCGGCGCAGCCATGATCAGCCCTGCCGTCGAACCTTGATTTTGCGGGCGCTTGGGCAATGCCCGCGGGGCGACGGACTCATATACGAAAATGCTGCCGGCCTGGGGTCTGTCGCAGCCTCGCTTCTTTCGCCCTGGGAGAACCTGAAGCGGCCACTGTGGGCAAAAGGGGGCTCAGGATCTATACCGAAAATGCTGCCGCAGGCCGCTTTCCTGAGAGGATTAGAGATCAATAGTTGCACACGGATCATGTACTTAGTAACCTTCACCTTGCCCAAGTCTTTTGCGATCTCTCTCAAGCAAAAGGAACATAAGGACGGAAATAAGTAGAACAGCAAAAGCTACAATTCCAGACGCCAAAAAAATATATCCATTACTTTTAATTATTTGTGATATCTGTAATGATGAATAACTAATTAAGTAGCACCATCCTGAAAGTGTGGTCCCATAGATCAACGCAAGTCCTAGGTCATGCCATACTTTGATTCTTCCAATTATTTTTGGACTATCCTCAGGTCTAGGTCTTCCATTAAATAGTCCACCCAATGGCATTTTTAGTAGCCATTCTAGTTTCTTTGCTCTTCCCACTGCTAGATCATAAAATTGACTGTTTCGTAATTCATAAATCATTACTCCTAATGTTACGAGGGACCCGAATATGCCTAAGATTAAAGCTCCCGCGGGATCTGCGCTTTGACCTTCGTTATTCAAAGTCAACAGACCTATTGCTGTTCCAGATACCAGAGGAACGAATGCAAGAAGCTTAAATCTAATTTCGGATAGATGTTTAAAGTACTCATTAGTTATTTCATAGTCTAGCTGAAGAATTTTATCATCCACATATGGATTTATTGTCCACTCAGCTGGATTTTCTCCTTTGTGGATATCTTTTATTTCTAAGCAACATACTCCTGCACGATCTAAAACGACTTCTTCACCAGATAATTCACTAATTAGATTAGTAATTTGAGGATCATGACCAATAAGTAGAACTATTTTTTCATTGAATTCTTCTATTTTTTCTTCTATATACTTTTTTATATCATTAGTATCCTTGTTTGGAGAAAGAGATGGCTCCTCTTTTACTTCCTTAGCCGCCTTGGGAAAACCTAATATATGCGCAACTATATCTGCAGTTTCCTTGGCATGAGCCGCTGGACTATACAAGATAAGATCAATTTTTCCAATTTTTTTCCCATTGAGCTGATTTTTTATAACAAAAGCCATTTTTATACTTTTCTCTTTGCCGATCTCGCTTAAATTCTCGTTATTTTCAATTGAGTTATCATCTCTTTTATCACCATGTCTCATTAAAAGAAGTTTCATCAACTCACCTTTGGCGAGTTAAGTAATTGAGGTTATAGTATTAAAATTTATACTAGAAGCTTTAGCGGACAGCGTCCTTTGAAATGGGAATAAGTTAAGTGGAAAATACTAAGCCGATATGCAATGCCAAGCTAACCGCGTTCGAATCTGACCAATATCCTCAAATTGCAGCTAATTTCTCCAGGGCCTCCCTGGCGGCCTTTCTCACTCCACCTTCTGCTCCTGGGCACGGTAGAAAGCCAACTTTCGCGCCCTCCTGGGCATCCTTGCGCCTCGGATTCATCTAATTATATAAAAATGGATTGCTCTCCTAAATCCTTCTCCTGTAATACTCCCTTCTCCTCCTCGCCGTCTTCCTGAGTTCGTCCATGGCCTGCCTGGCCTCCGGGGAGAGTTCCGCCTCCGGCCACCCCTCCAGGGCCTCCAGGTTCTTCAAGGTGAGCGGCCCGTACCATTGCTGTCGGTCCCGGTCCCATTTGAACTGCATCCCCTCATAGCCCAGGGCTCTGTATCTCTGCCTGGTCTGCCCCTTCACGGTTATGGTAAGATCCTGCACGGCCACAAAAATAATAGGAAGGGCCTTAAGCGGTGGCGGATGCGGCAGCATGCGCCCTCCCCTCCGGGAGCTTGCCGCTTAAGACGAACTCCACGGCGTCCTTGGCCTGCTTGCTGGCCTGCAAAACCCATTTAGGATTATTCTGCAAGGGCTTCAACCAGGATCCAATATAGGCGGTCGAGTTCTGCAGGGTTTCGGAGGTGTCCAGGGCGGCCATCTGGCAGAGGAAGGCGGCGCCCATCTCCGCCACCAGCTCCTCCAGGCTCCTTACGTCCTTGCCTATGTGATAGTTCCTTATGCTGTCCCGGCAGAGCCTCCGCGCTCCTCCTGTCCAGTGGGTCAGCTCGTGGTAGGCCGTGGCGTAATAAGCCTCGCTGCTCTCGAACTGATCCAGGCCGGGTAGATAGATCTTATCGCTATGAGGGGTATAATATGCCTGCTCGGCATCGAAATCGATTATAGGGCTTCTCAGCCGCAGCAGCTCCTCGGCGCCGGGGATCTGCTGGTTGTTCCTCTCCTCCGGGACCTTCTCCGGCAGGCCCTTGGTCTGGCACCAGTTGAAGACGGTGTAGTATTTGAGGAAATGAACGGGCTTGATAACCGTCTCTCCTTTCTTGTTCGTCTCCTCCTTCATGAAGCGGTCCACAAAGACTATTGGCCGCCCCTTCTCCCCTGCCCGGATGGCTCCGCCCATCTTCTGGGCCTGGCGGAAGGTGATCCAGTAGGGGCTCTCGTAGTTGGACTGCAGGAGGAGGATATTGATCCCCTGGTACTCCTTGTTGGTGGCATAAGATGCCGGGCCGTGGGTGGACCAGGGCCGACGCCAGGGGATTATCCCCTGGCCCAGCTGAGAAAGAATCTGGTCGGTCACCACCTGAAAGACGTCTTTCATCTGGCCGGCCTCCCGTTCTGCTCCTCATAGCCCAGGGCCTGCATCTCCCCCAGTACGAAATAAGACAGCGCTGTTGCTATCTTCTCCTGATCGGAAAGAGGAAGCTTGAGGGCCTCCTCTATGATCTCTTGCGGGCTCAAATTCGGCATTTTCAATACCCCAGGCTGAGGCAGTAGCGGTGCTCTTCCCGCTCAAGATCCTTGTATTCCTTGCAGTCCCACTGGCCAGCGTCTCCCAGCATTTTTAGCCGGGCCTGGATCTTTTCCAGCCTGCGGGATGCTTTGCAGAAGGCTTTGTAATCCATAGGCTGAAACCCATGCTTTCGGTGGGCAGCGTAATCGTTCTGCAGGTATTCTTGGTAATCTTTGACCCTCTTGGAGCTGGCCAGGGCCGGGACGGATTCGGGCTTTTTCCTGCCGACCTTTGGCTTTGGGCTTGAAGCCTTCATTGAGCGGCTCTCCGGGCGGCGTTCTGAGCCGGTCCCCTCTTCTCCCTGGGCGACGAGTTCGGGGAAGGCGGCTTTGAAGTGCCTGCAGGTCTTGCGGTAGACGAAGCCCTTGCAGGTGCACCCCTGGGGAGTTACTCGATAGTAAAACTGGCCTGTGGAGGAGAGCACCAGGGCAATGGGCTCGTAGTCCGTCTCAGGCATCTTTACCATATCCGGCTTGGCGATCGTAGGCCGGCCGGTCATGATCTCGACCAGGGCCTGCACAAAGCGGACCTCAAACATTCCTTCACTGGCAGCGGGAGGAAGGGGCATCTTTGCCTTTATCCTCTGGGCCTCGGCCTGGGCACCGGCTGCGGCCATGTCTGCTGCCCGCTTGATCCTATCTTTCTCGGCAAGCAGCTCTTCAGCCATCCAGCTTGCCGGTTTTGATTCTGCTTCAGTTGTCATTTTTCGAACCTCCCAAAGTTCTTAATATATACTCTACCTTCGGACTTATAAACTTTACGCTTACGCTTACAATTACGCTTAAAAAAGGGCGGAAAATAGGCCTTTTTCTGGCCTGCAGGAGGTTCAATCGTCGGTTCTGCGCGAGGAGATCAGGTCAAGAAACGATAGCAATAAGCGCAAAGAATCCCGAGCCAGCCGGGGTAAAATTGCACCCGCAAAATGAACCGGTCTAAAACAAGTTCTATGTCATTTTTAGCTATAATCTTAAGAATGTCATAGAACTATTCTAGCCCCAGGGCAAATCCCTCGCCAGCCTATCCCGGTCCGCCCGGACTGGTGAGTAAAACCCGATTAGGGTTTTACGTTAATTCCCACAGCGCACGAGCACGGACCCCGACTGGTAGGGGTCCGCGCGCAGAAGCGTGCCTGTTCTCCAGCCAGACCAACCTGGATGCAGGCAGCTGCGGAGAGTTCATGCCCCCTGATGTCTGGCGGCGGCCCCGTGCCCCCTGGACCTCTGGCCGAGATCCTCCCGCCCCGGAGAATGCAGTTCATGTGGCCCGTCTGCCCATGATATCCAATGCTGCATGTAGGGTCCCCCGAAGAGGGGATCGGGGCAAGCCCGCACGGCGCCTGAGTGCGCCCAGCTCCTCCCGCGCGAGAGCCAGGCAGCGCGCGGCACCCCGGAAGAAGAGGCTCAGGCAGCAGCAGTTGGGAGGAGGCCCCTTTCGGCCCTCTCCAGAAGGGCCGGTCGAGGCCCTCCTCCTAATAGTTCCTTAGAAAAGCATTAAATGCTGGCTACGCTAACGCTTACAGCTATGCCCGAAAAGAGAGAGAAGATTATAGACCGGATCAATGTAACCGTCCTAGGCACAGCCAAAAAGGTACTGACCGACTTTCAGGAGAAGGGAGGATACTCATCGCAGGGAGATGCGCTAAGCGATCTTCTGCTGGATTATGAACGGCTTCAAGAGAGGGTAAAAGAGCTAGAGGCTCAACTGGCTGAATCAAGAAAGAATTGATCCTCTGAAAAGCCATGCAAAGCGAATCGACACTTTTTGTTCATTGCTCAGCTTGTTCGAAAAACATTGTCAACTTTACCTGTAATGGCTTTGGCCCTTTCTGAATATACTCGCTGCGGCATTTAGAACTGCAGAACGTGTGGTACTTTCCATCTTTGCCAAAGCCACCCTGCCCACCGTCACTCACCAGCGAGCCGCAATTATCACATCGTTTGGAAACATCCTCTGCTCTCGGTCTCTTTGACATCCCATCATCCAGTGTCTTATTAACCCAAATTGCTTATGACGTTTTTCGACACGTTTTCTTCGCTCGGCGGTTCTGGTCTATCTCCTACTTGCGAGTTTAGAGTCTGTAGTCTAGAGTCTAAGTCTATAAAACCGGGTTGAACGAAAGGCTCCTGAAGAGGGTAAATGAGCTAGAGGCAGAACTAGCAGAAACAAAAAAGGAGGAATCCACGAGTTAACACAGCCCCGAACTCTAAGCCCTCGGGACACATGCCCTATAGCATTCGATGTCGTGTTATATCAATTTCATGACATCTTGAACATAGTCCCGCCAAATCAAAGAACGAGCCTCTTTGCGTAAACTGTAGCGTATCTCACTACATCGGTTCTTATGGCAGACTATATCACAAAGCATCCACTAGATCGAAGGATGGTGTTCTGAGATGCAGTTTATGGAGTTAGCCAGATCCTTGTTCTTCTTCCTCTTAGCGGGATTATGTGAGATTGGCGGAGGTTATCTCATGTGGCTTTGGATGAGGAGCGGAAAAGGACTGTGGTTTGCTATACTTGGTGGAGCAATTCTAGTTCTTTATGGGATCATACCAACCTTTCAGCCTGCGAACTTTGGCAGAGTTTATGCTGCCTATGGAGGAGTCTTCATAGTGCTTTCAATCCTATGGGGTTGGCAGGTCGATAAGATAGCACCAGACAGATTCGATCTAATTGGTGGGCTTATTGCCCTAATTGGTGTAATCGTCATCATGTATTGGCCGAGAGGGTGAACATAAAAGACAGCCCTGTGTGTATGTCATCTTATAGCCAGATCATGACATCAACTTCCACGGATGGGGTAATTTAAGGCCTATGGCGACATGGATCTGGAGTATATATAGGTAATACACATTTAACATACGAATAATTAAAAGATTAATACTTTTGACGTTAAAAACACAATCACAAATACCCGCACACCGCCCTTATCCTCGTCTTCTGCTCGCTCCCCTTGAACGCAATGGCCGATATCGAGGCCTGTCCCGTCTTGCAGTTCAGATAATATGTCCCCTTGGCCGTCAGATCCAGCACATAGCCAGACAGCCCGACTGACCCCCTCATGGAAACACCGGAGCTGATCCCAATCTTGGTTGTGGCCTCCTTATTCACCTCTGAATTGGCCGCGGTGGAGAGGGTGGCAAAAGCATCCAGCGCCCCCGCCGATCCTCTGGCGACCTCCAGCTCCCCCACATACTCCACCCTCCACCGGCCGGCAGGAATCACCAGAGAGCCGCCCTTGTTGTACCACGTTCCCGCCGCAGGCGACGCCTGGGAGCTGTCCGCCGTCCCCAGGCCCTCCACCCTCCATTTGGCCTCATCCAGTGGGAAACCAAAAGGCGCCTTGGCTGCTGAGAAGTAGGGCTCGATTATTGCGGAGCTGGCCAGGTCGTAGTCCGTGCCCCCGTATAGAGTCAGAACCGTATTGGGAGAGGAGTAGCCCACCCCGGTGATGATAAAGCGCTTGACCGCTCCACCCGCCTGCTGCAGCCTTACCCTCTGCCCCGGCCAGTACTTCCAGGTGAGATCCCCGGGAATGCTTACAGTATAGGTGGGATCGTCCGCCCCGGCGAAGGTCCACCTCTCCTCCACCGA
>MTKZ01014700.1_pt1 | contig 12232 bp, 11 predicted proteins | sample 1042781 | NCBI WGS metagenome assembly MTKZ01 (sample SAMN06212207, study PRJNA360539) | anaerobic digester metagenome | biome: Wastewater treatment plant; material: sludge; isolation source: anaerobic digester fed with sludge from wastewater treatment plant | place: Denmark: WWTP Viborg ...
ACGGTCAACTTCCCATGCATTGCCGCCGCGATCACATCGATGCGTTTTTCCACGCCAGTCGTTCCTACCGCCTGGGCGCCATAAATCTGCCCCTCAGGTCCGAACAACAGTTTTAGTTGGATCGGGGATGCCCCCGGATAATAGCTGGCATGATTGTTATTGTGTGTTGTTACCGACTCGAATGCCAGCCCCGCCTGCTGCAATTGCCGGCTGTTCAAACCCGTTGACGCCACGGTCAGATTGAACACCTTGACTACTGATGTCCCTCTTACGCCTTTAAATGTCATATCCCTGCCAGCGATGTTGTCCGCCGCCACTCTCCCCTGCCGGCTTGCTGGTCCTGCCAACGCCAACGATGTCGGTTGACCGGTAATGGCTGACTTCACTTGCACGGCGTCTCCCACCGCATAAATATCAGGATCGGACGTCTGCATGCGTTCGTTTGTGACGATATATCCCCTCTGAGTAACCTCAATCCCGCTTTCCTTCACCAGCTTCGTGTTTCCTCGCACCCCAATTGCCAGGATGACCAGGTCAGTTTCCAATTCTTTTCCGCTGACGGTCTGTACCTTCAGTGTCCCTTTTTCTTCCACCTTTCCGATTGCCTTCAAACCATCCCCCAATACCAAACCTATCCCGTGCAGCGCGAGGTGCTCATGCACCTCTACTGCTAGTTCGTAATCAATCGGCGCCATCACCTGGTTGAGCATTTCCACGATGCTGACGTTAATCCCGCTTTCCGCAAGGTTTTCCGCGACTTCCAAACCGATGAACCCGCCGCCTATCACAACGGCACGCTTTACCTGCTTTGCCTGGATGTAGGCGTCCAGCGCATCCAGCTCAGGAATGTTGTGCAGCACAAAAACGCCTTCAAGGTTCACGCCTGGCAGCGGTGGTATGATTGGCTCTGCTCCGGGAGCCAGCACCAGCTTGTCGTAGCTTTCCCCGTACTCCCTGCCCCCGGGATGTTCCCTTACCAGCACGCTTTTTGCTTCCCGGTCGATTGAGATTACCTCGCTGTTGGTGCGCGCGTCAATATTCAGTGTTGCCTTAAGGCTCTCGGGCGTGGTCACCAAGAGCTTCTCCCGNNGAGACAAACGGTCCCTTTTCCAGCATTACAATCTCCGCCTCTTCATCCACCCGACGCAATCGCGCCGCTGTACTTGCCCCGCCTGCCACACCGCCAATGATCACTACCTTCATTTATGCCTCCTCCGGCAAAATACCTAAAAATGTTTGTGCCTGATCCAAATGGCTCTCAAGGTGCCTGCCAAGGATCCTGCGTAAAATATCAATAACGGTTGTCAATTCCGGTTCTGCCAACGCATACCAGATCGTTGTCCTCTGCCGCTCCGCCCGAACGAGACCCCTCTCGCGCAGCACGCGTAAATGCTGCGACACCGAGCTCTGTGGGATGCCTATTTCCGCGGTTAATTCGCCCACGTTCAGCGATTTCTCATCCAGCAGGTACAGGATCTTCATCCGCAGCAGATGGCTCAAAGCCGGGAAAATCCTTTCATGCAGTAACTCTAACTCTTTGTCGAGATAATCCCTGTTCATTAATTTCCTTATATGCGTTTATCCGAATATTCCGAACAAGTTTACACCCATCCGCCCATTTATTGGCACGACTTTCCAGTTTCGGCGGGTCAATATGCGTTGGTGGCAATTGCATGTTCCAGTGCTGCACACCACCCTCCTCCTCGAACAAAAACCGGGATACCATGATCCCGGTTTGCTGTAAAACAAGCTTCAAATCTTTTTATTTCGGTTCACCAGCCACTCAATAATGAGCGTCTTCTCTTCCGGGTTGATCTTTGCCCCATTCTGGATCATCTTGTCAATCGTCTCCGACCACTCCGCTGCGGTTTTTTCTTGCTGTAGGACAAATTCCAGCGTGTGTTTATCGTGAATTTTCTCCGTGATCAATGCTTCCATTTCAGCGTCCTCTTTACCTGCTGCCTGTGTATCCTGCGCCACCTTCGTTTCTCCCCCCGAAGAACACGCCCCAAGCACCAGGATCGCCACCAAACCTACCGCAAGAAATGCGAAGAATGTTTTTTTCATCTCAGTCCTTTCTACTAAGTAAGCTAATTCTATATAACTTCAAATCTCACTTCAACCTCCTTCTTCCACAAACCCTCTGTGGATTTACTGTCATTCTGTAGGCAGGGACACGAAATGTACTGCGTAAGCACCTTATTCTCGAAAAGTGCATGGCTTGATACCCTGCTTCCCGGGTACAAGCGCCCATCCGTAAAAACCCGTCCGTACGGGAGGGTCTCGGTTCTACTGTCTTGCCTCCTACCCACCCAAAATCAGGTATGATTAAGCCATGACTAACACCCCACCCATCCGCCTGACGTCGCTCTCCGCTTGCGCGGGTTGAGCGTCCAAAGTCGACGCGGAAACGCTGGCGCAGGTTCTGCTGCCAATCAAAGAAACTTTTCAGGGTAAATCCTACCCTGATCTCCTCATCGGGCTTGAATCTGCTGACGATGCCGCTGTCTGGCGCCTCGACGACCGCCAATCCCTCGTCGCCACTGTCGACTTTTTCACTCCCATTGTCGACGACCCCTACGACTACGGCGCGATCGCTGCCGCCAATGCTCTCTCCGATGTCTACTCGATGGGCGGCAAACCCCTCTTCGCGCTCAATATTTCCGCCCTCCCTGCCGCACTGCCCATGGATGTCACTCAAGCAATCGTGCGAGGTGCTGCCGAAAAAGCCCTCGAAGCGGGCGTTGTCATCGCAGGCGGGCACTCTATCAAGGATGAAGAGCCCAAATTTGGTCTGGTTGCTCTTGGAAGCGTCCAAAACCACCAGCTCCTGACCAAATCCGGCGCACGCCCTGGCGACCGCCTCTTTCTTTCCAAACCTCTCGGCACCGGCGTCATCACCACAGCCCTCAAACGCAATCTCACCTCTCCCGACGAACTCGCTGATGCCGTCACCTGGATGAAACGCCTCAATCGCGATGCAGCCCAACTCGCGGTTGACTTTGGACTCCACGCTGCCACTGATATCACCGGTTTTGGACTTCTGGGGCACGCCACCGAGATGGCTGAGGCAAGCGGGGTCTCCCTGCGCATCCATTACCCCAGCATCCCACTTATGAAGTCTGCGGAGAAATTTGCCCTTGCCTACACTTTCCCTGGCGGAGCTTCAGACAACCTGCTTTACTTCAGCCCCAATGTCACCATCGAAGGCGAGCTTTCCATCAATCTCCAGACTCTCCTCTACGATCCGCAGACCAGCGGCGGGCTGCTGATGGCCGTACCGGAAGGCAAAGCNNGCTGACGCGCGCGCAATCCCGATGTGGCAGATCGGCTCCGTCACCACCGGTTCAGGCATAACCATCCTGGCAGAATAACACCAAATTTTAAGGATTAGAAAGCAAGGTTGTGTTTCAGCACAACGGCTTGTATTGTGTAATTTGCCAGGGAGGAAAAATGCCAGGAATTTAAAAAAACCTGCATTGAGATAAAACGATCCAAAGCTGTGATTGGCGCTTGACGGAAGTAGGGGCGATGGTCGTGTAAAGCCTCCCCTTGTGGGAAGCCTCGCCCGGGAGGCTTCTCCGTTCACTTTAGGAGGAATAGGCAGGCCTATTCCCTACGAAAAGATTTTCCCCCAGATTGCTGTGCTTCAGGGATACTATCAGAGGATTCGGTGGAGTGGCAGACCCCACGAACAGATACGCGGGGCAGGCAAGAACGCCATTTCGCCCGACAAAAAGATCAAGGATAAAGACCCTCTTCAGTCTTCCATCCGTTTCACGGTGGAAGTCTGCTCCCCCAAGGGGATGCTTAGGTTACTCAGTCCGACATAGGAAATGTTTATCAAAAGTAAATTCAGAAGGTTCTTATTAAATATTTCAAAGAAAAGAGTCTATCTTGAATGAGTTTGCACAAAAAATAGGGGGAAAGGATCAAAAAAAGGCGGTCAAAAAGCGACCGCCCAAACAAACAAAACATAAGTTACTGAGTCTAACCTTTGACTGCTCCCTGGGTCAGACCGCCGACGATTTGATCCTGCAGGATCAAGTAGATGATCATGATCGGCAGAGCAGCAATCAAAGCACCGGCAGCGAAGATGCCCCAGTTCTTGGTGTACTGCCCGGCTGTGAAGATTTGAAGACCAACCATAACGGTCTGCATCTCACGCTGAGTGAGTAGGGTGCGTGCGATAATGAATTCGCCATAGGTCCCGATGAAACTCAGAATAGAGATAACAACCAAAATTGGCCGCAGGAGAGGCAGGATAAGTCTTGAGAAGACCTGCCAGTCGGTAGCGCCGTCTACATGCGCGGATTCGTCGATATCCCGAGGGATGGTATCCATGTAACCCTTCATCAGCCAGATGTTCATGCCCATGGCACCGCCGGAATAGACCAGGATCAAGCCGGCATAGGTGTTGAGCCCAAAGAAGGGGATGACATCTCCGATTTGCTTGATGATGGTGAACAAAGCGACGATTGCCAGCAGGTTTGGGAAGCTCTGAATGAGGAGGATAGCCTTAAGCATGCTTTGCCGACCCTGGAAGCGGAAACGCGAAAAGGCAAAAGCTGCCAGCGTGGTCAGTGATAGGGTCAGTAAAGTGGAAATTGTCGAAATGATCAACGAGTTTTTCAGCCAGGTGAAGAAGGGGAAAATCGGATTCGTCACCAATTGGCGGAAGTTGTCAAAACTCCAGTTATCCGGAATCAATTTCTGATTTGCCAGGTCGTTTACTGGGTTAATCGAAGCGGAAATGATCCACAACACCGGGAAAATACTGAAGAAGATCAAGACAACGGCCAGAGCCCAGCGCCAGATCAAACCAACGGTTTGACTGCGTTTGATGGATGATGGTTGTTTAGACATTTTCACCAACCTCCTCCCACATATTTGTGAATCTGAATTGCAGCAAAGACATGACCGCAATCAGCACGAACAAGATCAGCGAAATCGCTGAAGCGTAGCCGTATTGCACGCCGCGCCCACTGGCGAATGCCAGGTTGTATACGTAGCTGATGATAATATCCGTATATCCAGCCTGAGTGGTTGCCGTTGGGATTGGCGGACCGCCATTGATAAAGGCGTATATCAAGTTAAAGTTGTTGAAGTTGAAAATGAAGGAGGAAATCATCAAAGGACCAACGCTCACAAGCAGGAGGGGCAGGGTGATGCTCCTGAAACTCTGCCAGCCACTGGCGCCGTCAATTTCAGCAGCCTCGTAAATATCATGGGGGATGGATTGGAGCGCGCCACTGGTAACAAGCATCCAATAGGGATAGCCGAGCCAGGTGTTGACGATCAGCAGTGCGGCACGGGCAAGCCATGGTTCGGTGAACCAGCGGGGTGAAATATTGAAGACGCTCTCAAGCATGCGGTTGATGATACCCAAATCCGGGTTAAACATACCGCGCCAAATCAAAATGGTGATCAGGCTGGGAATTGTGTAAGGGATTAGCAAGAGAGACCGCAAAATTTTCTTGCCCTTAAACTTGGGATCGCCGTAAATAATCGAAATCAGCAAGCCCACAGAGAAGGTCAGCAAGAGGCTGAAGGTGGCAAATAGGAAGTTCCAGATAACAATTGTCACCAAGGGACCGCGCAAACCGGGGCTGTTGATGAACGTGACAAAATTTTTCGTTCCAATAAAGGCGGAATAACCAGGGATCAGTTGATCTCCATTTTTCGCGGTGTATGTGCCTTCCTTATCATAATAAACCGTACCAGTGATTGCGTGGGTAAATGTGTTGGTTTCCGGGTCATAGGCATAGAGAGGCAGAAGCTCCGCAGCCTCGGTTGGGGACCGCACCTGTATGGTGTGTTCCGGATCGCCAAACTTGATATTGGTCAGGTTTTTATCCGTAGCGGCTTCGATCCGGTTAAGGCGTTTATAGCCTTCGATAGTGATTGGGGCTCCCTCCGCATCAAGCTCACCGATGCCATTTTCTCCACTGACAAGTGGAATCTCAGCATCACCTTCCATACCAACCTGGGTAACCAGTTTCGTATTGCCCTCAGCATCTTTAAGCCAGAGCAAATATTTGTTATCATTGGAGCGGTAAGCAATCCACTGATAGGCTTTCCCGGTTTCGGGTAAATAGGTTTGCGCCTGGATTTGTTCGATAGCCTGCGCTTGCGTGATGAGGTGACCGTCACCATAATTGGTAAAAGCATTGTAAATCGTATAAACAATCGGAAAAATAGAAAAAAGCAGCCAGGCGCTCAATCCAACTGCCATCCATTTGAACATGTGGGCTTTGGGCACCAAAAACGCAACAGTAATCATCACGATAATGATGATCAGACAAATACCAATGGGAACATAACCGAGGCCAAAAAGCTTAAATGCAAGCCAAGCCAGTGCCACATCAACAATGGCAACTAGGATAATAGTAGCCAGGTTGCTGATATTGCTAATGGTTTTTTTGGCGAGATTAGCTTTGGAAGCGTCAAGAGTATTCATTCACTGCCTCTCCTTTCCAAAGAATAATGAGAGGAGTCCGGCAAAACCGGACTCCTCTTGAAACACGAGATTACGGAGTTATGATCTCGAGTTCGTGTGTCTCGGGATCGAAGATAAAGGTTACCTCGCCATCAGCAGTAACCGTAAACTTGTAGTTGGCATCTCCGTCACCGTAAGAGGTTGCCCAGCCACCGTCGAGGGCAACTTTGCATTCGTAGTCGCCAGCGGGGATGGTGAAGGTGCCAGTGTACTTACCATCTTCGCCCAAGGTCAAAGCGGTCTGAGCGCAGTAAGGCATCCAGTCAGAGGCGCAGCCAACTTTGGTCTGGTAAGAACCAGGAACGTTGACCATACCCTTGGAAGAAATGGCAATCTGGATATTTCTGGCGGCATCGGTGTATGCCTGTTCAGGGGTCTTGGAACCGTCGAAGATGAAGATGAGGGCATTGCCCCAGTCAGACCAGACAGCACCCATTTCGGGGATGGCGGGCATGGGTTTGGCGTTTTCACCAGCTTCGGCAATTGCCTTCAGGTAAGGATCGTCGATCTTAGCTGCAGCGGGCAGATAAGCAGGAACACGGGGATCGGCTTCGTAGAGAGCAAGCATAGCGTCTTCAGTTGCGACGAATTCGGTCAGGAAGGACTGTGCAAGCAGAACGTTCTCGGACATTGCATTGACTGCAAAGCCCTGGACACCCAGGAAGGGATAGCCACCATCGGGGAATTTGGCGATGCCGAAGTTCAAACCGGATGCTTTCAGGTTATTGATTTCCCATGGACCGTTCATAAAGAAGGCAACGTCACCATTGCGGAACATGGATTTGGCGGTGGTGTTGTCGAGGTTATCGGAAAGGATACCGTCGTTCTTCCACTGCAGAGCCATTTCACCGAATTTGATCATGCCTTCAGAACCAACACCAATATCGGTGGGGTCGTAGTCGCCGTTTTCGTCAATGCCGAAAACGTAACCGCCCTGAGAGGTCATCCAGGGATAGGCATCATAGGAAGGGCCGCCCAATACTATACCATATTGAACTTTACCTTCATCGATCAGGGCCTTGGAGATGTCATAGACTTCCTGCCAGGTGGTAGGGACTTCTTCGACCAGGTCGGCATTGTAGAAAAAGCCGAGGTTCTCACGGGCATAGGGCATACCGTAGAGTTTGCCTTCGTAGGTGAAAGCTTTCAGGGATTCGGGGTCGAAATCTGCAGCTTTGGCGCCGAGGTCGATCTCAGCGATCAGACCAGATGCGATGAGGGCAGGCAGTTGGTCGTGAGCAAGCACGATGATGTCCGGACCTTCGCCAGCGGGGGCAGCCACGAGGAATTGATCGCGGATGCCGGAGATGTTCTCAACCACTACATCCACATTGTATTCTGCTTTGAACTGGGCGCCGAGTTCACTCAGGACGGGGGCGCGCTGTTCATCAGCCCAAATACGCAGGGTGGCCACAGGTTCTTCCACGGGAGCCTCAGTTGGGACTTCGGTGGCGGGAACTTCGGTGGGTTCTTCAACCACTGGAGGTTCCGTAGCGATAGGGGTCTCTGTTGGAGTGCCGCAGGCACCGAGCAACAGAGTTGCAACCAATGCGATTGCAATCAAAATATAGCTTTTCTTCATTTCTTTCTCCTTTTAGATAGAATTGATTTGGCATTATTGCCAGGTTTTTTTCTTTGCATCCTGATCTCCTGCCCGGTGAGATTAACTTGGGATTGGTTCCACCCGGTTAGGGGTCAGGGTGTTTTCAATTTCTGAGCTTGCTTTAAGGTAATCTTCGAGTTTTGCCTTATCAAGCTTGGACATTAACCCATCAACTAGCATTTTGTAGTCGGGGTAAACACGGTTAAACAAATCGCGGCCTGCTTTGCTCAAGGTGAGCCGATAACTGCGCCGATCATTGGGATCTACTTCACGGTTGATCAGACCATCTTTCTGCATCCCCCTGACCACGCGTGTCGTGTTGCTCTTTGTGCAGAGCAGTAGCTCACTCAGGAGAATGTAATTGATTCCTGGGTTATTCTCAACATGCATAAGTACGTAAAAACGAGGAACATTCAATCCATATTGACCGAGAAATACCTTCTCGTGATTGTCGATATGGAGAAAAATCGACTTAAGCGATTCATACAGCTCGAATTTGGTCTGTTTCATTATTAATCCATTTGAGAGCATAGTTTACGCCTCAACTATTTTAACGCTATACTCTTTGTTGTCAACACCTTATTATTTATTATAGGCTATTTTTAGCAGGGTGGATTAATCGTCTTGGATTAATCGTCTAATCTTGTTATTCCAGAATATTTTTTTGGCCCTTGATCGGGGAAAAAACCTTGTTTTCCGGGTCACAGGGTCATAAAGTATTCTCTTGTAGGTTTATTTTCACTTCTTGAGAAGTCTATATTGTCCGCATGTATTGGCTGGCGCCCGAACACCAGACGCTCTGTCCTGGTTCGATGCGGTACCAACCATCCTTTACCTCATAAACGGACACCACATCATCTCTGATCAGATTGCCGATGATCTTATTGTTTTTACCAGGTCCTTCGCGTTTGAATAATGCTGAAACGATGCATTGGGCTTTGAACAGGACCTCTTCTGTTGGTGGAGTGTCATTCAATCGCTGCAGATAGGTGCTCTTACCCGAACACCATAATTGCGCGGTTGGATCGATCCGATACCAGCCGTCATTAACCTCATAAACTGACACCACGTCGCCCAGGTGCAGGTTGCCAACCACCTGGAAAGCAGGTCCCGGACCACTGCGCTTGTAAAGCGCGCTTACAATGCACTTTGCGGTGAACAAAACCTTGTTTTCTGGTGGTAAGGTATCTCCCGTCGGATTTCCGAAGTATCGCAAGACATCCGCTTTTTCACCGTTCCAGCGGTTGTAATCCATGTAATGGCTCACGCCACCGATCGATTTGCAGCGGTCACCTGTCTGGTGGATCAGATAAGTGCTTACGCCTTTTGGCAGATAGGGCGGACCATCGTGCTCCTGGGTATAAAAAGGCGATACCAGGGGTTTGCGATAGGTCGCCAGCCACCAGTCCAGCGTTGGTAAATCAGCTACCGACAGATAGGTGTTTACCCAGGTCGCTCGCGAATACACAATTGGAAAGAACCCGGTCCTGGCCCTGCAAATATCCAGGCACTTTTGGGTCGTGGCTGTAATTCGGCTTCGTGTGTTGATACCCGCCACTTCCAGGTCGAGCGCGATGCGGTCGTAAGCAAAATTAGCCCTGCCATCCAGCAGTTTGAACAACGAATCCATTTGCGCTAGAGCACTCTCCCCGAAGTAAATCACATGATAAGCTATGCGCATTACTTTGATCCGCGCCATCTCGTTCCAGTAATGATGGAACATCGGATCGGTATATCCCCACGATATACCTGCCCTGGCTGCGATAAATGTGACTTCCTCCGCGTGATTTTGCACTGCGGTGAAGTCCATTTTTTTGCTGCCATCCTGACTGGACTGGTATTTGCTGATGTCGATTCCAAATGCTCTGCTCATACTGCCTCCTGCTTTAGGTAGACCTCCTCATTTTGCGAGAATAGTCAACTCATCCGTTGCAATATGAATGCCAGTCTTCCCCTTTTTGCTAATCTGGTCTTTGGCTTTCCAACCAGGTTTTGATCTTATCCTTCCTGACAGGCAGGCTATCCACTCGCAGACCAATCGCGTTATAGACAGCATTCGCAATCGCCGGTGGGGTGGGGACGCAAACCAACTCTCCAATGCCCTTCGCCCCGAATGGTCCTTCAGAAGTTGGATCTTCCACGATCAGCGATTCTACAAGTGGGCTGTCTTTCATGCGCGGAATTTCGTATCTTGCCATCCGATCGCTCAAAACAATGCCGTTTTCCACTCTAAACTCTTCCATCAGTCCATGCCCCACCCCCATCACGATGCCCCCTTCCACCTGCGACTGGAATCCGAGCGGATTGATCACTCTGCCGGCATCGCTCGCAACGATCACCTGCAGAATTTTCACATCGCCGTTTTCCAGGTCGATGCTGACTTTCACTGCCTGTGCTGCAAACCCATATGCCACGTGGATTCTTCCCCCCAGTTCCAGCGGATTAGTCTGAGGCGCTGAGTAGCGAACTTCCACCGAGGTTCCTTCAGGGCTTTGCTCAAGCAAGTCATACACTTCCTGCCAACCAAGTCGTTCTCCCCCCATACTTACAGCTTCAGCACCAAACAGCACCTCATTCGTCTCACCACCANNCCAAACTTTGCTTTCAGCAGCGTCGATATGCGTTCTCTTAATGCAAGCGCTGCGTGTTTCACTGCATTGCCAGTCACGTAAGTCTGACGGCTGGCGGTGGTTGCCCCTCCATCCGGAGTCTGCGCTGTGTCCATCAGGTATACGTTGATATGCTCCGGCTCAATCCCCAAAACTTCCGCGGCAATCAACTGCAGCGTAGCATTCATCCCCTGCCCCACTTCCGACGCAGCCGTCATGATCTGCAGCCTGCCCGCCGGTAGGAGCCGCAGGATTGCGCCACTGCTGTCATCCGTACCGGTTCCCAGCCCGGTATTCTTGAATCCCGATGCCATCCCCCAGCAAGTGATGATTCTCCGCCCATCAAGCTCTTCTTCCTGGGGGGTCCATGGCTCCGTAACCCCGAGTTCTTTAAGGCGCCTCTCAACAGCTTCCAGGCACTCAGGCAGCCCGGCGCTTTCATCCAGGCGGTGCCCAGTATTGGTTTCGCATCCCTTGCGGAGTGCATTCAACTTGCGCAACTCCAAAGGATCCATCCCGAGCTTCTCAGCCAGCATATCCATGGCTGATTCGATGCCAAACATCGCCTGCACCACTCCAAAGCCCCTGAATGCTCCAGCAGGAGGGTTATTGGTATACATCGCATAACATTCCGAGAGTGTGTTGGGAATGACGTATGGACCGCACGAATGGGTCGTCGCCCTGGTCATTACTGCTACCCCCAGTGAGGCATAAGCGCCAGTATCGCCGTAGATTTCGGTCTTTGCAGCCAGCAACTCCCCGTTTTTCTTTGCACCCAGCTTTACCTTGGTCCATGTTGCATGGCGTTTTGGGTGCACCATCATGCTTTCTCGTCGCGTGAACAGCAACTTCACCGGCTTTCCGGTTGTTTGTGCCAACAAAGCAGCATGAATCTGCCCTGCGATATCTTCTTTTCCGCCAAAGGCGCCACCGGTTTTCTGACCCCGGATGCGGGCCCGCTCGTGTGCCAGACCCAGGGCTTAAGCGACTTGCCGGCGGTCCTCGTAGGGAATTTGAGAGCCTTCGTAAAGGTCCATGCCCGGATCTTCCCGGGGAACCGCGATCGAACACTCCGGTTCCATAAAGAGATGCTCCATAAATGGTGTGCAGAAATGTGTGCTCCACGATCACGTCAGACTGGGCGAAACCCGCATCCAGATCGCCCTTGCCCACCTTGATTTTTTTGAGCAGATTCCCATTCTCATGCACCTTTTCCACGTCCGGTTGAGCCGCCTGCATCGGGTTGCTTACCACCGGACGGGGTTCAATGACCTTCCGGATAAGGGTGATAGCCTCATCCGCGATTGCTTGTGTGTCCGCTGCCACGATCGCGATGGCATCCCCTACGTATCTCACCCGCTCTCCAACACCCACCAGGATCGGCCAGTCTTTTGAATAAACCCCGTGCAGGCGTTCATGCTTCAGGTCAGCCGCGGTTAGGACGGCTCTGACTCCTTGAAGCCGGGTTACTCCACTTACATCCAGCTCTTTTAAGATCCCGGAGGGAATGCCTGCCCTGAG
>MTKZ01029889.1_pt2 | contig 12230 bp, 8 predicted proteins | sample 1042781 | NCBI WGS metagenome assembly MTKZ01 (sample SAMN06212207, study PRJNA360539) | anaerobic digester metagenome | biome: Wastewater treatment plant; material: sludge; isolation source: anaerobic digester fed with sludge from wastewater treatment plant | place: Denmark: WWTP Viborg ...
TCGATGCTGCGTAAATTGATTGAGGTCTTTTCGGTAATTTAAAATTTTCAAAATAGTCTTTGATTACGATAGTGAATAAAAATGATAAAAAAAACAAAATCAAAAAAATTCTAAAAAAATTTGATTTTGGGCAAGATTTCTTTTTCATACAACAGCTTGATTATATCTGATAATTGAGAAATTTAGCAGGTAGCCTTTAAAGAATTATTACTTATCTTTATTTTTTTCTTTAGTATCCTTTATCTTTTTTATCAGTGAAATTAAAATAGTCGTCGAGATGGCTATTAAAATAATCAAAATAATAACAAGGTGATTTTCCTGCAGCAGGTTCATAATATTAAATGTTCTTAAACCTAAAACTTGAGATTCGGTGGTTTCACTACTTTCTTGTGTGTCTGTTAAACTAGCTAGAATTCTTGAAATCTCATCCTGTGCTTCCTGAATAAAACTTCCGAGGTCAGAAATAATACCTTCTGAATCACTGCTTTCACTTAAAACACCTTCTATCTCTTCGGTGCTTTGNNCGGTGCTTTGTTTTACCATGCTTTCAAAATCATTGGACAAAGTAACAGTATCTTCCTGTAGGATTTCTTCGTTATTTTTTAGCTCTTCGTAACTTGAAGAAAAGGGTTCTTCAATTTCTACAATGGTAAAAATTCCCGAATCGTTAATAAAACATGTTCCGTAGTCTTTTAAATTATTATTTTCAGAAAGCTCTTCACCTGAAATACTGGCGCACACCTGACCTTTTGTTGGTTCTTCAAAAGGTAAAAATACTGCGTAGTTTTTAAGAGTATCTGTTTCTTCAATATAGACCGGGTCTCCAATTTTTATTTCATTTGCAGGTAGAACAAAAGCCAATGAAAAATTAGCCAGAGTTGTTAGGGCAAGTGAAAAGATTATTGTTTTTAAAAATTTATTCATATCCAGACTTACTGTGGGCCGATTTCAAATCCCCAATTTATAATTCCTGAACATGTACCGGTTTCGTTGTAGTGTATTTGAAGACAATCACCTGCGGAGATATTTACCTCGTTTGTATTATTAGAACAATTTCTATTAGATCCATCTCCTGTAACTGTACACGTTAAAGCAGTTGCTGTATAAGCGCCTGTGCAAGAAGAAGAGGATCTAACTGTAAAGGTACATGTAGTTCCTGCTGCAGGAGCCGTTTGCAAATTTCCATAAATATTTTTTATTACAGCATTGTAGGGAACTGCAAAACCGAACATAGTTGTGAGTGTGGTGTTACATACTGAATACCCGAATGGGTTGCATACAGCATCTGCCGTAATTGACGTTGAGCTACCTCCCCCAACTACTGCTTTTGAAGTTGTTGGTTGCCAAGTTCCATCTCCTCTCCAAAAGGTCGTGGAACCGGCATTAGAACCAGCGTTCAAGTTACCAACAGGTAAGTTACCTGTTACTCCATTTGATAAATTTACTTGTGCCCAGGCAGGGTTGTTATCAGTTCCCGTGTTTGAAAGATATCTTGTAGCANNTTACTTGAGTAAAATCGTGTCCGGGATTAGGGGTTGCTGCATAAACAAGCTTAATTACTATTACTCCGGCAAGCAGTATAGATAGTATTAAGAACGCTGTCTTTTCTCCGGAATTTTTCCTACTTATTGGTTTAAACATACTATATATAGAATATATTAAGTGCTTTAAAATTTCCACCCAATTTTATTCTGATAGTTCAGAGTCCAAAAAAACATACATTTGGTACTTAAGATTTAGACCAATAAGGCTTTAAAACCTGATACATTCATGATATATAGTTCTTACCAAAGGAGATTCACGCACTTTCTGCCTTTTTGCGGTAATATTAAATAAAAAAATGGAAGATATCGTTACTCAAATAAAACAAAAGTTAGATATTGTGGATGTAATAAATAGTTATGTAAGTGTGAAAAAATCGGGAAGAAATTATAAAGCCGTTTGCCCTTTTCATAATGAAAAAACCCCATCTTTTATGGTTTCTCAGGAATTGCAGATATATAAATGTTTCGGATGTGGTGCGGCAGGAGACATGTTCAATTTTGTTCAGGCTATCGAGGGCGTTGATTTTCCAAGATCTCTAGAGATTCTTGCTGACAGGGCGGGGGTGAAGATTCCAAAATCAGAAGGTTTTGATAATCAAAACCAAATTAAGAAAAAAATATTTCAAATTAATGAAATATCAACAAAATTTTACCAATACGTTCTTCTTAATCAAAAAGCCGGAAAGAAAGCTTTAGATTATTTATTAAAAGAAAGAAAAATAAGTGAAAAATCCATCAAAGATTTTAGATTGGGTTACGCTCCCGATTCGTGGGATACTCTTACCAAGTTTTTAAGATCCAAAGGTTTTAAAGATGAAGATTTAATATTATCGGGAGTTGCCGTAAAGAGAAATGTTGGTGAAGGTATTATCGATAAGTTTAGAGGGAGAGTGGTGTTCCCGTTTGTTGGAGTAGATGAAAAAATACTTGGATTTACCGGAAGAACACTTTTTAACAGGGAACCAAAATATTTAAATACCGGTGAGACCCCTGTTTTCCATAAATCTTTCTTTTTGTTCGGTCTTAATAAAAGCAGATTAAATATTAAAAAAGAGGGTGCTGTTTTTGTTGAAGGTCAGACTGATGTTATCAGTGCATATCAAAACGGCGTTGGTAATGTCATATGTGTTTCAGGAACATCCCTTACGGATAATCAATTGGACATACTCTCAAGGTATACCCAGGATATCACATTTTGTTTCGATTCCGATTTTGCCGGAATAGAGGCTTCTTACAGAGCGATTGAAATGGCCGGTGATAAGAATTTCAACGTCAAGATTGCGGTAATCCCGGAACCTTATAAAGATCTTGATGAGCTTTTTAGAAATGACCCCGCCAGAGCTAAAAAAATATTAAAAACCCCGATTCCGGTGTATGATTTTTTCCTCGCCACTGCGCTAAAAAGAAATAATAAGGAAACTGCTCTGGGCAAGAAGGCGATTATGGAGGAGCTGGTGCCGGTTTTCTCAAAAATATCTAATCCTGTTGTTTTTGAACACTACGCTAAACAGTTAGCATCCGAGCTTGATATTTCTGAAAATACTGTTTTTAGTATGTTGGAGAAAGGGAAGTCTTCAAAAAGTGAGGAATTCCCGGAGTTTGAAGATTTTGGCCAAAAATTTCCTTTAAAGGATAGGAAAATAGAAGGTTACCTCATATCCTTGCTTTTAAAATCACCGGTTGAGAAAAGTAAGGAGATTATAAAAAAAATAAATAAAGAAGATTTCCTTAACGAGAATCTCTCTGAAATTTTCGAAAAACTAGAAGATTATATAAAGGACAGGAAATCAGATATTAATGTAAAAGCATTTACAAATAAATTCGAAGACGAGCAGAAGAACTTAATATCCGAACTTTATATGTGGGATTCTGAAGAAGACACAGAAAACAACGAATTCCCTAAAAATCTGGAAAAAGAGTTAGAGGAGGTGGCCGAGAGACTTAAAAAGGACTCTATAAGAAAGCAGTTGAAAAAATTGTCAGAAAGTATTAAAATAGCCGAGATTGAAAAGGAGGAGGACGAATTAGAGAGGCTTACTAAAAAGTTCGAAAAATTGTCAAAAAGCCTTTTATAGAGTATAAAATTCCTATATTAAATTCATTTACAATATTCTCTGCGTCTTAACGAGGCGCTGTTTCTATAATAAAAAATTATGCCAAAAATAATAAAGAAAGAAATTTCTAAAAAGTCAGTTCCTGCTAAGGGAAATAATAAGAAAATAGTTTCAGATAAGAAGAAAACATCTGTTAAGAAGGAAGTAAAAAAACCAAAAAATTCCTCAAAAAAGGTTATTATAAAAGCATCTGTAAAAAAGCTAATCAAAACAAATGTAAATCTACCTAAAAAACCCATTCAGAAAAAAGAAGTAATTAAGGTAGTTACTAAAAACGAAAAGGAATCGAAGACGCCTGTTAAAAAAATTGAAAAAGAGGAAAAGAAGGAAAAGAAGATTCAAGAATCTGAGGCAAAAGAAAGTAGATTGAAAATAAATTCTCAGGAATTAGGTATTAAAAAACTTATTAAAAAAGGTAAGAAACAAGGGTATTTAAATCTTGATGACCTACTAACTTTATTTCCGAACGCAGAAGAAGACATTGAAACTTTGGATTTCCTTTACGAGAAATTGATGGAATCGGGTATAGACGTTTTTGATATTGGTTCCGAAAAAGAAGCTGAAAAAGTTGCAAAGCTCGAAGAGATAGATTTATCCAAGATAAAATTAGATAAAACCACCACCTCCGATCCTGTAAGAATGTATCTAAAAGAAATCGGAACATACGATCTTTTAACTAAAGATGAGGAAGTAGTGCTGGCTCAAAAAATTGAAACCTTGAGACTACGGGGTTTGATATCCGAATTACAAAAATCTTTATCAAGGAAACCAACAAACAAAGAACTTGCAAGAGAGATTGAAGCTACTGAAAAAGTTGTTGAAGATATAATATCTAATTTTAAGAAATATACCGATATCGAAGGAGAAAGAGCAAAAGAAATCCTTGCGAGGGCTAACCTAAGACTAGTTGTTTCTATTGCTAAGAAGTATATGGGTAGAGGCCTTCAATTCTTGGATCTTATTCAGGAAGGTAATATCGGTTTGATGAGAGCTGTTGATAAGTTTGACTGGAGAAGAGGTTTTAAATTTTCCACGTATGCTACTTGGTGGATTAGACAAGCTATAACAAGGGCAATAGCCGACCAAGCAAAAGTTATTCGAATTCCCGTGCATATGGTTGAGACTATCAATAAGTATAAAAAGATTGAAAGACAGTTGGAGCAGAAATATGAAAGAGCCCCAACTCCGGAGGAAGTGGCAAAAGTTATGGGTATCGAACCTGAAAAAGCTCACGAGATCATAAAAATATCTCAAAACACTACATCTTTGGAAACTCCTGTAGGTAAGGAAGAAGACACAAGACTTAAGGAATTTATTGAAGATGAGGCTACCTTATCTCCTTTTGAGGCAGCTAGCAGGGAGCTTCTAAAAGATCATATTGGGGATGTTTTGCATACATTAAACGCACGTGAAAAAAGAGTCTTAGAGCTTAGATTTGGCTTGAAAGATGGAAGAACAAGAACTCTTGAAGAAGTTGGTAAGGAGTTCGGAGTTACACGAGAAAGAATCAGGCAGATAGAAGCCAAAGCTCTTAGAAAACTAAGACATCCTTCAAGAAGCAAAAAACTCAGAGACTACCTGTGATAGTGGGTGAGAAAAAGTCCCATAAAAGATGTATAATAACCTATAATTATGCAAGGTACTATCTATTTAAGCAAAATTAAAAAATTTGTTGGTCAGGAAGAAGAACCTACTGAATCTGATAATTTAAAAGAAGACGAACAAGAAGGAAATTCGTCAGATTCAGGTGTGTATGAAGCTGAAGATCTATCCAAAGAAGATGAAAATAAAATGGTTTGGAAACCCGGGTTTCTTCAGCCTAAAGAGAAGTTGGAAGAAGAAGCAGATAAACTATCGGAATATAAAAACTACACAAAACCTCCTGTACAACCCAAACCCTCTTTTGTGGAGGAGGTGTCTGTTGAGGATAATAAAATTCAAGAAGATTTTAACAACATGCCTTCCAATTTTTCAGAACCTTTTAAAAAATACCTTATAGATTTCAAGAAAAGTGTTAAGGAGGAGGATAAAAAATCTTCAAATCCTATATACGTTGACGAGATTGCTTCCAGGGTAGCGAAAGTCTACGAGACGGTGAGAAGAATAATTGATTGGAAAGAAGAACATCTCATCAGAAGGGCGGCAATTGAAAGAGTTCTTAAAAGAAGATTTGTTTCTAAGGTTTACGGTATAAGTATTATCCCTGATGTAAAACCTGCTGAAGCAGCAGAGCCTTTTATCTTGGAATTAATAAGAAGCGGATATTTCCCTAACGGTAAAATTGATAAAGAGAAGACTCCGGAGATTCAAAATTGCTTGGAAAAATATCTCTATATATTGAATAACGCTGTAGTGATAAATGACGAGGAATCTAAAACAAAAAAAGAACAAAAAGCAGGAGTTAAGAAAAAAATTAATTTTTATAACTGGGTAATAGAAATTGCTGCTTGTGAGATAGAAGAGATATTGGACGCTCCTTTGAGAGAATATGCCTTGATGAATTTGATGACAGAATCTTTGATGCAAAGAATAAAAATAATTCCTGAAAATGAAATTTCCGAAGAAGATAAATATATACAAACTTATATATCTGTTCACAGGACTTTATATAATTTAGACAAACCGATTACAATTTTCCACCTGTTGAAATACAGATATCCAGAGTTTTTTACCTCATCAGAATATTTACCAGAATTTACATCAAAAATATTTGATATTTGGAATGAGATTGAAGATTACTTGAATTATAAAAAAGGTTCTGAATTTTTTAGGGTTGCTGAAAAATATGATGCTGCATACCTACTTATAGGTGATTCAATGAATTCCATGGAGAAGGAAGTGGAAATTATTGAGAAAAAGGTTTCTGATAAAGGAATTTTTATTCAAGCTGTTGAAAATAAATATAACGAAAGATTGGCTACTTTGAAAAAAAGACTATCCAGGCTTGCAATATTTTCTACGCTTTCAATTTTTGTTGCCGGTTTAGCGAGCTTGCTTCTTTTTGAAATTCCAATTGTAAGTTGGGTCAGGGGTTACTTTAGTCCGTGGTCAATAGTAGCTGACCTCGCTATCCCTACTGCATTAATGTTCATCCTTGTCTGGATGATTAAGCCACCTTCAGGAAATAATTTAGAATCAGTAAAAGAAGAGGTTTCAAAAGTTGTTTACAAAGTAGATGAGTTAGATATTTACGAAGTTAAGCTTAAGAAAAAAATTAAGAAATTTCTCAATTTTATATTCGCAATAATTTACCTAACAGGAGGTATGATATCTTTGTACGGTATATATTGGGTTTTTAAGATTGCAGATGTTCCATGGACTTCTCTGTACATAAACACCGGAAATGTGGCTATGATAGTTTTTTCTGCCATGGTAATAAGACAAAGATCAAGAGAGTTAACAATAGTTGAAAAGGAAAATATTATCGAATTCATTCTGGATTTCTTCTCAATACCTCTGGCAAAAATAGGTGGGTGGTTATCAGCTAAATGGAAAGAATACAACATTGTAAGTGTGTTTTTTATAGCTTTGGTTGATTTCCCCTTTTCAAGTTTTGTCGCAATGATAGAAAGCTGGAGAAATTTTATAAAAGAGAAAAGGTCAGAATTAAACTAACCCCTATCCTCAAAATTCATTTTAAATTAAGTTTTTAATTTAGTATGGCTATCGACAGATTAAGAACAGAGGCAAACGATACCCACAAAATATAAGGAATCAAGAGATATGAAGCTTTTCGATCTATTTTCCTAAATAGAATTATTGTATAGAGTATTGCAAACCAGAGTACGATAATCTCGATAAAAGCTAGGGGTGGGTTTTTTAACCCAAAAAATATTATTGACCATAAAGTATTCAATAAAAGTTGCACAAAAAATACCTTGAGAGCTTTAGATCTTCCTTCGTTTTTTCAGATAACCAAATGATAGAAACCGATATTCCCATCATTACAAAAAGAGTCGTCCACACAGGAGCGAATACCCAGCTTGGTGGGTTTAAAGGAGATTTATTAATAGTTGTGTACCAGCCTTTTACCGCGGGCGCCGTGAATAAAGAACCAATAATTCCAGCCATTTGGCAGACTAATATGAACACAATGTATGTAATTGTTCTTTTATTTTTCATATCTAAATTGTATTATTTTTGGCTATTTTAAAAGGATGCCATATAATAAATTACATGGCTGCCTATTTAATAAAATTTTTCTTCGGGGTAATTATTTTACTTTTAGCCACGCAGTTATTTGTAAAACTTGCGGTTAAACTTTCTGAAGTTTTTAGGTTATCTCCATTAGTAATAGGTATGTTAGTGGTATCTTTTGGCACTACGTTACCCGAACTTTCAGTTTCGATCACGTCTTCAAGCTCGGGAAGTGTCGGGTTAGCCGCCGGAACCATTCTTGGTTCAACAATCGTAAATTTTATATTAGTGTTACCCGCGGCAATTTTATTGGGAAAAGATATAAGAATTGGTACTACAAAGACCCAGAAGAATGCAATGGTGTTAATTATCGCAACGATTTTGTTTGTTTTACTACAGCAGATGCCTATCCCTCCGTTTGTTTCAGGATTAATCTTATTGTTTGGGTTGTTAATTTCAAATTATCTTGAATATAGATGGGGAGCGTTGGGAAGACTTCAGGAAGATAAAACAGTAATAGATTTATTTAAAAAAAGAAAAATTACACCCGACCTGATTTTTGGTTTATTTTTTTCGGTTATTTGCGTTACTGTGGGTGGTCTTTTAGTAGTGAGATCCATGGAAGATTTAGCTGTTATATCAGGATATTCCACCACTGTTTTAGGTTTAACTTTAACAGGAATTGCCACCTCCCTGCCCGATATTTTTACAGCAGTGATGAGTCAGAAAAAGGACGAGGATAAGTTAACCATAGGGCATATCACAGGCGGTAGTCTGTACAATCTTTTATTTATTGGCGGAGTCACTAACGTTTTAGGAGCTGATATGAATTTGGGTATTACTGAGACGCTTTTTTTATTCGGAACAGTATTTTTATTTCTTTTAATAATAAGATTTTATAAGGATAAAAATATACCTAAGTGGGTAGGTCTGGTGTTACTGTTAATTTTCTTTTTGTACATATACACCACTTCTTTTTTAGGTAAAAATTTTTAATTTAAATTTTACCTCGCTCTCGTTTTATGTTTCTGATACCCTGAATTTATTAATCAGGCATTGACGCAGTAATCAAAAATTAATAGACTAAGTTAATGCCCAAAAACCTAAATGTTCTTTTTTCACCAAAATCTATAGCTATTGTCGGAGCTTCAAGATCACCTAAAAAGGTTGGGGCGGTAATTCTTAAAAATCTCATTGAATCAGGATACAAGGGTTTTTTATATCCAATTAATCAGGAAGCCAAGACTATTAGCAAAATTAAATGTTATAAAAGAATTCTAGATCTTCCGGAGACACCTGATTTAGTTATTATTTCAATCCCCTCACCCTTTGTTTCCCAGATATTGAAGGAAGTGGGTGAAAAAGGTTCTAAGAATGTAGTAATTATTTCAGCAGGGTTTAAAGAAACAGGTGCGGAAGGAGAAGCACTTGAAAAAGAAATTATTTCCATTTCAAAAGATTTTGGAATAAACATTTTAGGGCCTAATTGTTTAGGTTTTGTAAATAACGAAAATAATGTTAATGCTACATTTGGAAAAGCTAATTCCCTTAACGGTAACTTAAATTTTATAACCCAGTCGGGGGCTATTGCCACTTCGCTTTTTGACTGGTGTAGTTCGGTAGGAATTGGTTTTTCAAATTTTGTGACTTTGGGAAATAAAGCAGATATTAATGAAAACGATGTTATGGAATATTTATTTGAAAAATATCACGGCTCTTTAACTTCCCTGTCTTATGAAAATGATTCTAGTACTCATCCGTTGGGTTTATATCTGGAATCGATTGTTAATGGAAGGGGGTTTTTGGAAATATGTAAAAAATTTACCAAACACGAACCTGTTTTTATAATCAAGCCGGGTAAAAGCCAGGCCGCCGCAAGTGCAATGCAGTCACATACTGGTGCTATTGCTGGGGCTGATGATGTTTTTGATTCAGCTTTAAAAGAAGCTGGGGTTATAAGATGCAATTCCTTAGAGGATTTTTTCGATTTATCAAAAGCATTTTCATGGGCCAACTTACCTTCGGGATCTAGAGTGGCAATTATTTCTAATGCCGGAGGCCCTGCAGTTATAAGTGCTGACAGCGTTGTAGAAAATGGCTTAGAGATGGTAGATCTCGGGGAAGAAACAAGAAAAAAATTATTAGAAGTACTTCCAAGATCTGCGAGCATTATGAATCCGGTAGATGTCTTGGGTGATGCTTTGGCCCAAAGATATGCTGATGCATCGGAGATAGTTCTTAAAAATGAAAACTGCGATGCTTTGGTAGTGCTTCTAACTCCACAAATAATGACACAGATAAAAAAGACTGCAGAGATGATTGGCGATGTTTCCAAGAAATACCAAAAACCGGTTTTATGTTCATTTATCGGAGGGTCTCTAGTTGGCGATGGTGAGAAAATTCTAAACAATATGCATATCCCATCATTTAGATTTCCCGAAAGAGCGATATACGCTTTAGGTAAAATGCGGGAGTTTAAGAAAAGACAAGAAGAAAACACATCTACCCAGATGGATATTTATCAGGTTTTAAATTTTGATGTTATGCCTGAAAAGGTTAATAAATTGGTAAAAGAAGCTATCGATAAGAAGCAACCTGCCCTTAACAACATTGAATCTGATATTGTGATTTCAGCAATTGGTATAAACACACCCCCAACTTTGGGTGTGGAATCCTTAGAAGATGCCAAAAAATTTGCCATTGTTCAAGGTTATCCCTTGGTTTTAAAACTCTCTTCTCCAGGACTACTACATAAGAAAAATGTGGGCGGGGTTGTTTTGAATATTAAAAATGAGGATGAACTTGAAGAGGCATGGGATATTTTGGAAAGAAAAAAACGTAGTTTATCTCCAGAAATATTAGCTACAACTAACTTTCAAGTACAGAGAGAAGTTCCTTCGGGAACCGAGGTAATTGTGGGAGTAAAAAGTGACCCGACGTTTGGACATTTTATGCTTTTTGGAGCCGGAGGTTCATTAGCTGAGTTAATTTCTGATAAAAATATCGCGCTTCTTCCGATGGATCTTAACAAAGCCAAAAAACTTGTAGAAGGTTCGAAAATTTTTAAATCATTAAAAGATAAAGATGGAAAAACAGATTATGCCTTAGAAAAACTTTATGAACTTATGGTTAAAGTAAGCAAGGTTGTTGAGGGTGAGCCCGGAATTCAGGAGATAGAAATAAATCCTGTGATTATAAATATTAACGATGTGTGGGCAGTAGACACAAAGGTAATTTTAAGAGAAAATAAACAGATGCCCCAGGGCCCGAAGTTTAAAACTGCAAAAGTATTAAAAGCTGAAAACCTAACTCCAAAAATGCACTTTTTGGAATTCGNNGGTTTTAAAAATCCTAATAGATTTAATTTACTCGTAGATTCAACTCCCGGTGGTCCCGGATCAAAGTTTTTTGAAAGTTTAAAGGTTGGGGATAAGATGACGTTTTTAGGGCCTTTTGGAAATTTCACATTAAAACAAGACGAAGATGTTGAAAATATGCTTTTCTTTGCAACAGGTTGTGGTACAGCTCCATTAAAATTTATGTTAGAAAGCGCTTTGAAGGAAGGTAAAAAAGATAGAAAAATAAAACTTTATCTTGGGGTAAATAATTATTGCGATGTTTTTTTTAAAGATTATTTTAGTGATTTGCAAAAAGAATATGAAAATTTTTCTTATGAAATTGCGGTAAATAATCCTGATCCAAAATGGGATGGCCCCACAGGTTTTATAACTGAATTGGTAAAAAAAGATTTCNNAAAGTTTTAATAGAAAGAGGTTGCCCGGAGGAAAGGATATATTTCGAAAAATATGGTAAATAAAGATGATGTAGTGTCAGTAAAAATAGGAGGTCCGGCAGGAACAGGTGTTAAATCTGTAGGTTTGATGTTGGCAAAAATAGCAGCAAGGTCGGGTTACCAAATTTGTGATAACACAGAGTATCCGTCTTTAATTAGAGGTGGTCACAATGTGATGCAAGTAAATTTTTCAGAAAGAGAAGTTACATCACCAAGAGTAAAGTCTGATCTTCTAATAGCTTTTGATCAGTTAACAATTGACCTGCATTTTTCAGAAATCGAAAGCGGGGGAGGAATAATTTTTGATTCAAATTCAAAAATGGATGTTTCAAAAGTTTCAAAAGACGTTTCCCTTTACGGTATTCCTTTAAAAAAACTAGCATTTGAAGCCGGTGAAAAAAATATCTTTTTAAATATTGTGGCTTTGTCTTCCGCAATTTGTCTTTTAGGTGGAAATATTGAAACATTTAAAAAATTAATCGAAGAAGAATACGGTGATAAAGGAGAAAAGATTATTGAGGCTGACAAAAAAGCCGCTGATTTAGGATACAACTTTGTTTTGGATAATTTTAAAAATGACCTTCACGATTATATGACTGTGATTGATTCTTTTAGTTCCCCTGCTCCTTATATGGTTATAAG
>MTKZ01024663.1_pt1 | contig 12225 bp, 7 predicted proteins | sample 1042781 | NCBI WGS metagenome assembly MTKZ01 (sample SAMN06212207, study PRJNA360539) | anaerobic digester metagenome | biome: Wastewater treatment plant; material: sludge; isolation source: anaerobic digester fed with sludge from wastewater treatment plant | place: Denmark: WWTP Viborg ...
GCGCGGCGGCCGATGCTATACTGCGCAAGCACGACCGCGACTGGTCCGTTCATCTGGCGGTATTCCGGATGTGGATTCAGGAAGAGCGTTTCCGTGAAGCCGGGACGGTAGGGCTTGCGATTGTTGATGGACGTTCGCGGATCACTCTGCCCCGCGCGCTCACCAACCGGGAGTTCGCCGCCATCGCTGTCAACGCCTCGCAGGCGCTTGCTGCCAGCGGCCGCGCGAAGGAGTCCGAGAGGGCGCTCGACGCAGCCGTGCGCGCTGACCCACGCAGCGCTGAAGCAGCGAACAACCTGGCGTATCAGCTCGCCGAGGAAGAGCGCGACCTCCCCAAAGCCTTGCGGCTTGCGAAGATCGCAGTGGAACTCGCGCCGAAGCAGGGCTACATCGTGGATACCCTGGGGTGGGTGTACTTCAAGATGGGACGGATGCCGGAAGCGCGGCACTGGCTGGCCAGGGCCGTCGAGCTCTCTCCGGGAGACGGCGAACTCCGGGCGCACCTTGCCCGCGCCCATCTGAAAGCGGGAGAGCTTCCCGGGGCGTATGTCGAGATGCAAAAAGCACTCGCGCTGGCGCCGTATGTGCCCGAAGTGCGCAGCCTGAGGGCCGCCGTCATTCGCCGGTACAACCCGCAGGGGCCGCTGTAGGCCGGAGCCGCTACTCCAGGCCGTCCGGAGTCAGAGCGCCCGACTTCCACAGCCGCTCGCAGTTCGCGAATCCCTTGTTAAGCAGGGCCAGCATCTTCGCATGCTGCTCGGCGCTCGCCGCGCAGATGCAGCTTGCCATGTCTTCGGCCTCGGTGTGCACCAGCGAGAGCGTATCGAGCGAGCGCCCCCACGCATCCGTCACCGCGCAGCCTGCCTCCATGGCGATGAGCGCGGCGGCCGCGATGTCGTATGCCCACAGTCCCATAATGCGCCCGTGACATACGCTGCGCACATAGCGGGCATCCGTGTCTATGTCGCGCAGGAGGCGGGCGGAGAGGTCCACCATCCCCGCAAGCGAACCCGCCGCCACCTGGCAAATCCCGAACGCGCTCGAGTTCAGCGCGAACTGACCGCCTCGCAGCGATGTCTCGTCAATGAGCGGCCCGGCGGCGATGTAGTTCAGAAGCGCCGGCCGCCCCACCGTCTCGAGCGTCCACCGCGCGTTGCGGAGGTCGCCGGGGTCCTTCGGGGTCAGCGGCCGCCGGTCCGATCCCGCGTCCAGCCACGCGCCCTGGCCCCGTGCCGCCGAGTATGTGCGGTCGCGGCGAAGCTCGCAGACGGCGCCGGCGGCGACATCGGCAAACGCCGGCTCGTCCGTCAACTCCGCCACGGCCACCGACACCACGCACGCTTCCAGACCCGCGGCAGCGGGCCGCGTGCCGTCAATGGGATCGACCACCAGAAGCCACCTCGCGCCGCCATCGGGAACCTGCAGCCCCTGATCTTCGGAATAGCAGGCTACGGGTGTCCCCAGCCCGGCTATGGCGGCCTCCAGAGCCGCTTCGGCCGCATTGTCCATCGAGAACGTCGTATCTCCGCTCGAAGCGATGCCCGTGATGTCCCCCGCGCCGGGTCTGTTGATCTCGTCCGCCACCGCGTCGCGCACCTGGCGGGCAACCGCCTCGGCAATGGCTCTGGCCTCAGCGGCCTCCTGATGTGTCAATCTCTTGTGCATAATCGGCGGCATTATAACAGCCCGGCGACGATATCAGCCGTTCGGGCAGGATTCGGGCGCAGCGTGGGGAACACTTCTCTGGTACAATCCCGGCCGCCGGGCCGGAGGCTGCATTCTTTCAGTAGCAAACAAGGAGCATCGGGCATATCCCATGAGTTTTCCAGAACAGATGGATCCGCTGAAGCAGGGGCTCAAAGCCGCCGAGCGCGGCGCGTCGGACTTGATGGAGCGCATCAAGTCGGAGTTCGAGATCGCCGAGCGTCTTGCGGCTCACAACGAGCAGCACGGCGACGCGTGGAAGGCGCTCGTCGCCAGAGCGATGGAGCAGTTCCAGAAAGACCTTTCGGGCGGTGATGTCACGCTTATGGCGGCCATCAAAGCCGCCGAGCAGACCCTCGCGCCCATCGGCGCCGAGCTGAAGACCTACACAATCCACTGCTGCGGGCACGCGCACATTGACATGAACTGGCTGTGGCCGTGGCCGGAGACCGTCAGCACCACCCGTGACACGTTCAGCACGGTGGACCGGCTGATGGACGCCTTCCCGGACTTCCATTTCTCGCAGGACCAGACCTCCACGTACATCGCGATGGAGGAGTACTCGCCGGAAGTCTTCGAGATGATCCGGCGCCGAATCGCCGAAGGGCGCTGGGACGTAACTGCAAGCACCTGGGTGGAGGGCGAGAAGAACCTGGCCGCGGGCGAGACGCTCTGCCGCCAGATGCTCTACACCCGCCACTACTTCAAGGAGAAGTTCGGGCTTCCTTACGACGCCGTCAAGATAGACTGGGAGCCGGACATGTTCGGGCACTGCCACACGCTGCCCGGCATTCTCAGGCGCGGCGGCGTCAGCCGCTACTACTTCTGCCGCGCCGGCAAGGACCCGAGCATGTTCTGGTGGCAGGGGCCGGATGGCTCGCGAATCCTCTGCTTCAAAGACGACACGCTCTGGTACAACGGCGTCATCACTCCCGACCTGGCCCGGATGATCTTCACCTTCGAGAAGGAGACCGGCCTCAAGGACTATCTGTTCCTGTACGGGGTGGGCGACCACGGCGGAGGACCGACCCGCTGGGATCTGATCCGTTACGGGCGCATGAAAGAGTGGCCCATCTGGCCGACGCTGCGGCTGGGCAAGGTCGAGGAGTTCTACGACGCCGTCGAGGCGGCCAATCCGAATCTGCCCGTGGTGGATGACGAGCTCAACTTCGTGTTCGAGGGGTGCTACACGTCGCAGTCCATCGTCAAGCGCGGCAACCGCCTGAGCGAGAACGCGTTGCCGAAGGCCGAAACGGTGGCCCTTCTCGCGCGCAGCGCGACAGGGATGCCTTACGCCTCCGAAGACCTGAAGCGCGGCTGGCGGCACACGATGTTCTGCCAGTTCCACGACATCCTGCCCGGATCCGGCATCCATGCCACCTACGAGTACTCCTCGGGGCTGCACCAGGAGGTCGCGGCCATCACCGAGTCCGTCACCACCCGCGGCCTGCGGGCTCTGGCCTCGAAAGTGAACACCGCCGCCCTGTGCGGCACGGGCGCGCCCGGCGTGCTCGGCAGCGAGTCGCTGGGCGACGGGGCGGGCGCGGGCGCGGGCGACCCGGCCAACGCCGGCGGCGTCACCGCGTGGAACGCGGGCGCTCCGTCGGGGCAGCCGTTCCTCATCTATAACCCCATGCCGTGGGAGCGCACCGAGGTCATCTCGGCCAAAATCTGGAACCAGGACTGGCCGCACGACTGCATCCGGGTGCGCGACGACAGCGGGCAGGTGTTTCCCGCGCAGGTTGTCGGGACGGGCAACTACTGGGGGCACAACTTCACCAGTGTTGCCTTCCCGGTGAAGAGCGTTCCCGGGACAGGATACCGGGTCTATCAGGTCGAGCGGGGGCCGGAGCCTCTCAGCGCGGAAGGGGCCTTCGTCAAGTCCCGTGAGCGCGTGATGCACTCGCCGTCCGCGGAACTCGAAACCGTGACGCTGGAAAACGAGCACCTGCGGGTCGTGCTGGACTGCTCGGGCGGCTCCATTGCCCATCTCATCGATAAGAAGACCGGGTTCGACTCGGTGCCCGAAGGCGGGCGCATGGGCCTCATCGAGTTCTGGCACGAAGCGCCGAACGGGATGAGCGCGTGGGTCATCGGGCAGCTCCTTGAATCTACGCCCTTCAACTCGGGATGGTTGGCCGATGTCCGGCAGCGGGGTCCGCACCGCGCGTCGGTGGTGTTCACGCGCCGTCACAAAGACTCGTCTTTCACGTATGAGATCTCGCTCGATGCCGGCAGCAGGAGCGTGGACTTCAACCTGCGGATCAACTGGCTCGAGCGCGGAACGAACGAATGGGGCGTGCCGCTGCTCAAAGCCGCTTTCCCCCTGGCCGTCACCGATCCGAAGGCGCGCTACGAGGTGGCGTTCGGTTCCATTGAGCGCGGCGCTTCGGGGCAGGAAGTCCCGGCCCTCAAGTGGGCCGATCTCTCCGGACAGACCTCCGCGGGCCGCGCTGGCCTGACGCTGGTGAACGAGGACAAGTACGGGCACAACGCGGACGGCTCCACGCTGCGCCTGTCGCTGCTTCGCTCGAGCTACTCGCCGGATCCTCTGCCCGAAATGGGCGAGCACGTGATCCGATACTCGATCAGGCCGCATCAGGGCGACCTGTCCGTATCCGAGGCGATGCGGCTGGGTTGGGACTACGGCGCTCCGCTGACGCCGGTGAGCACGGACACGCACGAAGGGCCGCTCGATACGACGGCGGGGTTCGTGTCTGTCGAGCAGCCGAACATCTTCATCGCCGCGGTGAAGAAGGCGGAGGATTCGGATGGTGTCGTTGTCCGCGCGTTCGAAGTCGAGGGGAAGGACACCGAGGCGTCCATCCGCATCAGAAGCATCGTCGAGCCGGGCGCTTTGGCCGTGGAGTGCGACCTGCTGGAGCAGCCGCTCGAAGCGTCAACGGCCCACATGGACGGCGATGTTCTGAAGGTGAAGATTCCGGCGCACGGCATTGCGACGGTCAAGATCGGAGCCTGAGCCGGGCGGCCGGAAAGATGAGTTGAGGAGACACGATGCCAGAGACGATCTCCGCGCCCTGGTCACTGGGCGTGGCGTACTTTTCGCCGCATCCCGAGCACAGGTTTCTCTTCGAGATCCTTGACCATGCCGGGATAGCGTACTGCCTGACAGAGGACCCGGAAAGCCCGGAGGCCATCGCGGCCTGCGATGTGTGGCTGGTCGCCAGCCACCTTCGCGACGGGCTGCCGCGGGCGTGGCGTGAAGCCGTGCCGCGGCATGTGCAAGCCGGCAAGGGCCTCGTCGTGTTGGGCAATCCGCTGGGCGTGGAGAGCGTCTTTGGTGTCGAACCCGTCTCCGGGGCCAATGCGCAGTTCGGCGCGTGGCTCGGCTCTGTTCAAAGCATGGGAGAGGGCTGGTTTCAGCCCGAAACGGGCGGCCGGGCAGACGGCCGCCCGCTCCATTTCTTCGGGGGTTATGCGTTTCGCGAGGCTAAGCCGGGAGTTGCGCTCGGATCGGTCGTTGACCGCCATGGCCAACGTTCCGAAATGGTCGCGGCCGTTCGGGCTGGTGACCGCGCGGCCGGTCTGTTTGTGGACATCGCCGCAACGGTGCGGCACATCAGCCATGGCATCCCGGTCGCCGTTGACGGTGTTCCGGCGCCGGACGGAAGCGCGCCCCTCAACGACAACATCCTGAAGGCCGAGGACGGGCTCGTCCTCGACTGGACCATGGATCGCGATGATCCGTGCGGCGCGGGGTTCGGGTTCTTCTCCGAGCCGGTCGCGGACTGCTGGCGCGAGTTTCTGCTGGAGTCCATCTTCCGCGTCGCTCAAGCTGCCGGCGCGCCGCTTCGGGTGGTCTGGTACTATCCGGAGTGCATGCAGGCGCTCGGGCATATCAGCTTCGACACGGACGGCAGCGACCCCGACCTGGCCACCGAGCTTATAGACGTTCTCGGCGGCATCGGAATCAGGTCCACCTGGTTCGTCATACCGCCGGGATACACGCCGGAGAGCGGAATCATCGCCGCCGCGTCGGCGGACGGTCACGATATCGGCTTTCATTTCGACGCCGGCATCCGTCCGGAGTCGCGCGGAGCGGAGTGGTCGCGCGAGAACTTCCTGAAGCAGTTTCACGAAGTCGCACGTGCCTGCGGGGTGGAGGGGTTCCGCTCCAACAAGAATCACTACACGCGCTGGCAGAATGCCGCCGACATCATCGAATGGTGTGCCGCCAGCGGGATCACGGCTGACGAAAGCAAGCTGCCTTCCAAGCCCGGAACGCTCGGGTTCTTCTCGGGCTCCAGCCATCCCTGGTTCCATCACACCCCTCTGGGAGAGCCGATCGGCTGCCTCGAGATCGCCAGCCTCTCGCAGGACCCCATCGTCACGGTGCCGCCGTGCGCGCACTCGGCGCTTCTGAAGGCCGCTGTTTCGCACAACGGCATCGCCAGCTTCACGTTTCACCCCGCTCACATCGCGAAGCCCGGGGTGGCGGACGCGCTCCGGGCGCTCGTCGCCCATGGCAGGGAACTCGGGCTCGAGTTCTGGACCGCCGCTGAGATCGCGGACTGGGAACTGATCAGGCGCGGCGCGAAGCTGGACGCCGGGGGCAGGCTCACCGGGAAAGCGTCCGAGGCGAAGCGCCCGCCGGTCGTGCTGACGCTCGAGGGCGGCGGGAGCTTCTCGTATCTGGGATGCCCGTTCAGCCTGACCGGCAAAGCCGGCTAAGCGCGCGGTCTCACTCGGGCACGAAGCTTACGCCCGGCTCCAGCCTTCTGACGAACGCCGCCAGCAGGCGGGCGGTGTGCTCCATGTCCGACAGGCTGATGATCTCGCAGGGCGTGTGCATGTATCGCAGCGGCACGTGAATCAACCCGACTGCCACCCCCGCGCGCGAGTACTGAATCGGGTCGGCGTCCGTCGCCGAGCGCCCGCCGATGGCGTCGGTCTGATACGGTACGCCCTCCTGCTCGGCGGCCGCCACAAGCATTTCGAACGCCCTGGGGTTCACGTTGGCGCCGCGCGAAAGGATCGGCCCCTTGTCGAGCGCGTAGTCGCCGGCTTTGGTCTTCTCGACGCCGGGGTGGTCGGTGGCGTGTCCGACGTCCACCACGATGGCAACGTCCGGCTCGATGCTGAAGGCGGATGCGTGCGCGCCGATGGAACCGATCTCCTCCTGCACCGTCGAGACGCCGAAAACACCTGCTTTGTGGCTGGACTGCGACGCCAGACGCATCGCCTCGGCGATTATCCAGACGGCCATCTTGTTGTCGAACGCCATGGATGCCGCGCGCCCGTTCTGAAGGAGCTGGAAGGATTGTACGAATACGCCCGGATCGCCCAGCCGGACCAGCTTCTGGGCATCCTCTTTGTCTTTTGCCCCGATATCAATCCACAGGGCGTCCAGCTTGGGCGCCTTGGTCCGGTCGTCTGGCTCCTGCATGTGAATGGCCTTGCGGCCGATGACTCCGGCCACAGGGCCCTGTTTGCCCTGTATGACCACGCGCTGCGAGACGCACGCCGTGGGGTCAATGCCGCCGATTTTGCGGAAGTAGAGGAATCCTTCATCGTTGATGTAGCTCACGATGAAGCCGATCTGGTCGCAATGCCCGGCGAACATAACCCGCGGCGCTCCGCCGGGGTTCGCCGAGGCGATCACATTGCCGAGCACGTCCGTGCGAACCTCGGCGGCAAATGGCCGCACGTAGTCGCGGAAGAGCTTCTGAGCGGGCTGTTCGAAGCCGGACGGGCTTGCGGTCTCAACAAGGGATCTCAGGAAATCAAGGGGCTTATCTTGCATCAGTCTGTGCTTTCTGTTAAAAAGTTCGCTGTGAGTCCAGAATACAGCAGGAGGGCGCCGGCTGTAAACGGCTGGGTCCCTCCGGGTTCTCCTCGTGTCACGGCGACCGGGAACCTGAAGAACCGGAGACTCCGTAATCCCAGTGTCTGCCGCGTTTCAGGCTTTTTTCGGTTTTCAACCAGTTTGCGCGTCAGTATGCTGGGGAAGAACGCGTGATTCAGCCATAATCTACCGGGGTAGTGGGAAGAGACGGCTACTGACGCGCAGGACGCTCAAGGGCCCGCCCGTGCGGGTTCATCGGAAGGCTAAGGAGAGTGCATCCTATGAAATACTGTTGCTGGGTTTGGACTGCGCTGGCGGTCCTTGCGCTGGCGGCGTGCGGTGTAGAGGCTGCCCCTGCCGGCGACGCGGCTCCTGGCATGGGGGCGCCCGCGCCTTCACCTCTGCCAGCCGATGCGCCCACCGCTCCCGCCGGCTACCGGGTGGCGGTGGACGATATCCTGCAGCTGACGGTGTGGGGTGAGCCCGCCATTCAGGGCGTGTATCTCTCCGTCACCACGCAGGGCACCATTGACGCTCCTGTAGTCGGTTCTGTGCCGGCGCAGGGACGCACGGTTGACGAGATCAAGAACGAGATCGCCCGCCGCTTTGTGGAGATGGACTATCTCCGCAACCCGGTTGTCCAGTTGACCATTTATCAACTCCACAAGATGAAGGTGCGCGTGCTGGGACAGGTTCAGCGGCCCGGACTCCAGACGATGCGCGACGGTGACACCGTGGACCAGGCCGTCGCCGAGGCGGGCGGGTTCCTGCCGGATACTGCTGGCCTTGCGAAGGCGACGATTACGCGGGTGGGGGTGGCCGAGCCCATTCCCGTTGATCTTGACGCCTACTATCGCGAAGGAGACATGAGCGCTAACATCCGCCTGAAGGATGGCGACACGATTTACATTCCGGAGGACAGCGACAACAGGTTTTTCGTGATGGGCTACGTGCAGCAGCCGCGCGCGTTTCCATACAAGCGTACGACGACCGCCACCGAAGCGGTCTCTCAGGCGGGCGGGGCCGTGCCGAGGGGTTCACTCAAGAACACGGTGGTGATCCGCAAGCCGAAGGACGGCCAGCCGGGCGAGCGGGTGCCTGTGGATGTCGCGAAGGTTATGCGCACCGGTGACCGGTCGGGCGATATCCGGCTGGAGCCGGGCGACGTGGTGTTTGTGCCGGAGACAAAGGCTCTGGACCTCGGCAAGATCGGGCAGGTGCTCGGCGCGCTGGCCAACGCCTCATATCTTAGCCGTATCGGATTCTTCTAGTTGCAGGGATGCGCAGAGTGGGATCGCACTAGGCGATCCCGCCCGCGCGGGTGCGCTGATCGTAAACGGGCCGCCTGATCTTATTCAGGTCTGTTGCTCGTCCGCCGCAGGAGGCGGGAGGAGGTAATCGAGACTTGGAGCTCTGGAGATATTACAGGAAACTATACCGGCGAAAGTGGCTGATCATCGCGGGAATGGTGATCTGCGTCGGCGTGGCCGCGGCTATGGCGCTTATGCAGCGCACTACGTTCACCGCTGTCACGAGGGTTATGGAGCGTTCGCCGTCGTTCCAGGGGCAGAACGTCCTGCCCGAGGCCATCTACACCGGAGCGGACCCCGAGCTTCGGCTGGCGAACCTCGCCCGGATCGCCAGCAGCCGGACAGTTCTCGTGAAAGTGCTGGACGAGCTTCGGTACGACAGCAACATCGCCTCTAAGATTTACAGCTTCGATATCCAGGACTGGCTGCGGAAAGTGGACGTCCTGCCAGAACGCGATACGCAGCTTCTCCGTATCTCCGTGACCGACCAGGACTCCGCTGTTGCCGTCCGCGCCGCCGACCTTGTTGCGCGCGAGTTTGGCGACTACTACCGGGAGTTAATTTACGGGGCGGAGACTCAGAAGGAGTACATCGAGGGTGAGTGCGAGAAGGCCCGCGTGCAGCTCGAGCAGGCGCGGGAAGCTCTTGCGGATTACAAGAGGTCCAACCGTCTTTCCGATCTCAACTACGCCACGCAGGCCAAAATCCAGAGACTCAGCGATATGCAAACGCAGCTTCGCTCGGCTCAGGTCAGCAGAGACGAGGCCGCCAGGCGCGTGGCGTCCACGGAAAAGGAGCTTTCCCAGATTCCCCGCGAGCGCGATGAATCCGTCACGAAGGGTGACAACCAGCTCTGGGCCACCCTGACGGCGAACCTGAAGCAGCAGGAGCAGCAGCTTGCGAGCATGATGGCCACCAGAGGCAGCAGTCACCCGGAGGTGCAGTCGCTGCAACAGTCCATCAACGATGCAAAGAACGCTCTCGCCGAAGAGCAGCGCGAGCGGGTCGTGCAGCAGGTGCGCATTGTCAACCCCGTTTACTCCAGCACCTACGACCGCTACATACAGGCGAAGGTCGAGGCGATCGGCGCGACCGCCCGCCACTCCGCTCTTTCCCGGGTGGTGCCAACTATGTCGGCTGAACTCCAGAGCTACCCAGAGGATGAGCGCCGTCTGAGCGAACTCACTATGGAAGCCGACGTCGCCCAGAATACCTACTCGATGCTCCGCCAGAAGCTCGACGAGGCGACAATCAGAGAGAGCGAGCCGTTCGCTACCGGCACCATAAAGCAGGTTGACGCCGCCGCGCTGGACAAGGTCTCCGGCGGCAAGAAACTCAAAGTGCTCCTCGCCCTGCCGCTCAGCATTCTGCTGTCGTGCCTGGTGATCTTTATTCTTGACTACCTGGACAACAGCGTCCGCACGCCCGAAGAGGCCGAGGAACTGCTTGGTCTTCCGGTGGCGGCGATGGTGCCCATCGGCCGTGGTCACAGCCTGGTGCGCGGCAAGCCCGAACTGTGCTTGCGCGAATCGTACCAGATGCTGAGCGCCAACCTCTGGCACAGCCGGGTGAAAGAGGGGGGCACGGGCGGCATTCTGGTTGCCAGCGCCGAGCCCAACTCCGGGCGGACGGTAACAGCGGGCAACCTGGCAGCGAGCCTCGCCGCCGATGGAGCGCGCGTCATTCTTGTGGATGCCGACCTGCGCCAGCCCGCCCAGCACCTCGTGTTCGGCGTGGACAACTCGAGGGGGTTCAGCAATGTGCTGGCCGGAGGCGCGGCGCTGGAAGATGTCGCGGTGCCCACTAAGGTCGAAGGTCTGCTGCTCGTTCCGAGCGGGCCCCTGCCAGACAACCCGATGAGGCTTCTGCGGGGCGATGCGATGAAGCGCTTCTACGAGGACACCATCGAAGTCGCCGACTTCGTCGTGTTCGACAGTCCCGCGGGATCGGCGTTTGCCGATGCCACTGTCCTCGCCTCCTACATCCGAAGGGTTCTGATGGTGCAGGCGGCCGGACGGGTGCCCCGGGGCGCCGAACTCGAGTTCAAGTCGCGCCTCGAACAGGTGGGCGCCGAATTCGTGGGCGTGCTTCTGAACAAAGTCCGGCCGGACGACAGCCATGGCCTCTACTACTTCAGAACCGCGTACGCGGGGCTGCCGGAAGGAGGCACCCCACCGTCCGGGACCGTGCCGCCGACCAGTCCCGCAATACCGGGCTGACGCCAGGAACGCGTCACCCGCGACCGGTTGAAGCGGTCCTAACTATTCTCGAGGCCGGTGTTATCAGCGCCGGCCTCTTTCCGAACGCCAGGCCGTAGCAGCCGCCTGAAGTGTTGAAGGAATCTCAGTGGATGTACAGAAGGCCGCCCGCGCCGCAGGCGCGGCGGGGGAACGAAGAGGATACGAACACGCGAAGCGCGCTCTGGACATTTTCGGGTCCTGCGTGCTTCTTGTGATCACGGCTCTGCCCGCCGCAATCATTGCGGTCCTCACGAAGCTCGACGATCCCGGCCCGGTTCTTTTCAAACAGACCAGGGTCGGCAGATACGGGAGGCACTTCACCATCTACAAGTTTCGCACCATGGTTGCCGATGCAGAAAAGCTGCAGCGCGAGATGGACAAATACAACGAAGTGGGCGGCGCGTACTTCAAGATGAAGGACGATCCCAGGGTTACGCGCGTCGGACGCTGGCTGCGCAAGCTTAGCCTGGACGAGATTCCGCAGTTCATCAATGTTCTCACCGGCGATATGAGCCTTGTGGGGCCGCGTCCGCTGCCTATTACCGGATACGAGAACGAGGACTGGTATGTCGAGAAGGTCACCGTCCCGCCCGGAATGACGGGGCTGTGGCAGATCAGCGGCAGGTCCGATCTCTCGGGCGAGGAAGCGGCCGCGCTCGACCTGCAGTATGTGCGGAACCGTTCAATGCTTTTTGACCTGAAACTCCTGCTCGCGACGGTGCCGGCGCTCATTCGCCGGAAAGGAGCTGCCTGATGAGCACGCAGGTGTCTGCCTCGGGGAACAGAACTGGCCAGATTAGCAACGTGGTGCAGCGCCACTGGATCGAGATTCTCGCCTGGATCGCGTTCGCCGTCTTCTGGATTCCCACGTTCCACTTTTTCTACCTTGCATGGGACAACCCCGACGGCTACTACAGCCACGGGTTTCTGATTCCGTCCATGTGTGCGTGGACGGCCTGGCTCAAGAAAGACAGCGCGGCGAAAATGCAGCCGCGGCCGAGCGCCTGGGCATTCGCCCTGTTGTTCGTCTTCCTCGGGATGGCCACTGTGGCGGGACTGCAGAACAGCCAGACGATGCGGGGGCTGGCGTTTCCCGTGAGCCTCGCCTGGTTCGTGGCGGTGCTCTACGGATGGAACTTCGTTCGCGAGTTCGCGTTCCCGATCT
>MTKZ01024829.1_pt1 | contig 12222 bp, 11 predicted proteins | sample 1042781 | NCBI WGS metagenome assembly MTKZ01 (sample SAMN06212207, study PRJNA360539) | anaerobic digester metagenome | biome: Wastewater treatment plant; material: sludge; isolation source: anaerobic digester fed with sludge from wastewater treatment plant | place: Denmark: WWTP Viborg ...
GCCCTGGGCTTCCTATCCCAACCGCACACGTCCGCCGGCCGGGTCCCCACCGACAAGGGCCTGCGCCTCTACGTCGGGAGCCTCCTCGCCGACAAGGCCCTGCCCGACGAGCGGTTGCCCCTCATCCAGGAGGAGTTCCCCAACCGGACGGCCGACTTGGACTCCCTGCTCGTGCAGGCCTGCCGCGTCCTGGCGGATGCGTCGGACCACCTCGGCTTCGTCATCTCGCCGCGCATCTTCCGGCTGCCGTTCGAGCACCTGCGCTTCGTCAAGATCTCGGACCGCCGCGTCATGGTCATCCTGGTGACGCCCTTCCACATGGTCCTGACCGAGACCCTCGAAACGCCCCGGCCTGTGAGCCAGGCCGAGCTGGACCGGGCCGTCCAGGTCGTCAACCAGGCCTTCCGCGGCCGGACCATGCTGGCCGTCCGCGACGCCCTCGTCCGGGACATGCCCAAGTACCGGGCCAAGACCGAGGACGCCCTGGACAAGCTCCTCGACCTGCTGAAAGCGTCCACCGACCGGGAACAGGGGGAGAACCGGATCTTCCTCCAGGGCACGGCCCGCCTCCTCGGCAAGGGCGGCCTGTCGGACATGGAGGGCCTCCGGACGCTCTTCCAGAAATTCGAGGAGAAGGCCGCCCTGGTCCGCCTGCTCTCGGATTTCGTCAGCCTGGACCGGGTCAAGGTCCTCATCGGGTCCGAGGCCAACCTTCCCGACGTCGAGGACTGCTCCCTCGTCCTGTCCCATTACGGCACCAGCAACCAGGTGCTGGGCACCCTGGGCATCATCGGTCCCAAACGCATCCCCTACGAGCGGATCATCCCGCTCGTCGACCGCGTGGCCAAGCGGGTCAGCCTGGCCATCACGGTCTTCGGCAGAGAGGTCAGCCTATGACGGACGACAAAGACAAGCCCGGCGACGAGATCGAGTTCATCCCCGAGACGCCGCCCGCCGAGGGCGAGGCCGGTCCCAAGGCCGCCGCTCCCCCGGCCCCGGAGACGAAGGACGGCGAAGGCAAAGCCGCGCCAGCCGAGGGCTCCCGGCACCTCAAGGACAAACTCAAGAAGAAAGAGGCCGAGGCCAAGGAGCTCCGCCGCGAGATCGAGAAGCTCAAGGAGACCAGTCTCCGCCGCCTGGCCGACATGGAGAACCTGCGCAAGCGCTTCGACCGGGAGCGGTCCGAGTACCAGCAATACGCCCTGAGCGGCCTCCTGCTCGAGCTGCTCGAGATCACCGACAACTTCGAGCGGGCCCTGCAGAGCGCCGCGGCCGCCGGCGAGGACAAGGCCTTCCGGGAGGGGATCGAGCTCATCTTCCGGATGTTCCAGAGCCTGCTGGCCAAGAACGGCGTCCGTCCCGTCGATCTCGGCGACCGGGCCTTCGATCCCAATTTCCATCACGCCATGAGCGTGGAGGAGTCCACGGAGGTCCGGGAGCCCGAGATCGTCGAGGAGCTCCAGAAGGGCTATTTCCACCACGAGCGGCTCCTGCGCCCGGCCCTGGTCAGGGTCCGGGTGCCCAAGAAAGGACAATAGCCCCATGGGACGAGTCATCGGCATCGATCTCGGCACGACCTACTCCTGCATCGCCGGCCTCGAAGGGGGCCGGCCGGTCGTCATCCCCAACCTCGAAGGCCTGCCGACGACCCCGTCCGTGGTGTCGTTCACGAAGTCGGGGGAGATGCTCGTCGGCACCCTGGCCATGCGCCAGGCCGTCACCAACCCCGACAACACCTTCTTCGCCGTCAAGCGCCTGATCGGGCAGAAATACGCCTCGGCCCCGGTCCAGGAGGCCATGGGCCGGCTGCCCTACAAGCTGAAAGAGGCCGCCAACGGCGACGTGGCCGTCGTCCTGGGGGACCGGACCATGAGCCCGCCCGAAATCTCCTCGCTCGTCCTCGGCTACCTCAAGTCCTGCGCCGAGTCCTTCTACAACGAGCCCGTGACGGAGGCGGTCATCACCGTGCCGGCCCATTTCAACGACGCCCAGCGCCAAGCGACCAAGGACGCGGCCACGATCGGCGGCCTCGGCGTCCAGAGGGTCGTCAACGAGCCGACCGCGGCCGGGCTGGCCTACGGCCTGGAGACCAAGAAGAACGGCCTGGCCGCCGTCTACGACCTCGGCGGCGGCACGTTCGACATCACCATCCTCGAGTTCAGCGACGGCGTCTTCAACGTCCTGGCCACCAACGGCGATTCCTACCTCGGCGGCGAGGACTTCGACAACCGCATCCTGGAGTGGCTCGCGGCCAGCTTCCGGGCCGAGGCCGGGGCCGACATCGCCGGCGACAAGCTGGCCCTCCAGAGGATCAAGGAGGCCGCGGAGAAGGCCAAGCGAGAGCTGTCCTTCGTGACCGAGACCGAGATCAACCTACCGTTCATCGCCTCGGACCGGGCCAGTTCCAAGCACCTCCGCAAGTCCCTCAGCCGGGCCACCTTCGAGGCCATGACCGCGGACCTCGTCGAGCGGACCGTGCCGCGCATCGAACAGGCCCTGGCCGACGCCCGTCTGACCCCGGACCGGATCCAGCAGGTCATCCTGGTCGGCGGTCAGACCCGCATGCCGCTCGTCAGGGAGCGGGTGGCCAAGTTCTTCGGCCGGGCCCCCGAGGAGAAGGTCGACCCGGACCAGATCGTGGCCATGGGCGCGGCCATCCAGTCGGGCATCCTCGACGGCCAGGTCCGCGACCTCGTCCTCCTGCTCGACGTCACCCCGTTCGCCCTGGGCATCGAGACCGAGAACGACGGCTACGAGATGATCATCGAGCGGAACACGACCATCCCGACCCGCAAGGTCAAGGCCTTCACGACCGTCGAGCACAACCAGCGCCGGGTCCGCATCCACGTCCTCCAGGGCGAGGGTTTCCTGGCCTCGATGAACAAATCCCTGGCCGTCTTCGAGCTCGTCGGCATCGAGCCGGCCCCGGCCGGCGTGCCCCAGATCGACGTCACCTTCGAGATCACGGCCGACGGCCTGGCCCAGGTCTCGGCCCGGGACAAGGAGACGGGCCTCGAGCAGAGGATCGAGGTCCGGCCCTCGTCCGGCCTGTCGACCAGGGAGGTCGAGGACATGCGCAAGCGCCGGAGCTCGGGCCTCGACCTGGCCAAGAAGGGGAGCCCCGCCTGAGCATGGCCAAGCGCGACTATTACGAGGTCCTCGGCGTGGGCCGGGACGCCTCGGCCGAGGAGATCAAGAAGGCCTACCGCCAGCTGGCCCTCAAGCACCATCCGGACCGCAACCCGGGCAACAAGGACGCCGAGGACCGGTTCAAAGAGGCGGCCGAGGCCTACAGCGTGCTGGCCGACGCGGAGAAACGGTCGGTCTACGACCGCTTCGGCCAGGACGGCCTCAGGGGCGAGGGCTTCCAGGGCTTCTCCGGGTTCGATTCCTCCGTCTTCGAGGACTTCGAGGACATCCTGGGCAATGTCTTCGGCTTCAGCTTCGGCGGCCTGTTCGGGAGCCGCGAGCGCTCCCGCGGCGCCCGCCGCAGCCGCGGCCGGGACCTGGCCCTGGAGATCGAGATCGGTCTCGACGAGGCCGCGGCCGGCGTCGAGCGCGAGATCAAGATCAACCGGGCCGAGTCCTGCCCCGTTTGTCACGGCTCGAAGCGCAAGCCCGGGACCCAGGCCACCTCCTGTCCGGCCTGCGGCGGCCGGGGCCAGGTGCGCTACCAGCAGGGCTTCTTCACCCTGGCCCGGACCTGCCCCCGTTGCCAGGGCGGCGGCGAGATCAACGCCACGCCCTGCGAGTCCTGCCAGGGCCGCGGCCATGTCAAGGAGAAGCGGACCCTCAAGGTCCGCATCCCCCCGGGCGTCGACGACGGCTCGCGTCTCCGGCTCATCGGGGAAGGGGAGGCCGGCGACGAGGACATGCCGGCGGGCGACCTCTACGTCGTCACCCGGGTCCGCAAGCACCCCTTCTTCGAGCGCGACGGCAACGACCTCACATGCGAGATCGCCGTCACCTTCACCCAGGCCGCCCTGGGCGCCCGCATCGAGATCCCGACGCTCGAAGGCAACGAGGTCCTCAAGGTCCGGCCGGGCACCCAGCCGGGCGAGATCGTCCGCCTCAAAGGCAAGGGTGTCCCGGACGTCTCGGGCCGGCGCAAGGGCGACCTCTTCGTCAAGGTCCAGGTCAAGACCCCCGAGAACCTGTCCAAGGAGCAGAGGACCCTGCTCGGCAAGTTGGCCGAGCTTCGCGGCGAGGACATCGAGTCGGTCGACAAGAGCGTCGTCCACCGGCTGAAGAACATCTTCCAATGAGCCGACGAGTCGCGTGACCGCCAACCAGTTCTTCGTGCCCGCGCTCCCCGAAGGCGCCGCGCGCGTTGTCGTCGAGGGCGAGGAGCACCGCCACCTGGCCCGGGCCGCCCGCGTCCGGCCGGGCGAGACCGTCTGGCTGTTCGACGGCAGCGGCCGCCGCGCCCTGGCCCGGGTCGCCGCCGTGGGGGAGGAGAGGACGGAGCTCGAGGTCATCCGGACCGAAACCCCGCAGGCGCCGCGGACGGCCATCTCCCTGGCGGCGGGCCTGGTCGAGGCCAAGGCTTTCGAGACCATCCTGGAGAAGGCCGCCGAGATCGGCTGCGCGGCCGTCTGGCCGGTCGAGACCGCCCGCTCCCTGCGGACGCCGGGGGAAAGGTCTGGGCGCAAGCTCGAGCGCTGGCGGCGCATCGTCCGCGAGGCCGACAAGCAGTGCAAGAGCCCGCTGCTGACCGAGGTCCATCCGCCGCGGCCGCTGGCCGATCTCCTGCGCGAGCCCCCGGCCGGGCGGCGGCTGTTCCTCAGCGAGCGCGGCGGCCGGCCGCTGCGGGACGTCGTCTCGGAGGCGGGGGAGCCGCCGAGTGCGGCCGTCCTCCTGGTCGGCCCGACCGGCGGTTGGAGCGAGGACGAGGAGAGAGGGGCCCGGGCCGCCGGCTTCGAGGCCGTGTCGCTCGGGAGCCGGGTCCTCAAGTCGGAGACGGCCGCGCTGGCCGGGGCCTTCCTGCTGGCCCACCACTGGAACGGATAACCATGTTCCTCCAAGGCCAGAAAGTCGGCAAGTACGAGGTCATCCGCTCGCTCGGCAGCGGCGGCTTCGGCTCGGTCTACCTGGCCAAGGACACCTGGCTCGACATCAAGGTGGCCATCAAGGTGCCCCACAAGCAGTCGGCCGAGCTCTACAAGCTGCTCAAGGAGCCCCGCCTGCAGGCCGCGCTGAGCCATCCCAACATCGTCCGCATGCTGGCCGCCGAGAAGGAGAAGAACGTCTTCTTCATGGTCATGGAGTACGTCAAGGGGCCGACCCTGGAGAAGATCCTGGAGAAGGAGAAGGTCCTGGACACGGAGAAGGCCCTCGACTTCGTCCGGCAGATCGGCTACGGCGTCGACCACGCCCACAAGGCCAAGATCATCCACCGCGACTTGCGGCCGTCCAACATCATCGTCTCCGAGGACGGCACGGCCAAGATCACCGACTTCGGGACCTCGGCCTGGCTCAACGCCGTGCCCTACGCCTCGACCCGCATCGGCTCGCCGCCCTACATGGCCCCCGAGCAATTCCTGGGCAAGGCCAGCTACCAGTCCGACCTCTACTCCCTGGGCTGCATCTTCTACGAGATGGTCATCGGCCGGCCGCCCCTGTTCGACCCCGACCCGTTCAAGATCCTGGAGATGGCCCAGCAGGGCAAGATCACGCCGCCGCGGATCAAGAACGGCCGCGTGCCGCGCGAGGTCGACGCCATCATCATGAAGGCCCTGGCCCCCAAGGTCGAGGACCGCTACCAGACGGCCTCGGAGGTCCTGCGCGACCTCGCCCTCTACAAGGGCCGGGTCCCCAAGACCTCGGAGATCGACGACATCATGCTCCGGATCCGGGCCCGGGAGCAGAAGACGGCGGCCTTCTGCGGCAACTGCCGGCGCCCCCTGCCGCCCCGCTCGCGCAACTGCCCCCACTGCGGCGAAACCGTCTAATTCCCCCCTGGAGGCGATTGACTTCGCCGCGGGTGATGAGATACCATGGCGCCTCGGGAACGACCGCGACGACATGCCCGAAGGAGAGGTTCATGAGCCCATTCCGTGAGACCGGCGTCGTCTGGAAGAACGGCCAACTCATCCCCTGGAAGGACGCCACCATCCACCTGGCCTCCCATGTCGTCCACTACGGCAGCTGCCTGTTCGAGGGCCTGCGGGCCTACGACACGCCCAAGGGAACGGCCATCTTCCGCCTTGCCGACCACACCCGGCGGCTCTATAACTCCTGCAAGATCTACCGCATGGAGGTCCCCTACACCCAGGACGAGTTCAACCGGGCCGTCGTCGACTGCGTCCGGGCCAACGGGCTCAAGGCCTGCTACGTCCGGCCCATCGTCTACCGCGGCTACAATACGCTCGGCGTCAATCCCTTCCCCAACCCGGTCGACTGCGCCGTCCTGGTCTGGGAATGGGGCAAATACCTGGGGCCGGAGGCCCTGGAGAACGGCATCGACGTCCGGGTCTCGTCCTGGCAGCGCATGGCCCCGAACACCTTCCCGGCCCTGGCCAAGGCGGGCGCCAACTACATGAACTCCCAGCTCATCAAGATGGAGGCCCTGCTCGACGGCTACGAGGAGGGCATCGCCCTGAACATCCGCGGCCACATCAGCGAGGGCAGCGGCGAGAACCTGTTCCTGGTCAAGGACGGCGTCGTCCTGACGCCGCCGCTGTCGTCGTCGGTCCTGCCGGGCATCACCCGGGACTCGGTCATGACCCTGTTCCGCGAGACGGGCGTCAAGGTCGTCGAGGAGACCATCCCGCGCGAGATGCTCTACATCGCCGACGAGGTCTTCTTCACCGGCTCGGCCGCCGAGGTCACGCCCATCCGCTCCATCGACAAGATCACCATCGGCACGGGCAAGCGGGGGCCGCTGACGGAGAAGGTCCAGACGGCCTTCTTCGACGTCATCGAGGGCCAGGTCCCCGACCGCCACGGCTGGCTGACGTTCGTCTGAGGCGCACGCGAGGAGGACAGCATGGTCATCGATGAATTCCTGAAGATCGCCATCGAACGGGACGCGTCGGACCTCCATTTCAAGGCCGGCAACAACCCGATGATCCGCGTCCACGGGACGCTGACGCCCCTGACGGGTTACCCCCGGCTGACGCCGGCCGACTGCGAGGACCTGGCCAACCAGATGATGACCGACTTCCAGCGCAAGCGGCTCGAGGAGGACCTGGACCTCGACCTGGCCTACAGCCTGGCCGGCTTCGGCCGCTTCCGCGGCAGCATCTACCATCAGCGCGGCTCCCTGGCCATCGCCCTGCGCATCATCCCCCTCGAGGTCAAGACCATCCGCCAGCTCCTCCTGCCCGAGGTCCTGGAGAAGGTCGCCTTCTACCAGCGGGGCCTCGTCCTGGTCACCGGCACGACCGGCTCCGGCAAGACGACCAGCCTGGCGGCCATGATCGACTACATCAACACCTTCCGGCGCGAGAACATCATCACCATCGAGGATCCCATCGAGTACCTCCACAAGGACAAGAAGTGCACCATCAGCCAGCGCGAGGTCGGCATGGACGTGACCAGCTTCGCCCGCGGCCTGCGCGGCTGCCTGCGCGAGGACCCCGACATCATCCTCGTCGGCGAGATGCGCGACCTCGACACCATCGACACGGCCCTGCTGGCCGCCGAGACGGGCCACCTCGTCCTGAGCACCCTGCACACCCTCGACGCCCCCGAGAGCATCAACCGCATCATCTCCGTCTTCGCCCCCCACCACCAGCGCCAGGTCCGCCTCCAGCTGGCCTCCATCCTCAAGGCCATCATCTCCATGCGCCTCATCCCGCGCATGGACGGCCAGGGCCGGGTCCCGGCCGTCGAGGTCATGGTCGCCACGCCGTACATCCAGGAGTGCATCGCCGAGAAGGACAAGACCATGCTCATCCGCGACGCCATCACGGCCGGCGTCTCCCAGTACGGCATGCAGACCTTCGACCAGTCCATCTACCAGCTCTACCGCGACGGCTACATCTCGTTCGAGCAGGGCATGAAGTACTCCTCCAACCCCGACAACTTCAAGCTCCGCATCATGGGCATCCAGTCGACCCTCGACATGGCCGTCGAGGAGATGGAGAAGGGCATGAGCAAGGTCGAGCGGGCCGAAGGGGGACCGGAAGAAGACCCGAAATGAAGGCCCAGCGCGTCCGCGAGACCTTCCTCCAGTACTTCGCCGACCGGGGCCACCGGGTCGTGCGCAGCTCGCCGCTCCTGCCCAAGGACGACCCGACCATCCTGTTCACCAACGCCGGGATGAACCAGTTCAAGAACGTCTTCCTGGGCCTCGAGAAGCGCGGCTACAACCGGGCCGTCTCGGTCCAGAAGTGCATGCGCGTCAGCGGCAAGCACAACGACCTCGAGACCGTCGGCCGGACGGCCAAGCACCACACCTTCTTCGAGATGCTCGGCAACTTCTCCTTCGGCGACTACTTCAAGAAGGAGGCCGTGGCCTTCGCCTGGGACCTCGTCACCCGGGTCTACGGCCTGCCCCCGGACCGCCTCTACGCCACGGTCTATCTCGACGACGACGAGGCCTTCCGGCTCTGGGCCGAGGAGGTCGGCGTCCCCCGGGAGCGCATCTTCCGCTACGGCAAGAAGGACAACTTCTGGGCCATGGGCGACACCGGCCCCTGCGGGCCGTGCTCCGAGCTCCACTACGACCTCGGCGCCGACATCGAGGCCGGGGAACCCTTCGCCCTCATCGAGAAGGGCAGCGACCGCTTCGTCGAGCTCTGGAACCTCGTCTTCATGGAGTTCGACCAGGGCCCCGACGGCGTCCTGCGGCCCCTGCCGTCGCCGTCGATCGACACGGGCATGGGCCTCGAGCGCATGACGGCCGTCGTCCAGGGCAGGCGCAGCAACTTCGACACCGACCTGTTCATGCCCCTCATCGAGGCGGCCTCGGCCCTGGCCCGGCGCGAATACCCGGCCGGCGACGAGGGCGACGTCGCGCTCCGCGTCATCGCGGACCACGTCCGGGCGGCGACCTTCCTCATCGGCGACGGCGTCTCGCCGGCCAACGACGGCCGGGGCTACGTCCTGCGGCGGCTCATCCGCCGGGCCTCCCGGCAGGGTACCCTGGTCGGCATCGACCGGCCTTTCCTGTTCGAGCTGGTCGGCCGGGTGGCCGACATCATGCAGGACGCCTACCCCGAGCTCCTGGCCTCGGCCGAATACATTTCCAAGGTCTGCCTGGCCGAGGAGGAGCGCTTCGCGGCCACCCTGGCCTCGGGCCTGCGGACCTTCGATCTGGCCGTGCGCGAGGCCCGCGAGTCGGGCGTCGCGGCCCTCTCCGGCGCCCAGGTCTTCCGGCTTTACGACACCTTCGGCTTCCCGCTCGACCTGTCCCAGGAGCTGGCCCGCGAACAGGGCCTGACGGTCGACGAGGCCGGCTTCGCCCGCGAGCTCGAGGACCAGAAGCGGCGGGCCCGCCTGTCCTGGAAGGGCGAAGCCAAGCGCAAGGAGAAACAGGTCTACGACGAGTTCAAGGACCTCAAGGTCCGGACCCGCGTCCACGAGGCCCGGGAGCTCGCCGACGTCCGCGTCCTGGGCCTGCTCAAGGACGGCCGCCGGGCCGAGGCCCTGTCGGCCGGAGACGCCGGCGAGATCATCCTCGAGGAGACGCCCTTCTACGCCGAGGCCGGCGGCCAGGTCGGGGACACGGGGACCCTGCGGGGCCCGAAGTTCTCGGCCCTGGTCGAGAACGTGACCTACGCCACGCCCGAGGTCGTCGTCCACGCCGTCAAGGTCCTGGCCGGCGAGGTCCGCGAGGGCGACCGCGTCGACGCGGCGCCCGACCTCGTCCGCCGCCAGGCGACGTCGAACAACCACACCGCGACCCATCTCCTCCACGCCGCCCTGCGGCAGGTCCTGGGGGACCACGTCAAGCAGTCGGGCTCGCTCGTCTCGCCGGCCCGCCTGCGCTTCGATTTCAGCCACTTCGCGCCTCTGAGCCGCGAGGAGGTCCGCCGGGTCGAGGACATCGTCAACGGGCGCATCCGGGCCGATGTGCCCCTCGAGACGCGGGTGACCTCGCTCGAAGAGGGCCTGCGCGAGGGGGCCACGGCCATCTTCGAGGAGAAGTACGGGGAGACCGTCCGCGTCGTCGGCATCGGCGACTTCAGCAAGGAGCTCTGCGGCGGCGTCCACGTCCATGCCACGGGCGAGCTGGGACTGTTCAAGATCGTCTCCGAGGCCGGCGTCGCCGCCGGCATGCGGCGCATCGAGGCCGTGACCGGCGAGGGGGCCGTCCGCTATCTCCGCGAGCTCGAGGACGAGCTGGCCGGGCTGGAGAAGACCCTGGGCGTGGCCCGCCGGGACCTACCGGCCCGCGTCGAGAAGCTCCAGGCCCGCATCGAAGAGACGGAAAGGGAAGTCAAGATCCTGCGCCGGGAGAAGCTCAGCGGCGCCCAGGCCACGGCGACGGTCGAAAAGCTCGTCAAGGGCTTCAAGGTCGAGGTCCGGCGCCTCGACGGCCTGACCATGGCCGAGTTGCGGGACAAAGCCGACGACCTGAAGAACAAGCTCGGGAGCGGCGTCGTCGTCATGGGTTCCGCGGCCGAGGGCAAGGCCCTCATCGTGGCCTCGGTGACCAAGGACCTCGTCGGCCGCGTCCAGGCCGGCGCCCTCATCAAGGAGCTGGCCCCCGTCATCGGCGGTGGGGGAGGGGGGCGGCCCGATTTCGCCCAGTCCGGCGGCCCGGGCACCGGGGAGCTGGACAAGGCCCTGGACCTCGTCCCGGCCCTGGTCGAGCGCCTGGCCGTCTGACCCCCGGAATCACCTCCGGCGGGGATTGCCAACCGGCCTGTTTTTTGCCAAAATGTCCGTGACGCCGATGGACCACGCCAAGAAGTCGCTTTTGAGCCTGGCCGTGCTGCTGGCCCTCGCCCCCGGCCTTCTGGCCATGGGCCCGGCCGACCTGCGCAAGCTCTACAGCCCGATCATCAAGAGGATCGCCGAGACGCACCGCATCGACCAGGAACTCGTCCACGTCGTCATCCGGGCCGAGTCCAACTACGACGCCTTCGCCATCTCTTCGGCCGGGGCCATGGGGCTGATGCAGCTCATGCCGGACACGGCCCGCCAGTACGGCGTGGGCAACGTCTTCGATCCGGCCCAGAACATCGAGGGCGGCGTCCGCTATCTCAAGGACCTCGTCCGGCTCTACGACGGGCGGACCAAGCTCGTCCTGGCCGCCTACAACGCCGGCCAGTCGGCGGTCAGCAAGTACAAGGGCATCCCGCCCTATCCCGAGACCAGGAACTATATCGCCGGGATCATGAGGTCCTACAAGAAGCCCACGGTCTCGACCAAGAATCCCACCTACATGATCAAGGACGCCAGCGGCCGGACGGTCTTGGTGAACGACCCCCCTCCCGCGGCCGTGAAGAAGTAGCCCGCGCTAACGGACCGGCAGGAACCCCTTGACCAGCAGATTGCGGGGGACGATCTCGAACGTCGCCGGCAGTCGGCCGAGCTGGTCGCCGTCGAGCTCGAGCAGGACGTCCTCGCCCTCGCCGGGCCAAGCCTCGATCCGCTCTCCCCTGACGACCGTGACCTTGGGATGGGTGACGTGGCTGCCGTTCATGAGCTTCCAGCCGTGGCGGCAGAACTCGAAGAAACGGAAGCCCCGCACGAGAACGGCGTCGAACAGGCCGTCGTCGAGCCGGGCCCCGGGCGCGACCTTCATGCCCTTGCCGAAGATGCGGCCGTTGGCCACGGCGCCGATGAGATACTCGCCGTCCGGGAGGTCGCGGCCGTCGACGCGGATGCGGACGCGCTTGTTCCGGTAACGGACCATCGTCGTCACCAGGCAGCGGACGTAGGACGAGGCCCGGCGCTGGAGGCGCCGCTCGGTGACCTCGCGGACGACCTCGCCGCCGAGCCCGAAGTCGGCGACGTTGAGGAACAGGCGGTCCTCCTCGAGGCCCTCGTTGGTCCGGTACCGGACGCGGCCGACGTCCATGCGCACGGCCGGGGCGTCGGTGATGACCTGGAGGGCGCCGCGCAGACCCGGCGGGATGTTCAGGCTCTTGATGAGGTCGCAGCCGGTCCCGGCCGGCACCAGGCCCAGGGTGGCCTCGGGATTGATGATCCGGCGGTCCTCGAAGAAGCCGTTGGCGATCTCGTTCATCGTCCCGTCGCCGCCGACGCCGATGACCAGGTCGGCGCCGTCCTTGATGGCCTCGCGGGCCAGGTCGGTGGCGTGAC
>MTKZ01005819.1_pt4 | contig 12221 bp, 8 predicted proteins | sample 1042781 | NCBI WGS metagenome assembly MTKZ01 (sample SAMN06212207, study PRJNA360539) | anaerobic digester metagenome | biome: Wastewater treatment plant; material: sludge; isolation source: anaerobic digester fed with sludge from wastewater treatment plant | place: Denmark: WWTP Viborg ...
ATCAAGCCGGAGTTGGTTGTCGTCAATACAGCGGAGGACAATTTATCATTTGCCGAACAATTCGCCGCAGCGGCAAGATTAAAAGAACCGGTCATGGGAATCTGCTGTAAAATCGAGGCGGAGTTGGCCGGTCTGGACGCCGCGGATCAGAAAGAATTTCTGGCGTCGATGGACATCGCCGAGCCGGCTTTCGGCCGCATCATCCGCGCAGCTTTTTCCTTGCTCGGACGGATTTCTTTTTTTACCGTCGGCGAGGATGAGGTCAAGGCCTGGGTCATTCCTGCCGAAACCAAAGCGCCCAAAGCCGCCGGAGCTATACACAACGACTTCGAACGGGGTTTTATCAAGGCGGAAGTCATGCATTATGACGATTTTGTTGCCCACGGATTTTCCGCCGCGCAGGTAAAATCAGCCGGACGCCTGCGGCTGGAAGGCAAGGAATATATTGTACAGGATGGCGACATCATTACTTTCCGCTTCAACGTTTAGACCGGAGGGGAGAAGTCACTGACTCAGAGCCATTGCGGACACAACATTGCATGATGTATCCTTCATCATAAACGATATGTTTTGTCTTCCGGTGCCATTTCCCGGTCATGGAAAAGAAGGCAGGGTTTTATCACGATCCTTTATTGGACAATAAATTGATTGACAAAAAACCTGTATTTGTATTAATTTCAACAATCTAAAAAAATTTCAGCCTCAACGGACAGGTATTATTTTCTAATAAAAACATTTTGTTTTGGAGGAAAAATGAAACTTTCAATAAAGATTATTCCTGTTTTTATCATTTTATTCACCGCTATCGTGTATAGCGGTTGCAGCAGTTTGGACGATGCCCCACCGACAAATTACACCGTCGCCTTTAACAGTCAGTTCAATGATCCCGAAAGTACAACCGTGATGCCCAATCCGACCAGTATTACTGTGGAAGAGGGCCAGAGTGTTGGAACATTGCCGACGGCTCCCAGCATGTCCGGTTATAAATTCGGCGGCTGGTGGACCGGTAAAGGCGGCACGGGAACATTATTTACAGCAGCCACTGCCGTTAATTCGGATATGATCGTTTATGCGTTCTGGTATAAATATCAGGTTATCTTTATGAGTGATGGCGCCGTCTACGCCAGCAGAGGCGTCACCCCGCCTTCCAAAACCCTCTCGACACTGCCCGCATCTCCCACCAAGACCGGGTATACCTTTGCAGGATGGTATACGGCACCCGACGGGGGCGGCTCTCAATTTTTGGCCGGTACGGAAGTTACGGCAGATATTACCGTTTATGCCAGATGGGCCACCGGTACGGTACATATCGTTACTTACAATAGTGACGGAGGAACCGCGGCAGGAACGCAATACGTTGTCGCACCGGCAACAAACGTCGGTACCTTGCCGGCAGACCCCACGAAAGTTTTCAATACGTTTGACGGCTGGTACACGGCCGTTGGCGGGGGAGGCACGGCGTTCACCGGAAGCACGCCGGTCACCGAAAATATCACGGTTTATGCAAAATGGGTTTCCGATTCCGGCTATACAGTGGAATATAACAGCTACGGCGGCGCTTCCATCAACGATCAATATGTCATTTTATCGAAAGGCAATACCGTCGCCACCGGAACTGAAGAAGGGATTNNATGGGATTGGGATTACCCGTCAGCCGACTATCCTCTGATCACTTCTCCGTTTGAGGTAGGTGATTACGGACCCAGCTGTGTCGGCAAGGTATTTTATGTAACCGACGGAGGACTGCACGGTCTGGAGGCTGCACCGCCGAACTGGTATCAGGGCAGTGAAGAGGCATCTTCTGTGGCATGGATTAATGGGGATCCCCAGGTTGATGAAAATGACGATATTTACCAGAAAACACAATCCACAACCAACGGAAACACCTCAGAGGCAATCGGAACAGGCTTGGCCAACAGTAATGCCATTGTAGCGCAAGTGGAAGAGGCCGGCGGCACCGATATTCCTTATGCGGCAGCATTATGTCTGGATTACAGCGTTGGCGCAGGAGACTATCTGTTTAACGACTGGTTTCTGCCTTCCAGGGACGAACTGGCCCAGTTATTCACCAACCGCGACGTGAAGAGGTCCGGAGGATTTCTCGATGAAGGGTACTGGAGTTCCTCGGAATACAGCCAGTGGGATGCGTGGTCTCAGTATTTCAGCAACGGGGCACAAACCGGAACGTACAAGAGCCAGGGACGGTTGGTCCGGCCGATTCGCAAGTTTTAATTTTACGTTTTTTGCCAATGACTTAAAAAACGATAAAGGCGACATCGCCTTTATCGTTTTTTTGTAAGATCTGCCCGGCTTTGATGGTGTTTGTCCTGAAGCGCCGCCGTGATGCAGAAAAAATCATTCACGCATCTTAAAGGCATGCCGGCGCAAACTGTCCCTGCAAACAGAACCGGAGGCAGATCCTATATTCATATGGCAATGATAAAAATATTTTTCTTATATTCCGGACAAAATTAATTTATAAATACAAAGCCATGTCAAAAATATTATTAAAAATTCTGACCAACATGCTTTTGCTGATATCCGTCTTTATTTTACCGTCATTTTATCCGGCCGGCCCGGCTGTTTATTTCAGATTATTCCTGCTTACAGTAATACTAATATTAAGCGTCAATTTGTTTAAAGTCCTTTTTATTGACCGCAACATCCCTAAAATCATCGCCAACACGGCAACCGTCTGCATGGCGGTTTTTGTAACGTTTATTGTGCTGGAAGCAGCATTCATGTTTATTCCCCGTTCCCATTCCGCCGATTACACTTTAGCATCCAAACTGTGGTACGCAAAATACTGGAAACCGATCAATTCCATGGGATTCAGAGACAAAGAACCGGCAAAAAGCAACCATGTTATTTTATTTGTCGGTGATTCATTTACCGCAGGCCATGGCTTAAAATCCGTTGACGAACGGTTTTCCGACATCGTGGCAAAGAAACTCAATAAAAAGAAAAATGATTTTACCGTCATGAACATCGCGAAACCCAATCTGGATTCCCGGGAAGAATATGACACCATGATGCATGTCCTTTACCTCAACCGGATCAAGCCCGAGAAAATAATATTGCAATATTGCGGAAATGATATTGAGGGAGCGGCCGCCAGACACGGGCTGATATTTGAAGGCTTTAAACCGCCGTCCGATATGAACCGGTTTCTCCTGCTCGTCGGATCCGGTTCTTACTTTTTCAACTACGTTTATTTCCTTTTTCCCAGAGAATACCTGGGCATTCCCTATTTGACGTATCTCGACACGGCATACAAAAATAATAAGGTTTTGTCCGACCATAAAAAAGATCTGATGCTGTTCATTGATTACGCCAGAAAAAACTCCATACAAATTATCGCCGTCGTTTTTCCGTTTCTGGCTGACCTTGCAATGAGCGACGCGATGTACGTTAACGATATTACCGGTTTTCTGGAAAGCAACGGTACAAACGTCATTAATGTTTCTTCCTTAACCGCGAACATGCCGATCCCGGAAAGAATCGTCAATAAAAATGACGGACACGCCTCCGCAAAAGTCAACAGAATGGTTGCCGTCGAGATTTTGAAAATCATGGACGGGCAGAATGAATCGCATAGTAGTCTTTCTGAGCGCTAAAAAAACATTCCAGCAGATTATTATGGGGCGTTGACGACAAAATAGGCCGCGTACGCGGCGAAAGCCCAGCACGCAAAGAAAGCCAGCGCAAAGGAACGAATGATTCGGTGGCGCAGAAAAGGTTCCGCGCCCGCCGCAATGAGGATTGCATAGCAGGGCAGCAGCCCCAACGTATAGCCGGCTTTTGTTCTGCTGTACACCGGACAGGCAATATACATGTCAATCATGGCCATCAGAAAAATCAGGATCGAAGCAGCGGACAATATGACGGCGTTTCGGTATTCCGTCTTCTTATTCAGGGCAAGGTTTACCAGACCCGTCAGGATAAAGACACTGGGCAGTAAAGCCAACAGAGATCCGGCAATCATAAAATTCTCATTCCACGGGATGAAATCGATCAATCCCGAATTAATGCCGTCAAGCCATAAGGTGGAATAAAACATGTCCCAGAAGCTCGTCAGGCCGGCATAAAAGGGTCTGTACAAGGCTTCGCCGAAGGACAGCAAATGCGGCCATATCCGATAACCGGGATCCTGCCACCATTGCATCATTTGCAGCGGATCAAATAGCCCCATAAAGGCATTGCCGAGTTTCAGGTAATTTCTCAAATAGTACCAGCCGGCAACGATCACCGGAACAAGAAAAACAATCAGAACCGGGCGCAACGGGTTTTTTAATTTGCCTTGAAGCGACCATACATGAAAAATCAACACCAGCAGCACTACCGGCGCCAGCAGCAAAGCAGTCATCTTGGAAAGAAGGGCCAATCCCCATACAACCCCCATCACGACAAAATAACCGTTTCCGTGTTCCTTCCGATCGGGCAGAATCAGTTCTACGCTCAACAAAATCAGCACAGACACCAGACAAGCCGTCAGAGGTTCATTGCCCACATACTGACAGACGTAGGTGTGAACCGGCAGCAGGGAACCGGCGATGACGGCAATGATCTGCAAATCTTTTCTTTGTGTAAAAACCAATCGCGCCGTGCGGTAAACAATTTCTATCTGGAGAAGCCCGCAGAGGACCGGAATGATCGTCATGATTTTAACCACAGACGGTAAATCCAGCCATTTGCTGAGCACGGCGTAAAGCGGCGCACTCAGCAGATAATTGAGCGGGGCTTGAAACATCTGCCAGCCTTCCGGAGCCAGAGGGAGTGTGCCTTTCGTCGCGATATAATCGATATAATCAATATGGCCCCAGACGTCGCTGCCCGTCTGATAGTTGAGTTTGAACATGTTGTTGATCGATAATATCGCCCACAAGCCCAACAGACCCCAGCGCACGTGACAAGGTTGAACGATCCATTGCAGAAGTTTTGGAAATACTTTCTTACCACTGCCGTAGGTCCAACTAAAACAAAACACCATGATGAAAACAACGGACAGATAGGGCCATACGGCGCGAAGCGCCTCAAACGATGTCGGAAATTTCATAATAACCGCGGGCGGTGTGAACGTTGTCACCGGCACAGCCGCACGCCAGTTCTTACCGTCGTAAGACGCAAACCATCCCGTTCCGGTCCGGACCTGGAGTTCTTTACTGTACGCCAAAATGGCGGCATAAGAATTTTCACTGGTTGCGGAAATAACGATTTCATGGCCTCCCGGTGCAATGTCCAAGGGTATTTTGATATCATGAACCTGCTTCCATCGACTGAATTGATCATTCGCGGAATAAATTTTTACGCCGTCAAAGGAGACCTCTGCTTTTTTCAGCGCCTGAACAGAGATCCGGGCCTCCCGGATTGTTTCATTCGTATGAAAAACATATTTGAAATGACATTGTATCCGGCCCGACGGTTTGGCCTGCAGTTCGAATTCATCGTCGTATTTTATCCACTGAGCTCCGGCACGATTGACAAGAAAAATGACATCGGGAGATTTTACATAAAACAGGATTCGTAAGACACCGGAAACAAGAATGATCGCGGCAACCAGAGCCGCGGCCAGTAAAGGTTTTTTAACGAAATCGATGGATGAACGCATGATCATTTGTAAAAAAACCGTCTTTCCGAAAAATCTAAGTTATCCTGTATATTGTATACAAGTCAAAATAACGGGATTTTGATCGTTGGAAAAGTTATATGGGATATCCCGTTGACGTGTCAATCAGAAACTAATGATGCGGGTTCACGACCGTTTGAACATCAAACGGATTGTGCCGATTGTTTTATGTTGACACCCCGCAACAGATTCATATAAATTCGCATCATACAGATCAATTGACATAAAGTGTGGCCAGGCATATCATTGGAAAACGGAATGACGAAAAAAACATACATATGGCTATGGTCGGCGTTTCTGGCATGTTTGATATTGTTACCCTACCTGCAGATGCATTCGCATGATTTTATCATTTGGGATGATTCATTTTACATTTACGACAATCCGATGGTCACGCAAGGCCTAAATTTGCTCGGCGTCGGTTGGGCTTTCATCACATTTGCAACGGCAAACTGGCATCCGTTGACCTGGATCAGCCATATGCTGGATTCCAGTATTTTCGGTCCAACGCCGTTTGCCGCTCATCTGATGAACAGCCTCTGGTATGCAGGCTGTATTCTCTTGTCCTTCTTTTTATTTTTGCAGCTCGGCGCCTCTTTCCCGGCGGCTTTTTTGATGGCGGCCTTTTTCGGACTGCATCCGCTGCATGTGGAATCCGTTGCCTGGGCTTCCGAACGGAAGGATTTGCTGTGTGCATTTTTCTTTCTGTCCGCCATGCTCGCTTATCTGCATTACGCGCGCAAAAGAATTTTATCTCTGTACCTGCTGACAACGGGATTCTTCATTCTGGCGCTGCTGTCCAAACCCATGGCCGTCACGTGGCCCTGCGTTGTTCTTCTTCTGGACTATTGGCCCCTGGACCGCTGGAAAAACGATGCGAAGCGGGTCGTGCTTGAAAAAATTCCCTGGGTCGTGCTGGCCAGCCTTTCATCCATTATCACGGTCATCGCCCAGCATCAACGTGCCGCCGTCAAATCGCTTGTTGAATTTTCCTTAACGGACCGGCTGGCCAACGCGGGGATCTCTTATCTGATTTATGTTCGCCAGACGGTCTGGCCTTCCGGACTGACCGTATTTTATCCCTATCCTCTTCACATTCATCTCGGCGATGCCTTTCTGGCCTGCTTCTTTCTGATCATCGTAACCATCGTCGTCGTCCGTCAGAAGCAACAATACCCCTATCTTTTATGGGGCTGGTTATTCTATCTGGGCGTTTTGTTTCCCGTAATCGGCATTGTTCAGGTGGGCAGTCAGGCCCATGCCGACCGGTATATGTTTTTACCCCAACTGGGACTGATTCTGGCGGTCGGACTTTTTCTGGACAAAACCGTTGTAAAAATGAAACTGCGCCGCGGATTGGCCGTTCTGATGATGATCATTGCCGCGGTTCTCATGATTATTACATTCAGGCAGGTGTCCTACTGGAAGAACAGCAAATCTTTATTCTACCGGAATCTGGAGGTTGCCGGCGAAAATGAACTGGCCCATTTCAATCTGGGCTCGGCCTATCTGGAAAACAACGAATTGGACATGGCCGTCATCCATTTAACGGCCACAGCGCAAATGAACCCTCAAGATGCCACAACCTTCAACAACCTGGGCATCGCTTACGCACGGAAGAAAATAGACGCGCTTGCCGAAGCATGTTTTCACCGGGCCATTTTACTCGATCCCCGGACGGTGCAACCGTATGTCAATCTTGCCGTTCTGAAAACAAATCAGGGACGCTTTGAAGAAGCGCTTGACCACATCAACACAGCCGTACAACTGGCGCCGGATTATAAAGAGGCAAGGGACATACGAAACGCATTAGAAAAGGCGGTACTCCGTCATAAAAACAACGCCGATGGCCAATAACAATAAACAAGAAAAGGTAATTCCGGAGATATCGGTCGTCATCCTGTGCTTTCAGGAAGGTCGAAGATTAAGTGCGTTTGTCAATCGAACGATCGAGATACTGGAGAGCCTGCCGGTATCCTGGGAAATTGTCCTGGTCGCCAACTGGGACAACGAAAACGACGATACCCCCGGAGAAGCCAAAAAAATAGCTGCGCAAAAAAATCATATCAAAGTTGTCAGCGAATTCAAGAAAGGCGGCATGGGCTGGGATGCCCGGAAAGGCTTTGAGCAGGCCTCCGGAAGATTTATCTGTCTTATCGACGGAGATGGTCAAATGCCGCCGGAAAGCATCATCGGAGTCTATCACAAAATAATATATGATCATTGCGATCTGGTCATGACCTACCGGACGCAGCGGGGAGACAGCTTGTTGAGAAAAATCAATTCGTATACCTATAATTTCGCCTTCCACATTCTATTTCCGGCCGTCAACGTCAGGGATGCCAACTCCAAACCGAAGATTTTCACCCGGAACACCTACTCGAAAATGCAGCTTAATGCCGACGACTGGTTTCTGGATGCGGAAATATTAATTCAATGCACAAGATTGAAACTCAAAATCGCAGAGATTCCCGTGACCTTTGATAAATGCCTCAGCCGGAAATCTTTCGTGAAGATCGATGCCATTTGGGAATTTATCAAGAACCTTTTATCCGCAAGAATAAAGGAATATTTTATCAAGAATAACTAAAAAAATAGACATTGCTCTTTTCAGCGCAACATTTCCTTGACACGAAATTTTATATTACTTATATCTTAAAAACTTAAACGTATTGCTTTAATCCATAATCCATAAATGAATTAAAAAGCATTGCCTGATTTTCAAAAAAAGCAAAAGACTCTTTAATTCTCACAAAAAAATTATATGAAAATAGCGTTTTTCAACATAGCATATGAAAACCTTGCGGTATCGATCCTTTCAGCTATTGCAAAAAGAGCGGGGCACACTGTAAAATTAATGCATACGCCGACTCTTTTTAAAGACGGGCTGACCAGAGAATTCAAACGCCTGGCCAGAATCTTCAGTAATGAAAAGCTAATATTCAAGCAGCTTACAGCGTATCAGCCTGATCTCATTGCTTTTTCCGTAGTCACATTTGATTATCAACGGGCGATGCATTATGCCGAAATTTGCAGAAAGCTTTGCCCGAAAGCTAAAATTGTTTTTGGCGGCATCCATGTTTCCTGCGTCCCCGAAGTCGTAATTGAAAATGACTTTGTAGATTATGCGGTTATCGGCGAAGGAGAAGAGGCTTTTCCCGAAATTATCAAACACATTGAAGCAGGATGCCCTCCGGAGCCGATCGTCAACACGTGGTACAAATCCAAAGACAACACCCTGATCAAGGGGAAACAGGTCGGTTTTATCCAGGATCTCGATTCCCTGCCCCATTACGACAAGGAAATCTGGAAAGACATCTTCCCGTTGAAAACATACTATCTCACCATGGCCTCCAGAGGATGTCCATACAATTGCTCTTACTGCTTTAATCATTTTTTCAGAAATATCCCGGAAGAAAAATCAAATTATGTCAGAAGACGGAGCGTGAAGCACGTCATTGAAGAGCTTTCCATCGCCAAAACAAAATACAATATTCACACCATTGAATTCTGGGATGACATTTTCATATTCGACAAAAAATGGCTGAAAGAATTTCTGGAAACATACAAAAAAGAAATTGACCTTCCCTTCAAGTGCTATATCCACGTCAATTTATTTGACGAGGAAATCTGTATATGGCTCAAAGAAGCCGGCTGCCGGTGGGTGGATTTCGGCATTCAACACATTAATGAAAAATACCGGAAGAAATATCTCAAACGTCACGAAACCAACGCAAACATCGAAAATACATTGAGGCTTTTGAAAAAACATAAAATCGTTTCTTTTGCCGATTATATAGTCGGCCTGCCCGGAGACACCATAGAACATAATGAGGAGGCCAGACTTTTCTTTCTGAAAAACATGCCCGATATTATCGAACCTTACTGGATGTCTTACCATCCCAAAACGGATATTATTCAAAAAGGATTTGAACACCATGTTCTCAAAGATGAAACAATGAATGCAATTCATCGCGGGCTGAAGCACAGCTATTTTGAGAGTGCACCGGCATCGAAAGACTATCACGACGATTATTATTTTATTTTCAAAGTACTTCCCGCTCTGCCAAACTTTATGAGGACAAGACTTACGTATGATGTCGCCCGGAAAATACCGTACTTTATAAAATTGCCTTTTTTTATTTACTCCATTTTTTATCTGGCCATTAAGCACAACAGTCCTCGCATAAAATATCTGACATCCTTTTACATAAAACAGACGGTGTGGATGATTAAATCAAGTCTTCATCTAAAAAAAGCTTCCTTATGAATCAGGAAAAAGTCCCGTGAAAGCTTTACTTATTTATCCTCTGATTCCCGATACCTTCTGGAATTTCCGGCATGTTTTAAAGTTCATCCGGAAAAAAGCGGCGCATGTGCCGCTGGGACTCCTGACGGTCGCGGCAATGATGCCCAAAGACTGGGAAATTAAACTGGTGGATATGAATGCACAACATCTATCCGACGCAACGATACAATGGGCGGATATGGTTTTTATCGGTGCAATGATTATTCAAAAAGAATCCGTGCAACAAATTATCAGCAGATGTCGTAAAATGGAACGGGTGGTCGTTGGCGGAGGGCCTCTTTTTACGAGTTTTCCCGAAGTGTTTGAAGATGTTGATCATCTCATTCTGAATGAAGCGGAAATCACCCTACCTCCTTTCCTCAAAGATCTTCAATCGGGCAATTTGAATCGAATTTATCAAAATGAAGAAAGACCAAATATTACGATGACCCCTCTCCCCCGCTGGGATCTCATAGATATCAACACCTATGCCTCCATGGCAGTGCAATATTCAAGGGGATGCCCTTATAATTGTGAATTTTGTGATATCGTCTATCTCAACGGAAGGGAACCCAGGGTCAAGTCGAATGAACAGATGCTCAAAGAATTTGATTCACTGTATAACATCGGCTGGAGAGGAAGCCTTTTCATCGTCGATGATAACTTCATTGGAAACCGTTTGCAGGTCAAAACGCTTCTGCGAAAACTGATACCCTGGCAGGCGGCCAGAAATTTCCCTTTTACACTCTACACACAGGCAACGGTTAATCTGGCTCTTGATGAGGAACTCATGCAATTAATGACGGCGGCAGGATTTGATTCCATCTTTCTAGGAATTGAAACGCCGGAGAAAGATTGTCTTCTGGAATGCGGGAAATATCAGAACCTTCAAATTGACATAGTAGAGGCCGTTAAAACTATTCAACGACACGGCATGGAGGTCACCGGCGGTTTCATTATTGGTTTTGACAGCGATCCGCCCGATATCTTTGAACGACAAATAAAATTTCTCCAAGATAGCGGCATTGTAAGAGCCATGATAGGACTGCTGCATGCACCTCCCGGCTCCCGTTTATACAAAAGACTTAAGAAAGAGGGACGATTGCTGGAAATTACATCAGGGGATAATTGTGATGGATCCATGAATTTCATTCCCAAGATGGGTTACGATTTCATCCGGAAAGAATATCATCATCTTCTGAACAAAATTTATTCACCGAGACAATACTATTTGCGCGTTCTGGAGTTTTTAAATACATACGTTCCGGCACGCCGTCATCCCGTAACGGTTTTGGGAATCGTCGCTTTTTTAAATATTATTCTCCATCTGGGCATTTTAGATAACTGGAGAAACAGTGTTTACTTCTGGAAGTTAATGATTAAAACATTAATATTTCATCGTCGGTCCATGAGAGAGGCCGTGACTCTCATGATGTTCGGATATCACTTCCGTAAACTGTTAAAAAAATAATCGGCCGGGAAAGACAAATTTATGAAAATTTTACTGATCAATCCGATAACCGGCAACATTTCCTTATCCTCTCCCGATCTGGGACTGGGCTATCTGGCCGGAACCTTGAAAAGAGAAAACCATCAGGTCGATATTCTGGACTGTGTCAACCTCCGGCTGAATTATGAAAAATTTGAAAGTTATGTTGGCAATCTTGATGTTGACGTTATCGGCTTTCGAGTTTTTTCCACGGATTTGCTTTCGGTAAAAAAATCCGTGAAAATGGTCCGTGAAAAACGTCCCGATGTTAAAATCATTCTCGGCGGAGCGCATCCTTCTACGTTTCCCGAACAGACGCTGCAATATTTCGAAGAAGCCGATTTTGCCATCAGAGGTGAAGCGGAAAAAGGACTGACCGATTTAATCACGCACCTGTCTCAGCCGGATCAAATTGCAAAAGATCAGATTCCCGGATTGATCTGGAGAGAAAGCGGAGCCATCAGGTGCAATCCTCCCTTGTTCATCGAAAATCTTGACGCCCTCGGTTCGCCGGATTGGGATTTAATCAATCCCTGCCATTATCCTTTCCAGACATCTTACTTTGCCCGGTCAAAAATCGTCGCGCCGCTTATTATGACCCGCGGATGCCCTTACCACTGCACCTTCTGTTCCTGCCGCGCAATCACCGGCCATAAGATCAGGGCCCACAGCGTTTCCTACATGATCCATCAAATCAAGCTACTGCAATCGCGCTTCGGCATCAGAGAGGTATGTTTCATTGACGATAATTTTCTGGCAAGGAAAGATCTGGTCATGGAGTTGTGTGAAAAGATCCTTGCTGAAAACCTGGACATCCG
>MTKZ01130739.1_pt2 | contig 12220 bp, 12 predicted proteins | sample 1042781 | NCBI WGS metagenome assembly MTKZ01 (sample SAMN06212207, study PRJNA360539) | anaerobic digester metagenome | biome: Wastewater treatment plant; material: sludge; isolation source: anaerobic digester fed with sludge from wastewater treatment plant | place: Denmark: WWTP Viborg ...
GCGGTGGAGGAAGCCGAAGGTGCCATAGCCGTTGGTGCCTTCGAAGGCGAGGCGGGCGCCCGAGGCGGAGTTGCGGAGGCCGAACTGGAAATAGGCGTTGGTGTTCAAGGTGGCGAGCTTGGCGGAGCAGCGGATGACGGGGTGCTCGTTGGTGGCGTAGGTCGAATTGAAGTTGGTGAAGACGGCGGAAGAGGCGGTGCCGTTCCAAGGCAGTTCGAGGATGTTGGAGGGGGAGTGGGAATAGTTGATGTTGTCGACCCGGCCGGTGATGCCGCCGAGCCAGGCGGCGCGGGTCCAGCCGGAGAGGGTGGCGACGGAACCGGTGGGGGCGGCGTCGAAGTTTTGCCAAAGGAGTTCGGCGGCGGGCGCGGCGGGCGCGGCGGCAAGGGCCAGGAACAGGGACAACGGGATCGCCTTCATCGCTTCATCTCCTTGGGGTGCATGACAACAGGGGGCGGAAGAATAGCCGAAGGGCGGCGGGATGGAAAATTAAGATAGCGTTAAGGCCGAGGTGGGGATTGCCAATCCGCAGGGAACCAGCCATGGTTTCACTGTGGTGTGCGTGATTCACCGGCAAGGGAGGGCGGTATGAAGAGGATCCTGCGGATGGGGATGGTCGTTGGGGCGGGTTGGCTTTGGACGGGGATGGCGGGGGGGCAGGAGGCGGTCATCACGTCGATCCAGACCGACGGCCAGATCCGCTGGACCAACGCGGTGAACACGAACTCGCTCTACCGCGTGGAGTGGGCGGCGAGCCTCGCCGGGCCGTGGTACCGGACGTTCGACAACGTGGGGGCGGTCGATGGCGGCGGGCGAGGGTCGTTCAGCGCCGCCGTGCCGATGTTCTACCGCGTGGTGATGACGACGAATCCGCCGCCGCCCGGGATGGTGTGGATCGACACCGGCTGGTTCGAGCAGGGGCAGACGGGGATTGAAACGCCGGTCAACACGCACTACACGGGCGGGTTCTGGATGGACGAGATGGAGGTGACGAAGGCGAAGTGGAACCAAGTCCATCAATGGGCGCTGACGAACGGCTATGCCTTCACGAATCCGGGGGCGGGCAAGACGAACAACCATCCGGCGCAGACGGTGGATTGGCACGATTGCGTGAAGTGGTGCAACGCCCGCAGTCAAATGGAGAAGCTGACGCCCTGCTACTACACCACCCCCGGCCTGACCACGGTCTATGCGACCGGCGCGCTGAACATCTCGAACCCCTGTGTGAAATGGGACGCCAATGGATACCGGTTGCCGACAGAGGCGGAGTGGGAGAAGGCCGCGCGCGGCGGCCGGTACCAGCGGCGCTTTCCGTGGGGCGACACCATCCAGCACGCGCGGGCGAACTACCATGCGGACAGTTCGGCGTACGACACGAGCCCGACCAAGGGGTATCATCCGGATTACGACGACAGTCCGGAGCCGTACACGAGCCCGGCGGGCAGCTTCCCGGCCACGGGGGAGGGGCTGCACGACCTGGCGGGGAACGTCGCGGAGTGGTGCTGGGACTGGTGGGCGGCCTACTCCGCGGGATCGCAGAGCGATCCGCGCGGACCGGCCACGGGCACATGGCGGATCGTGCGCGGCGGCAGCTGCTACAACGGCGGCGGCGGAGTGGGCTGCGCCTACCGCGAGTACTATCCGCCGACGACGGAGGACACGACCATCGGCTTCCGCTGCGTGCGGGGTCCCTGACGGGCTCAGCGCCGGGGGCGGCAAAGGGCAACGGCGAAAAAGGCGGCATTGAGCAGGATGATGGCGGCGCCGGCGGGGACGTCGAACAGGAAGGCCAGGGCGATGCCGAGCCCGACGCTGGCGGCGGCGACGAGCGCGGCGATGCCCAGCGCGAAATGGAAGCGGCGGGCGAGCTGCAGGGCGGTGGCGGCGGGAAAGACGAGCAGGCCGGAAATCAGGAGCGTGCCGACGACGCGGACGCCGAGGACGACGACGAGGGCGACGAGAATGGCCAGCAGACGCGAAAGCCGCGCCGGGCGCACGCCGGAAACGCGGGCGTGGTCGGGGTCGAACGTGAGGGCGAAGAGATCGTGGTAGTTCAGGGCGACAAGGCTCACGACGCCCAGGGAGGCGAAGACGGCGCAGAACGCCTCGGCGCGCGAGATGGCCAGGATGTCGCCGAAGAGGTAGGAAAAGAGGTCCACGTTGAAGCCGTGCCCGAGGCTGGCGAGCAGGATGCCGCCCGCGAGGCCGAGGGCGGAGACCATCCCGATGGCCGCGTCGCCCAAAAGCGCGGTCTTTTCCGGCAGGCGGAGGATGAGGAGCGAGGCGGCGACGACCAACGGCGCGGCGACGAGGAGGGGGGCGGCGCCGAGGAACAGGCCGAGGCCGACCGCGGCGAAGGTGAAATGCGCGAGACCGTCGCCGACCATGGCCTGGCGGCGCAGCACCATGAACACGCCCAGACAGGCGCATCCGACGGCGATCGCGGTGCCGGCGAGCAGCGCGCGCTGCATGAAGCCCATGCCCAGGGCGTCGAGGAAGAGGCTCACGGCGCGGCCTCCCGGGCGGGGGCGTGGAGGTGGCGCCCGCAGAGCTGGTGCTGGACGGCCGGGCCGAAGTAGTCGGTCATGCGCGGCGAACGGCAAAACTCGTCGAAGGTGCCGTCGAAGACGATCCGCTGGTCGATGTAGACCAGGCGCGTGGCGTGGGCGCCGATGCTGGCGCTGTCGTGGGTGACGAGCAGCAGGGTGGTTTTCCGCTCGCGGTTGAGGCGGGCGAGCAGGGCGTAGAATTGCTCGCGGAAGGCGGGGTCGAGGGCGGAGGTGGGCTCGTCGAGGATGAGCAGCTCGGGTTCGGCGGCGAGGGCGCGGGCGAGGCAGACGCGCTGGAACTGGCCGCCGGAAAGCTCGCCGATCCGCCGGCGGGCGAGGGGGAGCAGTTCGAGCAGGTCGAGGGCCTGGTCGACGGCGGCGTGGTCGGCGGCGGCGAGGCGCTTGGGAAACCGCAGGTGGGCGAGCCGGCCGGAGGCGACNNCTTCGCGGACATCGGCGGGGAAGCGCCGGAAGGGGAGCGGGGTGGACTGGGGAAGATAGCCGATTTTGCGCCAGCCGCGGAAATCGGCCAAGGGGACGCCCCAGAGCTCGACGCCGCCGGCCTGCGCGGGCAACAAGCCGAGGAGGGCGCGCAGGAGGGTGGTCTTGCCGCTGCCGTTGGGGCCGACGATGCCGACGTATTCCCCGCCGGCGACGGCCAGATCCACGGCTTCGATGGCCGGAACGGCGCCATAGCCGGCGGACAAGCGGGCGGCGCGGAGGATCGTCATGGGGCGGCGCCCAGCCCCAGGCGGAGGTTCTCGAGGTTGCGGCGCATGAGGGTGAAGTAGGTGGCGTCCGCGGCGACGTCGGCGGGGGTGCGGTTGTGGAGGGAATGGAGCGGGAGCAGTTGCGCGCCGGTCTCGTCGGCCAAGACGCGCGCCAGCTTGGGATCGAGGATCTCCTCGTAGAAGACCGTGGTGGCGTTCTGGACGCGCATGGTGCGGACGAGTTCGGCGAGGGCGCGGGGCGAGGGCTGGGCGTTGGGCGAGAAGCCGGCGTAGGGGGAAAGATGCTTCAAGCCGTAGCGTTCGGCGAAATGGCCGAAGGCAAAGTGGCCGCCGCAGATGATGACGCGGCTCCGGCAGGCGGCGAGGCCTTTTTCGATCTCGGCGTGCAGTTCCATGATGCGATTCTGGAGGAGGGTGCAATTGGCCCGGTAGGCGGCGGCGTTTGCGGGATCGGCTTCGGCGAGGGCCTCGGCGATGCGGTCGGCCATGGCCTGCGCGCGGAGCGGATCGAGCCAGATCTGGGGGTCGCGGCCGAGGTGCGCGTGCCCGCCGGAGACGTCGTGTTCGTGCGTTTCGGCTTCCGGGCCGAAGAACGCCGAGGTCTCCGGCGCGACGGTCCGGACAAGCAGCGAGGCGGGGGCGTCGGCGACGAGGCCCGGCGCCCAGGTCTCCAAGTCGTCGGACAGGTAGAGGAAGAGGCGGGCGCGGGACAGCCGCATCATGTCGGAAGGAGTGGGGGCGTAGGCGTGGGCTTCGGCGCCGGGCGGAAGGAGGGGTTCGACCTGGGCGTGGTCGCCGGCGATGTCCCGGGCGAAGTCGAGGATGGGGAAGAGGGTGGCGACGACCACGGGCCGGGCGGGTTCCGCCGCGGGCGCGGCGGNNCGAGTACGGCCAGCAGGACGATGGACAGGATTCGCGACATGGCGGCAGGATAAGCGGCGCGGCGGGGGAAAGGCAACAGGATTTGGGGTTGCCACGCGCCGGCGCCGGGGCTATAGGCGGGGAGATGGAACTGGTGCGGGTGGAAACTCCGGAGCAGATCGCGGCGGTGGCGGCGCTGGCGGAGGAAATCTGGATGCGGCACTACGTGCCGATCATCGGCGCGGCGCAGGTGCGGTACATGCTGGCCAAGTTCCAGAGTCCGGCGGCCATCGCGCGGCAGATCGCGGCGGAGGGCTGCGAATACTATCTGGCGCCGGGCGCGGGCTATCTGGCGCTGGCGCCGGATCCGGCGAAGAAAACCATGCTGCTGAGCAAGATCTACGTGCGCGAGGAGCGCCGCGGCGAGGGGCTGGGGCGGGCGCTGGTGGATTTCGCGGAGCGGCGCTCCGCGGCGTGCGGATGCGGCGAATTGTGGTTGACGGTGAACCGGCACAACGCCGGATCCATTGCGTTCTACGAGCGGCTGGGATTCCGCAAGACCCGGGCGGTCGCCACCGGCATCGGCGGCGGATTCGTGATGGACGACTGGTGGATGGCCAAGCGGGTGGCGAGCGCCGCCGGTCCCCAACATTAGGATTGATGACCGGCCGCCATCTGGCGCATACTTCCCCTTCAGTTCCCTGCGCCGTGGGTCCATCCGCGCGGCCGGGGGCGGGAGCGAGGAACAAGGTCGCGAACATGATTCAAAACAAGAAGATCTTCATCACGGGCGGGGCGGGGTTCATCGGTTCGACGCTGATCGGCAAGCTGGTCGAGCACAACCAGATCGTGGCGTACGACAACCTGGCGCGGAACGCCTTGCAGACCAAGCCGTGGAAGGACCACCGGAACCTCCAGCTGGTCGTGGGCGACGTGCTGGACTACGAGAAGCTGGCGAAGGCCATGGCCGGCGCCGACCTCGTGGTGCATTGCGCGGCCATCGCGGGCATCGACACGGTGGTCAAGAACCCGGTGGCGACGATGCGCGTGAACATGGTGGGCTCGGCCAACGTGCTGGAAGCGGCCTCCAAGCTGGACAATTGCGACCGCGTGGTGTGCTTCTCCACCAGCGAGGTGTTTGGCACGAACGCCTTCCGGTCCTCGGAGCTGGACAAGACCTCCATCGGCCAGATCGGGGAGGCCCGCTGGACCTACGCCGTCAGCAAGCTGGCGGAGGAGCATCTGGCCATCGCGTATTTCCAGCACCAGTGGTTGAGGGTGTCCGTGGTCCGGCCGTTCAACGTGTATGGCCCCGGCCAGGTGGGGGAGGGGGCGCTGCGGACGTTCATCCAGCGCGCGCTCCGGAACGAGCCCATCCACATCAATGGCGACGGCACGCAGATCCGCGCATGGTGCTACGTGGACGACATGGTGCGCGGCACGATGCTGTGCATGGAGCACCCGAAGGCGGTCGGCGAGTCGTTCTACATCGGCAACCAACGGGCGGTGACGACGATCTACGGCTTGGCGAACACGGTGATCCGCGTGCTGAATTCGAAGTCCAAGATCGAGTTCGTCTACAAGGACTACGCCGACGTCGAGCTGCGCATCCCCAACGTCAAGAAGGCGAAGGAGCTGATCGGCTTCGAGGCCGAGGTGGACCTCGACGAGGGCATCCGGCGGACGGCCGAGGCGTATCAAGCGCAGAAGTGAGGACCGGATGCCGTCCGCCGCCCCAGCCGCTTCCCGCAGCATCTGCGTGGCGATCATGTGCTACAACGAGGCGGCCAGCCTGGAGCGGGTGGTGGGCGAGATCCGCGCGGAGCTGCAGCGGCTGGGGGTGGACCACGAGGTGGTCATCATCGACGACGGGAGCACGGACGGCAGCCGGGAGATCGCCGACCGGCTGGCCCGGGAGGCGCCAGAAGTGCGGGTGGTGCACCATCCGGTGAACCGGGGCCTGGGCGCGGTCTACCGCGAGGCGTTCCGGTGCGGGACGAAGGAACTGGCCACGGCTTTCCCCGCGGATGGCCAGTTCGAGCCGGCCATCCTCGGCCAGTTCATGCGGCGGTTCGACGAGGCGGACCTGGTGCTGGGATTCATCCCGGAGTACGGGAAAAGCCGGTCGCGGGCGGCGCGCCTGTTCTCCAAGGCGGAACGGACCCTCTACAAGGTCTTGTTCGGATCTTTTCCCGAGTTCCAAGGCATCCTGATGTTCCGCCGCGCGCTGGTGGACACGGTGCCGCTGACCTCGACCGGCCGGGGCTGGATGATCCAAATGGAGCTGATCCTGCGGTTTCTGAAGAAGGGCTACCGCGTCGTCAGCGAGCCGACGGGGCTCCGGGCGCGCATGAGCGGGGCGTCCAAGGTGATGAACCTGCGCTCGATCCTCTCCAATCTGCGCCAGGTCTTTGAATTGCGGTGGCATTTGTGGGGTTCGAACGAGGGCGCCATGGCGCGGCCCCGGTAGCCATGGCGCGGTCTTCCTGGAAATCCTGGATCGGGTTGGCGCTGAGCCTGCTGTTCCTGGGATTGGCCCTCCGCAACGTGGAGTGGGCGGGGGTGCGGGATTCCTGGCGGGGTGCCCGTCCGGACCTGCTGTTGCTGGGCGCGGCGCTGCTGGCGGGAAGCTGGGTCGTGGCGGCGGTGCGGTGGCGGGTGTTGTTGGCGGCGGTGCCCGCCCTGCGGGTCCGGGACACGTTCGCCTACATCACGATCGGCTATCTGGCCAACACGGTGCTGCCGCTGCGGCTGGGGGATCTGGCGCGCGCCAGCCTGCTCGGCCGCAAGCAGAACGCGGGCATCAGCCGGGCGCTGGGGAGCATCGCCGTCGAGCGGCTGATGGACGTGCTGATGCTGGTGGCGCTGACGCTGGCCTTGATGCGCGTGCTGGAGATCCCGGATCCGATCCGGGCGGGCCTGTCCGGAATGGTGGCCATTGCGCTGGCGGGGCTGGTGGGCCTGATGGCGGTCTCGCTCAACCGGAGGCACCTGCCGCGGCTGGGCGCGTTCCTGGCCAAGGGGGTGCCGCGCCGGTTGGCGGAGCGCGTCACGACCTTGCTGGGGAACTTCTCCTCGGGCGCGGATGTCTTGCACCGGCCCGCGGGGTTTCTGGCGGTGGTCCTGCTGTCGGCGGGCGTCTGGCTGGCCGCGGGGCTGGGCACGTTGGCGTGGGTGGCGGCCTTCCATCTGGAGGTGCCGTGGTACGCGGGCTTCTTCGTGCTGGTGATGGTCAACCTCGGCTCGGCGATCCCGTCGTCGCCGGGCTACATCGGCGTCTACCATTATCTGGCCGTGCTGGCGCTTTCGCTGTGGACGCCGGATCGGAACGCGGCGCTGGCCTACGCGATCGGCACCCACGCGCTGAACATGCTGGCGAACGTGGGGTTCGGTTCGTTCTATCTGTCGCGCGCGGGCGTTTCGCTGCGCAGCCTCCGGGCGGAGGAATGAGCCGGGCCGCGCCATGAACCCGCCCGCCCATCCCTCCGCGACGCGGCTCCGGCTGGGCTGGGGCTTGGCGCTCTCGATCCTGGCGTTGCAGTTCGCCTCCCGCTACCTGCCGTGTCCCGCCGCCGTCTGGGTGGCCGACGACTGGGCGAACGCGTCGCGGAGTCCGTTCTACGCGTCGGCGCTCACCGCCGCCGCGACCGGCCTGCAGGATCCCAACCGTCCGCTCAGCATGGCGGCGGTGGAATTGGGCTATCGGCTGATCGGTCCGCGCGCGTGGGGCTGGACGCTGGTGTCGCTGGCGGCCAATTCGCTGCTGTTGCTGGCGATCCTGAAAATGGCCTTGGAATTGACGGGTCGCCGCCGGGTCGCCGCGGCTGCGGGCATGGTGTTCGCCCTGCTGCCGAACCTGACGGAAACCTATCACTGGTCCACGCAGGTGCNNGTTTCCTGCGGGCTGCTGTTCTACGCGGTGAGCGGCTGGCTGTGGGTGGCGCATCTGCGCCGGGGAGGGGCGTGGCGGTTGGCGCTTTCGGCGCTGGCCTACGGAATCGGCTTGTTCTCCTACGAGGCCGGCATCCTGCTGCCGGGGGCCTACGTCCTGCTGGTCGCGTGGCGGCGGGAACCGCTCAAGGGGGCGCTGCGCCTGGCGCCTTTCGGCCTGGTTGGCCTGGCCTATGCGGCGTGGCGGACGACCAATGCGTTCGGGTGGAACCAGGTCTGGCATTATCCACCGCACATGCAGGCCGGCGTCTCCTGGGAAGGCATCCGGTGGAGCGCGCGCGAAGTGGCCCATTGGTGGGGCGGCGTGCATTTCATCGCCGCGGCGCGGGCTGGTTTCCGGAGCTTCGCCGCGCTGCCGGCGGGATTGCGGCTGGGGCTTGTCGCGGTCAACGCGCTGGNNCAGGAAAATCCCGCGCCGCCGTTCCGCATCTTGGCGGCCGCCGGATTCGCGGGCAGCTGGGCCTTGGCCGCGGCCGCGATCAGTTTCCTGTCGTACGCCGCGCCGCGGTTGAACGTCCTGCCGGCCATCGGCGTCGCCCTCTTGGCCGCCCTGGCGCTGGCGCGCCTGCCCTTCCGCGCCGGAACGCCGGTCTTGTGCCTGCTGGCCCTGTTGGCCATGGCCGCGAACCAAGGAACCGCCGAAAGCTACCGGCAAGCCGGGAAGTGGAACCGGGAAATCTTCGCCTGCCTCCAGGCGAACCGGGACCAGTGGCGCGGCAAGGAAATCGTCTTGTTCGACACCGCCTCCCTGCGCCGGCGCCTGCCGGAGTCCGTGGCCGTCGTTCCGGATTCCTGGGCCCACCACGGCAACGCCCCGCTGGCGCGGGGATTCACGTTCCGGGGCATGGTGAAGCTGGCCGCCGGCCGGAAGGAGCCCGGGGTCGTGGTTCTGCATGACGCCGAGCATGGCGCGCGGATCGATGGCGACCGCCTGGTCTGGCACGCGCGCTACGATCCCACCCGGCCGCGCACCAACCGCTTGGCGGACGTGTTCATCGTCGACGCCGCCGCCGTGGCCGCCGCGGTGGATTAAGCCGCGCCGCCGGGCGGCAGCAACCCGCGGTTGAGATCGAGGAAGGCGTCGCGCCACGGATAGAAGCGCAGGAGGGCGTCGTCGCGCCGGCCAAGCGTGCACAGCGCGGCGAAGAGGGCTTCGACGGTGGCGAGGCCGGATTCGGGATCGGCGTGGATCTTGGAGCGGCGGGGATAGGCGGTGCGCCAGCCGGAGGGGGACGATCGGGCTTCGACGGGTTCGACGGCGCGGCGCATGGTGGCCGCGTGCCGCCAGCTGGCGTCGAGCAGGAGCAGGGGCCGGTCCGCATCGGCGGGGGACAGCGGCGGTGCGCCGGGCGCGAGCAGCAGATGGCGGGCGAGATCGGGTTTCGCCCGGAGGGGATAGGGAAGGAAATCGAGGCCGGGGGTCCCGCGCAGGGGGCGCACGGTGCACTGGGCGGGATCTTCCCCGCGCCGGACGAGGATCAGAATGGGTGGGGCCATCGCGGGCCCACTATCCGTCATCCACCGCTCAATATTCAATGTTCAAGTGGACGGGGGTGTGATTGAATGCTGGCCATGGCGCGAATCAAGCTGGACATGGCCGGCGTGGAGTTCGTTTTCCGCACGGAATTGGACGTGCGGATCACGGACATCAACTACGGCCGGCACGTGGGCAACGACGCCCTGCTGGGCCTGTTGCACGAGGCGCGGCTGCGGTTCCTGGCCCATTTCGGGTTCTCGGAGGAGGACATCGGCGGCGTCGGCATGCTGATGGGCGACGCCGTGGTGCAGTTCAAGGCCGTGGCGTTCCGCGGCGACCGGCTGGTCGTCGAGATGGGGCTGAAAGACGTCGAGCGGCGGACGTTCGACTTGGTCTATCGCGTGGTGCGCGCGGGCGACGGCGCGGTCGTCGCCTTGGCGAAGACCGGCATGGTGGCGTTCGACTACGCGAAGAGCCGGTTGGCGGACCTGCCGGACGCCTTCCGGCGGAAGACGGGAGCGGAGCACGCATGAAATTCGCGCTGGTCCAGATGAACCCGACGGTGGGCGCGGTGCGGGAGAACGCCGCGAAAATCGTCCGGCTTGCGCAAGAGGCGGCCGGCGCCGGGGCGGACGTGGTGGTGTTTCCCGAGCAGGTCCTGTGCGGATATCCGCCGGACGACCTGGTGCTGCGGCCGCGGTTCATGGATGCGGTCGAGGCGGCGGCCGCCGGGCTGGCGGCCGCGCTGCCGCCGGAGCCGCTGGTGCTCGTGGGCGCGCCGCTGCGCGAAGCGGAGCGGCTGTGCAACGCGGCCCTGCTGTTCCACGGCGGGAGACGCGTGGTCGCCGCGCGGAAGATGCTCCTGCCGAACTACGGGGTGTTCGACGAGCGGCGGATTTTCGCGCCGGGCGCGGCGCCGCTGGTTTTCGAATTCAAGGGCGCGCGCCTGGCCGTGCATGTCTGCGAGGATTCCTGGTGGCCGGACGGCGAGTCGTTCCGCGGCTTGCGGGGGGCGTGCGACGTGCTGGTGAACCTGTCGGCCTCGCCCTACTGCCGCGGGCGGGAGAACGACCGCGAGGAGATGGCGCGCAAGGCCGTGGCCGCGCTGGGCGCGCCGATGCTCTACACGAACCTCGTCGGCGGCCAGGATGAGCTGGTGTTCGACGGCGGCGGCATGGCCGTGGCGGCCAATGGCCGGGTGGCGGCGCGCACGGAACTGTTCCGCGAAGGGCGGCTGCTGGTCGAAATGGTCCCCGCGGGAGGCGGTTGGACGCCGGTTCCGGGGCGCGTGGCGGAGCTGCCCGACCCGGTGGCGGAAGTGTACGAGGCGCTGAAGATCGGCCTGCGGGACTACGTGGACAAGAACGGCTTCCCGGGCGTGATCGTGGCGCTGTCGGGANNCGCCGGAGACCTACGGGGACGCCTTGGAACTGGCGCGCCGGCTGGGTATCCCGTGTCTGCGGATCCCGATCGCGCCGGCGGTGGAGGCGCTGTCCGGCCTGCTGGCGCCGGCCTGCGCGGAAGTGGATTGGGCGAACCCCCTGCCCGGGACGCTGATGGAGGAGAACCTGCAGGCGCGGATCCGCGGCGTGATCGCGATGGCGCTTTCGAACCGCTTCGGCCACATGGTGGTGACGACCGGCAACAAGAGCGAGATGGCGACCGGCTACGCGACGCTCTATGGCGACATGGCCGGCGGCTTCGCNNCGCTGGTGTTCGCGCTGGCGCGGTGGCGCAACGGGCGCGGCGAAGTGATCACGCCGACGACGATCGCGCGGCCGCCTTCGGCGGAACTCAAACCGGGACAGCGCGATTCCGATTCGCTGCCGCCGTACGACGTGTTGGATCCGATCCTGGAGCGCTACGTCGAGCGGCAGGCGGGGGTGGCGGACATCGTTGCCGCCGGTTTCGACGAAGCGACGGTGCGCCAGGTGGCGCGGCTGGTGGACCGCAGCGAGTACAAGCGGCGGCAAGGGGCGCCCGGAGTGAAGATCACGCCCAAGGCGTTCGGGCGCGACCGGCGGATGCCCATCACCAACGGCTTCCGCGAGTGACCTCCCGGCCGCGGGCGGGGACCGGTCGCCGCGGGGCAGAACCCTCCGAACCGCGTCCGCGATCCAGGGGCGGAGCCAGGTTCTCTAGGCGGGTCCGGGCTCGGGTCCGGGAGGGATTTCGAGGATGAAGGTGCAGCCGGCGCCCGGGGCGGTTTCGACGCGGGCGGTGCCGCGGTGGGCCTCGACGATCTGCTGGACGATGGGGAGTCCGAGGCCGCTGCCGCCGGACGCGCGCGAACGCCCCTTGTCCGCCCGGTAGAAGCGGTCGAAAATGCGCTGGGCGTCCTCAGGCCGGAGACCGGGGCCGCGGTCGGTGACGGCCAGTTCGAGGTGTCCGTTTTCCAAGACGCGCCCGTGGATCTCGACGGGTCCGACGAGCGCGTAGAGAATGGCGTTCTTGACGAGGTTGACGAGCGCCTCCTCGATCAGGCCGGCGTTCAGGCTCCAGGCCAGGCCTTCGGGGATCCGCGTTTCGATGTCGATGCCCGCGGCCCGGGCCCATTCGCGGCAGGTGCCCACGGCCTCATCGACCACCGGGCCGATGGCGACGAGCGCGCGGGGGACGCCGACCGTGCCCGCCTCGTTCCGGAGCCAGGC
>MTKZ01123606.1_pt1 | contig 12217 bp, 8 predicted proteins | sample 1042781 | NCBI WGS metagenome assembly MTKZ01 (sample SAMN06212207, study PRJNA360539) | anaerobic digester metagenome | biome: Wastewater treatment plant; material: sludge; isolation source: anaerobic digester fed with sludge from wastewater treatment plant | place: Denmark: WWTP Viborg ...
CAGGTACCAAACGCCCCCCAGTCCAGACGACCGTCCTCGTCAATGGTCGGCCGAATGCCGTCATAACGCTTGAAAGGCAGCGCCATGATCGGGCCCCACTCTGCGATAAACACTTGTCGCTCAAGCTCCGCGGTATCCGCCAGCTCGTCGTCGTCTAGGCCGGGCACGCTGCCGTAGCCGCTCTGACGCTCCACCCTCACCAAAGCCGACTCGGGAACCTCGATGCCGTCTTCAATGATGCACGCTTGTTGTGATGTCGTTTCATGTTTGGTCATGTTGACCACCTCCGGGCCGCAACCACTCACGTGTCGGTTCGCCCAGGCATGAGCGAAACGACCGGGAGGACTTCAACGCTTGCCCCCGGCGCCGCCTTACCAAGTGACCGACGCACCTGTGGTGCACAATGCTCTCAGGGGCAACTCACCGTGCTCGATCGTGTATCCCCTCCGAGCGGAACAACCGGCGAGCAGACCCCTCGATAAATGTTTAGGTCCCAGCGGGCCGACCCCGAGCGGGCAACATTTACGATAGGGCATCTGCGTGGACCCGGAGCGCAACCGAGAGCGTGGTTGAATGGCCGCAGAGGGTCCGTTGAGCGGATGCCTCGATAAATGTTCAGGCGAAGCCGACCGCGACCGGGAAAACATTTACGAAAAGGGGTCTGCGGGTTTGAAGCGAAGGAGGGGATGCAGATCATCGATTTGTGCCGATGGGCCAATTGACCAGCCACGATTCTGCGATGCGGAGGGCGTCCACCACGTCGCCCATCGGTCAATCGGCAGCCCCCAGCGTCGCATAATCGCGGAAGGTCATTGGGAGGCGATCCCGCACAACCGGCACGCTGGCGCCTGCAGCGGAGCCCCCAGGTGAGCGGACCCCTCGATAAAGCTTTAGGCCGGAGCCGACCCCGAAGGGGGAGAGCTTTACGAGAAGGGGTCTGCGGGGGGCGAAGCGACCGGTAGCCTCGTCCAAACCACCGGTCCACATGCTCGACGACGAGTTCATGGCTTCACCGATCGTAGGCGATCCACGAAGTCTTCTGCATCGGCCAGCGATGCCAACTCGCGCTTCACCTCGCGTTGCTCCTCTGGGCTCAGATCGCTGTTCAAACCGAACCAGACGAGCAGATCGTCAGGGCTCAGCACACAACCCCAACGATCCGTCGGCAGCTTGCCTTGGCGCCGGACCAACTCGACGATGGCTCTGAGCTTGTATGGGTTCATGGTTATACCTCCGAACGACCACCGTTCTTCGACGGCTCGCTCAGCGTCCGGGCGAGCCGGAAGCCTGCCCAGCGGAGGGCCACAGAGCGAACCCCTCGATAAAGCTTTAGGCGAAGCCGACCCCGCAGGGGGAAAGCTTTACGAGAAGGGGTTTGCGGGCCCGGAGCGGCCGATCCACCGTGATCAACCTGATCAGATCAAGAAGATGAGTTACTTATCTACCATATTCGGTTTTCGGAGCGCGCCCGAAGTTCCCGGGCCATCACAAGTTACCGCCGGCGTTGGTGTACCGAAAAGGCACGATCTGCTTGCGATCGGGCTCCGAATTAGAGCACACTTGCCCGATTAAGGGCACTGTTCAGAGAGGGGTTTAGGTACGGCTGACGAGGTTTTGGGCGCGTTTGCCGGACTTTGAGGCGCGCCGGCCCGAAACCGGGGCAACGGCCACGGTCCAAACGATGTGTCTCGAGCGGTCCTCCATCGTCTCTGTCATTCGGCACCGGCAAACCCTGATGAGCCGTTGCTCGCAATCCGGTTCCCACACGCTGCTGCGAGTTCAGCCGGATCATGTCCCCCTGAATCTGTCCGATTCGGTGCTGGAGTCGTCGCGCGGGTTCTTGGGATGCGCGACTAGAAACGTAAGGCGGGTCATGCGTGCGGTGCGAGGTTGGCGGCCTGTCGTCGTGGTGTTGCGTGTCTATCCCGTTCAGCCCGGCGTCGGCGCCGGCCTGGGCATGCGGCTGCCCAAGACGGAAATGGATGGGTTCTCGGTGAGTCCTCCCGGCGTCCAGATCTCGGCCCAGACCCCGAGCGATTCCATGCGATGGCGGTCGGTGAGCAGGACGAAGTCCGGGGCCCCCATGTCGCGGACCAGCCGGCACAACGCCGCCATGCGGGCAGCGCCCTCCGCCAGAACCAGGAGTCGGAATCCGCTCAGCACGGCGCCGATCACCTCTTCGTATCGCCGGCACCGCCGCGAGCGGTAGAGCAGCTGGTAGTTCTGGATCTTCTGACGAACGTCCTGGCCTTGGGGTTGACGACTGACCAGCATCTCTGTGCCCATGTCCACTTCAAGGAAGAACAGGAGCGTCTTGCCCGCCTCTGCATGTGTGACCGCCAGGACGCCGTCCGGGGTAAACTCCGTACAACGTCCGGTCGCCTCGTCGATCTGGATGCGCTCGTAGACGAACGGCGTGTTGTCGGTCGACCGCGGCAGGAACGGGGACAGGGGCGAAAGGAATCGCGTCGTCACGGCCGGGATCTGCCGCTCCATCTCCACGAGCTGGAGGCGGAAGTCGTTGGTGAGGAGCAGATGGGGCACGGAGCCAACTCCCTGAGCGGTCGCATGTTCGGTCGGCACATCGGGCGGCAGCAGATGGCTCTCCTGCAGGGCCTCAACGCCCGCTTCGCAGAGGGAGAGCAACCCTTCGGGTCGGCCTCGGCGACCACCGAGGATCTGCGTGTCCACACGGACCAGCCCTTGCACCCTCAGAGCATGGAGTCGGCGTCGGACCGCCCTTGTGTTGCGCTGGTGCAGGGTGGTGATGTGCCGGACCGCGAGGATTCGGTACTCGGCCACCGACTTCATGATCTCGTAGTCACGCGAGTTCAGTCGAAAAGCCATGACGATGTCTCCAGGCCGCATCGCAATCTAGTCCCTGACCAAGCGTACTCTTGTGCGTTTTTTCTGCGATGTTCGTAAAAAAGTACTCGAAACACCTTTGTTCTTGCGTATATATGGGTAAGTCACGACACGAACCCATGCAATGCAAGGAGGCATTTCGAGTGAGCACCAGTAGAACACAAAAGCTGATCAATCGCAAGCGCCGGATTCAGAATCGTCTGCGGCATCGGGAGTGGGAGCCGCAGGACAAGCCGATGTTCACGGCGAGCAACATCCATTACGAGTTGTCGGACAAGACCCGTGGCCTGGGTGCGGGCGGGATCGGGATGATGCACCTGCTGGCCCGGGGGACGGGGCTGATTGAAGCCATTGACCGGCGGTTGCACCTGTTGAAAGTCCACAAGCCGTACCACGAGTCGGACCACGTGCTGAACATCGCCTACAACCTGCTGTCCGGGGGCGAGTGCCTGGAGGATCTGGAACTGCTGCGGAACGACGAGGTGTACCTCAATGCCCTGGGCGCCCAGCGGATCCCGGACCCGACGACCGCGGGCGACTTCTGCCGCCGGTTCGAGGTGTATGACATCCAGATCCTGATGCGGGCGATCAACGCGGTACGAGTCAACGTTTGGAGAAAGCAGCCGAAGGCCTTCTTCGAGCGGGCGATCATCGACGCCGACGGGACGATGGCGGCGACGCTGGGGCAGTGCAAGGAAGGCATGGACATCTCCTTTAAGGGAGAGTGGGGCTACCATCCGCTGATCGTTTCACTGGCCAACACCGCCGAACCGCTGTTCATCTTCAACCGCAGCGGCAACCGGCCCTCGCACGAGGGGGCGGCGGGCTATTACGATCAGGCTATCCGTCTGTGCCGCCAGGCGGGGTTCAAGGGCATTCTGCTTCGCGGGGACACGGACTTCACCCAGACGGGGGAATTGGATCGCTGGGACGGTGATGGGGTTCAGTTCATCTTTGGAATTGACGCGATGTCCAACCTGAAGGAAATCGCGAACAACCTGCCGAAAACCGCCTGGAAACCGCTGGACCGACCACTCAAGTACCCGGTGAAAGCCGAACCCCGGCAACGGCCGGAGAACGTCAAGGAGCAGATCGTCCGGCAGCGGGAGTTCGAGAACATCCGGCTGCAGTCCGAGGAGGTGGCCGAGTTCGATTACCGGCCGACGTTGTGCCAGAAGAGCTATCGCATCGTCGTGGTCCGCAAGAACCTGTCGGTCGAGAAGGGCGAGCAGGTTCTCTTCGACGACATCCGGTACTTCTTCTACATCACCAACGACCGGACCAGCCCGGCCGACGAGATCGTGCTGCTGGCCAACGGCCGCTGCAACCAGGAGAAGCTCATCGAGCAGCTCAAGAACGGAGCCAAGGCCCTGGATGTGCCGGTGGACAACCTGGTGAGCAACTGGGCCTACATGGTCATGGCCTCGCTGGCCTGGACGCTCAAGGCCTGGTACGCCTTGAATCTGCCGGAGACGGGACGGTGGAAGGACAAGCACAAGGCGGAAAAGGAATCCGTGCTCAAGATGGAGTTCAAGCGATTCCTCAACGCCTTCATGCGAGTCCCCTGCCAGATCGTGCGACAGGCCCGGCGGGTCGTGTACCGGCTGCTGGCCTGGAACCCGTGGCAGCACGTGTTCCTCCGGGGGGTCGATGCGCTGCAGCAGCCGCTGCGGTGTTGAAGCAACATACTTGACGTCGGGGTACGGACGCCCCGATCAACCGCGGCCGACCAGCCCAAGGAAAGTGAGGTCTGATAAGTAGTGCACAAGACGGAAAAACGGTTGCGATCCAAAAAAGGATCGGGACGGAGGATCCTCGCGCCGCCTCGCCCAAGCGCCGGTCAGGTGAAAAAGCCCGGGGCGTTCGCTTGTTTTGGGTCTAGTGGAGCGGCTTTGTCACAAGTGCGGATGGAGAGGGTACTGGGTTTCAATCAGATGGAAGGGGCGGACCGGCAGGTTAACGGATCAGTTCGAACTGAGGGATTTGGATGCCCGACGCGGTGTCGCCGCCGCTGCGATTGACGACTTTCCCCGTCTCGTCCAGGTAGAGGAAGCGCTCGCCTGAAACGCGCACCTCGAGCATCTGGCCCGACAAACCTTCCAACGACCCAGGACTGGGCGGGCGCACCGTAATCCGTTCCACTTCCAGACCCTGCGGGAGGAGCAGCGCGTACCACTCCTCGATGCCCTTGCCGATACGGCCGCGACGCGGCGGGGCTTCGCCGGACATCGTCTCCGGATCGAGACAGACCAGTGCGCGATAGAGGGTTCGGGCGTCGGAGCCGGGCCGCACCGTCCGCATGTCGTTGTTGCAGCCCCATGCGAGGAGCCGCAGTCGTTCGCCCTGCGACGGCTTGAAAGCCATCACGTGGGCCAAGTGACCCGGATGCCAGTAGACCCGCTTGGCGTTTCCGTTCCGGTCATAGATGGTCACCTTGCCGGGAAACCACTCAAAGTCGTGCGACAAGGCCACGATGTACAGATGACCATCCTGCCAGAGATCGGCCACGAGCAGGTCGCGGATGCTCATGCGGTTGACCCCGCTACCGCCGAAACGGTAGGGCTCGGCGGTCTGTTTCTCCCAAAGCAGGTTGCCTTGGGCGTCGTAGACAAGGAGCTTGCCGCCGTCCACCCCCTCGCCGCCGACGCCGACGATCAGACAGTTCGCCTGGCCGGGCTGCAGCGGCGCGAGTTCCGCCTTGACCACTTCGCCATTCACGCGGACGGACCAGACGTTGCGCCCCGAACGATCATACACGGTTACCAGCGGTGAGTTCACCGTGAATGCATAAGGCATGATCGACGGTTCTGCCGGCTTGGCCGCACCAAGGTTGACGCGTGGCTGTCGCAGGTCGTTGACCATGCGAACGCCGATCCAGCCGATCAGGATCACCAGCAAACAGAGTCCCGCCAGCATCATCGCCTTCCTGACCGCACGGGACGCATCGCGCGAGAATCGCGACCAGCAGCCGGGCTGAAGATCCTGTTGGGCCAGTTCCCGCAGGTCGCTGGCCAGGGCCGCGCAGCTCCGGTAGCGCCTGGCGGGGTTCACCGCGGCCATCTTCAAGACAATACGGTCCAGCTCTTCGCTGATGGCCGAATTGAAGCGACTGGGTGGCGGCGGTTGCTGTTTGAGGAAGGCCTCGGCCAACTCCACGCGATTGCTCGCCTGGTAGGGGAGCTTGCCACTCAGCGCGTAGTACAGCGTCACGCCCAGCGAAAAGATGTCTGTCCGGACATCCAGTGGCTGACCACGGTTCTGTTCCGGTGACATGAACGGCGGGGTGCCCGGTGAGAGATCCTGCGTCAGCGTGGGGCCGGGCGCCGTGCCGCTTAAATCCCGGGCAATTCCGAAATCCGTGATCCGGACCCGCTCGATGTGGTTCTCCAGCAGGATATTGTTGGGCTTGATGTCCCGGTGCAGCACGCTCTGGCCGTGGGCGTATTCCAAGGCGTCGCACGCCTGGAGGGCCATCTGCACGCCCTGTTCAGGCGACAGGAACCCCGCTTTCTCGATCTTCTCCGCCAGCGAGCAGCCCACAACCAGTTCCATGGTGAAATAACGGGGCGGTTCATGCTCATCCAGATGAAGGATCTTGACGATGTTCGGATGATTCAGCCGCGCCACCAGTAGGGCCTCGCGGCGGAAGCGCTTGGCCGCTGATGGATCGCCGGCAATTTCCGGCCCGAGAGCCTTCAGGGCCACGAATCGTCGTAGGGACAGCTCCTCGGCCTTGTAGACGATGCCCATTCCGCCGCGGCCAATCTCCTCCTCGATTCGAAACCCGTCAACGGTTTCTCCGGTCAAGAACGGTCCGCCGCCGGTTGTTTGGTGGACCGAAACCCCCGGCATCTCTTCTGCACCGATGGCCAGAAGTCGTGCGAGTTGATCAGGCGGCAACTCCGAAGCTTGTTCCTGCTTCGACAAGGAAACTTCTCCACGATGCCAAGGCCCATCTCCGGCGCCGTATGCGTCGCTTCCGCGCGCACCTGCCGAAGGCCGTATATGCCTATCTATGCGGCCGTGGTCAAAAACCTGCGCGGAAGGACGAGCAAATCTGCATCAGTTCGCGGATTTCCTCTTCCACCTCTTCATCGGTGTTGACCAGCGGCCGCACCCGGGAGCGCAGGGCTTTTTCGAATCTCCGGTTCACCGTGATGACCATCGCTGACGCGGTCGCCTCACTGGCGATCCCGTGCTGGGCACACAACTGGGCCAGCGGCAGCGGATCGGTGTTTTCAAAGATCGGCAGCAACACCCGCCCTTGGAACACGGCCCAGTGGCTGCCGAGCCCATCCCTGGTGCAGTGCGCTTCCACCTCCGTCAGGACGGTGTTGAGCAGGGTCGAGGCCCAGGTGAACGTGTAGGCTTGCTCCGGTGTGGCATTGGCCGTCGGCTGGGGCAAATGGCTCTCCTCCAGACCGGCCAGGGAGACCAGCTTGTTCGCTGGGGCGCGTTTTTGGGTGTTCTGCCGCCGATGTTCACCGCGCACGTAGTTATTCAGCGCGGCGAGCAGGAAGGTCCGGAATTTCCCCTTCTCGGCGTCGGCCTGCTGGATCAGCTCCTTTCCCAGAACCACCTGCTCAAAAAAACCCTGGGTCAGGTCTTCCGCCTCCTGAACCTGACCACATTTGCGCAGCAGATAACAGTACACCGGCTTCCAGTATTGCCCGGCGATCAGGCTGACGGCTTGCCTGCGGCGACCCGGATCGACGGTCAGGCACCGCAGAACCGCGGACCAGTCCGTTCTCGTCGGGAACTCGTGCTGCCCGTCAGGCTCCATCAGATAACACCACGCTTCGTCGTTGCCGGGGCTTGAGGCCATGGCCTCTGGTTCGGGCTTGCCTCGATGCCTGCGGGCCTGCCCGTTCGCCCAAGTGGTTTTTGGCTCTGGGTTGATTTTGTACTGCGGGCGGGGGCGTTTTTCAACCGGATGACCTCGGTTCACACCATGAGATGGCGAATTCGGCGGAATCCCGCGCAGGATTCCGGCGGTCGCGGCATAGATATCCGTGACGTGGGCCGGCGGGTCCAGCCGGAGGAGTCTGTTCGCCAGGAGGTCGTCCGAAAGGTGGTTTTATGATTCGTCAAATGAACAGTCAGGCGCAGGATGTTTCTAACGCAAGCCGGATCTTCGTCACAGAGGTGAACGCAGGATCGGGGAGACCGCAGACCGCTGCCGGTCCGCAGTTGGAGATCCCCAACGGCGAGGTGCTCGCGGACCGCTACACGGTGCGCCGTCAGCTCGGCACCGGCGGCTTCGGAGCCGTGTATCTGGTGGAGGATGCGCAGCTTCAGCAGGAGCTCGCCCTCAAGGTGGTCCTCGCCGATCCCGGTGCGGCGGAAGGCGCCTTCGAGGAACTCGTTCACGAATTCAAGTTGCGGAACCAGATCAGCGACTTCGCCCATATCATTCGGTCGTACGATCCGCGCTCCTGCGAATACCGGGGACTGCGTCTGGTTCTTTTGCCGATGGATCTGGCCGATGGCGGGAGCTTGCGTCACTGGATGGAGGCCAACGGCAACACCGAGACGCGGCAGGAGGCGGCGATGGCCTTGTTCAGCCAGGCGTGTTTCGGCGTGAAGGCCATCCACGATGCGGGCCTGGCCCACCTGGACATCAAGCCCGAGAACATCCTGCTGGTGAACGGCAAGGCCAAGGTGACCGATTTTGGCATCGGCCGGTATGTGGGGGGACAAATCGCGGCAAACCCCGAACAGTTGCTGCGTCAAGGAGTGGGCACGGCGCAGTACATGAGCCCGGAGCAATTCCAGGCCGCGCGGCAGGCAGAGATAGGACCCGCCAGCGACATCTACAGCCTGGGCCTGCTGTTGTACGAACTCCTGGACGGAGCACCGCCCTTTGACGGCGCCTGGAACGAGCTGCGCGAAAAGCATCTGAACATGCGGCCGCCGGAATTGAAGGGCAGGGCAGCGGCCTGGCGGCCGATCGTGGAGCGATGCCTGGCCAAAGAGCCGCACCGGCGGTATCCCGGTGTGCAACAGTTGCTGCACGATTTGGAACGCGCAGCGGCGGGTGACGCAGTGTCGGCCGACGCGGCTTGTCCTCAGTGCGGTCACCTCAATGCGAACGAAAGCAACAGATACTGTGAGCGGTGCGGCGCCGACCTGTCGAGCTGTTTNNCGCTGCAGCGGGTGCGGCTTCGAAATCGCCGCCCACTACCTGTTTGAGCAACGAAGCATGCGTGTGGCCAAGCTGAAGGATGAGAACCCGATCGAGGCCATCGAACTCCTGGAGCTGATGGTCCGCAGCGGTGCCGGCGAGAAGGAGGCCGCGATGGCCAAGGACCTCCGTCAGAAGCAGGGGAAGATCGGCCCGTGGATGACGCAAGCCCGGGAGAGGCTCCTGGCTGGCCAGCCGGAAGAGGCGGTTGGGCTCTGGCGGGACATCCTGAGACTGGTCCCTCGCCATAGGGCCGCTCTGGCCGAGGTCGAACGGCTTGAGTGCCTCATTGCCCAGTGTCTCGCTCTGCGCGACCAGGCAGCGGAGGCCATGAATGAGGCGCGATTCGATGATGCGCAGGTACGGCTGCAGAAATGTCTGGAGCTGATTCCACAGCACCCGGAGGTCGCAACGCAGCTGGCCGGCGCGCGCGAACGGGCAATACAGTACGCCTCGCTTCGCACGGATGTATCGGCTGCACGAAAGGAAAAGAAGCTGCGGTTGGCGCTCGACCTGGCCGCACGTCTGTTGTCGCTGGCTCCGCGCAGCCCGGAAGCGTTGTCCGAGAGCCAGGACATCCACGAGTTGCTTGAGCAGACGGAGGGGTTGATTGCCGACGGGAAGAAGCGGCTCGCCCGTGCGCAATTCGTGGAGGCGCAGGAGACGATACGAAAGGTCGAACTGCTCCAGGCCGATCACCCGGACGTGGCCGAGCTCACACGAAGCCTGGCTCGTTCGCGCACGGAATATGACCAGGCTATGGCTGAGGCAGAGCAGGCTAGGGAGAACCGCGATCTTGATCGAGCCGCGAACGCCCTCAGGCAGGCCCATGACCTCTGCCCCGCCTGCTCGCGGGTCAACGACCTCTTAAAGGCGGTGTGCGAAGGCCAGCAGCGCGCGTGCGATCTGCTCCGCGCGGTCGAAGACGCTATCAACGCGGCCCAGTTTGAAGTCGGGGAGCGGCACCTCAAAGAAGCCGAAGACATCCACCCCAGAGTGCGGGGCGCGGCAGAAGCACGGCAACGGCTTGCCGCCACCCGGTGCGAGTACGATCAATACATGCAACGCGGGCAGCAGGCCATGGCCGGCAGGGATTTGAACGTGGCGCTGGATTCGTCCCAAAAGGCGTTGGTGCTTTGTCCGGGCTCGGAACGGGCACGCAACCTGTTCGAGCAGGTGCAAGGGGACCAAGCTGCCGCGCGCCGTCATCTCCAGGGCATAAGGGCATTGTGCGAGGCGGCGGAGTTCGACGCGGCGGCGAAGAAGGTGAGCGCTGCTCGCGCGTTGTGGTCCACGCTGGAAGGTGTCGATGATTCCGAGGCCGAGATGCTCAGCAGGCGAAGAGCCTACCAGCAGGAGATGGAGAAGATCCACCGGCTCAGGGGCGGCAAGAAGCTGCAGGAGGCGTTCGAGGCGTGCGCGGTCGCGTTGAAGGTCTGCCCCAAGTCCAGGGAAGTCGAATCGCTGCGAGATGCCATCCTGCAAGAGGGTCGGTGTGAGGCCGAACGCCAGGCCCATCGGAGCCGCCAATGGGCCGGTCGCCGCCGGCTCCTCCTGAGGCTCACGAAAGCACTCGTACTGATTGCGGCCGTCTTGGCGGTATTGGCGGCGTTGGGTGTAGGCGGGATGCACTTGTGGCGCGGCCTCTGCGCCATGGCGGGGCGGGGTGTTCACGCGGTGCAAGGCAGCGACGTTCACATGATGGCGTTGCGTTGGTGCCCTCAGCAGATCTTCATCGTGGGCATCGTGGACTGGGTACTCTTGTGCGTGGTAGCGCGGATCCATAAGGCCCGCTACACCAACCTGTACCATCTCATCTTCCAGGGCCTGTTCAACGGGGCGCGCGATCAACAGATGCGTGCGGCCGGGGTAGTCGCCTTGTGGCTGGCTATCGTGTGTGGCGGAACACCGGCTGCGATTGCATGGCTGTGCGTCCATTACGAGAAGTTCACCTTTGGACAAGCCGCGAGTTTCACGGTTTTGGGTACTGGCGTGCTGGCCTTCCTGGCCCTCATCCTCGCGCTGGTTCGCCGTTGCCGGTGGCGTCTCGCATAGAGACGGTTGTCGAAGCTGGACAGATCACCTTGAGAACCTACTGGAGCCGCCATGGAACGGGTCTGCGTCTACAACATTCCGTGCATCCCTGATTGCACCCATTACCACCTGCTGACCGCATGCGGCGGAGATGCACGGGACAGCATCTTTCGCGCAGCCGAGCATCTCCTCCGTATGGTCGCCAGTTTCGAGGAGGGTCAGCTCGTTCTGGCTGTTCGCTATCTCTTCCAGCCCACTCAGGGTACCGGTCTTCAGGATCGCTTGCGTCTCGAACTGGCGGTCAAAGTCGGCCACGGACTGTCTGACCAGACCGTGCATCAGTTGATTGACGCCGGCCCGCTAGCGGAGTTCTACACCTTCCGGTCGACCGGCGAACCAAGAACCGAGTATGCGCTGGGGCATGACTTCAGCGCGATCGCCGAAGTGGTGCGCCAAGAGGAGGCCCTTGAACCCTTGATCGCTCGGGAGGATAACGATCACATCCCGTCCCTCTACTATGCCCTCTACCCGTTCGAGTGCCAGGCGGACAATGACTATCTCACCATCGATCGGTTGCTCTCCAAGATGGATGAGCCCTGCGCCATGGAAATCCTGGTCCGGCCTGTCAAGCACCACGTCGAACTCGCCGCCCATTACGGCTATATCACCCATCTGATGTCGATCAATCAGTACGGTGACGACCTGATCGGGGACCGCTTCGCGCCCAAGCCTTGGTCGGACAATCAACTGGACAGCCAAGTCCTCACCCGACCCAGAAAGAAGGATCCCATCGCGGACGAGATTGTCCGGGAGCACCAGGAGCTTCATCGCAGTTTGCGCCAGCCGCAGCTCTTGTTCCACGTGAAGGCCTTCGCCGCCCGTCCTGAACAGGCGACGATGTTGGCCGCGGCGGTGGCCGAAGCCGGATTGACTTCCGGCAGGTATCGGATTCTGTCATACCAAGCTGACGGACAGGAACAGGATCAGGCCAGAGTGTCCCGGTCCCTGGCCGACAGTTGTGACATGCGCGTATCGATGGAGGCCATGTACTCAGACGTCTGGGATCGGGACTTGCCACGAAACTGGCAGGGAATGTCACGTTTGTGTCGCATGGCCACGGTCGATGAGTTGAAG
>MTKZ01004286.1_pt2 | contig 12215 bp, 9 predicted proteins | sample 1042781 | NCBI WGS metagenome assembly MTKZ01 (sample SAMN06212207, study PRJNA360539) | anaerobic digester metagenome | biome: Wastewater treatment plant; material: sludge; isolation source: anaerobic digester fed with sludge from wastewater treatment plant | place: Denmark: WWTP Viborg ...
CGGTCTGGAGCGCCGCGTAGATGACCTTGAACGTCTCGAGGTAGAGGCGCAGGTCGCCCGCGTTGGCGCCGCGGTGGAACCAGGCGAGGAGCTCCTGCGGGTCCTCGGAGGGGAGCGGGAACCGCTCCTTGCGCGCCAGGTCGATGATGGTGGAGACGCGCAGGCCGCCGTCGAGATGGTCGTGCAGCAGCACCTTGGGGAGTTTCTTGATGATCTCGGGAGTCGGTCTCATCGGCAACCCCGGTTTGCGAAAGTATACCCGAGCCGTCCGGCGCGCGCCACAGCTTATTGCGCCGTTCTGAAGACCGCGCATCGCCGTTTGCCGAGCCGTCCCTCGACGAGGATGCGCAGACGCGGCCCGAAGGCGCCCTCGACCGTTTCGCGGTCGCGGTTGCGGACGACGAGGAGGGAGGGCGGGCCTTCGTCGAGAATCTCGGCCAGGCCGGGGAGGGAGTCCGCGAACGCAAGCGGGTTGTCTTTCTCCCGCCAGTAGAGGAACTTCAGGCCGTCGGTGTCTTTCCCGAGGCGGTAGAAGACGATCCGGTCCCCGTCGGCCGCGCGCTCGATCTCCCGGACGAGCGTGCGGGCCTCCTCCTTCGCGACCATCCGCGGCGTGTCGAACTGACAGTAGGCGGCGAAGCCGGCCGCCATCGTCCAGGCGGCGAGGAGGAAGACGCCGTAGGCGCCGTCCCCGCGGCGCAGCGGGGGGGCGAGCAGCGGGGCGAGGCACGCGGCCGGGACGGCCGCCCAGAGGATGGGGGAGGCGAAGGGGAGCAGGAGGGGGCCGAGGGCGCCGAACGCCGCGCCCGAGGCGAGGAGGACGAGGCAGCAACGCCGGACGAGGCGCACCGCCGCCGCCGCGCGCGGCGGCCCGCCGGGCGCGCACAGATCGCCCCAGAGGGATGCGGCGAGGAGGGCGACCGGCGGGGCGGCGGGGAGCAGGTAGCGCGAGTGCTTGACGCTCGCCAGGGAGAGGAGGAGGAGCGTCGAGAGGAACCACGAGGCGCAGAACGAGTCCAGGTCCGCGCGGGCGGGGTCGAGGCGCCTGAAGAGGCGGCCCGTCGCGAGGAGCGACCAGGGGGCGAAGGCGCCGAAAAAGACCCCGAGGTAGTAGAGGCGGGACTGGTTCGCCTCGTCGCTGACGCGGTCGAAAAGCTGGGCGTTCAAAATCCCGGCGAGCGCCTCCCGCCCCTCGAGGGCGCACACCGCCGCCGCGGCGGCGGCGGCGAGGGCGGCGAGGAAGATGCCGAGCGGGACGAAAAGACCCGCGAGGAGGCGGAACCTTCTTCGCGCGACGAGCCACGCCGCCGCGGCGCAGAGCGGGATCGCCGCCCCGATCGGTCCCTTGGTGCACAGCGCCCCGGCGAGGCCGAGACAGGCGACGAAAAGCGCCCCGCGCCCGCCGGAGAGGACGCGCCGCCGGCAGCCCGCGAGGGCGAGGGTGATGAAGAAGACGAGCATCGCATCGACGTTCGCCTGCGACGCGCAGACCAGGAGCAACGGCGTGACCGCCAGCGCGGCCCCCGCCGCCAGGCCTTCGTTCGCCCGCCGTCCGCCCCCCATCAGGAGGACGAGGACGGCGGTCCCCGCCGCGGCGAGCATCGAGGGGAGGGCGAGGGAGAGCGGGCTGATCGCGCCCAGGAGCCGGGAGGAGAAGGCGGCGACGAGGAAGTAGAGGGGCGGGTAGTCGAAGTACGGGGCGCCGTCGAGGCGGGGGATGAGGGAGGGGCCGTGCCGGAGCAGTTCGCGCACGAAGAGGGCGGTCCTGAACTCCATCCCCGCCAGCCCCCTGAACGCGACGGCGGGGAGCAGCGTGCCGCAACAGAAGGCGGCGAGGAGGGCGGCGCTCGTCATCCTGCGCGTGTCCATGGTCGCTCCTTGGCGGGCGTCCGGCCGACGTGCTATAGTATACTCCCGATCCGGGGGATTGCCACACAAGAGGGGCGTTCGTTTGATGGAACCCGACAGGGCCGCGGTGCGGGAAGGGGCGTCGCGCTGGGACCAAATCATCCCGATCATCGAGAGGGGGACGCGGTTCCTGATCACCGGGCACGAGCACGCCGACGGCGACGCCCTCGGCTCGCAGCTCGCCCTCGCCTGGTTCCTCACCCAGAAGGGGAAGAATGTCCGCGCGGTGAACTGCGACGAGCCGCAGCGCCTCCTCCGGTTCATCGATCCCGACCGCACCGTCGAGGTCTACCCGCCGGGCGGCGGGGCGGAATGGATCGGCCCGTGCGACGCGTGGTTCGTCGTGGACACCTGCGCCCTGCTCCGCATCGGCGCGATGGGCGAGCTCGTCCCCGCGCTCCCCTGCCCGAAGATCACGATCGACCACCACGTCTTCGCCGAGGAGGAGGCGTTCGCCGACATCAACATCATCGACGAACGGGCGGTGGCGACCGGGATGCTCATCCACGACCTCGGGCGCGCGCTCGGGTGCGCGCTCGACCAGCGGATCGCCCTGGCCCTGTACGTCGCGATCTACACCGACAGCGGCGGCTTCATCTACACCAAGATCTCCCCGGAGACGCACCGGATCATCGCGGAACTGATGGAGGCGGGGGTGAAGCCGTACGAGGTGTTCGACAAGCTCTTCCAGACGCACACCGCCCCGGAGGCCGCCTTGTTCGGGAAGGCGCTGAACTCCCTGCGGCTGGAGCACGGGGGGAGGATCGCGTGGATCACGGTCACCAGCAGGATGTACGAGGCCTCCGGCGCCGATCCCGAGGCGAGCGAGAACTACCTGATGAACTACGTGCGCGCCATCAGGACGGTCGAGCTGGTCGTCCTGCTCCGCCAGGTCCCGGAGGGGAGGGTCAAGGTGAGTTTCCGTTCGAAGAACTTCTTCCGGGTGAACGATCTCGCCCGCGTGCTCGGGGGGGGCGGCCACTGGCTCGCCGCGGGCGCGGTCGTCGAGGGGAGCCTCCCGCGCGTCCTCGAGAAGGTCAAGGCGGCCGTCACGCGGGAGTGGCGACGGCAGTGGAAGGAGTGGAGGAAGGCGGGCGTCGTCTCCGCCGAGGGCCCGTCTCCAGGCGGCTGACGCCGTTCCGGCAGGACGCGCCTGAAACAGGGATGCGATGCCGCTCGTAGACCTCTTCCTGATCGCCTTGATGATCGCGTGCAACGCCGTCTTCGCCGCCTACGAGATGGCGCTCGCGTCGATCTCCCAGTCCAGGATCGACGCGACCGTCGCCGCGGGCCGCCCGGGCGCCGCCGAGGCGGCGTATATGAAGGGCAGGATGGAGGCGAGCCTCGTCGTCATCCAGCTCGGCATCACCCTCGTCGGGGCGGTCGCCGCCGCCGTCGGCGGGGCCGGGGTCGAGCAGCGGCTCTCCCCGCTGCTGAGGGACTCGTGGGGCCTCCCCGCCTTCCTCGCGGAGATCCTGGGGCTCGTGCTGCTGGTCATCCCCCTGACGTTCGTCACGATGACGGTCGGCGAGCTCATACCCAAGATGCTCGCGCTGCGGAACAAGGAGCTGATGGTCCTCTCGCTCTCGCCGGCGATGAAGCGGCTGGCCTCCCTCGTCTATCCGGTCGTCTCGCTCGTGGAGGCCGCCGTCACGAGGGCGGTGGGCCTCATCTCGAAGAGGGTGCCCGGCCTGGTCGACGAGAGGCTGGCGGGGCTCTACGAGCTGCGGGCGGCGGCCTCCCTCGGCAGGACCTCGAAGCTGCTGGGCGCCCGGGGGGAGAGGATCGTTCTGGCGGCGGCCCACCTGTCCACGCACGCGGTGCGCGACCTGATGGTGCCCGCGGCCGACATCTACATGATCCCCCGGGAGAGCAGCCTCGCCGATGCCCTCGTGCTGGCGCATATGGATATGCACACGCGCTTCCCCGTCTGCGCGCGGAAAGGGGACCCGCAGACCATCGAGGGGTACGTCAACTTCAAGGACATCGTGATGGGANNCGGGTCCCCTTTCCGCGCGCAGACCATCGAGGGGTACGTCAACTTCAAGGACATCGTGATGGCCCTCAGGATCAACCCGGAGGACCCCACCGTTCGGGGGATCACCCGCCCCCTCCTGCGCCTCGACGGGGGGATCTCGGTCGCCGACGCGCTCGAACGGATGATGATGGAGAAGGCCCACATCGCGCTCATCGAGGGGCCCGGCCGCGTGATTTTGGGGATGCTGACGCTCGAGGATATCCTCGAGGAGCTCGTGGGCGAGATCGAGGACGAGTTCGACCGGGCGATGACGCACGTCAGGCCCTACGGGGCGTCGTGGATAATGGGGGGAGGAGTGCCCATGACCTCGGTCGGCGCGGCGCTGGGCCTCGACTGGGCGGCGCGGTACCCCGGCGGCGACGTCCCCACGCTCTCGGACTGGTGCGCGGAGCGGGCGGGTGGCCCGCTCGTGGGGGGTGAATGCATCGAACACGACGCGGTGCGCGTCATCCCGAGAAAGTTCAGGAGCGGGAGGATGCTCGAGGCGATCGTGAGCCGCATCGGGTCGGCGGGCCCGCCGCGTGACGACTCCCGCTGAGGGTCAGGGCAGGAACCGCTCGGGATTCCTCAGCTTCTTCGGCAGGTAGACGTCGAGGACGTAGTTGAGGTTGTGCTTGGCGAACGCCTGCTGCTCGACCCTCACCCCCATCCGGATCATCTGCTCGAGCGCCTCCTGCCACGCCTTCTCGTGCCGTATGAACGGGTCGTTCGCGAGGGCGTCCCTGGCGCGCTTGACGTCCACCTCCTTGAGCGGATGGGTGGCGTCCTGGAGCTTGTAGTCGACGATGTCCTGCGGGGTGACGCCCAGGTAGCGCGCCTGCGGGACGCAGAAGAAGCGGTTGATGTGGGCGGCGTTCCCGGACCCCACCTTGAGCGTGCGGTAGATGTTCGTGATCCCGTACGGGTCGCCGTCCACGAACGCATAGACCGGGATGCGCCTCTCGTCCGCGAGGCGGCGGATGAACCGGCGGCAGGCGCGCGTGGGGACCCCGCCCATCGAGACGAGGATGCAGTCCGCCTTCTTCCAGAAGTTGTGCTTCACGAGGCGCTGGAACATCCCGGCGGTCTCGATCGCGAGGATGAAGCGGGCGCCGGTCTGGAACTCGAGCTCCTCGACGGAGATCGGGATCGAGTAGGCGCCGGAGCCGAAGCGGGTGCAGTCGATCTTCAGCCGCTTCCCGGTCTCCGCGTCGCGGTCCACCACGACGAGGCGGCCTGCCACCTCGCCGCCCTTCTCCTCGGGGATGAAACCGAGCTGCTCGCGGTTGACCTCGAAGAACGCCTCGATATCGTCCATCACCGCGTCCGACTCGGGCTGCTCGTCGAACCGCGCGTCGCCCCAGTTCTTCGAGACATAGTACGCCTCCCGTTTCGTGGCGATATCGTCCTTCCGGAGCAGCTCGTTGGAGAGGGACATCATCTTCAGCGACTGGGCGAACGTCTTGGCGGTCCCGACGGTGAGCGTCCGCTGCTTTTTGCGCCGCCCGATCTCGAAGTAGCCGGTTTTCGGGTTGTAGCGGACGTTGTCGAGCGAGCGGATCGGGAGGTTGAGGGACGGTTTCTTCTTCTTCAGGACCGTCCGGTAGATGTCGCGGGCCGCCTGCGCGATCCTGGCGGATGTCTTGTTCACCGTCTTTCCTCCCCGGCGGCTCATTCGATCGACCTCGACTTCTCGAGTATCTCCGTCAGGATCCGCACGACCTTCGCCTCCTCCGCCTTGTCGAGCTTCAGGATCTCCCGGAGGGCGATGCCGATGTGCGGCAGGTACTTCTCGATATACGCCTTCTTCTTCTCGGCGTCGGCGATCCGGGCGCGCCGGCCGAGGAACCCCTTGAGCTTCCTCCCCACCTCCTGGAGGCCGAGCCGTATCTCCTTCATGACCTCCGGATAGTGGGCGATCGCCTCCTTGCTCTCGGAGGTGAACGGGACCCAGACCGACACCATGTGCACCATCAGGGTGAGCGGCCCCGAGGGGAGGGCGCCGCGCCCCTGCGCGAGGCCGTAGGCGCGCCAGTTGGTCCCGATCACCGCGCGCGTGATGGCGCAGGCCGACTGCTGGTAGAGGAGCGGCACGCGGTTGGCGAAGCGGACGAGGCTGGCGAGCTGTTCCTGCCCCCCCGCGTCCCCGCCCTCCTCGTCGTCCTCCGCGGTCGCGGCGCCGCCCCAGGCGAGCCCGACCTCGATCTGGAACGGGTTGCCGCGGTAGACGCCGGGGGGGCGGGTGGTGGCAGTGTAGAAGTGCGCCGCGATCCCTTTCTTCAGGGCGGCCAGGATGAGCTCCTCCCCGATCGGGGAGAGGCAGTCGGTGGGGGGGCTCATTATCTTCGTGGCGTTGAGTGCGGCGTAGAGCTTGTCGGACTCCTCGCGCGCGATGCGGGAGGGCCATGCCGTCTCGTTGAGGCCGGCCTTCGCGCATATCTCCCGCGCGACCCTCCCGCCGACCCGGGAGAAATCCTGCATGAGGAACGAGCGGAGGCGCCTGGCCTTCGTCGTCTTGAGCATCTGCATCAGCACCCCGAGCTCCACCCCGTACGGGTGCGGCCGGATCTGCTTGGGTTCGCGCGGGAGCTGCGCGGCCGCGCGGGCGAGCACGGCCTTCTCCCCTTCGGGCCCCTGGTAGACGATGCGGACGTGCGGGTTGGCGAGTGAGACCTGCTCGAGGTACTGCTCCACGGACTGCCGCCCCCGCTGGTATCGGGCCTCGAGGTCGATCTCGACCCGCGTGCCGTGCGGGGGGGCCCACTCCGCCGGTTCGTCCCGGACGATCTCGGGGGCGTTCTTCACCGTGTCGATGCGGATCTCGAAATAGTGGGCGGGCTTCCGCGGGCCGATGCGGGAGATGATCCGAATCGACTGGCCGGTCGTGAGCTGGCCGTACATCCCCGCGGCGGAGATGCCGATCCCCTGCTGGCCCCTGGCCTGCTTGAGGGCGTGGAACTTGGAGCCGTAGAGGAGCTTGCCGAATATCCGCGGCACCTGGCTCCTGACGATCCCGGGGCCGTTGTCCTCGACCGCGACGCGGTACCGGTCCTCGCCGGTCTGGCGCACCTCCACCGTGAGTTCGGGGAGTATCTTGGCCTCCTCGCACGCGTCGAGGCTGTTGTCCACCGCCTCCTTGACCGTGGTGAGGAGCGCCTTCTTCGGATTGTCGAAACCGAGCAGGTGCCGGTTCTTCGTGAAGAACTCGGAGACGGAGATCTCGCGCTGCCGGAGCGCCATCTGGTAGGCGATCTCCTCCTGGTGGAGGGCGATGCCGTTCTCGCGGAGCTCGTGCGGGGTCTTTACCCCGCGCCGGCCCCGCGCCTGGGCGGCGCGTGCTCCCCGGGGGTTTTCCCCGCCCGCGGCTGCTTTCGCGGCCGGTTTTTTCGCGGCTTTCTTCGCCGACATTGTGTCGTGTTCCCCGATCCAACTGCGACGATTCGGCATAGTAGCATACTGATGCCGTCGCCTCAAGGAGGATCGGGAACCGGTTCGGGAGAAGCCGCCGATCGGACCGGGCGGGGCGCCGGACGAGGCGTCCCGCCGGATCCGCTGCGTTTCCCCCGAACCCCTCCGCGGCTTCCGGTCAGCGGACCGGATAGTACGGAACGGGCGCGTACGCCGCGGGGAGGTTGCAGGCGACCGGCTGGTACGCCTGGTAGTAGACCGGCTGCGGCGGGCAGACCGGGACCGGCACCGGTTGCGGCACGTAGACCGGTTGCGCCACGGGCACCGGGTAGTACCTGTCGACGCCCTTGATGCTGTCGAAGATGATGCTGAAGGCCGTGGCCGCCGCCACCGCGGTGTCGCCGTAGGGGAAACAGAGGGCCGCGTTCGATTTTCGCGAGTGCCGCGGTTTCCCGTGCTTTTTCGCGAGGGCGGGGCTCGCCGCCACCGCGAGGATCATCAGCGCCACAATCGCCTTTTTCATCGCACCCTCCTCCCTGTTGGCCCGGCCGTCGCCGCACCGCGGCTGTTCATGGAGTTATACGACAGGTCGGCCCGCGCCATCCCCGCCTGCAGCCGGCATATTTCAGCGGAGGATGGCGCGTGGAGATTCGCCCGGTGACGAAACGGAGCGGAACGCGGCGCCGGGGGGAGCAGGATGGCGCCCCCCGTCCGAGGCGCGCGGGTCGGGCACGACGTCTGCGTCAGCGGGGGGCCCAGGCGGGGGAGGAGAAGTTGCCGGGACCGCGGGTGATCTGCGTCGGCGCGCGGTCGTAGACGTCCATTATGAACAGATCGCGCTTCCTGCCGCGCTGGACGCAGTAGACGATGTGCCGGCTGTCGGGGGCCCAGGACGGCGCCTCGTCGCTGGAGCCCGAGCGGGGCAGGGGGATCTCCTCGCGCGTCTTCAGGTTGACCAGCCAGATGCCGAAGCCGCCCTGCCGGGAACTGTAGACGATCGATTCGCCGTCCGGCGACCAGTCGGGCTCGGTGTTGTAGGAGCCTTTGAATGTCAGGCGCTTCGGCGGCGTCTTTCCCCGGGCGTCCATCAGGTAGATCTGCGGCGAGCCGGTCTGGTCGGAGACGAAGGCGATCTGCCGGCCGTCCGGAGACCAGCAGGGCGACGACTCTATCCACGCCGTGCGGGTCAGGCGCGTCACCGTTCCCGAGGCCAGCTCCATCCGGTAGAGCTCGGGGTTCCCGGACCTGGAGAGCGTGAGCAGCATCTCGCGACCGTCCGGCGACACGTCGCCGAAGGCGTTGAGGCCCGGGAACGAGGCGATCGCCCGCGCGTTCCTCGATCCGAGGTCCATCAGGAACAGCTCGGGGAAGCCGCGGACGTACGAGGTGAAGACGAGGCTTCCGGCGTCGGGGGTCCACGACGGGAAGAGCGAGATGTTCTTGCCGCTCGTGACCTGGCGGTAGGCGGCGCTCCCGTACTCCATCAGGCAGATCTGCTTCATGCCGCTGGCGTCGGAGACGAAGGCGATCTGCGTCCCGCAGAGGCCCGTCTCGCCGGTGACCGCCTTGATGATGTCGTTGGCGAGCCGGTGGATGAGCTGCGCGGAGGCCGACAGCTCCCCGCGGTACGCCTGCGAGAAGAGGTTCTTTCCGTCCCGGACGGCGTAGAGCCGGGAGGTGAGGGAGAGGGCGGCGCCGCGGACGGCGACCTCGGTCTTGACGACCATCTCCGCGCGGAGGCGCGTCCACTCCTGGAGGTCGATCCTCCCCCTTTGGCGGTCCTCCCGGTCGGTCTCGTCCGCGAACTGCTGCTTCTTCACCGTGTCGAAATACCCGGAGGCGTCGAGATCGGACTTGAGCATCTCGGCGAGCGAACGGGACAGCTTCTCGTCGCCGCCCTCCTGGCGCGCGAAGGAGGGGACGGCGATTACGGTCTTGCGGGCGTATTGCTTGGTGATGGTGATGTCCACCTGCGCCCCCGCGAACGCGGGAAGCAGACAGGCGGCGACGAGCGCCGAGACGGCGATGCGGGCGGATGCGTTCATTGTTTCGCGGCGCATCAGTATACACCGGGCGCCCGGGCGGAAACAGAAAAAACCTCTCCCCCCGCCCGGGGGATCATGCAACAAAAAGTGTGGGCTTTCCGCCGAAGGGCTTAGTCAAATAGCCGGGCACAAGCTCTCCGGATTTATACACGACATACGTAAACAGCGCCAAATTGAGGTTTGCTCGTCCCTGGAAGTAGTTGAACCTCCCTGTCCATGCCCGTACCTTCCCGATGAACTGCTCCAGGGGGTTGTTGGTTCGCACCGACACCCACATATGCTCAGGGCATGCGAAGTAGCGCAGCGTGTGCTCGAACCCTTGGGCGAACAGCCTCACCGCCTCCGGTTCTTTGCCTTTCCAACGACGGACAAACGCGTTGAACCGTTTGATCACCTCTTTCCTTGAGCGGGAACACTGGTAAATATCCCCTGCCTCCCTCAAGATGGCTTTCTTGTTCTCCTGCGACAGCAGATGATCCTGGATGTTCTTAATCTTGTGAAAGGCGCAAAGCTGCCAGGGCACCTGCGGATATTCGAGCGCAATGGCTGCCTTGATCCCTCCCGCATCGTCTGAAATGAACATCTCCGGCCGTGCAAGCCCTCTTCTCTTCAGGTCCAGCAGCAGTCCCCGCACGGCATTCTCATCTTCCTCGTCGGCAACGACCCACCCCAGGAGATCCGTCTCGTGGTCATTGTTCATCCCGTAGGCAAAAATCACCACTTTATCCCTTAGATAGACGTCGTGCTCCTTGACTGCCATCCCGTCGATGAACACATATGACCAGCGCTTCGTAATCTCCCTGTCCTGATATACCCTGAACCGTTCTTCGAACTGCTTCACAAGTCGCTGCATAAAGCTTCTCGAGAACCGGCTTTGGCCGAACATCTCGCTAATCGCTACCGCCGCCGCACTGCTCCTCCCGAGCAGATACGCCGTCAGCATCGCTTCATATGCCGCCGGCTGCACTCGCTCCCACTGATCGAATATCGTAAACCGTATCCCGATCTTCCTGGCTCGCGGAATCCGCAGCCCCCTGAGCCACCCCCCCTTGAACTCGTAGCTTCTTGTCCTATATCCTGTCCTCTCGTCCTGCCGTGTTGCACTCCTCTCATAGCGCGCCGCCCCGATCTGCTGCTCGAACTCCTCGTTGATCTGCTCCTGCATCAGCCACCGTATATCCTCCATACGCCTCTGCTCAGCCTCCTCCCAGAACCTCTCCCTAATATGGCTGGCGAGTTCCTCCCATTGTGCGGTAGAATAGCTTCCGAAGTGTAGTTGCTTCACTGGGTACAACCTCCTTTCTGGCAGGAAAGCGGTTGTACCCTTTTATTTATCCAAGCCCTTCTTGACAATACTAATCTTCGCGGCGCCCCCACCCCTAGGGGTGGGCGGGAGCCAACATCTCTCCGAAAGCCCACACTTTAATCTACATCCCCCCCCCGCCGCGGGGAAGGAAATAGGATGGAAGGGGCGCCCGCGTTGCCGTATACTATCCCCTCGGCGCACGGTCCGTCCCGGGAGGCCATCCGATGAAACGCTACTCGACGCTCCATCCGCTCGTGATGGCCTTCTACTCGCCGAAGATCTACCGCGACGTGGCGTACGCCTGGAGGGGCGCCTGCATCCTGTACCTGCTCATCCTCGTCGCGCTCGCGCAGGTGCCCGGGGCGCTGCGGTTCCATTTCCAGACGAAACGGTTCGTGCGCGAGGATGCCCCCGCCCTCGTCGCGCAGGTCCCCCGGATGCGTTTCTCCGGCGGGACACTCGCCGCGGAGGAGCCCGGTGTGCACCGGGTCGTCGACCCGAAGAGCGGGAGGCTCCTGGCCCTCTTCGACACGACCGGCGCCTCGCGGACGCCTGAGGAGACCCCCGCCCTGGCGCTCTTCACGGCGACGGAGGTGTCGATTCGGACCGGCGAACGCGAGACGGAGACATTCCCCTACTCGAAGAATCTCGCCTTCACGGTCACGCGGGAGCGGCTGACCCGTTTCCTCGACCTGTACGCCTCCTACGCCGCGGCGGCGCTCTACCCGGTCGCCGTGGCCCTGGCGATGGCCTTTCGCGTCGCGCAGGCGCTGCTCCTGTCGCTCGCGGGGCTCCTGCTGGCCAGGTGGATGCGCCTGCGCCTGCCGTACGCGGCGATCGTCCGGCTCTCGGTCGCCTCGATGACCCCGGCGATCGTCCTGGGCGCCGCGTGCGCTGCGGCGGGCGCCGTCATTCGCTTCGAGGTGGTCGTCTCCGCCGCGCTGACGCTCGGCTACCTCGCCGCGGCGCTGAGGTTCTGCAAGAGGGAGGGCTGAGCGGCGCGTCGCCCCCGCTTACGGGGGAGGCGGACGCCCGCATCGGATCGACGCGATGAGATACGCCAAGGTGACGCAGGGACGCGTCTTCGTGCTGGCGCTTGACCACGGCGAGATCGTCCACGAGGCGATCGAGCGTTTCGCCGCCGCAAAGAAGATCCGGGCGGCGGCCCTGATCCTCCTTGGCGGCGCGGACCGCGGCAGCAGGCTCGTGGCCGGCCCCGCCGACGGCGACGCGAGACCGGTCGCGTCGTTGGAGGTCGTCCTCGACGACGTCCGCGAGATCGCGGGGACCGGCACGCTCTTCCCCGACGAACGCGGGGCCCCGATCCTGCACCTCCACGCCGCGTGCGGGCGGGGAGGGGAGACGATCACGGGCTGCGTGCGGCGGGGGGTGAAGGTCTGGCGGATCGGGGAGGCGATCTTGTTCGAGCTCCTCGGCTGCGCCGCGGTGCGGGAGTTCTCGGCTGAACTCGGTTTCGCGGTCCTCAACCCCCGCGCGGGGGAGGCGGCGTCCGCCGCCGGCCCGCCGAAGG
>MTKZ01000159.1_pt4 | contig 12211 bp, 13 predicted proteins | sample 1042781 | NCBI WGS metagenome assembly MTKZ01 (sample SAMN06212207, study PRJNA360539) | anaerobic digester metagenome | biome: Wastewater treatment plant; material: sludge; isolation source: anaerobic digester fed with sludge from wastewater treatment plant | place: Denmark: WWTP Viborg ...
CGCTGACGTTGGCGGACAAGCGAAACGTTGCGATCCCGCCTGACAGCGGCGTTCAGTGGATCCGGCGCGTTACGGCTCTTCCAGCGAGTCGCGGAGGATGTCGAAGTATTCCAGCGCGAGGCCGGTGCCGACAGCAACAGCGGAGAGGGGATCGTCGGCAACGTAGCAGGGGACACCGGTGACCTCGGTCAGCAGGTCATTGAGGTGGCGCAGGAGCGCCCCACCGCCGGTCAGGATCATGCCCTTGTCGATGATGTCCGAGGAGAGCTCGGGGGGCGTGCGCTCCAGCACGTCGCGGACAGCGCCGATGATCGCCTCCAGCGGCTCGGTGATCGCCTCGACGATCTCGTTGGAGTGGACCCGGATCGTTCGTGGCAGGCCGGCGACCTCGTCGCGGCCGCGGACGTCCATCGCCTCGTCCTCCTCTAGCGGCATCGCCGAGCCGATGGCGATCTTGACCTCCTCGGCCGTGCGTTCGCCGATTCGGAGGTTGTACTTGCGCTTGATGAAGCTGGTGATTGCCTCGTCGAACTTGTTACCGCCGACGCGGATCGAGTTGGCGACGACGATACCATTGAGCGAGATGACCGCCACCTCGGTCGTGCCTCCGCCGATGTCGATGACCAGATTGCCGCTCGGGTCGGCTACCGGCACTCGCGCGCCGATCGCGGCGGCCAGCGGCTCGGAGATGAGGTAGGCGCGACGCGCCCCCGCCGCTAGCGCAGCGTCGCGGACAGCCCGCCGCTCGACGCCGGTGACGCCGGCCGGCACGCAGATCATCACGTCCGGGCGAGTCAACGAAAAGCGCCCGACCGCCTTGTTGATGAAGTAGCGCAGCATCTCCTGGGTAACGACGTAATCCGCGATTACCCCATCGCGCATCGGCCGGACGACCTCGATCGTCTCGCGCGGCTCGCGCCCGAGCATGTTACGCGCCTCGAGCCCAACCGCCTTGACCTTGCCGTCGCGCGCCGAGATGGCGACGACGGATGGCTCGTTGATAACGATGCCCCGCCCCCGCAGGAAGACGAGGACGTTCGCCGTGCCAAGGTCGATTCCGAGCTGCTTGCCCAAGTAGGCTCCCAGGGATTCGCGAGGTCACTCGCGATACACACATGTACGGACACCCCGTGACGAGCATCCATAATCATGGATTCTATCATAGTATGGTTGCGCATCGTGCCGCGTACGTACGCGCGTAGAAGCAGCGCGTTCCCCGCCGAACAGCCACAGATCCTGTTGCGTGTCCGGCGTCACGGTGCTCCGGAAGAAGCCTGCTCTTCGAGCGGCTGTCGCCTACTCGTAGCGTATCCGCGCGCCGAGCTGCTGGAAGCGTCCGACGATGTCCTCGTAACCACGACGGACGTGGTGGATATCGTGGACACGGGTCTCGCCCTCGGCGACGAGGCCGGCCAGGATCAGACAGGCGCCCGAACGAATATCCAGTGCGCGGACATCAGCGCCGCGAAGCGGGCTTGGGCCAGTGATGCTCGCTTCCTGCGAGTTGACCAGTGTGATCTTTGCGCCGAGCTTCTTCAGCTCGTCGGTGTAGCGCAGTCGGTCGTTGAACACGCGCTCGAAAATACGGCTGGTCCCCTCGGCCTGAGTCAACAGCACAGCGAACGCGGCCTGCAGATCCGTCGGGAAGCCCGGGAAGGGCAATGCCTGGATCTCCAGTGACTCAAGCTTTCCGCGTGGTCGCACCATCATCGAGTCGTCACTCCACCAGATCCCCGCGCCGGCTTCACGCAGCTTGTGGGTCAGCGGCAGCATGTCCCGCTCGTTCACTCGGTTGAGAATGATCTCGCCGCCGGTTATGACGCTGGCGATCGCGAACGTCCCGGCCTCTAACCGATCGGGAAGGATCGATGTGTGGAAGCCTCGTAGCCGCTCGACTCCCTTGACGGTGATATATGGGGTGCCGATCCCCTCGATCCTCGCGCCCATCTCACGCAGCATATGGCCGAGCGCGACGATCTCCGGCTCCGAAGCGGCATTGGCGATCGTTGTTGTTCCCCTCGCCAGCGTCGCTGCCATCAGCAGATTCTCGGTGCCGGTGTGGCTGGGGTAATCCATATAGAGGTCAGCGCCCTCCAGCCGCGGCGCGGTCATCCGATAGAACCCGTCACCGACGTAGACGCTGGCGCCCATGCGTTTGAATCCACGGACATCGACATCCACCGGCCGACTGCCAAGCTTGCAGCCACCGGGAGCAGGAGTCTCCATCTCGCCAGCGCGAGCCAGGACAGGGCCGGAGACGAGAAATGACGCTCGCATGCGTTCGACCAGCTCGGCCGGAGCGATCCGATTGACAAGTTCGGCGGCATGGATGCGAACACGATGCTGCTCGGTGTCCAGCTCAACGTCTGCTCCGAGGAATCGGAGCAGATCCACCATGACGAAGATATCTTCAAGGATCGGCAGATTTTCCAGGACGCAGGGCTCGTCAGTCAGCAGCGCAGCCGCCATCATCGGCAACGCGGCGTTCTTTGCCCCGCCGATGCGGATTTCGCCGGTGAGTGGCGTGCCACCCTCGGTGACGATCGTGCGGGCAGAGTTGACGGCGGGAGTGTTGATCCCGCGTGTGGTGGATAGCGTCACGTGGTGGCTCCTCCTGGGTCGCAGCTGGCGGCGTCGTACCGCCTCTAGTCTACGGGTTGTCGCTCATGTTCGTCGGGCCCGGCCGCACACGACCGTGCTGGCGACGCTGGGCTACCCGCAGACGGACCGCTGCGCGCTGGAGCGACTGCTCGGCGCGAGCCAGATCGAGCCCTTCGCCGCGCTGAGCCAGCCGCGCCTCTGCACGCTGGCGGGCGGTCTCGGCGCGCTGCATGTCGATCTCGACGACCCGCTCCGCCGTATCGGCCAGAACGATCACCTGATTGTTGAGTACCTCAAGAAAGCCGCCGAAGACGACAAGCGACTCCTCGCTGCTCCCGTGCTTGACGCGCATCTCTCCTGCCGCGAGCAGTGAGAACAGGGGCGCGTGCTTCGGCAGGATGCCGAGTTGCCCCTCGGCCCCCGGGGCAACGACCATATCGACGTCGTCGGTCTTGTAGACCACCCCTTCGCCGGTGACCACCTCGACGCTCAGCTTCGCTGGCCTGGCCATGTTTCCTCCGTGTCAGAGATGAGGGACGAGGGCGGGATACCCCAAGTACCCCCGCTCGTCCCTCGTCCCTCGTGCTAGCCTTCAGCCGCCATCCGCTCGGCCTTCGCAACGGCTTCCTCGATCGGGCCGACCATGTAGAACGCCTGCTCTGGCAGCGAGTCGTGGCGACCTTCGAGGATCTCGGTGAAGCCTCGCACTGTATCCTCGCGGGTGACGTACTTGCCGGACTGGCCGGTGAACGCCTCGGCGACGAACATCGGCTGCGACATGAAGCGCTGAATGCGGCGCGCCCGAGCAACTGTCTGCTTGTCTTCGTCGCTCAGCTCCTCGATGCCGAGGATAGCGATGATGTCCTGCAGGTCGCGATAGCGCTGCAGCAGCCGCTGCACCTCGCGGGCCACCCGGTAGTGCTCCTCGCCAACGATCAGCGGGTCGAGAATACGCGAGGTTGAGGCGAGCGGGTCCACCGCCGGGAACAGTCCTTGCTCGGCGATCGCACGCTCCAGCGAGACAGTCGCGTCGAGGTGGGCGAACGCTGTGGCCGGGGCCGGGTCGGTGTAGTCGTCGGCAGGGACGTAGACAGCCTGCACCGAGGTGATCGAACCCTTGCGCGTCGAGGTAATGCGCTCCTGCAGCTGCCCCATCTCGGTGGCCAGAGTCGGCTGGTAGCCAACGGCGCTCGGCATCCGGCCCAGCAGCGACGATACCTCGGAGCCGGCCTGGACGAAGCGGAAGATGTTGTCGATGAACAGCAGCACGTCGCGGCCCTCATCGCGGAAGTACTCGGCCATCGTCAGGCCCGAGAGCGCGACGCGCAGGCGGGCGCCCGGCGGCTCATTCATCTGGCCAAAGACCATTGCGGTCTTGTCGATGACGCCCGACTCCTCCATCTCGCCGTACAGCTGCGTCCCCTCGCGGGTCCGCTCGCCGACGCCGCAGAAGACGGAGTAGCCGCCGTGCTCGGCGGCGATGTTGCGGATCAGCTCCATGATAACGACCGTCTTGCCGACGCCAGCGCCGCCGAACACACCGGTCTTGCCACCCTTGGTGAACGGCGCAATGAGGTCGACGACCTTCATGCCGGTCTCGAATGGCTCGACCGACGTGGACTGATCGACAAAATCAGGCGCCGGGCGGTGGATGCTGTTCGTCAATGACCGATCGACATCCGGATTGCCATCGACCGGCTCGCCGACGACGTTGAAGATGCGCCCAAGCGTCGCCAGGCCGACCGGCACCCGGATCGAGCTGCCGATGTCGACCGCCTTCGCGCCGCGGCGCAGGCCGTCGGTCGAGGACATTGCGACGCAGCGGACCCAGTCATTGCCGAGGTGCTGCTGGGCCTCGAGGGTCAGCGTGTTACCACCGGGCATATCAACCTCGATGGCGTTGTAAATTGCGGGGAGGTGATCCGGTGGGAACTCGACATCCACCACCGCGCCCTGCACCTGGACGACCTCTCCCGTTGCTCCACGTACGGCTGTCGTTGCCACTCTCTATCTCCTGCCTGCCTGCATCGAATCCGGGATGATGCTCCGCATTGCGACCAAACGTCCGTCTATCCGCCGAGTGCCGCGGCGCCGGCCGCGATCTCGGACACCTCGCGCGTAATCTGCGCCTGGCGCGCCTTGTTGAGCGACAATGTCAGCTCGTCGATGAAATCGCGGGCGTTATCCGTCGCCGCGCGCATCGCGACCATACGCGCCGAATGCTCGCTGGCCAGCGATTCGAGCATCGCCTGGTAGACCTGTACCTCGACATAGCGCGGCAAAAGCGCCTCAAGGACTGTCCGGGGGTCTGGCTCGAAGATGAAGTCGGCGGATGCCTGATCGGCCGGGATATCCTCCGGCGGCTCGATCGGCAGCAGTTGCAGCACCTCTGGCCGCTGGGTCAGCGTGTTCACGAACTGCGAGTAGATGAGGTGAACCGCGTCGATCTCGCCCTTAATGAACGCCTCGGTTGCGACACCGATGATCGGCCGCAGAATATCCAGCGACGGGTTATCGCCCAGCTGGGTAAATTCGGCGATCACGTTCTGGTCGGTCCGAGCGAAGAAATCGCGGCCCTTGCGTCCGACTGTGACGAGGTCGGCCGGATGGCCGGCCTCCTGAAGGAAACGCACCGACCGACGGATGATGTTCGCGTTGAACGCCCCGGCCTGGCCACGGTCGGCAGTCACGATAATGACGCCGACCCGGTTGATCGGGCGCTGCTGAAGCAGCGGGAACTGTGAGACATCAACCGACTCGCCAGCGACGGCGAGGCCAGCAATGATCGTGCGCAGGCGCTCGGCGTACGGCCGGGCCGCGCGCACTCGCTCCTGTGCGCGGCGCATCTTCGATGCCGAAACCATCTCCAGCGCCCGCGTGATCTGCGCTGTGTTTCGAACCGAACGTATGCGCCGTCGAATCTCTCGTGGGCTCGCCATCCTGTCTCCTTCAGCGTGCGACCAGCCGCCGGGCCGGCGACTAGATCGTCACCTCAAGCTGATCGACCGAGATCGTTCTGGCGAACTCGTCAGCCGTCTTGCGCATCAGCGCGGTCAGATCGTCGTCGAGCGCCCGCTTCTCCTTGATGGTTGCCAGAATGCCCGAGCCGCTGTTGCGCAGATAGTCCATGTACTGCCGCTCCCACGAACGGACCCGGTCGACCGGAATATTGTCCAGGAAGCCGTTAGTCGCGACCCAGATCAGGGCCACCTGCTCCTCGACCGGCATCGGCTGGTACTGCGGCTGCTTGAGCACCTCGGTCAGCCGCATGCCGCGGTCGATCTGGCGCTTTGTCGCAGGGTCCAGGTCCGATGCCATCTGGGCGAAGGCCGCGAGCGAGCGGAACTGCGCCAACTCGAGCCGCAACGAGCCGGCCACCTGTCGCATCGCGCGAATCTGGGCAGAGCCGCCCACCCGCGAGACCGAGATGCCGACGTTCAGCGCCGGCCGGACGCCCGCGTAGAACAGATCAGATTCCAGGAAGATCTGGCCATCGGTGATCGAGATGACGTTGGTCGGGATGTAGGCCGACACGTCGTTGGCCTGCGTCTCGATGATCGGCAACGAGGTGAGCGATCCCCCGCCGCGCTCCTCGTTGAGGCGCGCCGAGCGCTCCAGCAGACGGGAGTGCAGGTAAAAAACGTCGCCCGGGTATGCCTCGCGGCCCGGCGGGCGGCGCATCAGCAGCGAGACCTGCCGGTAGGCCCAGGCGTGCTTGGAGAGATCGTCATAGACGATCAGGGCGTCGCCGCCCGTCTCCATGATCTCCTCGCCCATCGACGTGCCGGAATATGGAGCGAGATATTGCAACGGGGCCGGCTCGGAGGCCGAGGCGGCGACGACAATCGTGTGGCCCATCGCGCCGTGGCGCTCGAGCGTCGCCACGATCTGGGCGACCTGACCCTGGCGCTGGCCGATAGCCACGTAGATGCAGATGACGCCGGAATCCTTCTGATTGATGATCGTATCGATCGCCACCGCCGTCTTGCCGGTCTGGCGGTCGCCGATGATCAGCTCGCGCTGGCCACGGCCGATCGGGATCATTGCGTCGATCGCCTTGATGCCGGTCTGCAGCGCCGTGTCCACGTTCTGCCGCGCGACGACACCGGGAGCGATGCGCTCCATCGGACGGAATGTCTCGGTCTGGATCGGCCCCTTGCCGTCGATCGGCTGGCCCAGCGCGTTGACAACGCGCCCTACCAGCGCACGGCCGACGGGAACCTCGGCGATACGGCCAGTCGAGCGAACCTCGTCGCCTTCCTCAATACCTGTGTACTCGCCGAGGATGATGACGCCGACCGAATCCTCCTGCAGGTTGAACGCCATGCCAATGACGCCCTGCTTGGTGAACTCGACCAGCTCGTTGGCCATCACGTCGCTCAGGCCATGGACGGACGCGATACCGTCACCGACCTCGACGACGTTGCCGACGTTGGTCACCGTCATCCCGGCTTCGAATGACTGGATCTGATCCTTGATGATGTCGCGAATCTCGGTGGCGCGTACCGCCATATCGGCCTCCTGCTCCCGCACGACCCGTGCGCGCGGTGTCGTTCTCGTCCTGTCCCGCTGCCTCTCGCGCCTCAGCGCGCGAGTGCTGCCCGCATCTGCTGAAGTTGCGACGTGACGCTAGCGTCAATCAACCGATCGCCAATGCGCGCGACAAGCCCGCCGATCAGCGATGGATCGGTCGTCGTGCGCAGCTCGATCTGCTTGCCAACGATCTGGTGGAGCTGTTCCCTGACCTGCTCTCGCTCGGCCGCCGTCAGGTCGACCGCGGTCGTCACATCGGCGATCGCGATCCCCTGGGCATCGAGGACCATGTCGCCGTAGACCGACAGCAGCTCGGGGAGGATGTCAAAGCGGTGACGCTCGATCAGCATGTAGGCCAGGTTGCGCACGTACTGCTGCGTGTCGCCCGGCAACAGCCGGTCGATCGCGGCGCGTTTGCCCTGCTCCGACACGTTCGGGCTGGTAAAGAACTCGCCGGCCACCTCATCGCTCGCTGCGTTAGCCAGCGTGGTGAGGTCGGCCTGCCACTGATCCCGCGTGCCGGCCTCCGACGCGATGTCGAAGACGGCCTGCGCGTAGCGCTTGGCTACCCCGCGAATCGCCATCGGATGCCCCTCCTCTCGCGCTGGCGCGTGTTGTTAGTCATCCGTCACCGGCGCGCTGCCATTGCTGCTGGCCGCGCTAGCCTCGGCCAGCGCCTCCTCGATCAGCTGCGACTGTGCGTCGCGGTCGAGGTTGGCGCGGACAATCTTCGAGGCCGCCAGCACGGCAAGGTCGCCGACCTCGCGTCGCAGGTCGGCTCGCGCCTGGGCAGTCTCGGCGATAATCGTCTCGCGAGCCTTGGCGATCAACTCATCGCCCTGCGTCTGTGCCTGCTCCTTCGAGCGGGCGATGTGCTGGTCGCCGACCTCGCGAGCGCGGGCAATCAACGCCTGCCCCTCGCGCCGGGCCTCGGCCATGATCTCTTCGTTTTGAGCACGGGTTTTCTGGAGCTCGTCCTCCATGCGTTGGGCGGCCTCGATGCTCTCGCGGATGCGCTCCTGGCGCGTGTCGAGCATGCCGGTGATCGGCCCCAACGCGAACTTCCAGAACAGCCAGATAAAGATCAGGAAGGCCACGATCTGGACGAGCAGATTTGCGCCGTTAATACCTAGTGCGCCCATGAGTCCCCTCGACCTGTGTGCAGTCGATCTGCCAGCCAGGGTTGTTAAGCCCCAGCCGTTCGACGCATGCGTCGAACGCCCTGCCGGCTCGCCAGCGTCTCGCTATGGCGGAGAGGGGAGGCAATGCCGCCCCTCCAGCCCGCGTGCCAACGACGGTCGTCAGCACGTCACATCAGATGCTAGATCACGAACGCGATGATGATGGCGATAACGAAGGCGTAAATTGCGACGGCTTCGGCCAGACCAGCGCCGATGATCATCGTCGTGCGGATATCGCCGGCAGCCTCAGGATTGCGACCGAGGGCCTCCATCGCCTTGGCAACGGCCATGCCGATGCCGATGCCAGGGCCGATCGCGCCCAGGCCGATCGCCAGCGCCGCGCCAATCGCCTTGGCAGCGCTTACGGCATCGGGACCGGTAACACCACTGAACATGCTGCAGTTCTCCTCTCGCCGGAAGGGCCAGTCCCCGACCCGGCTCTCCAATCGATCGGAGCCACCCCCAACGGGGCGCCCCCTCCGCCCAATAACCCCTTGGGCCGGTTGGCCCGCAGACCCGTGATCCTGGAGAGAGCATGCTCTCTCCGGTTGCTAGTCGCCCGCGCTCGTCGCGGGGACTGCCGCTCGATGCGGCTCCTCACCAGGCTCGTGTACGTGCCCGTGCTCGTCACTCCCCGCTGTTGCCAGCGCAATGTAGACCAGCGTCAGCAGCGCGAAGATCAGCGCCTGAATGAAGCCAAAGAGAACCTCGAGCAAGAGGAAGATCGTCGGCAGGCCGAACATGATGACGACCAGCCACTTCGTCTTCTCGAGGATCGCCGCGGACATGGAGATCATGACCCCGACGAGCACCTCGCCCGCGAAGATGTTGCCAAAGAGACGGAACGAGAGCGAGATAATGCGCGAGACCTCGGAGATCACTTCGATCGGGAACATGAACGGCGGATCGGCCATGTGCTTGATGCGCCCACCAAAGCCATGCGCTGCGATGCCAGCGATCTGGACTGAGACGAACGCGATCAGCGCCATCGCCAGAGTCATGTTCAGGTCCGCGTTCGGCGCGCGCAGCAGCGGGGGCGCAGGCTCGTGCTCGGCCTTCGTCGAGGCCAGCGTCACAACGCCGTCGCCGGGGTGCTGGGCCGAGGCGACCATCGCCGATGTTTCGTTGCTTTCCGACCAGCCACACAGGCTCTTGCACTGGATCGTGCCGACGCCCGGCAGCAGGCCGGAGTAATTCGCGAGAATGATGAAGATGAAGAGTGAGCCGATCAGCGGGAAGATCTTCCGGCCAACCTGCCGGCCGGCCGCGCCCTCCACCAGACTGAGCAGGAAGTCAGCGACCATCTCGAAAATGCTCTGCGCGCGACCGGGGATCAGGGTGGCTTTCCGGGCGATCAGCGCGCCGACGATGATGATCACCGCCATGACGATGACCATCTGGAGGAAAGAGTTCGTGATGTTGAGCGTGCCGAGTGGCCCGAGGTCAGCAGACCAGAGCGATTCCGCCTTAACCGAGACGTGGACTTCCACTCAGTGTCCCCCTCCGCGCGGCTTCGCGGCGTCCGTAGGGCGCGACCGCGAGCCTGAATCCCCCTGCGTCTGGGCGTCCGTCTTCGACTTCAGCTGCACTCGTCCCCGTTTGGGATCACCGAGCATAGCCAACTCATAGAGTGAATACCCAGCCGCCCCAAGACCGAGCACTACACCAATGAGTGTAAAGATAGGCATGGTCCCAAGCCAGCGGTCGAGAAGAATTCCTCCCCCGACACACAATAAGAGACTGCCCACGACGGTGAAGCCTAACCCTGAGGCGGCGCCAATCGCTTGCCAGTCTCTTTTAGTCTCCGGACCTAGCGGGTTATCCATGACGGTCCCGCCCCTCACACTCCGTGCAGTGTATCACAATGCCCCGGCACGCCAGAACCCCAGATATTCGCCGATCAATCGTAAACGGAATGCGCTTCGCGCGGCTCGGATCGCTCAATCGGCAACGGCCGCTGCTCGCCCTCACGCAGGATCTTCGTCGCGGCGGCGACAAAGTCGCGGAACAGCGGGTGCGGCCTGGTCGGCCGTGATTTGAGCTCGGGATGGAACTGGACACCGACGAACCATGGGTGATCGATCAGCTCCATGATCTCGGCTAGCCGGCCATCCGGCGACTCGCCGGAGATGATCAGCCCACCCTCCTCCAGCGCGTCGCGATAGGCGTTGTTGATCTCGTAGCGATGGCGGTGACGCTCGGTAACCAGGTCGGTTCCGTAGGCTGCCGCGGCGCGGGTGCCGGGGACCAGCTTGCAGGGCCAGGCGCCGAGCCGCATTGTGCCGCCCATCTCGACATCCTTCTGATCGGGCATGAGGTCGATGACCGGGTTGCGGGTCGCCGGGTCGATCTCGGTCGAGTTTGCGTCGGCCAGGCCCAGCACGTTGCGGGCGACATCGATCGCCGCCATATGGAGCCCGTAGCACAGCCCGAGATAGGGCACGTGCTCCTCGCGGGCATAGCGCGCCGCCAGCACCTTGCCTTCGATCCCGCGCGACCCAAAGCCGCCAGGGACGACGATCCCGGCGCTGTGGCTGAGCTGCTCGCGCAATTCCGCCTCGGTAAGCTGCTCGGAGTTCACCCACCGAATGTCGACTGCGACATCGTTGGCCAGCCCGGCGTGCGTCAGCGCCTCGGCGACGCTCATGTAGGCATCGTGCAGCTCGACGTACTTCCCGACGAGGGCAATCTCCAGCCGCTTCCGCGGCGTCTTGATGTGCTCGACCAGATCGGTCCACTCGGCGAGATCTGGCTCGGAGGGCCAGGAGAAGTGCTGGGACAGGTAGTCGCCCAGTCCGGCCGCCTCCAGCATCAGCGGCACCTCATAGATCGTCTCCGCCGTCTCGAGCGGGATGACTGCGTCCTCGTCCACGTCGCAGAAGAGGGCGATCTTGGAGACGATGTCGGGTGTCACCTCGCTATCTGCGCGCACGATGATGACATCCGGCTGGATACCGGCCGCTCGCAGCTCGCGGACCGAATGCTGCGTCGGCTTGGTCTTCATCTCCCCGGTTGCGCCGACACGAGGCAGCAGGGTGACGTGCATATAGAGGACGTTGCGCCGGCCCTCGTCCTTGCGCATCTGTCGAATCGCTTCCAGAAAGGGCTGCGACTCGATATCGCCGACGGTGCCACCCACCTCGACAATGACGACGTCCGGCTGGTGCTGGCGGGCGAGGTGGTGGATGCGATCCTTGATCTCGTTGGTGATATGCGGGATGACCTGGATTGTGCCGCCGAGATAGTCGCCACGACGCTCCTTGGCAATGACCGAGGAGTAGACCTGGCCGGTCGTGATGTTCGACCCGCGCGAGACGTTCTCGTCGGTGAAGCGCTCGTAATGGCCGAGGTCGAGATCCGCCTCAGCGCCATCCTCGGTGACGAACACCTCGCCATGCTGATACGGAGACATCGTTCCTGGATCGACGTTGAGGTACGGGTCAAGCTTCATAATGGCGACGCTCAGACCGCGCGCCTTCAATAATCTGCCGATCGAGGCCGTCGAGATGCCCTTGCCGACCGACGACACGACGCCACCCGTGACGAAAATATACTTGGGCACTACACGATCCTCCGCCCACGCCATTCCGGCAGCCCCGCCCGGAGCGCCGGAGGCTCCTCGGCCCCCACAACCAGACCCGAGCTCGCACTCGCCGGTCTGGCAACTGCGAGCTGATGAACAAACACGCCGCCCGGCCGCGCACTCAGCGCGCGGCCAGACGCTACAGGCTCAGGATGACCACTTCTGGCGACTCGCCGAGATCGCTCGCCCGGACGACGAGCTTATCTCGAGGGGTAGCCGCAGCAGCTCCCATCTCCGCCAGAAACTTTTCCAGCGGGTCTCGTTGCGCATCGCCATTCGGCGTGCGGTATTGCATCGGGATAACGATCTTCGC
>MTKZ01032778.1_pt1 | contig 12200 bp, 8 predicted proteins | sample 1042781 | NCBI WGS metagenome assembly MTKZ01 (sample SAMN06212207, study PRJNA360539) | anaerobic digester metagenome | biome: Wastewater treatment plant; material: sludge; isolation source: anaerobic digester fed with sludge from wastewater treatment plant | place: Denmark: WWTP Viborg ...
GTCGGGGTGAGAAGACTCGAACTTCCGACCTCTACGTCCCGAACGTAGCGCGCTAGCCAACTGTGCTACACCCCGATAATTTTATTTAAAAGAACTTCCGATCATAAAACTCAAAACTTTAAGCGCTAGTCCCGATCCCGATTTTTCGGGATCGAGGATCCTCGTCATGCTCCGCATGACGGGACCAACTGTGCTACACCCCGATATTTATTTAAAGAACTTTAAATCGTGTTCAGGCCGGCAAATTTATAAAATTTACCGGTAATTCAACCTAAGGATTTACCTCTTTTTACCATACTGATACCCAACACCATCCCGGTATATGCTTAAGTATTTGTTATACAGATACTAAGACCGGAAATGGCAGCAAGCAGTCTCAAGTCACCTCGCCTCTGCCCTAAGGCTGTCAAGCAAATCAGAATAATTATCTATAAGACTCTGATATTCCTCCGAATTTATAAGATTGTTAATTTCTCCCCTGTCGGTCCTTAGATCATAAAACTCACGGCAGCTATCCTGAAACTCGTAATAATGAATGTATTTGTAATCAAGACTGACAAGTGCTTCAGATTTCGGAAGACCCGGATGTTCAAAACGGTGCTCATAAAAGAACATTTTCCTTATGCTTCCATCATCCTTCCTCCATGTATTCTGAAGAGGTTTGCCCTGCATTCCTTCAGGTATTCCTATACCCGCGTATTCAAGGATAGTAGGCGCAATATCAATATTGAGAGCAATGTCAGATATCTCCCTGCCCCTGTTTTTCTTTTTTTCAAGAGGATTATAAATAAAAAGAGGGATCCTTATCGATTCTTCATAAGCAAACCATTTTCCTGCCAGACCATGTTCTCCCAAAAAGAAGCCATTATCTCCTGTCATTATTATTATCGTATTATCCCCGATTCCGGCTTCTTCCAGCTCTTCGACAATATTGCCAACCACATCATCCACTCCCCTGATCAGTCTGTAATATCCCCGCACACTCTCCCTGAAAAGGGAATCAGTCTCAAACCGTATCTTCCATCTGTTCCTGGCCTCATTGTTATCACGGAACCAAGAAGGGAACATTCTCCAGTATTCATCATCGGCTGTTGCCGGCCGGGGGTAGTCAAGATCCCTGTAATCTTCCGAATATCTAAGGTTATAAATGAACTGCCGGGGATCTCCGTCCTGAACATGTGGGGCTTTGAAACTTACAGAGAGGCAAAAAGGTCCGTCATCTCCAAACTTCCCGATAAATTCCTTTATACGCCCGTCAAGGATGTCAGTATAATGGGTCATTTTGCCTGTTGAGTCATAATTTTCATACATGGGCTGTATCACCCTGTCACAGCCCCAGTAATCATATTTCTTCTCAGGCTGCTCCTTTATCCCGACCCCGTACTTCCCGATGAACCCGATCCTGTATCCTGCTTTTTCCTTTAGCAGAAGCGGGTAGGTCTGAGCCACTGCCTGACTGCTCATATCCGTAGTAAAATCGTTGATGCCATGACGTGATGCATATTGCCCGGTAAGGATACTTGCACGGCTGGCACATGATATGGAAGTCGTGACAAACGCATTGTTGAATACCACACCCTCGCCGGCCAGTCTGTCAATGTTGGGGGTAAAGATATATGGATTGCCCGTATAGCCCATTGCATCGTAGCGATGGTCGTCGGTAAGAAGGAAGATGATGTTTGGCAATGGTTTCTCATTCTTACAACCGGTAACCACGGGAATAAGAGCCAGAGGGATGATCCTTGCTATATTCCTGCTGTTCAATGTATTCCTGTTCACAGATAATAAATTCTCATTATTTTCTCCACAAACCCGGCAGAAACTTGTAGTATAAAAGATGACGCCAGGTAATAAAATCGTGAGCCCCCCGGCTCCCGATATAGTACTCGTGAGCGATATTCCTCTTTAAAAGTTCGTTATGAAGGACTTCATGCCTTGCTCCCGGCCTGGTTTCATTAGTGCCGGCCCCGACGAAGAGGTAGTCAACCTTTGAGTTGAAATCCGGGAGCCCGATTGCCGGTGTAAGATCAAGCGACTCTGCCGAGCTTAGAAGACCGAAGGAAGCAAACTTATCGAGATTATTGAAACCAACCACCTGGGCATGTCGTCCACCCATTGACAATCCTGCAATAGCCCTGCCATTACGGTCGGTACGGACACTGTATGACTCCTCGACGAGAGGAATGACCACCCTTGTCAGTTCATCATCGAAAATACTGAATGTCAACTCACTATGCTTTGGATCGCTCCGGTGAACCACCTGGTTGTTGGGCATGACAATAACCATTGGCAGAGCCTTGCCCTCTGCTATGAGATTGTCCTCTATAAAGTTCACCCTCCCGAAAAGACTCCACGTAGAAGCAAGCTCTCCCGAGCCTCCCAGCAGATACAATACCGGATATTTAATGTCACTACTGTAACCCGGAGGTAGATAGATGTACATTTCACGTTCTCCCTCTGTAATATTTGAATGATAAATGTGCCTCACAACTGTACCGTGAGGAACATTCCTGGCATCGTAAAATGCAGGGCCCTTCCCGTGTACCACCAGAATACTGAAACCAGGCTGGCCCGCAAATCCGGTAAGATTATTCGAAGGATCATCAACACTTACACCATCGATAATCAGTTTGTAATAATAAATCTCCGGCTCAATCGGACCCACCTTTAGAGTCCAGATACCATCTTCACCCTTTGTAAAGGGAACAGGCTTTGACACTCCAAGTCCCAGCAGAACATTACCTGAGAGACTTATCTCCCGGGCTTCAGGGGCGGCAACCCTGAAAGTTACCATTCCGTCATCAGCTACTTCAGGGGAGATGACCGATGCTCCGAAAGGCTTCAGGTTCTGGGTATTTTTCTGCGGGGCCCAGTCAAGATTAATATGCGACTGCTGGGCAGTAATAAAATGTGACACAGCAGTTATTAAAACCGGTATCAGCAAAAGTGTTTTTATGTTTTTCATTCGTAAATAAGTTTGATTTTAAAAGGATGAAGGCCGCCCTTCCTCTGGCGGGGCAACCCACATTTCTGAACAAGAATTATTTACATACTTTTTTGTATATCCGACACATGAGGGTTTCATGATATTGTCTTAATCCTGTTAATTATCACAACCGGGGAACATAACCTGGGCTGTCTGATAAAGGTACCTTCTCCAGTTTGGCCATTCATGTCCTCCGTCGCTCAGAACCCAGAAATTACGGACGCCGTAACGGTTAAAAACAGCCAGGTCCTTCATTCCGTTATAAAGAGCTATATCTGTCTCACCTGCAGCCATATAAAGCGGCACACGGAAAAGACCGTTGAAACCCGGATCGCTGAATACTGCTTTGAAATTCTCCTCAAACTTAGTTTGCGTCTCAGCTGAGGTATGTCCTGAGCTGTAAATATAGAGTTCGCTGAAAGTATCCAGATGCGGCAGTCCGGTGTGCAGGACAACAAAACCTCCCATCGACAGACCGGCAAGCGCCCTGTATTCCCTCGAGGCTTTCGTCCTGTAATGTGAATCAATAAATGGAATGATGCTGCTGATGTACTCCTTAGAGCATTCATCGTCTACTCCGGGAACAGGCGGGTTTGCAGTTGCTATGCCCCTGGTATTCGGCATAACAATAATCATGGGTTTTGCCTTTCCTTCTGCAATCAGGTTATCAAGGATAAGATGAGCGAATCCACCCTGCCGCCTGTTTTCAAGCGTCCATCCCGAATCATCATCTCCTCCGCCATGATTCAGGTAAAGCACAGGATAACGCTGTGTGCTGTTAAGGTCATATTCTGGAGGAAGGTAAACATGCATTCTTTTTTCGTTGCCGCCGGGAGCCTTGTAATTTACCTGCTCAATCCTCCCATGAGGGACATTCTTCCTTGCATAGAAACCGGAATCGGAGTATGTCGGAAGAGCCGGTAATATGGGAAGAGCACAGGGGCCCTTTTTGGGCAATTCCATCCTTCTTCCCTGTCCCCCCTGGGGCGGAGCCTGCGGCTGGTTCTGAGCGGAAATTGCCAATGGCATGACGGCAAAAATCAACGTTAACAGTCTGAATTTTAAAAAAGTGTTTTTCATATCTAAACTTTGTTATGGAAATACTATCAACAAATAACTCTCTTATCCTACTTTAATACACTACTCATTTCAGCCTTTTCAATTTCAATCCGGGCATCTTCAGGAAGCAGGAATCCTTCCCTGACCAGTTCCCCTGCTGCAATTCTGACAGCTTCGACATATCGTTCATGGGTCCGGTATCTTTCCTGAAGCGATTTTCGAGGATCTGAAGCCTCCTTGCGTTCTTTTTTCGTCTTTTTAAAGGGTATGAACATTCCGTTGAGTGATGACAGGTCTCCCTTTCCATACCCCTCTCTTCTCAGAGCCCAGCCGGTATAAGTGCCCAAGGGTACCCTGATATTTATCCCGCGAATGCCTCCTGTCTCATTTCCGTCGCTGTCGACTTTCGGGACCAGGGTCCTGTAATATTCTTCCGTTTTTGGCTGGGGAGGTTCAAGCCTCAGAATTCCCGTCACATTCCTGAAATCATAATCCGGGCCATAGTCCAGAAGAGGCAGTTCGTTGACCTTTCCGTTGTATGGGATACCAGGTATTGCAGGCCAACCTGTGCTGTTGATTCCGGGGCTTGCAAGAGTTCCTTCCGCAAGTGTGGGATAGGCAGCCGGCGGAGGCTCAATATTTTCCATCACCCATTGTTCGAGGCGTACAAGGAGCGCCCTGAGATAAGGCTGCCAGGAATTGGGATTCATGGGAAATCCGCTCGCCTGATCAGCGCTTTCCGAAGGAGTATGCTGAGTTCCCGCGAAAAGGTATATCCTGACGTTTTCCGGTATTTCCAGATCATGAAGTCCGCGGGAGTCGGTTGTCGTCAGGGAAGCCCTGAGTTGCCAGTATTCCGACGAACTGAGAGTTTGCATTATTTTCGGGCAGGTGCCGGTTTCAATGCATTTTTCAAGTATCCCTCCCGTAACTCCTGATATTGAATCATATTCAGTGCTCCAGGTAAAAGGAGGATCATTTCCGGGGAACAGATGATCCTCCCTCTGAAGTCCTCCTCCACCGGGTCTTCCGAACCTTACATTGAGAGATATCCTGCGCGTGCCTATATGGGCATTCACTCCGTCGAATACCTGGCGCCCCTCTTCATCCTGATTGAAACCAAGAAAAAGAAAGGTACGGGTAAAATTACTGCACTGTGATACGCCCTGCATCACGGCAGCCTTAACAGGGTTAGTGCCTTTTTCAATGTTAACAAGCGGATTGGGGAAGCCCGACTCGTCCTCCGTTTTGTTTCTGAGGAAGGATGTGATATCCCTTACAGCGGCAAAACCAAGTCCCAGGACGAGAGGATTTTTAGCCATATAAATAAGTTCATAGATATAGCCCGGCTGAAATCCGTTAGCCATTGATATTTTTGCCGGGTTTGGAATTCCGGGGTAACGGAGTTTTGAGCAGTCGGAGAAAGCCCATTCCGTGCTGGTAACAGGCTCACGGGTATCCGATTCCAGCACACGTCTCGTAAGCATGCTGCCTGAATTATCAATATTTACTGTCTCATAGCTGTGATGTGTCTGCCCTGAAAAGAATCCGCTGCTGAGGTCAAGGGTCTTTGCTTCTGTACTTACCTGGAATTCTGTCCTGAGTAACCCGGCTATCTCTCCTCCATCCTCGGAGGCATAGGGCACTCTCATTGTCAGGCGGTTTCCTCCTCTCAGGACATCTCCCTGCCAGGCACACCACAGGTAGATGTAGCCTCTGGAAAGAAGAACCGAATCGGCCGGAAAAATATTACCCCTGTTTGGAAGACTGAGAAAAAGCAATCCGTTGCACTTTTCCATGTCAGCCGGCCTGAGTATCACAAAGTCGGATACATATTCAACCATTCCCTTTTCATTAACAGGTGCGAGACCAATATCCTGTATGACACTATTGAGAGGATCAGAAGGATCGACTTCTCCGTAGAATTGGCCTGTGATCCTAAGATAGGAACCTGTATTCCCGAAAGTCCTTCCATCAAGATATGGTTCGGTTTTGGTTACTACAACCCTTGTTATTGCAGCTTCCAGCGGAAGCGAAATAAGGATCATCAGTATCTGAATAAGCAGAAGCTTTTTTTGCAGTATAATAAAGTCTTTTGTCATAATAATCGCTTACTCATCACATACCCAGCCAACATCTTATAAACTAAGCCTAAAGTAGCGATTTATTTTATATCTTTCCACTGTATTTTGTTCAAAATGGACTCAAAACTGACCAATCCCGTAAAAATGAAAAAAATAAGCATGATCTTTCTGTCGGCCGCTCTCATAGCGAGTCTGGCCCTTCTGACCGATTGTTCGCCCAAAGGTGATTTCACTCAACCTGAACTTGGTTCCCGTTCTGTTAAAATATTAACAAAAGGGGGCTATAAATTCAAGGATCTCAACAAGAACGGGAAGCTTGACCTTTATGAAGACTGGAGGCAAGCGTCCGAAGAAAGGGCGGCAGATCTGCTATCACAGATGACGATAGAGGAAAAGGCCGGGTTCATGATCATTTCACAGATCAACATGGTTCAGGAGGGTAATGAATTTACCTCTGAACTCAATGAGGAGGATGTGGTGGCAAGAGTCAACATGTTCACTGGCAATGAGCTTTCCGAGCCGGTGGTAAACGTTTCGGGAACAACAAGGGGAATAAAGGAGCGGCATCTCCTGCATTTCATCCTCAGGGCCAATGCGCCGGCGAAGGTAATTGCAGAATGGTCAAACAATGTTCAGGCTGTTGCTGAGGATGCACGGCTTGGAATTCCGGCAATTTATGCGTCAAACCCGAGGAACCATATAGCGACCGATAACTCTGTCGGACTTAACGTCGGCAGTTCTGCGTTTACCCAGTGGCCCGGAACCCTTGGTCTGGCAGCCACAAACGATCTAAGTCTGGTAAGGGAGTTTGCCGAATCCGCAGCGATGGAATGGACAGCGGCCGGTATCAGAAAAGGATACATGTACCAGGCTGACCTTGCCACAGAGCCAAGGTGGAACAGGATAGAGGGAACCTTTGGAGAAGATGCTGACCTGGTCTCAGGGATAATGCGTGAGATAGTCCTTGGTTTTCAGGGAGAAAAGTCCGGACCACATTCGGTAGTGCTTACAACAAAGCATTTCCCCGGTGCCGGAGCCGAAATGGATGGACAGGATGCCCACTACGACTATGGGAAGAACCAGGTCTATCCGGGAGGAATGATGGATTACCACCTGAAACCCTTCATAGCAGCAATAGAAGCAGGCACCTCTGCAATAATGCCTTACTATGCCCTGCCTCACCAGACTGAGTACGAAGAGGTGGGATTTGCATTCAACAAGGGAATCCTTACAGGCCTTCTCAGGGAAAAACTGGGATTCAAAGGGATCATAAACTCCGACACAGGTCCTATCGACAACATGCCCTGGGGTGTTGAGAACCTCTCGGTGACTGAAAGATACCAGAAGGCTATTGAAGCAGGCGTTGACATCTTTTCAGGCTCAGCCGATCCCTCAAGGATCCTTGAAACAATCAGGAGCGGACTGGTCACCGAGGCAAGGATAGATGAATCGGTACTTCGGCTCCTGAAAGAGAAATTCGATATAGGATTGTTTGAGAATCCCTATGTTGACCCCGTGGTGGCAGATTCGATCGCCAACAATGCAGGATTCAGGGAAAAGGCTGATCTGGCTTTCAGAAAATCGATAGTGCTTCTGAGAAACGACAAGTCACTGCTTCCGGTCAAACCAGGTACAAAGATCTATTTTGAAGCCTTCCTCAACAGCAGGCAATCTGACAATCCGCACAATGTCATTATCCCTGAAAACAATGAATGGGGAGTGGAGTTTGTAAAGAGTCCGTCTGAGGCCGATTTCGTTATTCTGTGGCTTACTCCCTCAAGCAGTCTTTTCGGAGGACGACGGGGAGGAAGAGAGGGTTCTTCTCCCGGTGCTGTACCCATCGATCTTCTGCTCTCGAAGAATATGATAGATGTAGCTTATGTCAACCGGATAGCCTCAACAAAACCGACTGCAATAGTCGTTAATTTCAGTAAACCATTTGTTATAAGCGAGATAGACAGAAATGCTTCTACGCTGCTTGCTACTTTCGGCACAACTTATTCCGCACTGATCGATGTAATCACCGGAAAATTCAATCCGGCCGGAAAGATGCCGTTTACGATTCCTGTATCTCAGCAAGCTGCCGTCGACAATCTGGAGGATGTTCCGGGAACCCTTGAAAAAGAAGGTTACGCTTTGTTCAGATCAGGAGAAGGAATAAGCTATTAGCCCATTCCAAACATTTTATGAAAATGTCATCCGGCCGTGTTGCATCAATCGACATCATGAGGGGATTAACAATCCTTCTCATGCTTTTTGTCAACGATCTCAACATGGATGTGGTTCCCGCATGGCTTGGTCATACAGATGCTGATCATGACGGCATGGGACTGGCAGACTGGGTTTTCCCAGGTTTTCTTTTCATAGCCGGCATGTCTGTCCCTTTCGCCTTCTCAAAGAGAATTGCCCTGGGATCAACCTCGGCCGACAACAGCAGGCATATTCTGACCCGAAGCATGAGTCTGCTGATTATCGGGATACTGATGCTCAATACCGGAAGGGTCAATCCCGAGCTTACCGGGATTGGTAAGAACCTGTGGGCACTTCTTATGTATTTCGCTGTTTTTCTTGTCTGGAACGACTATCCCGACAAGGAGCAGAAAATATACAGGAATACCGGATTCAGGCTGGCAGGGATAGGCTTGCTGATACTTCTCATTTTCAGGTTCAGATCGGGTCTTCCTGAGAACGACGGATCCCTTATCGCAGGCTGGTGGGGAATACTCGGGCAGATAGGCTGGGGTTACATGGCAGCGGCATTCGTTTACATTATATTCCGGGATTCCCTCCTTAAAACAATTGCTGCTGCTCTCTTCTTTCTGGCGCTTAACATATTATCCGCAGCACAACTTACTGGTTTCATGGATCCCGTAAGACCATTTCTCGGAATTATTCTCGACGGAAGTGTACCATTCATTGTGCTTTGCGGAACAGTTGCCGGTGTAAGGATGAAGAATGCCGGAAACAAGGGGCAGTGGTATCTTGTCAGGGATCTTGCGGTTTTTGCAGTCGTCCTGCTTGCTGCCGGGTTCATCCTGCGCAGATGGTTCATCATATCGAAGCTTCAGGCTACCCCAAGCTGGGGACTTGTTTGCTCAGGGATAAACTTTGTTGTGTTCATTATCATTTACCTGATTACTGACGTTTACAACAGGACAAAATGGGCGGCCTTTTTCAAGCCGGCAGGGGAGAATCCTCTTACAACATACATCTTCCCCGCAATAATTTACCATCTGATTCAGATTTCAGGGATTCAGCTTCTTTACTACAAACAGTCAGAGTTGCCTATTGCAGTAATTGCCGGATCGATGGTCTGGGCGGTGATTATGGTTTGGATAGCAGCTCTTCTGAAACGGGCAGGGATCGTATTGAAACTGTAGTATCCTCCTTTTTAAAATCCTGCCCTTTAGCGGGCAGAGTACAGGTCTCATCCCGGCAATTTTTGAACCAGGACTTTGTTGAAAATTCCAGGGTGGTTTATCCTTATCCTGGCGATTTTGTTATACGGAGACTGTTGTTGTTTTTAGCAATCATGATCCTGTCGAAGAGACCGGAATCAGTTATCTGCTGAAAGACTATCTGAGGTGTCAGCCAGATCATGCAGGCATGGTCTTTTCTTCTGCAGGTCCCCTTGCCAAAAACCGTACAGGGTCTGCAGCCGAGCCTGCTGAAAGGAATTTTTACGGCATATTCATCCGGCTGGCCCCAGGCTCCGAATCCCGTAACAGGATCGGTTGCTCCCCAGAGAGAAATAACATTGGTCCCAGCCAGTGCAGACATATGCATATTTGAGGAATCCATTGATATCATAACATCCAATACCGACATAAAAGCGATTTCCTCTCCAAGGTTCAGCCTGCCTGCAAGGTTCTCCGAATTGCGGATCGCATCATGGATCGCATTTAGTTTTGCATGCTCATCCTTTCCTCCAAAAAGCCAGAATCTAACCCGGTAGTTTTCCGAGATATTTCTCATCAGGGAGATCATATTCTCAACCGGCCACATCTTCAGCCTGTGTTTTGCGAATGGAGCTATTCCGATGTTTATTTCCCCTGTCTGATCCATCATTCCGGAAATGCTTCTTAACGATTCTTCGCCTGGTTTTATCCAGGGGCCTGGAGGCAGGGCGATATTGAATCCTGCTTCTCTCATTGCATCAGCATAACGCTCAACCGTATGTTTTAACGGCTCCCTGCTCATCCCTTTAATTATGGCTTTCTTTTCATCCCGTCCCTTATCGATCTTGACATAAGGAACACCATTGAGTCTGAAAAAGGTTCTCAGAATTTTTGACCTGAGCACATCGTGCAGGTCGATCACGTAATCAACAGTACCCTGTTTCTGGATATCCCTGTAAAGCCGGTAAAGACCTGAGATGCCCTTATGCCTTTTCCTGAAATCAGCAAGGAAGAGCTGTATCCTCTCGTAAGAGGTAAAGTAGGCCCAGAACTGAGGTCTTGTCAGCAGGATTATTTCTGTTTCGGGATACCTGTCGAGCATTCCCCTCAGCACTGGGGTAGTCAGGGCAACGTCGCCCATGGCTGAAGTTCTGATTATCAGTATCCTCATTTCAATATTTTTCGTATGATTTTTCCTCGATGAGCCCCGAGGAAGTCTTAATGTTGATTTCCCGCTTTATTTCAGATCGTTTGTCATTAGTGAAATACACAGCCCTTGCAGCAGCGATAAAATCGGGACCGAAATCCTTTTTCCTTTCAAGATCCCTTATTCTGTCCTCAATATCCCAGAGATCACAGTTAATCCTGTAAAGGTCTTTATAGAGCGGGTCTTCCCGGCTCATTATCATTGATGATGCCTCCTCAAGGACCCTGAATTCCTTCCTTAAATTTTCGAGTTTTGACTCATCACTGATCCTTTCGAGCTTGATCTGAACAATTGTCAGCTTATCAATTATCTCACCATTTGACACTTCTATCTTCATTGCAGAGAGTTTGTGCTTTTTCAAATTTAGCTTGTTTTTATTAAGGGGCAAATAAAAGAACATCCCAAAGAGGAAAAGACCGGGGGGCTTGCCATTTAATAAGGATCGACGTCAACGGCTATCCGAAGGGATGATGCTCCTGGAGATCTCTCAACCTTCTCCATTGCCTCTGAAATGATTTTTTTCGAACGCGGGACAGACTTATTCCTGTCGAGTTTGATAATAATTGTCTTAATGTACCAAAGCTGGATTCTTGATATCACTGGATATTCCGGTCCCAGAACGGATTTGCCGAATTCTTTTTTAAGTTCGTCTCCAAGTTGTCCGGCCAGTGTATTCAGAATCGATCTGTCGCGGTGCTTAACGCTTATTTTTATCATCCTGCAGAAAGGAGGATAGTTGAAAGCTTTCCTCTCTTCGGTCTGAAGCCTGAACATGTTTTTATAGTCGTGGTTGAGTACCAGTCTTATTATCCGGTTTCCGGGTTCGGAGGTCTGGATCACAACTTTTCCCACCTTCTTTCGCCGTCCTGCTCTTCCGCTTACCTGTTCCATAAGCTGGAAACTTCTCTCATGAGCCCTGAAATCTGGGAAATTGAGCATGTTATCGGCATTCAGTATCCCGACCACTGTAAGGTTTTCTATATCCAGCCCCTTGGATATCATCTGGGTTCCGATAAGTATATCCGTATTACCCTCTTCAAGCGAGCGGATAAGCCTGTCGAATGAATTCTTGCCCTTTGTGGTATCCTGGTCCATACGGGCAATGCGCGCCTTCGGAAAAATAATCCTTATCTCATCCTCTATCTTTTCGGTCCCGAATCCTCTTGAAACCAGTCCTGATGATCCGCAATTCCCGCATTTCGGGGGAATAGATGACATAAATCCACAATAATGACAGACAAGCCGGCCAATGGTCTTATGGTAGGTAAGGCTTACCGCACACTGAACGCATTTTGGTATCCATCCGCACTCCGAACATTCGATATAGGGAGAGAAGCCTCTTCTGTTCTGAAAGAGGATTACCTGTTCATTGTTTCCCAGAGCTTCATCAATGGCTTCAAGGAGTTCAGGGGTAAAATGCGACACCATAAGCTTTTTCCGGTATGCTTCCCTGGAATTTGCAAGAA
>MTKZ01003534.1_pt1 | contig 12192 bp, 12 predicted proteins | sample 1042781 | NCBI WGS metagenome assembly MTKZ01 (sample SAMN06212207, study PRJNA360539) | anaerobic digester metagenome | biome: Wastewater treatment plant; material: sludge; isolation source: anaerobic digester fed with sludge from wastewater treatment plant | place: Denmark: WWTP Viborg ...
GAACAAGAAGGTGGCGTAAAGATCAGCTGGCGGTCAGTGGAAGGTGTGGATGTGTCAAAACTCGCAAGAGAATTTGGAGGGGGAGGTCACAAAGCGGCCGCGGGGGCTGATGTCGAAGGGAATTTACAGAGTATTCAAGAAAATGTGATCAATAGCTCGGAGCGATACCTCAAAGAACTCAGGTCCACCTGGGTTGAAAGAGATGCAAATGACTGATAAACAATATAACGATCGAAGTAATCTTGCAAACAGTGTTTCGGGGGTTTTGGTGGTTGATAAACCTGTCGGTATGACTTCCCATGATGTGGTACAGCAGGTTCGCGCCGGCACCCATATTCGTCGGGCTGGTCATACTGGCACGCTTGACCCGCGGGCTTCCGGCGTATTGGTTGTCTTGATAGGACCGGCTGTGCGGTTGAGTGAGTATGTTTCCACTTCCGACAAACGATACCAGGCGGTACTTCGATTTGGCATTACCACCAGCACTTACGACACGGAAGGTGAGATCACCAGTCGTGCACCGGTGGACATCAGCTATGAAGAGCTTGAAGAGACCCTAAAAACATTTGTCGGTGAATTTGAGCAAACCCCACCGATCTATTCCGCTATAAAAGTCGGCGGCCGAAAAGCTTATGATTATGCACGCGATGGTGAAACCGTTGAGCTTGAACCGCGCATGATCACGGTACATTCAATCGAACTGCTTGATTGGGATCCGCCTGAAGCTGTGATCGATATCCACTGCTCCTCGGGCACCTATATACGCTCGTTGGCGTCTGATCTGGGTCAGAAGCTTGGCTGCGGCGCAACGCTGGTTGGCTTGCGCCGGACCCGCAACGGACAATTTGGTCTGCGGGATGCAGTTTCACTGAGTAAGCTCCAGGATGCCTTCAATAATGGTGATTGGTACAAGTATCTGATCCCTGCCGCGGAAGCTCTGGGCGACTGGCATACCGTTGTGCTCACTTTTGAGCAGGTAGATGCGGTACGGCATGGACATCGCGTGCCTGCGCCCGAGGTGGTTGAGGCTGGGCTTTGGGGCCGCGCAATCAGCGAAGAAGGCGAACTGGTCGCGCTGATCGAATACGATGCTGAAGCCAACGAATGGCAGCCACGAAAAGTTTTCTTCAATTAGAAATGAGATGGGAGATCAGTAGCCCCGATTGGTAAGACCAGGACGGGCTATTTGTTTGCCTCAAACCGGAAAATATGACTGAATTCCTCAACGACTGGCCCGATCAACCCCTCAGCAATACCTGGTTGACTATAGGTAATTTTGATGGGGTGCATCTGGGTCATCAAGCACTCATTCAAGGATTGAAGGAAAGAGCAGAGCAACAAAACGGACAAACCCTGGTGCTAACGTTCTGGCCGCACCCACGCATGGTGCTGGGGCAGGTCAGCGAGAGGTTTCTGCTAACCTCGCGCCAGGAAAAAGAACGCCAGCTTCAAGCTGCGGGGGTTGATCTGGTCCTGACCTTGCCCTTTAACGCGAGCCTGGCGGATATGAGTGCGGAAGATTTCCTGGAAAGTATGTTTGTTAATGTAAAACCCGCGGGCTTGTTGGTGGGTCCTGAATTCCGCCTGGGCAAGAACCGTGAGGCTGATTTTGGGTTTGTTCAGAGCTTCTGTACCCACAAGGGCATTGCTTGTGAGTCTTTTTCACCAGTTACCCTGGACGACGAGGTTGTTTCTTCGAATCGCATCCGCGCCTGCTTGATGGAAGGGCAAGTGGCAGAGGCTGCCAGGCTGCTTGGGCGACCTTTCAGCCTGGAAGGCGAGATACAACATGGCAAACAGATCGGCAGAAAATTGGGGTTTCCAACTGCAAATCTGATCCCCGAACCATTACAGCTGCTGCCGCGTTTTGGGGTTTATGCCACACGCGTTTTGCTTGAAGACCAGGTATTGATGGGAGTTACAAACGTTGGCGTCAGACCGACTTTTGAGTCAGACGCAATGCCTAACGTGGAAACCCTTATTTTGGATTTCGACGATAAAATCTATCATGAAACGATGCGGATCGAGTTTCTCAGTTTCTTACGCCCGGAGCGCCGCTTTGAGCGTGTGGAAGAATTGATCACGCAAATTGAGGATGACGAAGCCCAGACCAGGAGGATTTTTTCAGAATGAACCTTAACCGCCGTGTTTACCGTCTCAGCCCCAGTCAGTTCAGCGCGGAAACGATCGCTGTTACCTTTGCCAAAACTTCCCGCTCCCCTGAACCTTTCGATGTAATTGCCGCGGAACTCAACGACGAAAAGAGCGCGCAGTTCAGTGAGAAGTGGATCGTTGGCTATGGTCATTCGAGCGTAGCGGAGCATGCTGTGCTCCACCTGGCCCTCGAAAATGTTTCGCGCCTGGCGATCGAAACCATTGAAGCCAATCGCCTTGCATCCTACACCGAAAAATCCACCCGCTACCAGGAATGGGACCCCAAGGCCTACGTCACTCCTCCAGAAATTCGGGGCAGCTCCTATGAAGGCGAATACCAGGCTCTGATGGATAAACTATTCCTCACATACGCTGAAGCCTTGCAGGCGCTGCGCCCGTGGGGTGAAGCCAACACGCCACGACGGGAAAACGAGTCGGAAAAGGCGTGGGCGAACCGCGCGCGCGTGAAATCTGTTGATGTGGCGCGCTTCCTGTTGCCCGCGGCAGCCATGGCGAACGTCGGTTTGACCATCAACGCCCGTGCCCTCGAGTATGCGATTAAGAAGATGCTCTCCTCTGAGTTGGAAGAGGTGCGCCTGATTGGCGCGGAAATGAAAACTGTCGCGACCCAGGAGTTGCCGACCCTGGTCAAATATGCTGACCCCATTGCCTTCCTGCCGCAACTGCGGGAAAAAGCCCGCGACTTTGCCAATCAAATCGACACCATCTCTGGAGCGCCCTGGTGTGACCTGAAAGCTGTGGATGAAAGCGGTGAGGACAGGATCCTTGCGGCGGTGCTATACCGGTTTGGCGACGATTCCTACCAGGTCTGCCTGGACCAGGTGTTGAATATGGCGCAGGAGGAGAAGCAAGCCTTGGTGGATGCCATGTTCGCTGAGATGACGGACTTTGATGTGCCGATTCGGGAACTGGAATATGCTGACCTGACCTTCAGCTTGATCATGGACCAAGGCGCATATTTTGAATTCAAACGCCACCGAATGATGACCCAAACGGTGCAGGATCTGACAACCAGGCTGGGCTATGCGCTGCCGAAAGCCATTACCGAAGCCGGCTTTGAGGCACGATACCGGGAAGCGATGCAGGCGGCTGCAGCTTTGTATGACAAACTGGCAGCCTGGAATCCGCAGGTGGCAGCCTATGTGGTCCCAAACGCCTTTAATCGCCGGGTTCTCTGCCGCGCTAATATGCGGGAACTCTTTCACTTCATCAAACTCCGGTGCGCGAAGAATGCTCATTTTTCCATTCAGCGGGTTGGCAGGGGCATGCTGGAACAGTTGCAACCTTATTTTCCGCTGTTGAGCCAGAAAATCCAGGTAAAAGGCGACACAAATGTCGAAGAATTGACAAAGGAATATTTCAGCAGTGCGGCGATTATTCCAGGATAGTGACCGAACCATTGATTAAACCCGCCAGGCTGTGTCGCAGAATCTTCGGGCTTGGTATAATCAATTCAGCGTCCCAGCGAAGAATCGGACGGAAAGGAACCAAATGAAAGCGAAAACTATTCTTTTGACCTGTTTACTTGTCTTCAGCCTGCTTTTAGCTGGCTGTGGCAAAAAAGAGCCCACAGAAACAACAGTGAACCTGCCGGTTGTTAGTGGTGAAGTGGAAAAGGAAGTCGAAAATACGGAAGTTCCTCTAGTTGCTACAGAAGTTCAGGTACCAGTGGACACCTATCCCGTCGATCAACCTTTGGAACCTGCGGGTCTGGAAGCTGCAATCACCTATCCGGTGGACGATGACAGCGCGACTTACGACGCGGATATGCGGGCTTACATTGAGCAAATCTTAGGTGGAACGATTGAGATAGAAGAATTGTTTGGCAAAGAAGATGATCAGCTCAGAGAAATCCTGCTTAATGCCGCGCAAGGACGCCTTACGTTGACTGATACTGGCTTGGACAAAGCTATAGACTGGCTGAAAAAGCAATAACATATTCATCGAGGCTGAAGGCACCTGTTTGTATACCAGCAGGTGCTTTTTTTATTGGTATTTGCATGATTAAGACACTCAAAACACGTAAAATTTGGGAATAATGGGGTAGAATTATCATGGAAATAAATGGACTGATGAATAATTGAACGATTCAGTTTTTTCTGTTCGAGGGCGTAATAATAATCAAGATTGGAGAGTTAAATGACCATTCACTTATATTTATCTTTATCTCCTGAAGCTCTGATCGCTTCGATGCTCTCGCCGGAAGATTTCGGTTTGTATTATGCGCTCGGGTCGGCAAAGAAATCACGCGGTCAGGCGATTTTCTTCGAAGTCGATCCTAATTACCGCCATCCATATTTTAAAATCGATGAAGCCTTCTCGCGCTGCGTTCCACATGATGACGGCAGTCTCAAATCTTCGGTTTACATTTCGGTATATCGAGCTTTGGAGCATGTTAAATTGAGCGCGCTCCAGCATCTCTTTCTGACCACCCAGGACGGACACACGCTGGACCTTGCGCCTTCGGAAGATTTCCCGAATATTACCGGTCAGTTACACCTCTACCAGGAGATTGCCCCGGTCGCGCCATTAGTGGTGAGCCGACTGGGTCCCATCCAATTCCTTGACCAGTTGGTGCGCAACCCTGTTTCCCTGGTGACCGTGCCGGCGCTTGTGTTCACTGAATTGCATCTGGGTGAACTTGCTGATGATCCTGAGATGGGCATCATGATCAATCTGCCCTATGGCAACCAGGACCATCTGCGCCAGTGCCTGACGGATGTCAAGACCAAGTTTGCCACGACCAAGATGGTTGACCGAACACACAACACGACTGTTCAATATCGATCCATTAAGAACGGTTTTTATGTTGGTAACAACGAGGAAATGCGATATTATCCGATGCCTGCTGCTGAGGAACTGCGCGTTTTGAACTACCGCTGGTTCCGTTCAGCTAACATGTAAAGCCGGTAACGCTTCTTAGAAAAAATCCGCGATTTTTGCGGATTTTTCTTTTTCTGGGGGTCAATCATGTATGACAGCCATGTTTCCAAGTACACCCCAGGAAGTTAGGAAAACATCAGTAGGTACGGAATAGAAGAAACCATTATTTATATAGGTGATGGTCGTTTCATCATAACCAACCAGGATCACAACATGCTCATAAGGAGCAACCATTACGGCCGTGCCTTCCTTGTCGTAAACCTTCACCGGGCTGCTGTAGACCATATTTCCGATCACCCAAACGATGATGGGGTCGCCTTCAGCCAGCTCGGCTTTGACGTCCTCCAAAGTCATGCCCTTGACAGCCACGGCAGGCAGGCCATATTTCCGCAATAATTCTGCGACAGGCGGTGCGTGTACCCCATAGGCGTCAGGTGGGATCTGTCCCCACCCGTCGGTGGTTACGTTGCCCACAAACCCCAGCTCAGGATTATCGGAGAGGGGCAGTTCAAACTGGAAGGTCGACTCGTAGATCAGAACATCGTAATAACCTGCCCAATCCACCGCCGCGCTTGCCTCACAACCCAATTCGTAGGTCTGCTCGTGACCAGTGATGCCCAAGATCATTGCGGAAGGTGGAAGCGCGCTTTCGGTTGCGATTGGGCTGGGTTGTGGAGAAGGCTGAGCAGGAAGGGTGGCCTCAGCGGCAGGGGTTGGAGGCGATGTGGGGGAAGGGCTGGCTAAGGCGAATGTCGTGCTTGGTAGCGCAAGGGGAGTTGCGACTTGCGCTTGAAGGCACCCCGCTAACGTCAAAATGGCGACAAAGACGGTTGAAACCCGGAAGAGTTTTGTGATTGAAGCGCCTTGCCCGGGGGTCATGGAATTAAATCACCTGGCATCAGAAGTTTAGAGCCCCAACTTCGTGCGCCGTTGGTGCAGCCTTAGGGAGGTTTGCAGGCTCTCGCTCAATTGCTCGTCAAAATATGGCAGGTAAGATCTAACGCGCTGCTCAATGCCACTGCCATCTGTGTCGGACATCACCTCCTTGAGTAAGTAGGCAGTCTCAGCGGGTGAACGGCGAGCCAATACAGCAATCACCCTGCTGAGATTGGGCTGAATTAATGTCTGATCGTTTTGTAGAAATGGTCGGATCCAGCGAAAAAATAGTGGAAGTTGATCTGAATGCGATTGTTCCACCAGCAGCGCAAGCGCGTAAAGGGCATGGTTTTGCATATGCTCCAAGGGGTTTGCAAGCAGACTTCCGATGAACTCAATCCAGCCCTTGGGATCTTCAGAGTTTAGTCTTTGGGATGCTTTGCTGAAAACCGCACTGACGACTGCTCTATCCATCGGTGCAGACGACCACCGCCTGATGCGGTCATAAACAGCTGCGCCGAAAGTGGATGGAACCTGCCCGAGAAGATGCGTTGCCAGATCACGGGCTTCATAATGCTCATCCAGCCAAAGCTCATCCACAACAGCCAGGGTTTCGACTTCATCCTGGCGAGCCTTCAGGCTGAGTCCATTGGCGATGTGAGGTAGGACTTGATCAGGCAGGTTGTAAACGCGCATGAAACTGACCGGTACAGCGTCCTTATGCTGGCGGTGGGCGTAGCGGTGATAAAACTGGAGGATCTCGTGGAATTGCTGACGAAATTCAACAGGTTGCGCGAAGACTTCCTTTAGTCCTTCGATCTGTTTGTTGAGACGGGTAAGGTCAATGGCAGCCATGAGGAAATTATAGCGTGAATCATTGGGTGACATGATACGCGCTGTCTGGGCTTGTCGCTACAACTGCCAACTGTCATCGCGAGGAGCGAAGTTCCTGCTGTCATCCTGAGCGAAGCGAAGGATCTGTCTATTAATTATCAGATTCTTCGCAAAAGAGGCTCAGAATGACTTGAGTTACCGGGCGGGTTGGCTTTCTCGAGGTTAAGGTTGGTATGGTTTTTGTGACGCCAACCCCCACTACAAAAAAAGTCGGGCTAAGCAAGCGCCAGCCCGACAAGTGTACTTTCAAATAAAATGAGAACCGATCTCAATATCCCTTGGCGAAGTAGACCTGTTTGTTGGTTTTTCTACCGGAATAGAAGCACACGCCTTCGCCCTCAGACTTGGCATAGTTGCGTAGTGTGGCTTTGGTTTCCTCTTTAATTTTGGCTTCGTTTTCGGCGTCGTCATACCACCACACCTTGGCCCAGCCTTTATTTTCGACCACATCCTTGAGATCTTCGTAGTTGCTGACTTCGAAGATGTGTTCATCGCGGAATTGGGTGGCTTTGGCGAGCATATTTGCCTGGATCTCATCCAGCGCAGCTGGCACAGCCTGTTCGAAGCCTGCCATCGGGATAAAGTGCTTGCCTTCCCTGCCGGGGATGTCCCGCCGGGCGAGGGCAAGCGTGCCATTTTGCACGTCTTTTGGACCAACTTCGATGCGCAGCGGCACACCTTTGAGCTCCCAATCATTAAACTTGAAGCCTGGTGTGAGACCTTCGCGGCGATCAACGAAGACACGCAAATTTCCCAAACCATTTACGATCTTCTCGACAGTTTCCATGACAACGGTTTTTTCCTCGTCCTTGCGGTAGATCGGCACAATGACCACCTGGTAGGGTGCCAGGTTGGGCGGCAGCACCAAGCCCTGGTCGTCGCCATGGGCCATGATGATGGCGCCGATAAAGCGGGTTGAAACGCCCCAGGATGTGGTCCAGCAGTACTGCAGCTGGTTATTTTCGTCAAGGAACTTGATGTCAAATGCCTGGGCGAAGTTTTGCCCAAGGAAATGTGAGGTGCCAGCCTGAAGCGCTTTGGTATCACCCATCATCGCTTCAATCGAGTAAGTCGCCTTTGCGCCAGCGAACTTTTCGGATTCGGATTTCTGCCCCGCCAGGACTGGTACCGCAGCTTCGTTGATGGCGAAGTCAGCGTAAACATCGAGCATACGCTGGGTGTGTTCGGCGGCTTCCTTTTCAGTGGCATGTGCGGTGTGACCTTCCTGCCAGTAGAATTCGAGCGTACGAAGAAAGAGCTTGGTGCGCATTTCCCAGCGGACCACGTTGCCCCACTGGTTGATCAGAACGGGCAGGTCGCGGTAACTCTGGATCCACTTGGCGTACATGGTGCCAATAATGGTTTCAGAGGTTGGGCGAACCACCAGCGGTTCCTCCAAAAGCTGTCCACCGCCATGGGTGACGACTGCCAGTTCAGGGGAGAAACCTTCGACATGCTCTTTTTCCTTGGTCATAAAAGATTGCGGGATCAGCAGCGGGAAGGCGGCGTTGACGTGCCCGGTGGCCTTGAAGCGCTTGTCGAGGGCAGCCTGGATGTTTTCCCAGAGCGCCCAACCATAGGGACGCACCACCATGCATCCGCGCACGGGGGCATAGTCGGCTAATTCAGCCCGGATCACGAGCTGGTTGTACCACTCGGAGAAGTTTTCTTGCCTGCTGGGTAATTTTTTGTCGTCCATAATCACTCTTTTTCCTGTTGTAGTAATGCCACGGCGCTTTGGGCATCCGCAGCGAATTGTAGAATAGCGCGGGTTGAAGCGTTCACGTTCGCGTTTTGACCCTTAAAGAAAGCCTCGAAGGTTAGCTTCCAACCCTCCCCGATAACGATTAGATGGCGTACCGGGATAGCACCGATGGCAATCAGATTGTATGACATCGCCACTTCCACCAACGTGCCCACACCTCCTGGCAGGGCAATAAAGGCGTCTGCCTGGCGGGTAAGAATCGCTATTCGGTCATTCAGCGTCACACTGGGGATGACTTCGCGAACCCAGGCGTTCGGTCCGCTGGGGCGAAAAGCCTCGATCTCTTCCGAGGTTACGCCAATGGTATGCCCGCCGGCTTCTTGAGCTCCGCGCGAGGCGGCTTCCATTGTGCCGCAGTAGCCGCCTGTCATAACGGTGTGACCAGCCTCTGCCAGCAGTTTTCCCAGCTGATACGAAAGCTTATAGAGGTTGTCTCCTTCGTTTGCGTTGGCAGAGCCAAAAACTGCTACTTTCATGCTTGATCACTTTCTTCAGTCCAACGACGGTCCCAATTTGCTTGGATCTTGTCCAGGATCGCCTTTTCGAGATCGATCCCTGAAACACTTGCGAGTTGCAATAGATAAAGCGCGACATCCGCCAGTTCACCGCGAAATTCCTCAAAGTCTTTCGTTTCAGCAGACCACTGAAAATGCTCCAACACCTCGGAAGCTTCAAGGCTAAGCGAGATCGCCAGGTTGCGGGCAGTTTGCTGCTTGGGGGAATCGGACTCGTACCAACCGTGGTGGCGAACGAGATCATTCATTTTTTGTGTGAGTTCTTTGAGGTCCATAACCAGAAGATTATACCCGGAAACCTCGATCGAATCGCTAATTCCTCTTGGGTTGCTGTGTTACGCTCTTGTTGATTGGAATAAATCAGGGTATATCTTCGCTGCCGAAGATCAGTTCTTTCCAGATCTCCAGGCGCGTCAGTACGACAGTATCAGGCTTTGGTGTAGTGGTCGGGGCGGGTGTGTAGTCGCTGGGGGGCATGATAATGATGGGATGGTCGCCTTCGGCGATCAGGCGATCTTTCTCGCGAGCCCATTCTTCCAGGGCGCGATCGGAGGTGGCATAGGCAATATCATCCTCGACGACCAGACGGGTCGCTTCCAACCCGGTGAGTTTGGTTTGCAGGATATTTTCCATCTGGTTGAGCTGGATCATGTTGCTCATGCGGTTGTTGAAGTCCATCATAAGAACGACCAGAATCACAATTACCACGACGGTGATGAGCCGACGGTCAGCCCAATTGATCTTTTTGAATTTCTCGACCAGTTTCTTGAACATTGCAGCCTTTGTTGCAAATATTGTACCACTGAGGGTCTATTTGGCAATCAGCATTTTTGTAAAAAAAACCTCCGGTTAAGGAGGTCTTTGGTGCCGAAGGAGAGATTTGAACTCTCACGAGCGCTGTGCTCACTACGCCCTGAACGTAGCGCGTCTGCCAGTTCCGCCACTCCGGCGTGAATTGATATTTTATACGAAAGTAGCGAAATGTCAAATAAGTCGATTCTGAAAACGATTGCAACTGTTCTTTTTTAAGTGAGGGGATGAAAGATGGAGACCTGCGGTCAAACCCCTCACAAGGTCCCACAGGGAGGCTTCGCACTCTGGAGACCTTGTGAGAACAAGGAATTTCACGTAGGGTTGACGCCTGCGTCAACCAGAATTTGTGGAACAGGCAGGCCTGTTCCCTACGGTGGTCTAATAGTAATTTTGGCTTTTTTGTCCTGAGTACTAAGAACAATCATCCCAAATTGTTTGTACACAAACATGCCTGCCCAGACACTTCAGTCCAATCGATAGATGTAAGTAGCCGGGTTAACTGCGGAATCCTGCCTGCGAAAAACGTTCAATGCGTTTCTGGCACGATTGATGTAACACTTAGCGGCATGAAAGCCATCTTCCGAAAACTCACTCTCCTGAGCTTTATTCTTGTTGCTGTTTCAATCCCGATTTCAAGTTGTAAGAGAGTCGTAAAAGACTATGATCCCTGGCTAGTAACTGGAGCGGCCTCGACGCGCGTGTCCACACCACAAGCCACACTCAAACTACAGCAGCCGGCGACGCAAGTCGCAACGCAAGCGGCGCACACCTCTGTGCCGCAGGTCACGCTTACTCTTGCTCCGGTTGGGATGCAACCTACGCCGAACGCTCCGATGGCTCTGCCACCGCTGCGTACCTTTGAAATCCAATATACGATTCAAAGTGGCGACTCCCTGGCGCGAATAGCGCTGCTAAACCAGGTTTCAGTCAAGCAGATCGTCGAGCGAAATGAGATCAAGGATCCCAACCTGATCAAACCGGGCGACATCCTGATCATTCCTCCAGCCAGCATCAATGAGCAGGCAAGCAGCTTCAAAATTATCCCTGAATCGGAGCTGATCTACAGCCCATCAGCTAAAGATTTTGATACAGAATCGGTCGTATGGCAGTTCAATGGAAAATTGAGCCGTTACGAGGAAACACTGGAGGATGGAAGCCATCTGGCTGGCGCTGAGATTGTCCAGCGCGTGGCAGATGAGAATGGTGTTAATCCGCGTCTCTTACTGGCGGTGCTCGAATATCAGAGCGGTTGGGTGCGCAGTGAAGGTAAGAATGGCATTCCAGCCGCCTATCCACTCGGACTGCTCAATCCTTACCAAACGGGTCTTTACAAGCAATTGGGATTGGCTGCCAACGAGCTTCTGCGTGGTAGCACGCTTTGGGAACAAGGCAGCCTGGCAGTTTGGACGCTCTCAGACGGCGATGTGATGCTGATCGACCCAACGATTAACCCTGCCACTGCCGGTGTGCAGTATTTCTTTAGCCTGGTAAAAACTAAACCTGAATGGAAAATTACGGTTTCGGAAGCAGGTTTGTTTGCCACCTATGAACAGATGTTTGGTTACCCATTTACTTTCACGATTGAACCGCTCGTGCCCGAAGGATTGACCCAACCCGAATTCATCCTGCCGCTTGCGCCAGGGGATGTTTGGCTGCTGACTTCGGGACCTCACTGGGGCTATGGCACCGGCAGCATTTGGGCTGCGCTGGATTTCGCGCCGCCTGGTGCGGAAGACGATTATGGCTGCTACGAGAGTGACGCCCCCGTCCTGGCAGTGGCAGATGGCTTGGTGGTGCGGTCTGGTTCCGCGGCGGTGGTGTTGGATCTCGACGGAGACGGTTCGGAACAAACAGGCTGGACGGTGCATTACTTCCATATCGGAACGGAGGGGCGCGTTCCCGTTGGCACACAAGTTGCATCAGGAGATGTAATTGGTTATGCCTCTTGTGAGGGTGGGATAACCAGCGGCACGCACTTCCATATTGCCAGACGTTACAACGGAGTCTGGATCGGAGCCGCCGGAAGGATCCCCTTCAACCTGGGAGGTTGGATTGCAACGAGTTATGGGACAGTCTACGACGGGACATTAACGAAAAATGGAGAGACAGTTGAAGCTTACAATGGCCGTGCCGATATCAACGAGATCGGAAACTAAGAGCCAACGCGAAATTCGCCTTGAACGGCTTCACCGCCGCCGGCGCCAGCGCTTGATCACCAGCGCGGTTGTGATGTTAGCTGCGGTTGGTGCCTTCCTGTTCTTTTCCACTAAT
>MTKZ01031573.1_pt6 | contig 12192 bp, 11 predicted proteins | sample 1042781 | NCBI WGS metagenome assembly MTKZ01 (sample SAMN06212207, study PRJNA360539) | anaerobic digester metagenome | biome: Wastewater treatment plant; material: sludge; isolation source: anaerobic digester fed with sludge from wastewater treatment plant | place: Denmark: WWTP Viborg ...
TCCAAATCCATTTTTGATTAAAGCTGGCGGCAAAGCCGAAATAATTGTCTCTCGCGGATTTCCCGTTGGTATTTTGCCCGAAGCCGAATACTACGACCAGATTATTCCATTCGAAACGGGTGATAAATTCATCATCTATACAGACGGAATAACAGAATGCGCTGGCGTTAAAAATAAATTGATTATTCAAAATAAACTTGTTGAGTTCCTCAACAACCACTCGAACAATAATCCCGAAATTATGCTCCGCTCGATTGTTCCCGAACTTAAAGTCTGGACAAACGGAGAAGAATTCTACGACGACCTCACAATGCTAATAATCGAACGAAAGCTATTTTAGACGCGTTTGAAACTTTTATCCAGCTCGTGCAATCTAATTTCAAGCACAACCGGACGACCGTGCGGGCAAACGTATGGCATATTGCACTGCATAAGATTTCGAGCAAGGTGTAGCATCTCGTCTTGCGAAAGCTTCTGCCCTGTTTTCACTGCCGAACGGCAAGCGTAGCTTGCGGCAAGACTGTCCCGCTTCGAACTATGCTTGATTTCAAGCAATTTCACATATTCGCTTAAAATTTCGGAAAAGCTGGATATTGCTTCATTCTCGGAAATATCCAGCGGAACGCTCATTATTTCAATTTTGCCATCGGGATACAAATTAAAATCGAAGCCGAGCTTTCTCAATTCCTGCTCTATTTCTCTTGCAATTGCTATTTGCGAAGGTTCAAGAACTGAACTAATAGGAAAGAGCAACACCTGCATATTCGAAAAATCTGCGTTCATCGCGCGCAAAGCTCGTTCGTAGAGTATTCGCTCGTGTGCGTTGTGCTGGTCAATGATGAACACACCTGCGGGGCTCTGCATCAATATGTATTTATTGTGAATTTGGAGAAATTGGGCATCTTCGCTAATTTCAATTCTGTCCTTGGGAGTTTGGAAATCGCTTTTCGGGGTAGTATCGAAAAGCAAATCAAAGGCACTTCTGCTGCTACGCCCGGAATTTCCAAAACGGTGTTCGAGCGGGGGACACCAGTCCGAAGTTTGCTTCATTGCAAAACTTTCGGTTAGCACTTCGCCCGTTTTTCTATTGACAAGAATATTATTTAGGGAATTTTCCTGCGCATCGAAACGAACAAACGGGCTACTGCCTGATTTTTCTACCTTGTGGGCAGTGGTGAAGTTGTATTTTGCAAGCACTTCCGAAACTGCTCGATGAAGTGCCGAGAAAATCATTTTCTCGTCGTCGAACTTTACTTCGTGCTTTTGCGGATGAATATTAATATCAACTTTTCGTGGGTCAATCTCTATGTTGATAACATAAAAAGGCTTGTAGTTTTTTTCGAGAAGGTGCTCGAAAGGTGCAAATATAGCATAATTCAGATTTTTGCTGACAACGGGACGGTTGTTTACGAACAAATGCTGATAGTTTCCCGTCGGGCGGGCTGCTGCGGGCTTACCGATAAATCCTTGAATTGAGACCAAATCGTTAGAAAATTCAACTTTTGCAATTTCGTTGGCAATATTTTCGCCGAAAACGTTTTTTATTCGCTCTTCCTGGCTCGATGGGTGCAAATCATATACTAAATTATCAGAATCATAGTAAACTAATCTTTTGTCGAAGTGAATTACAGCAAATCTTGTAATAGTTTCAGTGATATAGCGGTATTCAGTAATATCTGATTTGAGAAATTTCTTGCGTGCGGGAACATTAAAAAATAAATTTCTCACGAAGACCTGTGTTCCATTGTCGCACTTGACAGGTGAAATTTGAAACGGCTGGTTTGGCTCCGACCGCAAGGACCAACCGTATTCGTCCTGGGCGCGTTTGGTGCGAATTTCCATCGAAGCAACAGCAGAAATCGACGCAAGCGCCTCGCCGCGAAACCCATAAGTTTGTATTTTCTCTAAATCCTCTTGTGTCAATATTTTGCTGGTGGAATGCCTCAAAGGTGCAAGTTCCAAATCTTCGCGGCTCAATCCTTTGCCGTTGTCGAGCACGTGAATTAGAGTTTTGCCCGAGCCTTTCACAACTATACCGATAGAGGTTGCACCTGCATCAAGCGAATTTTCGACCAATTCCTTAACAACAGATTCGGGACGCTGAACTACTTCGCCCGCTGCAATCTGGTTTGCAATGTATTCGGGCAAAATCTTTATTTGGTTGTTTTGTTCCATAAAAGTAATGACGATGGAACGCTAATTAGATTTATTACCACAATCCTGTGGCAATTTAACAATAAAAGTAGAGCCGCTTCCGGGTTTGCTCCGAACTTCGATTTGCCCACAGTGAGCTTCTACTGCGCGGCTTACAATGGACATTCCGAGCCCGTAGCCAGAAATTTGACCCACATTCGAAGCACGATAGAATGATTGAGTAAGCAGGTGTTGCTCTTCTTCGGGTATGCCAATTCCATAGTCAGTAACTATGAGCTCAATCATCTGGTCGTTGCAATTAACAGTAAAATCAATTACTTTGCTATTTGGTGAATACTTAATTGCATTCGAAAGCAAATTATTAATCACAAGAGAAATAAGTTGGTCGTCTAAAATTACATTTTTGCAATTACCATTCAAATTAAAGTTAATTCTATGCGAAAAGCCCGAGTTGAATTCTGCATTTTTGATTAAGTTCAAGCAAAGTTGCTCCAAGTTGCATTCTCTTGGATTAAACTGGAAATTGCCACTATCCATACGACCGATAACAAGCAGATTTTCCATTAAGTTCGTCATCTTCTGAATTGTTTCTTTTATGCGTTCGATTTGCTTTTGGCGTTCTTCGGGATGAATTTTGTCGTAATATTTGCCGAGCATATCAGCCGCGAGCATAATTGTAGTGAGCGGTGTGCGAAATTCGTGAGAAACCATCGAGATGAACTGGGTGCGAAGTTTATTCAAATCTTGTTGTTTGGCAAGCGCTGCTTCCATTTTGCGTTCTGCGTTAATTCTGTCTGTAACGTCGAGAGTGATGAACACGCTCCAAATATCATCAGGCAATGGAAGCTGCTCGCAAGAAAGCAAAATGTGGCGCTCCGCCCCTTCGAGATTAATCGTAATTTGCCTGTTTACGTAAGATTTATCATTTTCGATTGCATCAATAATATTTGTCAATAGTTCGCTATTTTTGAATTCGGAGAATTCATCTATTGAATTACCAATTGCACGGTCGCGATTAATTCCAAAAAATTCAGTGCATTTAATATTTGCATCGATAAATGTTTTTTTCTGTTCGATATAGTAAAAATAGGAACGGGGCTGGAATGGAAAATTTTGGAAAAACGCGTCTCGCTTTTGAGAAGTTCTTCCTGCGAACGATACAATTGAGTTAAATCCTCCGAAATACCAAGGAAATATCGCGGTTCGCCTTTGCTATTCTTGATAAGAATTTTTTTCGTAAGCAACACTTTCAATTTGCTATTTTTCGTAAGGCACATCTCCTCGACGGTTTGAGTGGTGATATTGCTTCGAATGAGTTCAATATCTTTCGAGTGGTAATATTCAGCATATTTTGGGTGGAAAAGCTCGAAAACTGTTTTGCCAATCATCTCATCGGGCGAAAATTCGATTATATCAATTGCACTTTTGTTGACAAACAGATATTTCATAGTAGTAACGTCTTTAACATAAATCAAGCTGGGAATATTTTCAAGAATTGTTTGCATAAAAAGATGGTGTTCGCGCAGCATACCTTCCTCTTTCAGAATTGCGGTGATTTCACGCTCCAAAGCAGAAGTTTTTTCGTCTTCGGTAAGCTGGTCTGAGTGCAAAATACTTTTCGATTGCCCGTATTTCAATAGTTTATCAATTTCACGAGCAAAATGGTCCTGGTGCGAAAAATTAAACACCAGAGAAATGCCTTTTTTAATAAGAAGCGAAGCATCAAATTCGGTGATTTCATCAGAAAGAACAACTATCGGAACGTCTATATTTTGCCTGTATTGAGGGACTGCGTCTGAGTATTTTGCAAATTCAAGAAGAACAACAGCAACGTCGATTATGTGCTCGTGCTTGCGATTAATATAATCATAAATATCTTTGAAAATAAAGTATTCGACAAGGTAGCCCCAATCTTTTAAGTTCTTAGTTAATTTTCCGATAAGTTGCGTGTTGCTTTCGCAAAAGAAGCCAACGCTAATATTTTTGTCCATATTCGATTAATTTATCTCATTATTATTAATATTTTCGAGAAATACTTTTGAAGTAGGATAAGCAAATTTAATTTGGTTTTTCTTAAATTCATCGAAAATTTTGTATAATACTTCCTGTTGCTTGTCGAGAAACACTTTCAGATTGTCATCTTCCACCCAGAAGATAGCCTGAAAATCGAGCGAATAATTCCCGAAAGCCCTGAAATGAACACGGTCGAAGCGAACTTTCTCGACACCATTTATCACATTTTCGATAATTTGGGGAATGATTTTGAGTTTTTCGAGCGGCGTTTGGTAGATGACGCCAATGTTTAGTTCGGCGCGGCGTTCCTTCATTTTAGTATAGTTGCGAATTCGAGCGGCGGTAATATCAGAATTAGCGAATACATAGAGTTCGCCTGAAATGCTACGCAGCCTTGTCGAGCGAATGCCAATGTATTCAACTGTTCCCCAGTTGCCGTCGATGAGGATTGTGTCGCCAATCTCGAACGGCTTATCAACAAGTATAGAAACGTAGCTTAACAAATCACCCAATATTTTTTGCCCTGCAAGTGCAATAGCCAGACCGCCAATTCCAAGCCCCGCAACAAGAGCTGAAATACTGAACCCCAAATTGCTCAAAATAAAAACAATTCCCAATGCCCAAAGAACAATATTTATTGCAGGAATAATTGCCCGAAGGACTCTTGCTTTGCTTGGTGTAGAGGACTTTTCAATCTTTTGCTCAATTAGAAAAACGACCAGTGCAACGACAAATCTTGTAAAGTAGAAGACCACAATCAGCAAGGCAACTACATCAAGTCCCTTGGATACGTAGGGACTAAGTTTCAGCGTTTTGAAAGAAAAATAGAACACACCGAAATATTCGATTGGAACTAATATTGTTTTGATTTTTCGTAATACAAAATCAAATACAGGGGAATTGGCTTTTTTTGCAAACTTGTGCAAAAACACAAGAATTGTTGCCCGAAAAAGCTTAATAAGTAGTGTGAAAATCAGGAAAATTGCTAAAAAGTCTAAGTAATCAACTACTCGGTTGCCAAGAAATTTATTTTGGAGGAAGTCTGATTTAAGAATATTCTCACTTAAAAAGTATTGTAGCATAATATTCACCAAAAAGATTTTTAGCAAAATCTAAAAATTTGTAATTCAAATATAATGAATTTTAATTTAATAATGCTATGCTGTTGCCATAAATTCAATAAAATAAAGCAAATATGTGGAAAACTTTTTTTGATTTTTCGAGAAATTTGTAATAATTTTATGAAAAAGGGGGGAGTTCGAAACACCAATTTTTTTGCTCGGCATACAAATTGACTATCCCAGAATATCGTTGAAATATTGCTATTGCAACGTTCTTTTGGTGAAATTTGAACATTTTTTTGGAGATTATTGCCCAAATAATACGATGGGGTAACTATGAATAACTACAAGCGTCAAGATATTGAACACTTGAAATTGCAAGTCGAGCAACTGAAAAAGCAACTGCAAAAGTTAATAGACCAATGGTATTACTACCAGACAAGCGTCTATCAGGAAATAATGTTCGAATACGATAATATTTTTGGTGATATAGAAGAAGAACTCGAAAACAAAATTCGCACATCGCAGGAGTTGGAAAAGCGTGTGGAATTTTTGCGAATGAAGTTGCGTCAAGGCGAAAACCTTCGCAAAAATACAATGAAACTGCTTGATATAATGTCCAGCCGCCAGGCAGAACGCCAGCACCTAAGGCAAAGCACGAACGGTGCTTCGCATAATACCCACCCGAAAAATGAATTGCATCAGTTAAAGCAGATTAATTGCGAGGTGAACGAAAATTACGAAATTTCTAATTTATANNCGCTTGTGAAAAAACTTCATCCCGATGTCGCAGGCGAAAGCGAAGAACGCCGCAAATACTGGGAAAGCGTCCAAATTGCCTACAAGCAGAAAGATGCCGAGCGTTTGCGTGTAATTCAACTTCTCGTCGACGACAACATCTACAACCAATCGAAAAATGAAGAAGCCCAGCTGAAAACTCTGATTTTAGACCTCGAAAATAATATTAAAAAGCAGGAAACGAAACTCAAAAATTTGATTTATCAAGAACCGTTCGTTTTCAAAGATAAATTGAAGGACAGGTTCTGGATAAAGAAAAGAAAAGAGCAACTTCAAAATAGATTAATCCAAATCAACGACAGACTTCGCTACCAGCATCATCTGCTTTCTAATTTGACGGAAAGCTTAAAGAATTCTCAGGAGAAATCCCGAGCAGTGTAGAAGAAGCACAGACAGGAATGTCTGATTAATAAACCTTCGGAAGGATTTGAACCTTCCGAAGGTTAAATGCCTGGTAATTACGAGAACACTCTGCAAAAATAACTTCTATTTTAAGCCCTTTGCAAGCACAGGCAGGAATGTCTATGCTACCATTATATATCCGCGATGATTTTTTTGAAAACCTTCCGAAGGTTTCAAACCTTCGGAAGGTTATAATCTTGATAATTACAGGAATGTCTGATAAATAAACCTTCGGAAGGTTTCGAACCTTCCGAAGGTTAAAAGCCAGGTAATTACCAGAACACCATTAGAAAAAAATAACCTTTAATTTAAGTCAAATGCAAGCACAGACAGGAATGTCTGTGCTACCATTATATATCCGCGATGATTTATTAGAAAACCTTCCGAAGGTTTCAAACCTTCGGAAGGTTATAAGCAGTTTATTTAGGTCTGCCCTAATCTTTCCCTCAAATCAATGTTTTTATTCTATTTACTTTAATTATCAAGAAAATACAGAAATTGAACTTGCTCGAAAGTTCAGAATAATTATTGTAAATGCGAAAAAATCATTAATTTGCATAAGTTTGTTTGAAAAAATTTACATTCAACGAAATGAAAGAAATGTCGCCATTGAAATTTTTGATATTATTGTTAGCATCGACAGTTGCATTATTTTTAGGTATAGCCATATACGTGTTGTGGGTAACATCAAGCAATATGCCATCGCTGGCACAACTCGAAAACCCGAAGCAAAACATTGCAACAAGAATATATACAGCCGATAACGAATTGCTCGATATGTATTTCATTGAAAGGCGTGTTCCGCTAAAATACAACGATATCCCTAAAGATTTCGTAAATGCTCTAATTTCTACCGAGGACAGAAAATTCTGGCGACACTGGGGAATTCACGTCGGACGTGTGTTTAATTCGATGGTGAAAAATGTATTTACTTCACGACGCGAAGGTGCCTCGACAATCACAATGCAATTAGCTCGGAATTTATATTTGAATTTCGACCAGACGATGGAACGTAAAATACGCGAAGCAGTTACAGCCGTTCAAATCGAAAAAACCTACACAAAGGAAGAAATTCTGGAATTATATACTAACACAGTAAATTTCGGACGTGGTGCTTATGGGCTGGCAGTCGCCGCAAAAGTATATTTCAATAAAGAACCAAACGAGCTTACTACCGCCGAGTGTGCCTACCTTGTCGGGTGCCTGAAAAAACCCGAGTACTACAACCGCAAAGAAAATTACGATGATGCAGTGGAACGCCGCAATCTTGTTCTGAAATTAATGTACGACGAAGGATATTTGAACAGCGCTCAGTATTTGCGAGCAATCGAGGAACCACTTGAATTTGCTACTTCAAAGACAAGTCCTACTATTCTTGGTGGCAGCTCACGCCTTGGGATTGCACCTCATTTTGTCGAAATGTTGCGTCAGGAACTCACAAACCACCCACGTTTGAAGGAATATGATTTGTATCGCGATGGTCTGACTATTTACACAACGATTGATTCACGAATTCAAAAATTGCTCAATCAGGCTCTCGAAGAATATATGCCCGAAATTCAAAACTCGTTTAATGCAAATTGGAGCTGGAAGGGACGCAACGATATTCTGCAAAAGCTTCTAAAACGTGCAATAACTATGCGAACGGACTACCGAGCCGCAAAGGACGACCAGAAAAAAGCCATTATGACACGACTGCTGAACGACCAGCGATTTATCGACTCGGTGAAAAATGCTGTTACGACTGTTCAGGTTGGTGTTGTAATAATGAACCCTGCAACTGGTGCAGTGCTTGCAATGGCTGGTGCGTCCCCGAAATTTATGCGAGAAAATCCCGACGCGAAATACTCACTTAATCACGCTTATCAGATACGTCGGCAACCTGGTTCTGCGTTCAAGCCATTTGTATACGCTTCCTCGTTGATAAAAGGACTTACGCCCGATAGCCGTGTTGCCTGCGGACCGTATAGCTACACCCTATCCTCAGGTGAAGTGTGGTCGCCGCGTGGTTCAGGCTGCAACGATGGGGAAACAACCGTTTCACTAACCACAGGACTTGCGCGCTCAATAAACACAGTTGCAGCGCGACTGATAACGCAGGTAACATCACCACGAGATGTAATTGACCTTGCTAACAAAATGGGGATTACCTCACCACTGGCAGCAGTACCAGCTCTTTCGCTCGGTGGTGGTGGCGAAGTAAGCCCATACGAAAAGACTTCTGCTTTTTGCACTTTTGCGAACAACGGCTGGCACATTTCGCCATATTTCTTCGAAAGCATAGAAACAAACAACGGGGAAGTGCTTCTCACAGCGAAGAACAACCGAAATATTACTGATGTTTTCGACAAAGAAATTGCTCAGCAAATGACTTATATGATGATGCAGGTTATTAATGCCGGAACCGCTTCGCGTGTGCGTCAATTTCTCAAAGACGTTGATGCCGCTGGCAAAACCGGCACAACAAACAATAGCACTGACGCCTGGTTCATCGGCTACACACCGCAACTTGTTTGCGGAATTTGGATGGGCTTCGACTATAACGAAATTAATTTCGATTGCTTGGGTTCGGTTGGATACGGCGGGCGAACAGCTGCACCTCTCTGGGGCAAAATTATGAGTTTGATTTACAGCGACCCTCAAATACCTTACAAGCAGAAGAAATTTATTTTCAATCCCGTCGATTCACTTGCTCAGCAAGTTAGCTGGAAGCCTTACAACTTGACCAACACACAGAAAAACGCCGGCGAAGTTAATATTTTCGACGATAATTCCATTCCTTCCAACGGCGGCGAACCGCATAAATCAAGGGACGACGGGCCTATTCTGGCTCCTCTCCCACGCGACGAGGAATAAACAGAATAAAGGTAGCACAGACATTCCTGTCTATGCTTGCTCATAGCGCGAAATAAACGTGTTTGTTATCAGATTTTCTCAATATTCCCGAGCTTAGAACCTTCCGAAGGTTTCTGTATATCCGAAGGCTTTTGCCCTTCCGAAGGTTTCTGTATTTCGGAATTTATTAATTTCTCCTTCGTGCGATTTATTTCTGTTCGTCGGAAGCGTCTGCAAAATTTTCAGGAGTGAATACAAATTTAGTATCGGTGTTTTGAATTGAGTTTACTTTGTAAATCAAATCAATCAGTTTTTGCAAATAGTGCTGAACAAACTGCAAGTCCGACATAATCACTTCGCGACGGATTGAGTAGTGCGTTCGCGAAGCTGCGTAGGAACCGCTGTCGAGTTCGGTTGTAAGGGTTTGCGAAAGCAGTGCCTTCGATATTTCGGCGTTGCAGGTGCGGACAAGCTGATAATAAAGTTCCACCGAACTTGTTCGCGAAGCTTCCGCAAGCTTAATATCGATGCCTTCGGGTGCGACAATCACAGAGTTTTCCGCCATATTCACCAGACTATCGGCAAGAGCCTCAACCTCCTGAGTGGTTGCGTATCGCTGGTATTGCCCGATGAGCAGCGGCATTCCATACCGCTCCATAAAATTCATCCAGAAGCGAAACGCCCCATTTTTGAAGGTGCAAGCCCAATAGCACTTGCTAAGCAGTGCCGTTCCATAAGGATTTTGCAAAGTTGCTTCATATTGGGGGCATATCATTTTCCCTTCGGGCAGTTCAACAAACTCATTGAGCGAATTGCCTTTCAGCAACAGCTTCCCATTCGGGGAAAACACGAAGTATTCCTGTGGCAGTGGCACAAATCTATCGGGCACAATCGATAATTCGCCCGTATTGTCCAGCTTCCAGATTATTTCAATTGGCTGAAAACCAAACAAAATGGCGTTGAATATGCTGCTAATGAGCGAACTTAAATCAATTTTCTCAAAGATTGTTTTGATGTCTTGCCCAATTTTGTCGTTCGTCGAAATTTCCCATTTGCAATTTGTAATCCCACTTTTTCGGGATTGCACACAACTCCAAACGTGCGGGTCGTTCATCAAGTCCCGCAAAGTTTCGTAGCTTCGACCTGCGTAGCTAAGCACTTTATCGGGATTTGGCAATAGCCCAATGTATTTCATAAACGAATATTGGCGGACGCGGCTTACAAGTTCTTGCGTTAGAACATTTTTTTGCATAATTCACCTACTTTATTTTTGAAATGATTAATCCAACGGCAATGCCCGAAACCGCATAAAGCAACTTATCTTGCAGCTGGCAGCTGCTTTGTGTCTGCTTGATGTTCAATATCGTTCGTTCGTAACGGAAGGTGTCGGGCATAGCCGCAAAACGAAGAAACAAGTTGTTTTCTGGGTAGCTATATGTTATTTTTACTGTGTCTTTTATTATCAAAGTGTCCAGCGAAAAAGTAAAACCGTTCGCAATTGTGTCCGAATACTGAATTTTCGGTTTTGCTTTGACTTTTATTTCCTTCGGTGGACGAACCAATAAAACTGTATCGCGAAAAATTTCTCTCTGCACAACAAATTCAGTATTACTGCTTTTTGCAAAGCCGAAAATCATATAAAACAAAGCAAATCCAATAATTATTCCTAAAATCGCGGCAAACAAATTAGTTTTCATCTTTCTTGCCAACCTGAATAATTAATCTAAAAAGTAGATTTTGAGCGTTTTCCGGTTGAGAAATAGAAACCGAAAGCTTGTCATTTTGAGCAAGTTCGATTGGTTCGGGCAAACTAATTGAAGCAAAACTTGAATTTGCTTGAATTGCCACAAGCTGCTCGATTAGGCTGCCGTTGCGGGAAATACTGACTACCGCTGTCCCTACGGAAAGCCCAACTTCGTAAGCAATGATTTCTGCCTTTTGCCCGTTTCGAAGATAAATCTTGTGAGGGAAGAAATATTCACCTGCCGAAATTTCACCGTATTTTGAAAAATCAAACGTCAAAATCACTTCCGAAAGCGACAAGTTTCTCACCAAGTCTAATAAATCGCTTTGCAGGTGAATATTCCCTGCGATTGTTCCCCAGATTGTCTGTTGCGAAACTGATGGAAAAAATATGTATGGCATAATTCACCTAAGGTTGAATTTCTAAGAAAATTTCTATTTTTCCGCTTGTTGTTCCATTCGAACTGTAACGAAATTTTATGTAGCGAACCGACGTAACAAACAAGAAAACGCTTGCGTCTTGCGTGTTTGAGTTTGTAGAGATTGGAATCGCCGCTCCGATAGATTGCATTTTCCCGTCAGATGAAGCAAATAATTCCAGTTGCCCTTTCATTTCGCCTTCGACATTTTCCCAAAGCACGCTGAGCGACCTTGCTTTTACGTTTGGCTTGCGTCCCGAAAAATCCACCAAAAGCCAGTTTGTTTCGAAATTTTGCGATAAATCTGTATTTTCGTATAATTTCATTAGCATCTCGACCACCTCAAACAACTCTGAAACCAATCAGACCACGCACTTTCATTCGAGAAAGCGGATGAAACACATTTCGCTTCTGCAAGAATACACCTTCGCACCTTTTGCCAGCCACAACCGAACTCGAATTAAACGCAATTGTCCGCACAAATCCCTCTGCAAGCACCTCGACGACGCACTCAATGTGTCCGCGAAATGAGTTCTGCCGCTTCCAGACAATCAAATCGTAAACACCTGGAACGTAGTTTGTTTGCTTGCCGTGCTTCATAGCAAAATCGAACATTTCATTTGCGACGGCAGTTGCGGGAAGCGGGTGCGAGTTTGCGGGCAAGCCTAATTTTTGCCTTGCTTGCTCGAAGCACCACCACAATCCCGCCGCACAATACGCACAATTGCCCCGCAACCCAAGCGATTGAGTGTATTTATTGACTTCGC
>MTKZ01035659.1_pt1 | contig 12191 bp, 12 predicted proteins | sample 1042781 | NCBI WGS metagenome assembly MTKZ01 (sample SAMN06212207, study PRJNA360539) | anaerobic digester metagenome | biome: Wastewater treatment plant; material: sludge; isolation source: anaerobic digester fed with sludge from wastewater treatment plant | place: Denmark: WWTP Viborg ...
GCGTCCCTTCAAGGTCCAGCTGATTGGCGGCATCGTTCTGCACCAGGGCAGGATCGCCGAGATGAAAACGGGCGAGGGCAAAACGCTGACCGCCTGCCTTCCCGCCTACCTCAACGCCCTGACGGGCGAAGGGGTGCACATCGTCACCGTGAATGACTACCTGGCCAAATTCCAGGGCGAGGACATGGGGAAGCTGTTCCGTTTCCTGGGACTAACGGTCGGCGTCATCATCCATGACCTTGACAATGAACAGCGAAGGCGCGCCTATGCAAGCGACATTACCTACGGCACCAACAACGAAATGGGTTTTGACTACCTGCGCGACAACATGGTGGTATACCGGAAGGACATGGTGCAGCGCGGACATGTCTATGCGATCGTGGATGAGGTCGACTCCATCCTGATCGACGAGGCCCGCACGCCGCTGATCATCTCCGGACAGGGGGAGAAATCGACCGATCTGTATGAGCGTGCGGACCGCTTTGTCAGCCGGCTGAAACGCGACGCTGACTACACGGTTGAGGAGAAGGACCGCGCCGTGGTGTTTACGGAGGACGGCGCGCGCAAGGCAGAGCAGGCTTTCAGCATCGAGAACCTGAACGATCCGGAAAACAGCGAGCTGAATCATCATCTCATCCAGGCGCTGAAGGCCAACGCGCTGTTCAAGCGCGATGTGGACTACGTCGTTCAGAACGGCGAGGTCGTGATCGTCGATGAATTCACAGGGCGACTGATAATCGGCAGGCGGTATTCAGACGGGCTGCACCAGGCGATCGAGGCCAAGGAACACGTCAAGGTCGAACGCGAGAGCAAGACGCTTGCGACGATCACGTTCCAGAACTATTTCCGCATGTACAGGAAGCTGTCCGGCATGACCGGCACCGCCAAGACGGAGGAGGCCGAGTTCCAGGGAATCTATTCGCTTGACGTCGTCCAGGTCCCGACCAATATGCCCATGATCCGCAAGGACCTCAACGACATGGTCTACCGCTCCAAAAAGGGGAAATACAATGCNNTGGAGGAGATCGAGCGGCGCCACAAGACGGGACAGCCCCTGCTGGTCGGCACGATCTCCGTTGAAGTCTCCGAGCACATCAGCGGTATGCTCGCCATGCGCGGGATCCGCCACGAGGTACTCAACGCCAAACAGCACGCGAGGGAGGCGGCCATCGTCGCCCAGGCGGGGCATCTGAACGCGGTGACCATCGCCACAAACATGGCAGGCCGCGGGACGGACATCCTTCTGGGCGGCAATCCGGACTTCATGGCGCGCAGGACCCTGCGCCAGGAGGAAGTCCCGGAGGAGATCATCGAGGAAGCGACAGGAAAGAACGAGGATGTGTCCGAGGATGTCCTGAATGCCCGCAGCCGGTTTCTGGCACTGAAGGATGAGTATAAGAAGACCACTGACCTTGAGCATGACAAGGTCGTTGCCCTGGGCGGACTGCACNNCAGAGCGGCATGAGAGCCGGCGAATTGACAATCAACTCCGCGGCCGCGCCGGGCGACAGGGCGATCCGGGTTCGAGTCAGTTCTTTATTTCCCTTGAGGACGATCTCATGCGACTGTTCGGCGGTGAACGCATCGAGCCGCTCATCGGCAAGCTTGGCATGAACGAGAATGAACCGCTGGCTGCCGGGATGCTGACCAGACAGATCGAAAACGCGCAGAAACGCATCGAGAGCCGGAACTATGAAGTCAGGAAGAACGTGCTTCAGTACGACGACGTGATGAACCAGCAGCGCGGGCTCATCTACACCCAGCGCAGGCAGGTGCTGGAAGGGCAGGACATGCGGGAGACCATCACCGGGATGTACGGGAAGCTGCTGGAGGAGGCGGTAAAGCGCTTCTGCGCCGGTGACGCAAAGGACTGGAACATCGAGGGGCTGAGGGAAGAGGCAGAGCGCCTCTGCGTCCCATACGGTACGATCCGGGCGAATGAGGAGGCGTTCAAGGGATTTGACCGCGCTGGATTGACCGGGTTCCTGAAGAAGACGGCGGATGATTTCTACGCAAGGCGTGAAGAGGAGATCAGCGCCCTGGGGATCGATATGCGCGAACTGGAGCGTTCCATCCTGCTGCGGGCGGTCGACAACCGCTGGATGGATCACATCGACGCGATGGACCAGTTGCGCGACGGCATCGGCCTGCGCGCCTATGCCCAGAAAAACCCCGTGAATGAATATAAAATGGAAAGCTATGACATGTTTGAGGAGATGTCGAGGCTGATCCAGGAGGATACGATCCGATTCCTCTTCCAGCTGAAGATCCAGAAACCCCAGGAACGGAAGGCTGCCGTCAGGGTCACCTCGGAGACCGGGCCAGGCAGCACCGGGCGGAACAAAAACCAGCCTGTGAAGATCAAACCCGGTGAAAAGATCGGGCGGAACAGTCCCTGTCCCTGCGGCAGCGGAAAGAAATACAAGCAATGCCACGGCATGCACGTGAGCGAATGATAAGGATGAAAGCAATATGATTCTGGGTATGGAACAGATAAAAATGACCCTCGCTGAGCTTCGGGACGAACTGGAGGAGATCCGCGGCGGCCTCCACATTGAACAGATGCTCCAGGAGCTGACCGAGCTGAAGGAAGAGATGGGTGCGCCGGGATTTTGGGATGACCTGGAGCATTCAACGCTGGTCAACAAACGCATCACGACCCTTGAGAACAAGATCAGCCATTATACATACCTCCTCCAGCAGCGGGATGACCTGGAGGTCATGATCCAGCTGGCTGAGGAAGAGAACGACGGGAACGCCGCCGGAGAGGTGGAAAGCGATCTTCAGGAACTGAAGGGAAAAATTGAGGCGCTGTCGCTTGAGACCTTGATGCGCGGCGATTACGACGGCAGCAACGCCATCCTCTCCCTGCACGCAGGCGCCGGTGGAACCGAGGCGCAGGACTGGACCCAGATGCTCTACCGGATGTACACCCGTTACTGTGAGCGCATGGGGTTTAGGATCACCCTGCTTGATTACCTGGAGGGGGATGAGGCGGGCATCAAGTCAGTATCCTTCGAAGTGGACGGTGAGAACGCCTACGGTTTTCTCCGCGGCGAGAAAGGCGTCCATCGTCTGGTGCGCATCAGCCCCTTTGACTCCAATGCCAGGCGGCACACCTCCTTCGCTTCCCTTGACGTCGCGCCGATCATGGAGGGGGAGGGTGACATTGAGCTCAACTTTGAGGAGATCCGTGTGGATACCTACCGCTCCACCGGCGCCGGCGGTCAGCACGTCAACAAGACGGATTCCGCCGTGCGGATGACCCATATGCCAAGCGGCATCGTCGTTTCCTGTCAGAACGAACGCTCCCAGGTACAGAACAGGGAAATGTGCATCCGCATGCTCAAGGCAAGGCTGCTGGAGCTTCGCGAGCGTGAGAACGAGGAAAAGATGGCGGAAATCAAGGGCGAAATGAAAAAAATCGAATGGGGGAGCCAGATCCGTTCCTATGTATTCCAGCCGTACACGATGGTGAAGGATCACCGGACCGGATTTGAGTCCGGAAACATCGATGATGTGATGAACGGCAACCTGGACGGCTTTATCACCGCCTATCTGAAGATGCAGTGATGATTCATCAGAAAGGCGACACTGCTGTGGAAGCGGATGCCGGGAGGCCTTTTATCATGCATCTCTTGGCTGGGATCCTGCTGACTGCATGTCTTTTCATGGCTGCACGCCTGCTTTTCATCCCCGCGCTGAATCCTGAGATCCTTTCATCCCTGTTTCATGAACATGCCGATACCGGTGCGTCAGGCGTTCCCGCTTCATCATATCCGGCGCTGGCGGAGGGTATCGCAGGTTTTTTGAGCGGGAATCAGAACACGGCGCAGCTTGAGGTGATGAAAGACGGAGGATTGCAGCCCGCGTTTCATGAGCATGAATTGGTCCATCTCCAGGATGTGAAGTCTTTGGCGGACCTATCCGGACTGCTGATGATGCTCGTCATACCCCTGGCTTTGCTGTATGTTTTGCTCCTGTGCGTCCCCATGAACTTGCAAGGCCTTCGGATCGGTATGCTGGCAAAAAGCACGCGGCTGGCCTTTCCGGCTGCAGTATTCCTGCTGCTGCTAGCGGGCGTCTGGGCAGCGATCGATTTTAATGGCGCTTTTGCCTTGCTCCATCAGACAGTGTTCCCAAATGACCTCTGGCTGCTGGACCCCCGGACAGACCTGATGATCCAGCTGATGCCGCAGCCTTTTTTTGTTTCGTATGCGATGAAAGCCTTCCCGGGCATCCTTCTCCCGTTCCTGATGCTCCTCATTCTTTCGTTTGGCGCCCAGGCGATGCGAAAACGGGTGAAGAGATGAACGGTCGCGTCGTCCCGGACAAGCAAGGCCCGGTCCGGATCCTGGCGATAGAGACGTCCTGTGATGAGACCGCGGCGGCAGTCGTCGAAGACGGACGGAAGGTCCTTTCGGACGCTGTATATTCACAGATCCTGCTGCACGTCCCTTATGGCGGCGTCGTGCCGGAGATCGCCAGCAGATCACATATCGAGAAGATCGACACGACGGTCCGCGCCGTCTTGTCTGAAGCTAAAATGGAAATCAAAGAAATCGACGCGGTCGCTGTCACAAAGGGACCGGGGCTGGTCGGCGCCCTGCTCGTGGGTGTGAGCTATGCCAAGGGATTGGCCTACGCCCTGAACAAGCCGCTGATCGCCGTCAACCATATCCATGGGCACATCAGCGCGAATTACCTGATCTACCCGGAACTGAAGNNACTGAAGCCGCCCTTCCTCTGCCTGGTGGTATCCGGCGGCCACAGCCATCTGGTGGAAACTCTCAATGACGGCTACCGCTTGCTGGGCGGCACGCTGGATGACGCGGCGGGGGAGGCTTTTGACAAAGCGGCAAGGGTTCTGGGCCTTCCCTACCCGGGCGGGCCGAACCTTGACAGGCTGGCGGAAGAGGGGGATCCGCACGCCTACCTTCTGCCCCAGCCAAATCCGGACGGGGAGTATAACTACAGCTTCTCGGGGCTGAAGACTGCCTTTATCAATCTGCTGCACGGGCTTGAGCAGCGCAGTGAATCATACAACAGGGCTGATCTGGCCGCCTCCTTCCGGATGGCAGTGGTCAGCCACCTGACAGCAAAGGCGATGAAGGCATGCCGCAGACGAGGGTGGGATACCATCGCGCTGGCAGGAGGTGTATCCGCCAACTCCCTGCTCCGCAGGGAAATGCAGCGCTCCTGCGATGAAAGGAGGATCAGGCTTTTGATGCCGACGCTTGATCTATGCGGTGACAATGCTTCGATGATCGGCGCCGCGGCGTACGTTCAATACCAAAGAAGCGATTTCGCCGGCCTTCGCCTCAATGCCGAGCCGAGCCTGCCCCTATTGCTCAGACCGTAAGGTAAAATGATGGATCTCCGCCCTGGTGCCCAGGCGAACAGGCAGGATGGACGTGCCGACCCCGCTGCTGACGTGGATGACCGCCCCGTTCTCATGGTACCAGCCCGCGCGGTAGCGGTCGCCGTAGCGGCTGGAGGCGAGCAGGCTCCGCCCGAACAAAGCGATTTGCCCGCCGTGCGTATGCCCGCAGAGAGCCAGCTGGAAAGAGAAACCCGTAGAATATGCCTCCGGGATCAAATCCGGGGAATGCGGAGCGAAGATCACAAAGTCCGCCCTGCGCGCCCCTTTTGTCAAAGGCCTGAAGTCAGGCATCCCGCATTTGACATCATCCGGCGCACAGACGGCAAGCATTTTGTCCCCCTTGTCCATCGTCCATACTTCATTGACCAGCGGAGTGACGTTCTTCTCCTTCATCGCGTCAAGCAGGACGCTCATCCTGTCCGTTTTGCGGCCGTAATCATGATTGCCCAGCACGGCCAGCACAGGGACGGACGCCGGGAAAGAAGGGATCTCCCTGAAGAATTGGAGGGATTGCTGGTAATTCTGCCCATAATCCCCGCCCCGAATGATCAGATCCGAACCAAGTGAAAGCAGCTGGTGATACAGGTCGACAGCCTGGTCCCTCGTGAGATAGTCGCCAAAATGGATGTCGGAGGCATAGGAGATGCTTAGGCCGTCAAAGGGCAACGGGAGGCGTTTCAGGGAGACCTCCTCTTGCCGCACGTTCACCTGGCCCGCGAGATAGAATGGATACAGCAACGGCTTGTCCCTTGGGATGTGCCGCAATAGAGGCGGCAGGATGCTTCCCATGAAATCTTTAAAACCCATCTTGACTCCTCACGATGCCCTGACCTTGTCTCTGCCGGAATGGAACGCATCAATGATAAAAGCCTTCCTGCAGGACTTGCGGGCAAGCAAATGAAGTATACCACGGTTTGAAACCGTGTCTGAAAGGCTGAAATATGAAAAGACTGAACAGGAAGACACTGCCGGCCGTCGTCCTTGTGCTGATGATCGCTGTGACAGCCGCGGCGCTGCTTATCAGCCGGACGCCGGATCCCAGGACACAGGACGGGATTTCCGTTCAGCGATCGACCGGCGAGACCGCCGGTCATGCTGGCACAGAAACAGATGTGCCGGGAAAGATTCCCGATATCGATGAAGACGGGATCTATTCTTCAAAGGATGACGTTGCGCTATACCTGAAGCGCTATGGACGCCTGCCGGGCAACTACATCACAAAATCACAGGCGCGCGCACTTGGGTGGCAGAGCGGCGATCTGCGCCCGTATATTGAGGATGCCTGTATTGGCGGCGACGTTTTCGGTAATTATGAGGGGCTGCTTCCGGAAAAAGCCGGCAGAGTGTATTTCGAGTGCGACATTGACACCCTTGGCGCAGGCAGCCGCGGGGCAAAGCGGATCGTTTTCTCAAACGACGGACTGATCTACTATACCGGGGACCACTACAGCAGTTTTATCCTGCTTTACGGGGAGGAAGAACATGCGGACGATTGAACTGGACGGCAGGAAGATGGATTCCCGGGTTAAAGCGCACTCCTATATTAAGCATGTGTTGGCGCTTCCGGAGCATTACGGGGCGAACCTGGATGCGTTGACGGATTGTCTTGGTGAACTCAATGACGTTACGATCATTCTGACGCACGGGGGGGCGATGCTGAACGCGTTGGGGGAGTATGGCGCCAGGCTGCTCGAGGTGCTCAGGTCCGCCGGTGAAGGCAGGACAGGTTATCTCTTCCGGGAGTCGCGCGGTTAGGCAGCGCGGTTTGGGATTCAATCAAAACATCCCAATGTGTTTGCCAGTGCAGGAAAAGATGCTGTTGTACTGTCCTCATTCTTCCGTCCGTTTCAAGTTTTGCACAAAGGACGGGGCAGAACTTCAGCAATTCCATCAATGGAAATCCAGTCCCCAGGCACTTATACTGCGATATAAGTGAATGTGCCTGGAATGCACGCAGCAAATAAGGAGGTTTATCATGTCAAGCGTAACCCTGAAGAACATTTATAAGGTCTATCCGGGCAACGTGACCGCCGTCAGCGATTTCACGCTGGACATCCAGGACAAGGAGTTCATCGTCCTTGTCGGTCCGTCTGGCTGCGGAAAGTCGACCACGTTGCGGATGGTCGCCGGCCTCGAGGAGATCACAGACGGCGAGCTCTACATCGGCGACAAGCTGGTCAACGACGTGGCGCCAAAGGACCGCGACATCGCGATGGTCTTCCAGAACTATGCCCTTTATCCGCATATGACGGTCTATGACAACATGGCATTCGGCCTGAAGCTGCGCAAGACGCCGAAGGATGAGATCAAACGCCGTGTGGAAGCCGCCGCACATATTCTGGACATCGAGTACCTGCTCAACCGCAAGCCGAAGGCACTGTCCGGCGGCCAGCGGCAGCGCGTTGCGCTGGGGCGCGCCATTGTTCGTGAACCAAAGGTCTTCCTGATGGATGAACCCCTCTCCAACCTTGATGCCAAGCTGCGCGTCGCCATGCGCACCGAGATCACCAAGCTCCATCAGCGCCTTCAGACCACTTTCATTTACGTCACCCATGACCAGACCGAAGCAATGACCATGGGATCGCGCATCGTCATCATGAAAGACGGTTTCATCCAGCAGGTGGATACGCCGCAGAACAACTATGATTATCCCGTGAATAAGTTCGTCGCCGGATTTATCGGCAGCCCGCAGATGAATTTCTTTGATGTTGTCCTGCAGAAGGAAAACGGCAAGGTCGTCGCCGTGTTCGGGGAGAACAAGATCGTCGTTCCTGAGGAGAAGTTGAAGAAGTTCAAGGACGAGGATCATCTCGGCAAGGAAGTCGTCATGGGGATCCGTCCGGAGAATATCTCTGACAACCCCCAGGTCGTTGAAGCTCATCCCGAAGCCGGCTTCAAGGTGCATATTGAAGTGACGGAACTTATGGGATCCGAAACCTACCTTTACATGAGCACGTCCGGCAAGGACGACAACATCATCGCCCGCGTGGACCCGAGGACGAAAACAAAGATCGGGGACGATATCACGGTAGTGATGAATACGAGCAGGCTGCACTTCTTTGACAAGGATACGGAGGAGACGCTGCTGAACCGCTGACCCTGTGAACCCCGACCCGCCGGGAAGGCGGGTTTTTTGTTATAAGGAGCTTCCTGATGCCGGACTTATCCGGAACAAAGAACGGACCATGGTCTGAAAATCAGTTCGTGTGGAAAGCACTTGGGATAATCAGGCATCGGTTCCTGTGGATAACCGGCGAAAACTTTCTATTTTTCCCGCATAATTTCCATTTCATCGCAAAAGTCAACATAAAACCCGGAATTCTGTGGATAAACCTGTGGACAGTGTGGATAGAACAGGTGTTTGAGTAAGAGGGCTGAAGCCGATGCATATTCGTTTTCGGAAATCAGGAATCGATGAAAAGCATGAGAAAAATGATCGGATGATTTATGAATCTGTGCAATTATTCACGGATCTGCGGATCCTATTCACCCAATCGTGCTGTTGATGAATCTTTACGATCCTGTGAAGCAGTTCCCATCAAGGAATTGGCGCTTTGTGATATACTCCCCATATGATCTCTGCGAAAGGACATCGGAACATTTTGGATAGCATGCAAAGGATCGCGGACCCGGGATGCGCGTGACGATCATTGCTGTCGGGAAGCTGAAGGAGAAGGGGTTCGACCTGGCGGCCAGGGAGTATCTGTCCAGGCTGAACCGGCACTGCAGGATCGAAGTGATCGAACTTCCTGATGAAAAGGATCCTGGCAGCGCGTCGGGAAAAGACATGGAGAACACCCTGAAGACAGAGGGCGGCAGGATCCTGAGCCGCCTGAGGCCGCAGGACCACGTCGTTGTGCTGGAAATCACAGGCAAACGGAAGGACAGCATCTCATTCAGCGAAAACGTCAGCCAATGGCGCGATCAGTCCCTTTCCGTCGTGTTTGTCATCGGCGGCTCACTCGGGCTGTCCAAAGAAGTCTGCGACCGCGCAGATGAGACGCTGTCCCTGTCTGAAATGACCTTTCCGCATCAGCTGGCCCGCGTCATGCTGCTGGAACAGCTTTACCGGGCCTTTAAAATCATCTCAGGACAGAGGTATCATAAATAACATGCGCCTGCTCCAGCTTCGCCTGCACCAGTTTCGCTCCTACCGTCAGCTGACGGTGATGCCGCCGGACGGCCTCACAGTGTTCGTCGGAGACAATGGGGCTGGGAAAACCAATCTCCTTGAGGCGATCCATTTATGCTGCCTTGGCCGAAGTCACCGCACGTCCATCGACCGGGACATGATCAGGATCGGTGAGAAAACCTGCGCCGTGCACGCGCGCATTCAGCGCGTATCCATTCAGGATGAAGTGGGCGTTCGCCTGTTCAACCAGCAGGGTGAACGAAAGTTGATCTATATCAACGGGAAAGTCGTCCAGCGGATCGGCGAGCTGATGGGTCACATGACCTGCGTCATGTTCTCGCCGGAGGATCTTGATCTCGTCAAAGGCCCGCCGCAGGGGCGTCGCGGGTTTCTGGATATGCTTCTTTCCCAGAGCCAGGCCGCCTATTTCTACGCGATCCAGACCTATGGCTCAATCCTGCGCCAGCGGAACGCCCTGCTGAAGGAAATCATCAGGGGGAACGCGGATGCGGGGCAGCTTGACGTCTGGGATGAACAGCTGTCCAGGGCCGCGGCCCCGATTGTGCGTCAGAGAAGGGACGCTGCAAACGCCATCAGCCAGGCCGCGAAAGAACATTACGCCTATATTTCGGGCCGGAGGGATGAACACTTTTTCCTACGGTATCAGGGAACGCTTGCAGAATCCATCCATCCGGAGAAGGACCTGATGGAACAGCTCCAAGAAGGCAGGGCGGACGATCTGCGGCGGCTGTCCAGGGGGCCGGGCCCACACAGGGATGATCTGCGGCTGATGCTGGCTGGTCAGGAAATGCGTTCCTTCGCTTCACAAGGCCAGGCCAGGACCGCCGCGCTCGCCATGCGGCTGGCGCAGATCGATATTCTGGCAAGAGCACACGGGGAATNNCACACGGGGAAGCGCCGCTGCTGCTGCTGGATGACGTCCTCAGCGAACTGGACCAGGGAAGGTGCGCCAGGCTGCTTTCAAGGCTTGACAGCATGCAAACACTCCTGACCTGCACTGACTTGAGCGGGCTGGACGGAATCAGACCAGATTGTATTTTGAAGGTCAGGGACGGAATGGTCAGCCTGTAGTATTCATGCCGGGAGCCGCATCACCGCGGAACGCCAATTGGAGAGGAATTCCAACGCTGTTTCTTGTCTTTTGCCGGGATGTTCCGAAACTGCCTGTTTTGCGGCATCATACAGCAGGCTGCCGGCTTCCCAGCCCGCTTTGTCCATCGTGGACCGGTTTCCGAAGAACGTGAAGGCCAGCGCGCCCATGATGTAAACGTTGCTCTGCTCATTCAGCCGCGCGCCGCGCAAATACCCTTCCGGGGGGATATACCAGGGTGAACCCGGCATTTTCGGGTAAGGCGTGACAGCCGGCATCTGCAGCATGTCGTCCGCAGAGCAGACAAGAGCGTCCAGGCCAATTAAGTCGATCATGAGATGCCTGTCCGAGAATCCTGACAGGACGTAGTCCCTGCCAGAGGCGTACGCCATGAAATCCGCAAGCCCGTCATACAGGAAGAGCCTTGCTGACAGGGGCAGTCCGCGCAGTTCGCGCATACGAGCTTCAAGCGGGGCAAGCGCAAATCCCTCGAACCACTTGAAAACGAGCCCAAAGCCGTTTACGGCATTTATGCGGGACACCACGGCACTCAATTTCGGGTGCTTGAGCTGGTGATATTTTTCTTCCGCCTCACGGAGCCAGTTCACCGCCCTTTGAGGGCTTCCCGCGAAATTCACGGTCGGCGCGCCCGCATATTTAATAAAAAGCTTCTCGCCGTTCTTCTCCGTTCCCAGGCACAGGTTGCCGGAGATGAGACGGTCGAACACACAGAAGACCCGACCATATTCCTTCAGCCAGCTGAGATCATGGTAAGCCCTCAGCTCGACTCCATGCCCGTCAACCTCAAGCTTTATCATCGGCCAAACGCACCTTACGACTGTCTGCCCGTATGCCAGGGCACAGGATGCCTGATGACTCAAATGCGTCCCTGCTGAACCTCTCTGATTATAACAGGGCAGACGGGCCTGCTGCAAACCGCAGCCAACAGAACAGGCCCGGCCTTTGTTTCATCAGGGAGAGCGGAGGGTATGTACTCAATACCAAACGAAGGAGGCTCGACATGAGTTTTTCACTGCCTGAACTGAAATACGCGTATAACGCGCTTGAACCCTACATCGATGAAACCACGATGAGGATCCACCATACCAAGCACCATCAGGCTTACATCGACAACCTGAACAAAGCGCTTGAAGGGACGGAGCATGCCGGCTGGGACATCAAGAGGCTTATCAGGAATCTGCCCGATCTGCCTGAGAACCTGCGCACGGCGGTAAGGAACAACGGAGGCGGACACTACAACCACAACCTGTTCTGGGAGAACCTGGGGCCCGTGGGCAGTTCAAAGCTTGATGGGAAACTGCTTGACTTGATCAACGAAACCTTTGGCAGCTTTGAGCAATTCCAGGAACTGTTTGAAAATGCCGGGAAGACGCAGTTCGGTTCCGGGTGGGCGTGGCTGACGCTTGCGGACGGCAAGCTGAGTGTTGAGAAGACAGCCAATCAGGACAGCCCTCTGACAAACGGACACGTGCCCCTCCTGGGCGCGGACGTCTGGGAACATGCCTACTACCTGAAGTATCAGAACCGCAGGCCTGAATACCTGA
>MTKZ01053078.1_pt1 | contig 12189 bp, 11 predicted proteins | sample 1042781 | NCBI WGS metagenome assembly MTKZ01 (sample SAMN06212207, study PRJNA360539) | anaerobic digester metagenome | biome: Wastewater treatment plant; material: sludge; isolation source: anaerobic digester fed with sludge from wastewater treatment plant | place: Denmark: WWTP Viborg ...
GATGCCGTACTTCTCCAGGTAGTAGGTGCCGATGGGGTGGCCCGCGTTCTGCCCGTTGGCCAGAGTGCAGTTCATGTCGGAGGCGATGCTGTACTTCGACATGATCTCGCAGCCGCTCGCGATGATCACGTCGTGGGTGCCGGAGGCTATCATGCCGGCGCCGAGCTGGATCGCCGAGAGGCTGCTGCCGCACTGGCGGTTCACCGAGATGCCTCCCAGGGTGACCGGGAGCTTGGACGCGAGGACGGCCATGCGGGCCAGGTTGAAACCCTGCTCGCCGATCTGGTAGACGCACCCGGTGATGACGTCGTCCACCTCGTTCACGTCGAGGTTTAAGCGGTCCACGGCCTCGTTCAGGGCAAGGGCCAGGAGTTCGGGGGCCATGTACTCCCTGAAATAGCCTCTCTGCTTGCCCACGGCGGTCCTGACCGCGCTGACCACGAATACGTCTTTATTCATGCGGAAACCTCCTGATGGAATGTGAATGAGGCTTATTGTAATACCATAAGACATTATACGATACAAGGCCCGTGTCTGTTCACTGCTGCACGCATCCGCATGCATGGCTCAGCCGCCGGATACGGTATCGAGGCCTGCCTCGGCCCTCTCCGCGCTCTATCACACCCGCTGATTCAGAACAGCTTCACCCTCTCGATGAACGCCCGGAAACCTGCCCGTTCGCACCGGAAGGCTTCGTTGAAAGACATCTCGTCCTGCTTCTCGATGAGGGTCTTCATCTGCATGAGGATCTCGTAGTTGACCCCGCAGATGTCCTGGGCGATCTGCCGGGCCCTGGGAATCAGCTCCGCGGGGGGCACGACCTCATTGACCAGCCCGCAGCGCAGTGCGTCGGCAGCGGACAGGGGTCTGCACGTGAACGAGAGCTGTTTGGCCATCCTCTGGCCCACGGAACGCTGGAGGAGCTGGGTCATGCCCCAGCCCGGGTGAATGCCCACCTTGGCATGGGAGTCGATGAACCTGGCGTTCTCCGAGGCGATGAGGAAGTCGCAGTGCATGGCGAGTTCGAAGCCACCCGTGATGGTAGCGCCGTTGATGGCACCGATGATGGGTTTCCTGCACGAGGCGAAGACATCGGGCATGTCCTTGCCGTCCCCCCTCGGGTCGAGAAGGTCGTCCTTGCCGATGACCGAGAGGTCAATGCCCGAGCAGAACGACTTGCCGTTTCCCGTTATGATGGCCACCTTGAGCCCATCGTTGCGTGCCACCTCGTCGAGGGCATTGTAGAGGTTCACGAGGAGATCCTGGCAGATGGAGTTGTGGCGCTCGGGGCGGTTCAGGGTGATGAGCGCCGTGGGGCCTTCGCTTTCGAACAGGACTGTCTTTTCCATGCAGCGGCTCCTTTCTCCCGAGAGGCGGGGGAGTGGTCGGTAATCTGTATAACCTTTTCTGCGTGTCGATGACAGAGTTTTCGTAATGGATCGGACAGCTGTCCCTGCGGGGATTCCATTGACTTCTCTCCCATGTCATGTATTGCATAATAGAAGGGTTCGCCGGAGAACATCTCGGTGTCTGGGGGCACGCATGGACAATTCGTTGCACCTTCTCGTGAGTATATGGATCAAGCTGTTCTTTCTGCTGACGCCGTTCTTCGTGCTGTCGATCTTCCTCTCCCTTNNACCTGTCTTCCGGTCAACGCAGGAGATCGGCCCTGTGGCTCACCATAGACGTCGTGATCATCTGCCTCGTCCTGTACTTTCTCGGCAACGCCATCTTCTCCGTGTTCGGCATAACGCTGGATGCGTTCCGCATCGGCGCAGGGGCGCTGCTGTTCCTCTCTGCAGTGGACCTCGTGAGGGGCGCCGAAAATCCTCTGCAGCGTGAAGAACCAGGCAGCTTCATCGTGGTGCCTCTCGCCATCCCCATAACCGTCGGGCCTGCCACAACCGGTGCGCTGCTCGTCATGGGGGCCGAGGTTACCACCCCCTGGGAGAAACTGATCGGGTGCGCGGCCCTGGTCGGGGCAGTCCTGTGTGTGGGCATTCTGCTCGTCCTGGCGACCACCGTCGAGAGAATCATCGGCCAGACAGGCCTTCGTATCCTGAGCAAGATCACCGGCCTGGTCCTTTCTGCGCTGGCTTCCCAGATGGTATTTGTCGGGGCGAGGAATTTTCTGGCGTGAGAAGGGTCACGCTCATGCCATGGCACCCTCCCATCGTGCCCGGCCGAGGGGTCATTGAATTCCATAGAACCCAGAGTATTATTCATTGTATCCCTCCCGGGGACGTGGAAATCGTGAGAAAGCCCACGGAAGGGGGGAGCGGGCATGGCGCAGTACGGGGAGAAGGATGAGAACTATACGAAAAGGCCAGTTATATGAGAAAGATAGAAGGCCATGTTCGATGTGGCCAGGGCGGTCTGCAGGGTAAAGAACATGAATTTCGAACGAAAAGATCTTGAAATACGAAACCGGGCACAGACTCGGCTGTATACTATTTTTCTCAGTCTTCACATTGATTTTTTTTCGTGTCATACTATTTTTAGTAAAAGGTACTGATAAGAGGTATAGATTGTACGTGCGGGGAGGGGTCCTCATGATCTGTGGGTACTCCGGAGAGGGGGTGACGATGAGTGCGTGGTTCCCGGGGAGGAACGAGTGTCCATCATGGGGAGCGGGGCTGGTTATCTGAAATGAGATACCTCTACGTCATCTCCTTGTTGGTTGCATTCTTTGTCTCGATTCCCTCTTTCACTCCATCTGCGACGACCAGCTCCTGTGTGGTCTGTCACACGGACGGTGAGAAGATGAAAACCCTGGTCATACCCCCCAAGATTCATGTCGAGGGGGCGGGGTGAGCGGGTGCACCCCCGCCGGTCCGGGCGGAGGACTACTACAAGGGCTACCTCGTGGATGCCGGGCTCCTGGAAAAGGATCCACATCTCTCCAAGGGATGCCGTTCATGTCACAAGGGTGACGAGGCCGGGGCCACCAAGGAAGAGGCCCATGCCGGCATGGTCAAGCGGCCCTCCGACGATCTGAAGATGTGTGCAGCCTGCCACAAGAAGGCCGCAGCGAACTATGGCAAGGCCCTCCACTACACCTCCTTGGGCCAGCGGCACGGGGTCCTTCCCAGGTTCTCCAAGGAGGAGGTGAAGACCTTCGACAGCAAGGTCTTCGAGCAGTCCTGCCGGAGCTGCCATGCCTCCTGCGGATCCTGTCACGTGAAATCCCCTGCGGTATCGGGCATCAGCCTCGGGCTTATCCAGGGTCATAAGTTCATCAAGAAGAACGAGGGAAAGACCTGCGCCTTCTGCCACGGGGGCCGCGTATACCCTGAATATACCGGTGAATACGGCGGCTCCACGGATATTCACTACCAGAAGGGTATGATGTGCGTGGACTGTCACAAGAAGGAGGAGATGCACGGGGACGGCACGAGATACCTGACCAAGCAGGACGTGAAGGACCGGCCCAAGTGCACGAACTGTCACAAGGCCATCAAGTCGGACACGCTCCGCACCCGTCTGGCGCACGACGCCCACAAGGGCAAGGTGAGCTGCTACGGGTGCCATGCAGCAGGCCAGTACCGGAATTGTTACACCTGCCACAAGGGAGAAGCAAAGGAGGCCAAGCCGGGCTTTATCCTCGGCAAGAATCCGCGAAACCCCAAAGAGGTCACCACGCTGCGGCTCATACCCACCGTGCGTGATACCTTTGTCCATGCAGGCATCAAGCAGGAGCACTTCGACCGCCTACCCAACTACTGGGACACCCCTGCCCACACGATAAAGAAACGGACGGACCGGACCCGGTCCTGCGACATATGTCACACGGAACGGAAGGACTTTCTCACCAGGGGAACCCTTCTCAAGGACGGATCCAGGGCCAATCAGGGACTGATTCATGTCCCGAAACCCATAACTCATTAAAGAAGAAAGAAGGAGGAAGTATGAAGCATCTCAAGGCGTTCACAATCATGGTGGTGGCGTTTGCGCTCCTTGTTCCTGCTGCTGTCATGGCCCGCGGGATAGACCCCGTAGTATCGGTGGAGTGGCTGGAGAAGAACCTGACGACCCCGAACCTGGTGGTCGTGGATATCCGGAAGGTGGAAGAATACAAAGCCGGCCACATCCCCGGGGCGATCAACATCTTCTACAATATAGTGGCACCGGGCAAGAACAACATGAGGAACGAGCTCCCGGCTGACGACGACCTCAGGGACATCCTGTCCTCCAATGGCATCGGGGCCGATTCCCTGGTGGTGGTGGCGGGTATCAACGACACCCCCTCGGACCGGTTCAGCATGACCCGGGCGGCCATGACCTTCATCTATGCCGGGGTGCCCAGCGTGGCTGTACTGGACGGCGGGACCACCAAGTGGGCCGCAGACGGCAAGGCGCTCTCGACAGATGCTGCCAAGCCCAAAGAAAAAGAGCATAAGGGCAAGTTCAACAAGGACATCTTCCTCACGAAGGACGCCTTTGCCGGCAAGGTGGGAAGCGCCCTGATCGTGGACGTACGGGAGCCTGCCTTCTTCAGCGGAGAGAAGAAGCTCGACTTCGTCGCCAGGGCAGGCCATGTCAAGGGGGCGGTCAATCTGCCCGCAGGTTCACAGCTCTTCAAGGAAGATGGTACCTACAAACCCATGGACGAACTGAAGGCCCTGGCCGTGAAAGTGGTTGGAGAAGACCTTGGCAAGGAAATCGTCCTGTACTGCGATACCGGAAAAGTGGCCACGGGATGGTGGTTCCCCCTGACCCAGGCCTTCGGCTACACCGACGTCAAGGTGTACGATGGATCCAGCGAGGAGTGGTCAGCAGATCAGAATCTCCCCATGGAACCGTAAAATACGGGCGGGGTGAGGACCGTCCCGTTGGTTCTCGCCCCGCTCCATTGATGAGAGTGGGCATATAATGGCGCCGAGAAAGGCTCTCTGCATCGTGGTCCTCCTCACGGCAGGAACGCTGTGCCTGTTCATGGTGCGCCCGGCCATCGGCCAGGTGTCTGCCGTGCATGTCGATGTGTGGCTGCGCAATGAGGCAGGGGAGCGCATCACCCCTTCGGACAATGCTGCGGACCCCTACAGCCCGAAAAAGACCTGCGGGGCCTGCCACCACTATCCCACGATCACGCAGGGGGAGCATTTCCTGATGGGCTTCTCGAAGAAGAAGACCGACCCCAGGCCCGTGAATCTCCCCCCCGACCTCATCCCTGACGATTTCGGCCCCACACCCTATGCCGGCGTTGCCGTCTACGACTGGATCGCCGCCAACGCCCGGGTCCATCCGGGGGGCGGCCCCATGGAGTGTCTCAGTCTGGACAGGGCCACAGGTACGCAGTCGAACCTCGTGGAGGCTGAGCGCATCGTTTCTTCACCGAGGAACCCCCATTTCCAGTCCCGCGTCACGCCGGACGGCCACAGCCGTTTCAGGGCCAGCGGCGTCCTGGAGGGTGACTGTCTCATGTGTCACCTGAACGGGTACCGTCTGGACAGGCGTAACGCGCAGGTCGCCTCCCGGAATTACCGGTGGGCTCCCACTGCCGGTGCAGGACTCGGCGAGGTTGCCGGCCGCGTGTGGTCCCCCGGCGAGGGCAAAGGTGTCTGGGAATTCTCGAGCAGGCCGGCGGTGACATATTCCTGGAAAAACGGCATGTTCACCGGTGATGGCAGGCTTTCGGGCCGACTCATCCGCACAAAGGTCACGTCGGGCTCTTGCCTCCAGTGCCATGGGACCATGCAGGCGCTCCGTACCGGGACCCAGTACCGCGCGGGTGACGATGTCCATGCAAAGGCGGGACTCCGGTGTGTGGACTGTCACACCCTGGCCGAGGCGGGGCCGGGAGGAAGGCTCGGCCATCGCATCGGCGGAGCCTCCGCCTCCGGCGATTACAGGCAGACCGGCATGAAGACCTGTGTCGCCTGCCATCTGGCCCAGGGCGGGAGGGCCCCGAACCCGGTGCAGACCCACGTGGACATGCTCCCCAACGCCACGTTCCACCTGCGCCTGCTGTCCTGCACGGCATGCCATGTGACGGGCCTGCCCGCCCTGGGGGCGTACCTGCTGGATCTCTCCACCGGGAGGAATTTCAGGTACACATCACAGGGCGCGGAAGCGATCATTTCGCAGCTCGATGCAGCCAAGACGGCCCGGGAACCGTGGACGCCCTGGCTTGCCATTGTGGGCATGAAGGGTTCACAGGGCGAGCGGTACATGCCTGTGGCCCTGCACACGGCCCAGTGGTTCGGGGAGAAGGGGACCCAGGGACAGATCATACCCCTGAATTCCCGGGTGGTGAGCGAGGCCTTCCGCCTGTGCTCGGGCATAACTGCGGTGGAGGTCAGGGACGTGTCTGGGAAAAGGCTCAGGCGTCACACCGTGGCCACCGAGGCAGACATCGCCAAGATGCTCAGGGCCATGAACCGGCTCGGCAGAACGAAGGCGGTCTTTGTTGCGGACAAGGTCTATGAGCTCAAGGGAGGCAAGGTCGCCTCGGCGGAGCTGCCCTTCGGAAACACGATAAGCCTGCCGATCTGGCACAATGTGCAGGGGGTTGCGAAGAAGCGGACATATGGGGCCAAAGGCTGCACCGACTGCCATGATGAGAAGTCCCCGTTCTTCACCAAGATGAAGGTGAAGTCAGTAGGGCGGTTCCTCAAGGAGGATTACCCGACGCCCAAGGCTCCCAACGCATCCCCCCAGATGCTGGACTGGGGATACGAGGAAGTGCCGAGCCATGAATAACATACCCGTTCGTCCTTTGAATCGCACAGGCCTTATGACACTGGTGACCCTTGCTTTCATGCTCGTTGCCTCTCCCGTGTCCGCAGGGGGATGGAAGACAGTGAAACCCGAGACCCTCGATGCCTGGATGAGGACCGAGCAGCTCACCCTGGTCAACGTCATGAGCCGCATCGAGTGCCTGGACCACCGGATCGCGGGCTCGCTGTGCATCGCCTGCGAGGAGTTCAAGGGCAGCCTTCCCCGCATCCCCCGTGACAGGAAGCTCGTGATTTACTGCGAGAGCGAGGTGTGCACCCGTAGCTGCCTGGCCGCCGACGAGGCGGTGGCTGCCGGGATAAAGGATGTATATGTGCTCGAGGCNNGCCTTCAACATCCCTTTGCACCAGCTCCACGAACGGTACCATGAACTGCCCCACGACCGCGCCCTGATGCTGGTCGATGACCAGGGATTCCGCTCCTTCCTGGCTGCCAGCTACCTCGCCCGCAAGGGGTTCAAGGTCACACGGCTCTTCGGTGGCATGGCGGCGTGGAATTCATTTTCCGAAGGCACGAGGCAGGTGAAATGAGGAGAAACCATCTCTCGGCATTCTTTTGCACACTCTTCGTGGCGTGGGTCCTGTGCATGGTTCCCGTCTTCGCCTCTGCGAGAACCTGCCAGGACTGCCACTACGGGGCCATGTACACCGCCGGCTTCGATGCCTCGGTGCACGCGAAGAACGGCTGCCTGAGCTGCCACAGTGACGTAACGGATTTGAACGCCCACATGACTGGCCACCTGCGGCCGGCACCGGTTACCTGCGGAAAGTGCCACGCCGGAATAGCCGAGAAGTATCGGAAAAACTTTCACTACCTCCAGGAGGACTTCCGCTGCGTGGACTGCCACCGGGACGTGCACACGCGCACGGCAGCCACCAAGGACATCAAGATCCGCACCATCGAGGTGTGCACCCAGTGCCACGGCAATGACGAGTACGTCACCTCGGGACACGCCGAGGCCGTGCTCAAGGGCAACCACGACGCCGCGGCCTGCGGAGACTGCCACGGCCTCCACGACACCCGCGTGTTCCACACCTCTCTTTCGACATACCCCGAAGAGGCCCGCATGTTCTACAACGACAAGTGCGTCTCCTGCCACGACGATTCGGCGATGATGCAGCGGAACAACCTCTCGGACAAGGTGGTGGAGTACTACGAGGAGACCTACCACGGCAAGGTCCAGGGCGTCGGGTTCGCCACGCTGGTGGCCGGCTGTGCCGACTGCCACCAGACCCACAACATCCTGCCCAAGACCGACCCGCGCTCCTCCATCCACCCGGACAACCTGGTGGCCAACTGCGGCCGCTGCCACACGGGATTCCACAAGCGATTCGTGGACTACAAGGCACACCCGGACTACCACGACCGGCACAACTACCCGGCCCTGTTCTGGACCTTCGTCTTCATGTCCGGGCTCCTGATATTCACCTTCGTCTTCTTCTGGTCCCACACGCTCCTGTGGTGGCGCAAGAGCTACTGGGAGCACCACGAACGGGAAAAGAGCGGCATCCTGCCCGAGACCTGCATGACCGACAAGGAGGGATTCCAGCACATCCAGCGCTTCTCCCGGATGGACCGGGCCATGCACGTGCTGCTCATCCTCTCCTTCTTTACCCTGGTCACCACAGGGTTCCCGCTTAAGTACCCCAAGGCGGCCTGGGCGAAACTGCTCATGGGCTTCTGGGGCGGCGCCCCCATGGCCGGACTCTTCCACCGCATCGCGGCAGTGGTCCTCATGGTGCTCTTCGCGGTGGTGGCCGTGCGCTGCCTGCTCTTCCTGTTCCCGCCGGGCGTCGGCTTCAAGGGCTGGACGAAGCGGCTCTTCAGCCCGGACTCCCTGTTCCCGAGGATGAAGGACTGGGAGGACATCAAGGGCATGGTCAGATGGTTCTTCAACAGGGGGGAGAAGCCGAAGTTCGACCGGTGGTCGTACTGGGAGAAATTCGACTTCTGGGCCGTGTTCTGGGGCATGTTCGCCATCGGCGGCTCCGGCGCGCTGCTGTGGAACCCCGAGCTTTCGTCATACATCGTACCCGGCTGGGTGCTCAACGTGGCGACCCTGGTACACTCGGAGGAGGCGCTGCTGGCAGCGCTCTTCATCTTCACGGTCCACTTCTTCAACACGCACTTCGTGCCGGACAAGTTCCCCATGGACCGCCTCATCTTCACGGGCACCTACACCCTGGAAGAGCTGCAAAGGGACCGTCCCGAGGAGTATGAGCGCCTCGTGGCCGAGGGGAAACTCGATGATCTCAAGCGGGAGCACCCGAGCATCCCGCTCAAGCTCCTCTCTGCCACCATCGGGCTTGCCAGCCTGCTCCTGGGCCTGGCGCTCACCGTGCTGTTCATCTGGGTGATCGTGACCTGAGCAGTCCGTTCGAACCGATGAGTCCTCAGAGAATCGTGGCCTCCGGAAAGGCCATGAGAAACTTCGGCACGCTCAGGGTGCCCAGGATCCGGCCCCTGGTGAAGTCCGGGAAGGCCGACCCTTCGACCATGGCCTGAATGAGGCGAGCAGGCGAGACGACACCCCTGGCGAACGGGGTGGTGAGATAGGTTTTCCCCTCGTGGTGATGGGCAAGGGTGCGTAACCTCGGAGGCACAAGCGCGGTAGTCACCGGTAACCAGCCGGGAAAGGTGTGGAAGACAAGCTCGGTGATGAGACGGCCCTGCATGCCGACGCGGACGATCTCGTCGTGGCCGTCCCTGGTCACCTCGAACTCCGCGAGCTCTTTGGGGATCCCCCAGTTGTTCCTCCCGTTCACGACACTGTCCATGGTCGAGACATAGATCCTCGTGATGGAAAAATACTTGTTCAGGCCGAGGGAGAACATGCCGGGAACGAACAGGAGTTCCCGGTACGGGCCGACGTCTGAGGACAGGTAGTCCACAAACATGACCGTGCCGATGCCGCCGGAGAAGCGTCCTTTCAGGCCGTCGGGCACAGTAACATGTTCCGCCACGAAAGCCGGGTCCAGTTTCACGAGGATGACGTACCCTTTTCCGACAAGCGACCATGGGGCAGGGGAATGGATCAGCTCGGGGGGATTCATGCGTCCCACTCATAACCGTGAGGCATGCTGAATGCAACCTTTTATGATGTGTACCGGCATTTCAGTGCTATACAGATGGTGTGAGCACTTGTAGAGTGAGCGATAGGACAAGACAGACCACAACAGCATGCAGGGGGATATAACAGCATGAGATGGGCACCCGGGTGGAAGCCGTTCGTGATGTCCATGGTCGTGCTGGGAATGAGTATCTTCCCCCTGTTCGATTCACGGGCCCACGATGCCGTCGAACATGTCGATGAAGAAACGCCTGTCATCCAGGCTCGCCCGGAGGATGCGACTGATTCCACGGAGGTTCTTGCCGGAGAGGCTCAGAAGGGTGATTCCGTGGAGGAAGAAACTCATGCGGAGTCATTCTGGCAACGGATGGACCGCTGGCACGACGAGACCTATGTCGTTTCTCACCAGCAGGTGGTCAGGATGAACGGGTGGTTCGTGCCCAGGGGCGAGGCGGCGGAGGAAGTCCCTCCCACCCGGCTGCGGATCAGTCTCCCCTGCGAGCTCATCCTCGAGCCCGACGACTCGGTCTCCGGTAAATTCCCCGTCGAGGCCGACGTCGAGATAACCCTCCCCGATGCCGAGAGGCTGAAGGTCTTCATCACCACCACGGACCCCAACGAGACAGCAGGTACACCCATGGCGGAGCGCGACACGTCTTTACGGGTAGGCGTGGCCCGAGAATGGCTCGAATACATCTCCGCATCGGCAGGGGTGAAGGCCCGCATCCCACCCGTCGTGTACGCCTGGGTTGCCGGAGGGACGGTATGGCAGAGGGGGGCCTGGAGGTACTTCCCCAACCAGAAGTTCTTCTGGGACATTGAGGATGGGGATGGTGAGATAACGAGCTTCGTGGCGGACCGGTGGAGCAATCCGTGGGATATCCGCCTGATAAGTTCCCTGAAATGGAGCAGGGACAAGATGGACTCGGATGACCGTGCAGGCAATGGAGAGCACGGCTGGCAGTGGGACTGCGGCCTGATCTTCGGCTATGCGCGGGAGCTTCTCCGTGAACCTGAGGTGGTCCGTTTCATGGGCGGGAAGGATCTTGCAAGAGGCGTAGCGCTTCGCCTCGGCATTTCCGGGGGACCCTGGTCACGGGACACGGTCAGTGCCCTGCTTCTCCACAAAGGCCAGCTCAGGGCACGCTGGCTGTACTATTTCATTGAGCCGGAGGTGCAGTGGGCCTGTGATGACGACTGGGCCAGGACCATCACCCTGACCTGCGGCATCGAGGCCATCTTCTGGGGCGGACAAGACAGGTGACCATCCCGGGGAGCATCGAGCTGCCGTTGAACGTCACCTGCGGATGAATCCGCGGAAACGGGCATATTCGACCATGCGGCTGAAGGCATACATGGCCCGCTCGGGAGTGGGATAGTTCGGCACCCCCAGCTCGCCGAAGCCCTCGTGGACGTGGCTGATCTCTTTGGCCGTACCCCCGTAGTAGGCTGCCAGAATGGGCTTGTGGGGGTGCCTCTTCATGACCTCGGCAAACGCCACGCGGATGTCGAAGATACTCTCGGGCATGAGCACGAAGAGGATGAGGACCGCATCGATATCCTTCTGATCCAGGAGACACTCGGTCATGTGACTCATGGTCTTACTTGAACCGTGCTGCTCGATGGTGGACCAGATGTCGATGGGGTTGCGGACCGGGGCCCAGGCAGGCATGATCTCCCGGAGCCTTTTCAGGGTTGCCTTCTTGAGCCTCGGGAGTGCCACCCCGCACCTCTCTGCCGCGTCCGTGGTGACCACGCAGCCCATGCCCGAGATGGAGAGCACGCCCAGGCGGTTCCCTCGCGGAAGGGGGAGCTTTTCGAAGGCGCACAGCGTATCGAAGAAGGACTCGGGATCATGGACCCTCACCAGCCCGGACCCGCGGCAGACGGCGTCAAAGACCGCATCCGACCCCGCGAGGGAGCCCGTATGCGAGGCGATGGCCGCGGCCCCCGCCTCGCTGCGGCCCGATTTCATGACAACCACGGGCTTTCTCCTGCTTGCCGTGCGTGATGCCCTGACAAACCGTCTTCCCTGGACCACCCCTTCCAGGTACATCCCTATGGTCGTGGTCCCGGTATCGCCTGCCAGATACTCCAGGAGGTCGCTCTCGTTGATGTCTCCCTTGTTCCCGATGCAGGCAACCTTGCCCAGCCCGAAAGGCTTGAAATCAGCTATCCACCGCCCCCACCCCGACAGGAAGACACCTGACTGCCCTATGAGCGACACCCCACCCTGCTTCACCGGTTCGATGCCGACTATGGAGGTGCCCAGTCCTGCAGATGGATTGAGGACGCCGATGCTGTTCGGTCCCATGAGCCTGATCCCTCCCTGGCGGGCCTGTTCCACAAGGGCCCGCTGGTCCCGTGCTCCCTCGTCACCT
>MTKZ01004457.1_pt1 | contig 12185 bp, 7 predicted proteins | sample 1042781 | NCBI WGS metagenome assembly MTKZ01 (sample SAMN06212207, study PRJNA360539) | anaerobic digester metagenome | biome: Wastewater treatment plant; material: sludge; isolation source: anaerobic digester fed with sludge from wastewater treatment plant | place: Denmark: WWTP Viborg ...
CCTCCCGGGCTCCGGACCACTGGCGCGAGGATGCCGGAGCGAGCGCGGACTGGCCCCCCGCCTCGACCGTCGGCCCCCTGGGCATGGCGCCCTGGGGCAATATAGGCGCAGCCCGGATATACAAGAGCCTGTATCCTCCTTCCAAAGCGCTGGAAGCATTACTTGAAGCATCAGGCATCCTCCCCGATTTTCAAAGCGACCAACCCTTGCGTTTCAACCATCAACGCACACCGCTGGGCGATTTATATTTTGTAAGCAACGGAGAAAAGGAAGTCGTTGAAGCCACCTGCATTTTCAGGGTCTCCAGCGGCCATCCGCTGCTGGTGCATCCCGAAGACGGCACGGCAAGGCCGCTCCCCCAATTACGGCGCACCGACGACGGCCGTACCGCGATTTCCTTGAGGTTTGAAGGGTATGAAAGCTATTTTATCCTTTTTGATGAACCTACCCCTGCCAAACCGGGGGAGGCATCTGCCGCGAATTTTCCGGAGCGGGAGACGCTGCTGAAAATTACCGGGCCCTGGCAGGTGCAATTCGATATGGACAGCGGCGGTCCAGAACAGCCCGTTACATTCCCGGAACTCACAGATTGGGCGGACCATGATATGGAAGCCATCCGATACTACGCCGGTTCAGCCACCTACACCCGTGAACTTGAACTGCCCGCCAGCCTGCTTGTCCCGGACACGTCCCTTTTCCTTGACCTGGGGCGGGTGGAAATAGTGGCCGCTGTACGGCTCAATGGACAAAACCTGGGCGTGGCCTGGAAAGCGCCGTATCGCGTCGCTGTGGGTGATGCCGCCCGGGCAGGTGTAAATGTACTGGAGGTCCGGGTCGCCAATCTTTGGGTAAACCGCCTGATCGGAGACGACCTGCTTCCCGAGGATAGTGAGCGGAAACCAGATGGAACCCTGAAAGCCTGGCCGCAATGGCTGCTGGAAGGCAAGACGAGCCCCACCGGCAGGCATAGTTTTGCCACCTGGCGCCACTGGAACCGGGAAGATCCGCTGCAGCCGTCCGGACTGCTGGGACCGGTCACTTTGTACCGGCAATGACCCGCCGGGATACGGTCATTCCAACAGCCTGAAATACGCCCGCGTTGTTATGCTAGAGGCCAGTTCACGCGCTTTGATGGTCCATACGCCAGTAACATCATTGGGGGCCGGCGTCATCGGAATGGTGACGCTCCCGTCACGGGCTCCGTAGTACCCGCTCGGTTCGGCGGAACGGCCGTCCGGGTCCTGAATATCAATTTCAAGGGGGACAACGGCATCCATCGGTTGGTTGTCTGCATCAACAACGGCAATCTTGATTTGCACCTCCTCATCTTTACGGCATTCGGCGGGGACATCAACAGTAACCCCGGTTATCGGTGTTTTCGTAATAAGCCACAGGCGCCCCCCGCCCGGTTCCAACGATGCGGAGATACAGACCGTGTTCCCTTCGTCTTGCACCGGCAACGCACGCTGTTCAAGCAGGTCGTAGGCAAACCCGCCCGCACGGTTCACGGTGATCCGGGCATCCGCCGGGAGGCCGTTTTCCATAACCAGGCCGTGATGTCCGACATAACTGCCGTATTCCCTCCGGTCATTAATGGCGAAAACATAATCCGAGGAACCGTAGCGCCGCAGGTAGGGAAGCACCTCGGCCTCCGAGGAATCCAGGTATCCCGCATACCGTCCGGACAAGTGTTCCCGCAGGGTTTGCGCGCGCGCCAACAGGGCCTCCTTGTCCTTGTTCGCCTCTTTGGTCCGTGAATAAGTTTCAATGAGGATGTCGGCCTTGACCGCCGGACAGAGCCGTTCATCCCCCACGATGATGCCGCCCGATTGCTGGAATGCCAGGATACGTTCCACCACGGGCGCCGTCAGCACATCGCAATCCGCCAGAACGAGTATCCGATAGCCTTCCAGCCCGGATTTCATGATGGTTTCTTCATAGACAATCCGCGGCTGCAGGCACGCCCACAGCAGGACCTGGTAGGCGTCTCCGGCCCAGGACCCGCCCCATCCATAGGTGCCGCGCCCGGCAAACATGGAAGAGGCAAAACTTTCCAGGAAGGCCACATCCGCCGGGGCGTCGGTAACCTGCAGCAGGGTCGGCCCCAGCGGCCGCACCACGGAAGCGACCAACGTCTTCAGGGCATAACGTGTTTCCGGATGGGTATACCGGTAGGAGGAGCCTCCCTCCGTTTTCACCAGGGACTGCCACCCGTGATACATGATTCCCTTGACCGGACGCGCAATCTTGGTCCAGAACGCCTCTTTTAGGTGCGTGGGCGCAATGGTAATGTAGGCGGCATCCGGATCATGGTCTTCCCAGGGAGAGGAGGCACCCGAAGGACCGTTGCTGTCCGGCGCCGGCGCGGTCTGGGAACGATACCAGATGATTTGCGTCATCTTCATGACGTCCTGGTTTTCCGGCCCGCCCCCGGCCATGGCAAACAGTTCATCCGCGCACAGACCGATTCGGATAGGGTCCGGGTAACTGTACGTCCAGTGAGACAGGAAATCCACATTCCCGCCGCTGCCCCACAGCGGCGGCACGCGCACGGCGGGATCGAAAAAGGTCCACAAATCACCACGTCCCGTTGATTTCAACCCGTTATTCACGGCCGTGTGAAAATGATTCCATCCGTCCCCTTCGCGCCAGAACCATCGGTAGAATTGAAGCGGGCTGTAGTCATCCGGTATCACCCGCGTTGCCGGAAACCCTTCCATGTCCGCATAAGAGACTCCATTTTTTTGGGTGGCGATATCGGGATAATCCTGCCCCGTTGCCTCTCGACACGCCTGCCGGTCATGTTCGTGAAAACAAAGCTGGGTACCGTCACGCACTTCCGTATTGATGAGTGCGGCGGTGAAAGCAGGGAATTCACCGTAGGTCTGCGCCACCGACGCGCCGACGTTATAGGCGAAGGACGGAACCTGGGGAAAATTGCAGCAAATGTTGCCCCTCTCATAGACCTTCCCCTCTCGGTCAATCCGCAGCAGTTCCGGCTTGCTTTCCAGCCAATGGCCGATTCCCAGGCTGATGACAATGCCCAGGTCGTTGACAAGGGCCGTATCGAGCATGCGTCGGCTTGCGGCAAGCCGTTCCTCCGTCACAGCACTGACGGGCGTGCCCGCGTCCCAAACGCGGTCGTAATCACAGCCCAGGCCAAGGCAGTGGGTAAAGCCGATGTCCTTGAGGGTTTCCAGGTTCTCCGCTACCGATTCCACCCCGCCTATCCCCCACATAACGACAGGCATTCGATGCGGTTCCGGCCGGGGAACAATATGCACGGTAAATACATCCTGGTCAACCCAGGCTTCCCCATCCGGTTTCAGTCGGCATTCCACGGTCACCGTATACAAACCCGGACGAAGCCTGGTGTCCAGCACATATTCGAGAAGATGGGACGCGGAGGGCGCCAGTTCCGGAATCGTGTATACCTGTGGCGCCTTACCCGGTACGCTTACAGAGGCCGTTAGTCCCATAATCGGTTCCCGGCGCCGGTTGTGCATACGGAACTGCAGTGCCGGCGGTGTTTCCATTCGCAGGTAGGCGGTGCGGACATGCTCGGCCCTGACCGTAACCGGTCTGAATTCCCGCGCGCCGCTGGTGATGCGGACTTCATCGATGCGCCCGGGAAACCCGTGGTAATAACTTCCCACCCGGTCTCCCAGGGAAAGGAAATGATCGCCCGGGCAGATGCCGCGCCGTCCCGGTTTCGTGGTCTTCCCAAGGCTGCTTCCATCGCAGAAGAACTGCACCGTGCCCGCGCCATCGTAGGAAAAGGCGATATGACGCCAGACGCCTTGCGCGAATGATACAGGAAGGGTTGACCACCACGTTTCTGAATCGGCCCCGAAGCCCAGGCAGACGCGCATGCGGCGATTCCCCTGAGTATCGGGCTTCTCGAGCACCCATTGGTAATCCGTGTGGGCGACATATTTCTTATCCACGATAAAGGCCTCATCATAGGTGTCAAGGGCCTCGCCGGGACAAATCCACATCTCGATGGTAAACGCCGCCCCCGGTGAAAGGGCGGCCGCATTCTGTACCTGCACCGAATGGCGGACATCCTCCACCGGCCAACCCGGAAACGACTCCATGCAACCGCCGAAGCGTCCCTCCGCGCGGCGCACCGCACCCTGAAATGTTCCGGCATGATTGTTTCCGGACAGGTCAACTACCGCATCCTCCTCGCCGTCAAAATTCCAGAAGGCAATCACGTGTGCTCCGCCGGCATCCTCCCCCGTATAAGCCGCCTGCCAGGGTTCCGCCGTCTGCGCAAAGGCGGACAGTGTTCCGCACAAGAGTAAGGACACACACAAACCACAGCGTATCGTGCTCACAATCATTTCCTTCACGGTTGACGTGCGGCTAACCCGTATCGTCAGGTCCACCTTCACAGAAAATATTACCAGGCCTCGGGATAAACGCCTTTGACCCGTGTTTACAAGCAGCCCTTCCAAGTTTCCAGTGTACGGGATTGTAAAGCCGCCATTCAATGCCTCCGGAAGTACTCGCGCTCATTCTTATCCGCCTAAATAATTCAGATGTATTTTAGTAGGCGTACCTTCCAGGTGCGCCATAAAGGGACAACGCACAAGCCTCCCCCTCATTCACATCCACCCAAACAATTCTAATGTATTTAGTAGGCGTACCTTCCAGGTGCGCCATAAGGGGTAATCTCCAACACTTGCGGCACTATGGCGCACCTGGAAGGTACGCCTACTAAAGCGCCAAAGACCGGAGCCCGGGGAAATGCCCCCATGGCGCACCTGGGAAGGTACGCCTGCTGAGTCATTTCGTTTATAATCAGAAATCATGAAAGAGCCGGATACCTTCAACTATCGTTTCCTTGAACAGGATCAACGCATCGAGATTTACCGCAGCCATCTGCCGCATTGGCGGCAGGAAGGCGCGGTGTACTATGTGACCTTCCGTTTGGCGGACTCTATCCCCGGCTCGGTACTACGACAATGGACTGAAGCAGATGCCGTGTGGCGTGCCGCCCATGGCATTACGCCGGAAATGTCCGAGACGGAACAGGCGGCAAGGTACGCACGGATACCGGAAAACCTTCGGCAGGTGTTTGAGCGTGACCAACACCGTCGGTTGCATGTCGAGTTGGATCGTTGCCACGGTGCGTGTCTATTGCGCAAACCGGCAGCGGCGCAGCAGGTTGCCGGGGCGTTACATTTTCATCACGGCACACGATTGCACTGTGGCGACTTTGTGGTCATGCCCAATCATGTTCACTGGGTTGTGGTGCCTTACCCCGACAATAAACTGCAAATTGTATGCGGTTCCGTAAAGCAGTACAGCGCCACCCAAATCAACCGATTGACGGGGCGGACCGGAAGGCTGTGGCAACATGAGAACTTCGATCATGCGGTCCGCAATGCCGGGGAATTGCAGCGCATACGCGATTATATTCACAATAACCCGCAAAAGGCCCATTTGTCGCAGGGCGACTATGTCTATCACAAAGCGGATTGGATTCTTGATGAACGGTAACCAGGCTTCTTCAAAACCTTATAAGACAACACATATATCAGTGGTTATAGTAGGCGTACCTTCCAGGTGCGCCATAGCGGGTAATCTCCAGCACTTGCGGCACTTTGGCGCACCTGGAAGGTACGCCTACTGAAGCGCAAAAGACCGGGGATTGGGGCAATGCCCCTTTGGCGCACCTGGGAAGGTACGCCTACTTTAGCGCAAAAGACCGGGGATTGGGGGAATACCCCTTTGGCGCACCTGGAAGGTACGCCTACTTTAGCGCAAAAGACCGGGGATTGGGGGAATACCCCTTATGGCGCACCTGGGAAGGTACGTCTGCTTTAGCGCAAAAGACCGGGGATTGGGGCTATGCCCCTTTTGGCGCACCTGGAAGGTACGCCTACTAAAGCGCAAAAAAACGGGGATTGGGGGAAGGCCTTTGTGGCGCACCTGGAAGGTACGCCTACTAAAGCGCAAAAAAACGGGGATTAGGGGAAGGCCTTTGTGGCGCACCTGGAAGGTACGCCTACTTATAAAATACTATGCGGCAAAACCAAAAACCGCACCTCCCCAATCCTCGATCTTCAATCCGCAATCCTCAATCAATTAGGGTCCAGCACAACGGAGGCGTTTGCCCGGCGTCATAGGTATAGCGTTCGCCCTTTTGCCAGATGTAGGCGGCGCGTATCGCATAGGCTAAAGGGTTGCTGCCCTGTTGCCAGCCTGCCAGATACCCGATTGCTTCACTCATAACAATGCGCCAGTCTGCATTTGTGTCCGCAGCAAAGGGAACCACGACTTCACCTTCCCCCTCGCTTTCCCCTTCCAGTGTCGAGGGAAACGAACTGGGATCGGTTGGATCCGTGCCTGCTGTAACCTCGGCTCCGTCATTCACTCCATCTCCATCCGTATCACCGCTATGAGGATTGGTACCGTAAACATATTCGTCATTCTCAAGGAGTCCGTCAAGGTCTGTATCTTCGCTTCCTTCATAGTCCAGGGAATAAAACCAATACCGTTCCCAGTCGTCCGGCAATCCATCGCCATCGCTATCCTGGGCTGAATTCGGATTCATCCTGTAGTATAGTTCTGTTGCGTTGTCGAGCCGGTCGTCATCAGGGTCGTCGTCCGCATCATAGTCAAGGCAGCCAAAGTAGAACATTTCACAGTCATCAGACAGCCCGTCTCCATCACTATTGGTGTAGAGCAGGGGGTTCGGATCCAGCGAGTCAATCAATTGATCCCCATCGGTATCCCAGTAGTTGGGATTCGTGCTATGATTGAACTCCTCCAGATTTGTGTAATTGTCCACATCAGGGTCATCACCGGTCCCCCAGTCCAAACCTCCCAGCCATAAGCGTTCCCAGTCGTCCGGCAATCCATCGCCATCGCTATCGATTGCCGAATTCGGATTCATCCCGTAGTATAGTTCTGTTGCGTTATCGAGCCGGTCGTCATCAGGATCGTCGTCCGCATCATAGTCAAGGGAGCCAAAGTAGAACATTTCACAGTCATCAGACAGCCCGTCTCCATCACTGTCGGTATAGAGCAGGGGGTTTGGATCCAGCGAATCAATCAATCGATCCCCATCGGTATCCCATGAAGCGGGATTCGTTCTATGATTGAACTCCTCCAGATTTGTGTAATTGTCCACATCGGGGTCATCACCGGTGCCCCAGTCCAAAGTTCCCAGCCATAAGCGTTCCCAGTCGTCCGGTAATCCATCACCATCGCTATCTATCGCCGAATTCGGATTCATTCCGCACCATAGTTCTGATCCGTTATTGACTTGGTCGCCATCGGGGTCGTCATCCGCATCGTAGTCAAGAAAACCGAAGAAATAAACCTCCCAGTCATCGGACAGCCCGTCTCCATCACTGTCGGAGTAGAGCAGGGGGTTCGGATCCAGCGAATCATTGACGTAGTCATCGTCCGTGTCTGGGTTTGCCGGGTTGGTGCCCAAGGCCACTTCCTCGCTATTGGTTAGGAAGTCTTCATCATTATCGTCTTCAGGGTTAAGAAGTGTGTTGCGTACATAAAACCATTCCCAATCATCCATGAGACCGTCACTGTCCGTATCCCAATTCGTACACGGATTAGCGTCATATCCATCCAGAACGCCGTCATTATCCGTGTCCCCTTTACGGGGATCACTTTCACATAAGAATTCCATGTAGTGCGACAACCCATCCTGGTCATCAAAGTAGGATTCTTCACTCGCTGAACCCAGGAAAACATATTCCCAATCGTCAGGCAAACCGTTGTCATTAACGTCTTCCGACAAACCCGGATGAGGATCTGCATCATCGCGTACATGGTCGTTATCGGTGTCCGCGTTGGCCGGACTGATGCCCGCCGTCACTTCGTCGTCGTCCTGCACGGTATCCCCGTCAGTGTCCGGGGACAAGGGACTGCATCCGTGCTGGAATTCCTCCCTGTCAATCAGAGTATCTGGGTCGCTGTTTCCGGTCCCGTCCCCGTCAAGGTTGCCGAAATAATGGTTCTCCCAATCATCCGGCAGTTCATCCCCATCACTATCCTGATTTGAATTGGGATACGAATCGACGTTATCAGGGACGTTATCGCCATCCAGATCCTCCTGGGAGCGATTGTCCGCGATGGAGATTTCCAACCAACGGAAATAGTTGGGGGAATATCCGAAATACGCAAAGCCAGTTGCCATGCCTATACCACCCCCAGCACCACCAGAGACTACTCCGGTCAGGAAGGGCTGTCCGTTTTCCTCTACAGCGACCATGCCGCCGCTGTCGCCTGGGTTGGCCATGCCCGGTATCGGTAAAGAATAATCATAATGTAGCCACCCCCAATACCAGCCCAATAACCAGGCCATACTGAAGTAGTCAAGATTTCCGCGGGCTGCCCGCGCATAACCGTCGTATTCAGCGTTTGTCCCATCATACCAGGCGTTCTGGGGGTCACCATGCCTGCCGTATCCCCCTATGAGCAGGGGCATATCAAGTTCCAGCGGGGCCCGATATAACGAGACAGGCTCTATTAAATCGCCATTTTCCTTTCGAGACAACGTGTTCAAGCGCAACAGGGCGATATCCACCTCACTCGAATTCTGAATAAAAACCTTGTCCACTCTGTAAACATGATTTGTACTGAGTGCTTCCGGAAGTGGAACTCCTCCGGCCACGGCATCCTCAATTGCGGTATGTACCGCCTCCTCGTTCTTTCCGAAGCCGACCCATAAAAAAGGAAACACTCTCTGGTTTCCACGATAGTCCATCGCCACGTGCTTTGCCGTGAGTACCCATGCCCCGTCACCAGGATTATTGCAGACCAGGGAACAGGATCCCCCAGCAAAACGAGACAAGATATTGTCCGCGCTAAGGCACCATACGAAACCCAAAAAGTCAAATGTTGCCGCCAGAGCGATGCTGGCTTCTTCATTGTATTCGTCCACCAGTATTTTGGAGGAATTTTCCGCATGGACCGGCCATGCGGCTGCGAATGAAAACAACAGGCAAACGTACGCTATTTTTGAGATGTATTTCACCTCTGGCATGGGTACCCCGCTGAATGAAACTGCATTTAGAATTCCGTAGATAAGTGTAAGAGAAGTCAGCCTAGTTTACACGACAAATTACTCCTATCCAAATTATGTTTTTGGGTTTTGTTTTTCATCGCCAAAAAAAGACAACGCCCAAACCATTCGCATGTCTTCAGTAGGCGTACCTTCCAGGTGCGCCATAGCGGGTAATCTCCAGCACTTGCGGCACTTTGGCGCACCTGGAAGGTACGCCTACTAAAGCGCAAAAGACCGGGGCTTGGGGCAATGCCCCTGTGGCGCACCTGGAAGGTACGCCTACTAAAGCACAAAAGACCGGGGCTTGGGGGAAGGCTCTTTTGGCGCACCTGGAAGGTACGCCTACTAAAGCGTAAAAGACCGGGGCTTGGGGGAAGGCCCCTTTGGCGCACCTGGAAGGTACGCCTACTAAAGCGTAAAAGACCGGGGCTTGGGGGAAGGCCCCTGTGGCGCACCTGGAAGGTACGCCTACTAAAGCGCAAAAGACCGGGGATTGGGGCAATGCCCCTGTGGCGCACCTGGAAGGTACGCCTACTGAAGCGCAAAAGACCGGGGATTGGGGGAAGCCTCCTTTTGGCGCACCTGGAAGGTACGCCTACTAAGCCCAAAAGACCGGAGATTGGGGGAATGCCCGTTACTGATCCGAAAACGAATAGCGTATAATGAACTACATACAGATAAGCGGCCTGATATTCAGGCAGCGGACACAAGAAAGGAGATGGATATCATGGCGAATAAAAAAAGCGGCGCTACCGTGACAACGGCCTCTGATTTTCTGGCGGAGGCCCTGAATCGTTCTTTTGAGGTTATCCACGATATTACCCGGGCCACCTGCGACAGCTCGGCGGATGCTTCCATTACGGGGGCGCGATACCTGGTAAAGTTTCAGCAAAGCAGCGTGAAGGCCGGCCTGGGACTGGTTGCCAAGGCGCAGAAAGTGACGGAGAAGTCCCTCCGCGACGCGATGAAGAAGGGTAAATGGCTTCCCGGCGAAAGCCGCGATATTGTTGAAGAATGGTCCCGCATGATGAAGTCGGGGGTGGATGAATTCACACGGGTAACGGACAAGAGTTTTGCGTTACTGCTGCAATTTCTGGACCGGGTGGAAAAGGAACATCAACCGGGGCCGGAAAAGAAGACAGCCCGTCCGGCTGCCAGGAAGAAAACGCCTTCATCGCAGGCAAAGACGCCCCTGGCAAAACGCAACGCTTCAGCCGGAAAGAAGACGGTAAAGAAATAAGCGGGCGGGCTTGTTGACGCCGTCTATATGAGTCGCTTGTTCTTTTTGCTATAAAGGCGGTAGAAAACACCCTCTTTGCATCCGGGACACTAACCATCGTGCAACCTCCCCGGCGCCTGTGTGCGCGCATACCATGCCCCAAACAAAACAGTACACAAGGGATACTTCGTGAAACCACATAAACCCGTTCATTCTGGAGAGCCGAAAGGCCCCGAAAGCAGAATTAATCTCAAGTGGAATGCCAGCCTGCTCCATGCGGGGCCTTTCCCGGTCCCAAGCAAGCGGTTCTACCGCATGGAAACACTCAACAACGCCATTCAACAACAGGTACTTGAGAAAAACCGGTTTTTATGGACAGGCTTGAACCGTTCGGTAAAGGGGGCGGCGATTTCTTCCCTCCTGTTTGACCTGGTCTACGAGGATCCGACACGACTGGTTTACATAATCACCGCCGTCACGCCCCAGCGAAAACGCGTGCAGGTCCGGCTTGTTGTCGCCAAGAACCATGAAGAGTGCAGCGCGGCGCTCACGCGGGAATGCGCCCTGCTGGAGACCTTGGGCGCCCGGGCACCCGGGCGTATCTTTGTTCCGGAACAACAGGGACAGTTTTTCCTGCCGGATCGCCATCATCGCAAGGAAGTCAAGCGGGAAATATTCGCGTATCTCGGCACCGCCCCTGAAACCCTCGCGCCTTTATACGTCGTTTCATCCGCGCAACTTGGCCCTCACGGCTCCAAGCCGCTGCGATATTCCGTCAAAGAGACTGAGACGCTCAAATGTTCCCTGGTCGGCCTGCTGGCCGCCTGCTATGATGAAGCGACCTTTTCCGGTGTTGATGTAAACGACCTCACGCCGGAATGCCTTTCGGTAGCCGAACGAACGGAAAACCGTCTCTCCCTGGTTCTTGCCCAATGCCCGATGATGCGGAAACGGCTGCCGTCGGGACGGTTTATACAAAAACTTGTGTTCGGCACCCTGCGCAGCGGCAAAACCATCCTGCCGGTTGCTCCCACCCGTCCGGAGTCATTATTCCAGGCATTGGTAAACGAGGTTGGCGGGGAGAAAGCGCGGGTGTGGTGCCATGCTTTTACGGACCAGTATAAGAGACGCGGCAACCCGCCACTCCCCGACCGGGATGTGGACCTCCCCGGCAAGGATTATATTGACGCTCTGGCCGATGCGGCAGGCCTGTAGGGCGCAAAAGACACGACAAGCGCATACACGTCGGGGCAATCCACAGGGCCCAGGCGCACCGCATCCTTTTCGGTCAGGATAACCGGACAGTCCTTCCGCAGCAGCGTCACGGGAATGGCGGCATGGTCGACCAGGGCGTGCATTTCCCGGATGGTTATCCTCAGCTTCGCCAGCGTGCGGGCCAGGGATTCCGGATTGCCGATGCCGCACACCACGTATGCGGCGGCGCCCTTTAAAAAGTCCAGGGGAAATTCCCGTCCATCCTGAAGGCGGCGGAAATACACGGGCTGATGAACGGCGTAATGAACGGGTATCTCCGGCGCCTGGCGCCGAAGTACCGATTCAATTTCGGGAAGCGCTTCCGGCGCTTGGTCGCATCGGGTTATGATGATTTCCGTCGCCCGTTTCAGGGCGGAAACCGGCTCCCGCAAAATACCCCGAGGCACCAGGAACCCATTGCCAAAGGGATTGGTCGCATCTATCAACAGGATGTTTTCATCTCGTTCCAGCCCGACCGCCTGATAACCATCATCGAGAATCAACACGGTACACCCGCGTTCCAAGGCTTCCCGGCCACCGGCAACCCGGTCGGGGCAACGGACCACCCATACTTCCGGCACGGAGGCGACGATGAGGGCGGCCTCATCCCCGAAGCGTTCCGGCGCCGCCGTTTCTCCGGAGTTCGGGTCGTACACAAGAGGCAGGCGC